>Ga0335081_10021449_pt1 | contig 10456 bp, 12 predicted proteins | sample Lox_Sample_35_FD_206713 | JGI IMG/M metagenome (GOLD analysis project Ga0335081, IMG submission 206713) | Soil microbial communities from Loxahatchee National Wildlife Refuge, Florida, United States - Lox_Sample_3.5 | ecosystem: Environmental > Terrestrial > Soil > Wetlands | place: USA...
GTTCACGCCTCGGAGCCTACGGGCCGAGACCGGCGCCCTAGGGTGAGGCGCCGTGGATCTGCGCCTCGACGGCAAGGTGGCCCTGGTGACGGGCGGCTCGCGCGGCATCGGACGGGCCATCGCCGCACGCCTGGCCGAGGCGGGCGCGGCGGTGATGCTGTCGTCGCGCAAGGCCGATGCGCTCGAGGAGGCCGCCGCGTCGATCGCCGCGGCGACGTCGTCACCCGGCCGGGCCGGCGCGGTGGGGTGGTACGCGGCCCACGCCGGGGACCCCGAGGCGGCGGCCGCCTGTGTGGAGGCCACCGTCGAGCGCTTCGGGTCGCTCGACGTCCTCGTCAACAACGCGGCCACCAACCCCTACTACGGGCCGGTCATCGACATCGACCTGCCCCGCGCCGACAAGACGCTGCAGGTCAACCAGCTCGCCCCCCTGGTGTGGTCGCAGTGCGCGTGGCGGGCGTCGATGGCGGCGGGCGGCGGCGCCATCATCAACGTCGCGTCGATCGGCGCGATGTCGGTCGAGCCCGGCATCGGCTGGTACAACGTGACGAAGGCGGCGCTCGCGCACCTCACGCGCCAGCTCGCCTACGAGCTCGGCCCCGGCGTGCGCGTCAACGCCCTGGCGCCGGGCCTGGTGCGCACGGACTTCGCCCGGGCCCTGTGGGAGGGGGCGGGGGACGCCGTGGCCCGGCGGCTCCCGCTCAAGCGTCTGGGCGAGCCCGACGACGTGGCCAAGGCGGCGCTGTTCCTCGCCTCCGACGCGGCGGCGTGGATGACGGGACACGTCCTCGTGGTCGACGGCGGGGCCATGGCCATGCCTTCGGGGGGCGTGTGACGGTGAGAGGCTGGCCCGATGGCCTCGCTCGCCGCTGACCTCGAGTTCCGGGGGCTCGTCCACCAGGTCACCGACCCGTCGCTGCCCGGCTGCCTCGACGGCGAGCCCCTCACGGCCTACATCGGCTTCGACCCCACCGCCGACAGCCTGCACGTCGGCCACCTCCTGCAGGTGCTCGTGCTGCGCCGCCTGCAGCTGGCCGGGCACCGGCCCATCGCCCTGGCGGGCGGGGGCACGGGCCTCATCGGCGACCCCGGGGGCAAGACCGAGGAGCGCCCGCTGCTGTCGGAGGAGGCGCTGGGCGACAACCTGGCCAAGATGCGCGCCCAGCTGGGGCGGTTCCTCGACTTCGGGACCGGGGCGGGTGGGGCCCTGCTGCTCGACAACGGCGCGTGGCTGCGGCCCCTCGGGCTCATCGAGTTCCTCCGCGACGTGGGCAAGCACTTCACGGTGAACCAGATGACGGCCAAGGAGTCGGTGAAGGCCCGCCTGGCCCGCCCCGAGACGGGGATCTCGTTCACCGAGTTCAGCTACATGCTGCTGCAGGCCTACGACTTCCTCCGGCTCCACGACGACCACGGGTGCCGGCTCCAGCTCGGTGCCAGCGACCAGTGGGGCAACATCACCATGGGCATCGACCTGATCCGGCGCATGCGCCGCCAGGAGGCGCTGGGGCTCACGACCCCGCTCGTGCTCAAGGCGGACGGCACGAAGTTCGGCAAGACCGAGTCCGGCACCGTCTGGCTCGACCCCGAGCGGACGAGCCCCTACGCCCTGTACCAATTCCTGCTGCGCAGCGAGGACGCCGTGGTGGGGACGTACCTGCGCTACTTCACCTTCCTCGACCGCGAGGCCATCGAGGCGCTCGACGTGGCCACGGCGGAGCATCCCGAGCGGCGCCAGGCCCAGCGGGAGCTGGCCCGCGCCGTGTGCGCCCTGGTGCACGGGGACGCCGCCGCGGCGCGCTCCGAAGCCGCCGCGCAGGCCATCTACGCCGGGGGCATGGCGTCGCTGGACGAGGCGATGCTGCTCGAGGTGCGCCGCGACACGCCCACCTCGGACCGGCCCCGGTCGGCCCTCGACCCACCCGGCGTGCCCGTGGTCGACGCCCTGGTGGACGCCGGGCTGGCCCCGTCCAAGAGCCGGGCCCGCACGCTCGTGGCCCAGGGGGCGGTGTCGGTCAACGACCGCAAGAGCGACGACGTCGACGCGCGCGTGTCGCGGTCGGACCTCCTGTTCGACCGCTTCCTCGTCCTGCGCAAGGGCCGGGAGTACCATCTCGTCTGCTTCGAGTAGGGGTTCCACGCCCTCGCTCGTGCGGGGACGGCACCGCGGCGCGCGGTGACGGCTCGCCGGCTCGTCGACAGGGAGGCGCCGTCGGTGGTGTACGCGTTGTTGGGCGCACTGGTCATCGCCGTGGCGCTGGCCGGGGCCGGGCTCAGCCTCTTCGCGGCGCGTCGGCGCCCGTGACGGTGGGCCGGTGAGCGGGCCCATCGACCTGGGCGCCGCCCCGCCCGAGGTGGTCCTCGAGCCCGCCCCCCCGGCGGCGGCCGAGCGCCTGGCGCTGGCGCTGAGGGCGCCGCGCCCGGCCCGGCGCGACGCCGTGGCCGACGTGGTGGGCTCCTTCCCGGCGTGGTCCGAAGGGTGGGCGGCGCTCGGCGAGCTGGCCCGCGACGACGTCGAGGCCTACGCCTGCTTCCGGGTGGGATACCACCGCGGCCTCGACGCCCTGCGCCGCAGCGGGTGGCGGGGGAGCGGCTTCGTGCGCTTCGAGCACGAGCCCAACCGAGGGTTCCTGCGCTGCCTCGAGGGGCTGCGCGCCGCGGCGGCCGCCATCGGCGAGACCGACGAGGAGGAGCGGTGCGCGCTGTTCCTCCGCCAGCTCGACCCGGCCTGGACGCCCCCCGGAGGGCCGGGCGCCGGCACGCGGTGAGGGGCCGGGGGGCGCTCGTGCTCGCCGCCGGCGTGGTGCTCGTGGCGTGCGGCAGCCCCTATCCGGGCAGGACCCTCGGGGACCAGGTCCGCTCGTGGGCGAGCACCACGGGCTGGAGCGGCTCGCTCGCCACCTTGCGCGCCGACGCCCGCCACGTGCGCACGCTGGAGACGGGGCACGACCCGCGGGCGCTGCGCACGGCGTGCGACGCGCTCGTCGACGACGCCCTGAGCGCCAACCAGGAGCTGCCCGCCCCCGACGGGGCCCTCACCGCGATCCTGTCGGGCGCCTACGCCTCGGCCGCCGCCGCGGGCCGTGACTGCCTGGCGGGCGCGGGCGGCCGGGCCGCCCTGTTGGCGCGGGCCGGCCACGAGCTCGACCAGGCGGGATCGGGGTACGTGAAAGCGCAGGCCCGCATGGACGACCTGTCGTCGCCGGGGGCGGCCTCGTGAGCCCGCCGCGGGCCGTGGTGGGCCCGGTGCCCCCCGGCCGCGACGCGCCGTCCTACGACCGGCTGCGCCGGCGCATCCTGTGGTCCATGCCGAGCGGGCTGTACGTGCTCGGGACGCGCGCCGGCGAGCGGCGCAACCTCATGACCGTGAGCTGGGTCACCCAGGTGGCCACCGAGCCCAAGCTGGTGGCGGTGGCGGTGGAGCGCGCCGCGCACAGCCACGGGCTGCTCGTCGAGGGCGGCGTCTTCGCCGTCAGCCTCCTGCCCCGCTCGCAGCGCGCCCTCGTCCGCCTCTTCGCCAAGCCGGTCCTCGACGCCGCCGTCGACGAGGACGGTGTGGGCACCATGCACGGCGAGGGCGTCCGCGCCGTGGCCACGGGGGCGCCCGTGCTCGACGCCGCCTCGGCGTACTTGGACTGCGAGGTGCGCCACACCCTCGAGCTCGGGAGCCACACCCTCTTCGTGGGCGAGGTCGTCGCGTGCGACGTCATCGAGCACCCCGCCGCGCAGGGCGACACCGGCGCCCAGGGGCCGCTGCGCATGGAGGACACCCGCATGAACTACGGCGGGTGAGCCCGGCCTCAGCCCGTGCCCCCCTCGTCTCCCTGCCCACCGGGGCGCGCCGCGTCGCCGGAGCGGAGGTCGACCCGCAAGGTGAGCACGCCGTCGTCGAGGCTGGCGTCGGCGTCCCCGACGATGGCGAAGTCCATGAAGTCCAGCTGGGCCTGCTCCATGAAGCGCTTGCGCTCGGGCCCTTCGATGGGGGGGATGCCCCGGGCGCGCACGGCCGCCGCCCGGGCCCGGAACCGCTCCACCATGGCGGCGGGATCGAACGCGTCGGCCACGCACGGACTCTACCGGCGGCCCCCGACACCCCTCCCACCAGCCATACAGGGCGGCCGGGGTGGCGCCGGGGGCCGGGCGGCCGCCCGATAGACTCGGGGGGAGTCCCTGCCGTGACCCACGTGCCGCCGGGACGGAGGAGTCGATCGTGAAGAAGGGACGGCATCGCCGCTTCGAGGAGGCTCGCAGCCTGAAGCGCTCGACCGCGACCGCCGGCAAGCGGTGTCCGGAGTGCGGGGCCGAGCCCGAGGACGAGCACGCGTCGTGGTGCCTCGCCGAGGCCGACGAGTTCGACGAGATCCTCGGCAACGGCCAGGGCGCCTCCCGGGAGGACGATCCCCTGGCGGAGTGACGGCGCGCCCGCGGGGCGCGCCGTCAGCGCCTGACGGCGGGGTGCGGAAGCCGCACGGCCGTGGCCCGAACCGCGGGCACGGGGAGCTCCGCGGACGCCTTGCCGTTGGCGGCGGCACGCGCCGGCGGCGGGGACGCCGCGCCGGTCGGGGGGGACGCGCCGGCTGGCCGTGACCCCAGGGCCGCGCTGCGGGCCTCGAGGTACTGCACCAGGCGGCGGTAGATCTTCTTGCCCACCAGCGCCACGAGCTCGTCGCGCAGCTCCTCGTACACGGGGCGCTCGCCCACGAAGGCCTCGGGGTCCTCGGTGCACCACCAGTGGAACTCGAACCCGCCGTCGCCCCAGTCGCGTCGGTCCCACTGACGGATGATCGAGGTGACATGTCCGTCCTCGGCCACCTCGTCGTCGCGCCGCAAGGGCAGTTGCCAGCACACGTCGGGCTTGAGCTCGAGATGGGGGACGCCGCGCTCGATGGCGGCCCGGTGCAGCGCGCATCCCGCCCCGCCGGGGTGGTCGGGACGGTTGAGGAAGATGCAGGCGTCCTTGACCAGGCGGGTGGTGATCTCACCCGACTTGGCGCGTACCACGACGTCGGGCTTCCGCGCCCCCTTGCGCCACGCCTTGTCGCGGAACTGCCACTGCTCGGCGGTGAGGGTGGCCGCCGCCGCCTCGACGCGCCGCACGTCCTTGGCGTCCGTGAAGTGCGCGCCGTAGGAGCAGCATCCCTGGACCAGCTCGGGCGCGGGGCCGGTCAGCACGCCCTGGCATCCTCGCCCGAAGATGCACGTCCAGCGGCTCTCCATGAAGCTGACGTCGAAGAGCCAGGTCCGCTCCTCGGCGGGGTCGGGGAAGCTCACCCACTCGTGGGCGCCCTCGGGGGCGCCGCGCCACGGGTCGCCCGGCGGGGCGGACGCAGCCCGGGCTCGCTCGGTGTCCTTCACGGCCATGGTGTTCCTCTCCCACTGGTGGCGACCGGGGCGCCGACACCATCGTCGTCGGGTCGTAGGTGCAAGCCCGAGACGCTATCCCGCTCCGACACGGCCACGGTGTCCAGCTGCGTGCCGCGGGGCTCGGCGCAGCAGAACCACGCCTCGGTCAGCCGGGGGCGGGACCCCTCGGGGAGTGGCGAGCGCAGCGCGCCGTCCACGGGGACCGCCCCGACGCGCCGGGGCGCCAGCGCCAGGCGCCGCGCCGTGGCGGCGCACACGGCGTCGAAGGCCCGGCGGGCGGGCCAGCGGCCGTCGTCGGCGCGCGCCGCGATGTCCGACAGCTCCTCCTGGAGGGCGTCGAGGCGCGGATCGGGGGAGGCCCAGCTCCACCCGAGGTGCTCGGCGTCGTAGCCCGACAGCCGCCCCGACAGCCGCCCCGAGGTCACGAGCAGCGACTGCGGGGGGACGAGGAGCCGGATGGCGTACTGGACGGGGTCGACGTTGCCCACGAGGTCGCAGCGGGCCACGAAGTCGAGGAGCGCGGCCATGTCCTGGGCCGTCGTCCAGGGCGTGAAGGGGACGAGGGAGGGGCGGGGCTCGATGCCCGCGGCGCGCAGGACCGCCACCGCCTCCGCCGCGTCGGCGACGCCGTGGCCCTTGTCGAGCTCGCCCAGGACGCGGTCGCTCGTCGACTCGAAGGCCGAGACGGCGAAGATGCACCCGGCGGCGGCCAGCTCCGGCCACAGGCTGCGATGGCGCAGCACGTGCTCCACCTTGGCGGTGACGTCGAAGGTGAGCTCGGGGAAGGCCCCGTGGAGGGCGGACAGCACCCGCCTGGCGTGATGCGGCCCGTTGAGGAAGTCGGGGTCGCCCAGGGTGATGTGGCGGGCGCCCAGCGCCACCAGCTGGGCCACGTCGGCCACCACGGCGTCCTCGCCCACGAGGCGGGTGCGGCCGTCGTAGACCACCGGGACCGGGCAGTGCCGGCAGCGGTGCGCGCAGCCGTGGCTGGCCTCCACGTAGCCCGCCAGGCGCTCCTCGTCGCCCAGGGCGAGGCGCGCGTAGCGCTCGAGCGGGGCCAGTAGGTGGCGGGCGGGGAGCCCGGCGCGGTGGCGCCCGAGCTCGACGACGACGGCGTGCGGCGGCGTGGCGCCCGACCCGAGGGAGGACACCCACGACACGAGCGGTCGCTCGTACTCGCCGGCGATGGCCAGGTCGGCCGCGGGCGCGGTCCCCTCGGCGCCGTCGAGGTTGGCGTAGAGCCCGTAGAGGCACACGGGCACCTCGGGGCGGCGGGCGCGCACCGCGGCCACGGCGCGCCGGGCCAGCCGCATGGCGGTGTGCATGGGGACCGAGCAGGCCACGGCGTCGGCCCAGGACAAGGCGGCGTCGTCGAGCGGGTCGACCGCCAGGTCGCAGCAGCGCACGTCGTGCCCGGCGCGCAGGAGCGCCCCCGCCGGCGCGGCCAGGTGCAGCGGCTGGTGGCCCAGCTCGTAGGTGGACAACAGCAGCACGCGCACCGCGACCACGGTAGCGGGGCGGCCACGGTGGGGACGGCGCCGTCGTCGTGCGGGAGGGGCCTAGGCGTCGACGCGCACGTCGAGGCAGGCCCACGCCCGGCGCAACGCCGTCTCGACGCGCGCCGGCGTGGCGTCGCGCCCGAAGACGAACCCGAGGTAGCGGTTGCCCTCGGGCACGGGCACCACGCGCTTGCCGGCGGCGACGGTGATGTCGACCCCCACGATGCCGGGTACCGCACGCGCGGCGTCGACGCCCTCCACGGCGCGCAGGGTCCCGGCGCGTGGCGTGGGCACCATGAGCACGCCCGAGGCGCCCCGGGCCCGGGTGTCGCCCAGCGCCATGCCCAGGGCGTGGCGGATGACGAGCTCCTCGAGGGAGCGGCCCGTGGAGAACGACAACGCCCGTCCGCACAGCCCGCCGATGGTCCGGGCCGCCACCTCGATCACCGACGCCCGCCCGGCGCGCACGCGCACCTCGGCGTGCACGGGGCCCTCGGTGAGCCCGAGCGCGGCGGTGGCCGCCTGGGTGGCGGCCGCCACGGCGGCCAGGTCCGCCGCCGCCAGGCGCGACGGCGTGACGTAGATCGTCTCGGCGAAGGCCGGCCCGTCGAGGGGGTCGGGCTTGTCGAACACGGCCAGCACGTGCAGGCGGCCCGCCACCAAGAGCCCTTCCACCGCCACCTCGGGCCCGGGCACGAACCGCTCCACGAGCAGCGGGGCGTCGGGGCCCAGCCCGGCGTCCGCCGCGATGCGGCGCACCCGGGCCGTCACCTGGACGGCGCCGTCCACGTCGTCGGCCCGCAGCACCCCCTGGCTGGCGGAGAGCGTGGTGGGCTTGATGACGCACGGCAGGCCGACATGCGCCACGGCCGCCGCCACGGCGTCGTCGTCCGCCCCCGGGGCGAGGACCGCGTAGCGGGGCTGGTCCACCTCGCACTCGTCGAGCAGGCGGCGCATCACGAGCTTGTCGCGCGCGGCGGCCACCGCCTCGGGCGGGTTGTGGCGCAGGCCCAGGAGGGCCGACGCCCGGGCGGCCACCACCGTGCCCACGTCGTCCACGGCCAGGACGGCGTCGAGGGGGGCGGCGGCGTCGTGGTCGGCGATGCGCGCCGCCGCCTCGGCGGGGTCGTCGAAGGGCACCGCCAGCGAGCGCTCCCCGGGGAGCGGGCCCAGGGTGTCGCCCTCGGCCACGCCCACCACGACCTCCACGCCCAGGGCGCGGGCCGCCTCGACGAAGTCGGGGGCCCGGTACGTGGTCGTGGGCAGGAGAAGGAGTATCCGGGCCACCCCCCTATGATGGCGGGGGGAGGTTTTCGCCATGGTCGAGGAGACCGCGCCGGCTGTCGAGAGGGAGGCCCCCGTCGTCCTGACGGTGACCGCCGCGGCGCGCGGGGTGGTGCTCGACGCCCGCTCCCAGGAGTCCGACGCCGAGCGCCTCGCCCTGTGGGTCGAGGTCACCGGCGCCCGCGACGGCGCCTACACCTACGACATCTACTTCCAGTCCGCCGCCGACGCCGCCCCCGGCGACGTGGTCGAGGAGGACGACGGCCTGGTCGTGGTGGTGCCCGAGTCCAGCGTGGCCCGGCTGGGAGGCGCCCGGCTCGACTGGTCCGAGGAGGGCGAGGGCGGGTTGGTGATCTTGAACCCCAACACCCCGCCCCGGCCCGAGGCCTTCGCCGCCCGGGCCCAGGGCGACCTGTCGAGCGAGCTGGCCCAGCGCATCCTCCGGGTGCTCGAGGACGACGTGAACCCCTCGATCGCCATGCACGGCGGCCGCGCCGACCTCGTGGCGGTGGAGGAGGGCTCGGTCTACGTGCGCCTGAGCGGGGGCTGCCAGGGGTGCGGGCTGGCCAAGGTGACGCTCACCCAGGGGATCGAGGTCGCCCTGCGCGACGCCGTGCCCGAGGTGGTGTCGGTGGTCGACGTGACCGACCACGCCAGCGGCACCAACCCCTTCTACGAGCCGGCCAAGAAGTAGCGCGCCGCGGGCGCGTCGCGCCCGCGCCGCCATCCGCCGGGGTCCCGAGGCGGTGGGTTAGCGTGCCCGCTCATGCACGCCCTCGTCACGGGGGTCAGCGCGGCTGGCGGTCTCCTCCTCGGTGACGGGCTCGAGGTCCTCGTCGAACGGCTGGGCGGGCGCCGGCCGCTCGACCGTCCGCTGTGGCGCTGCCCGGCGTGCGACGCCCCGGCGCGGGGACGGGCGCTCGTGCCCCTGGTGCGGGTGGCGGCCCGCCGGCGGGGGTGCCCCGCATGCGGCCACGTCGTGGCGCACCCGTGGCGGCCCCTCGTGCTGGGCGCGGTGAGCGCGGCCATCCTCGGCGGCTTCGCGGCGCGCATCGGCGACGACCTCGTGCTGGCCGCCTACGCCGTGCTGGGGCTGTCGCTCGTGGCCATCAGCGCCGTCGACTTCGAGCACAGGATCATCCCCAACCGCCTCGTGTACCCCACGCTGGCGGTGATCGTCCCGTTGTTCGTGGGGGCGTCCGCCCTCGACGACCGGTGGGGTTCGCTGGCGCGCGCCGCCATCGGCGGGGCGGCCGCCTTCGCCTGCTTCCTCGCCGTCCACCTGGCCGTCCCGCACGGCATGGGCTTCGGGGACGTGCGCCTCTCGGGCGTCCTGGGCTTCGCCACGGGATGGCTGGGCCTGGGCCATGCCTTCGTGGGGTTCCTGGCCGCCTTCGTCCTGGGGGCCGTGGTGGGGCTGGCGGCCATGGCCTTCTCGGGGGCGGGGCGCAAGACCCGGATCCCCTTCGGCCCCTTCCTGGCAGCCGGCGCCGTGCTGACCGTGCTGTGGGGGAGCCCGGTGGCGGGCGCCCTGTTCCATCGAGGGATGTGACGCCCCATCGAGGGGCCTGACGGGCGTCGAGGCGGGTCCACGACGCGCCCCGGGGCCCGCTCCGGCCGCACGCGAGCGCCCGTCGCGACGGCCGGGGAGCGCGAGGGTGCCGCAGTAGATTGGCGTCGTGCTGCGGTTCCTCACTGCGGGGGAGTCCCACGGCCGGGCGCTGGTGGTGATCGTCGAGGGCCTGCCCGCCGGGCTGGCGGTCGGCGCGCCCGAGATCGCCGGCGAGCTCGCCCGCCGCCGCCTGGGATTCGGCCGGGGCCCGCGCATGCGCTTCGAGGCCGACGAGATCACCCTCATCGGCGGGGTGCGCCACGGCCGGACCCTCGGCTCGCCCGTGGCCATCGAGATCGCCAACACCGAGTGGCCCAAATGGCAGGAGGAGATGTCCCCCGACCCGGGGCGGCCCTCCACGGTCCTGACCAAGCCCCGTCCGGGGCACGCCGATCTGGCCGGCATGCAGAAGTACGGCTTCGACGACGCCCGCGACGTGCTCGAGCGCGCCTCGGCCCGGGAGACGGCGGCCCGGGTGGCGGCGGGGTGCCTGGCCAAGGGGCTGCTCGCCCACCTGGGCGTGTCGGTGCTCAGCCACGTGGTGGCGCTGGGCCCGGTCGAGGCGTCGACGGGGTCCCGGCCCGGGCCGTCGGACCTGGCCCGGGTGGACGACTCCGCCGTGCGCTGCTTCGACCCCGAGGCCGAGGAGCGCATGGTGGCGGCGGTGAAGGCCGCCGCCAAGGAGGGCGACTCCCTC
>Ga0335081_10021450_pt1 | contig 10456 bp, 10 predicted proteins | sample Lox_Sample_35_FD_206713 | JGI IMG/M metagenome (GOLD analysis project Ga0335081, IMG submission 206713) | Soil microbial communities from Loxahatchee National Wildlife Refuge, Florida, United States - Lox_Sample_3.5 | ecosystem: Environmental > Terrestrial > Soil > Wetlands | place: USA...
ACATCGCGCAGCGCCGCCAGGCGGTGATCGTGGAAGGCTACACCGACGTCATGGCGTGCCACCTGGCCGGCATCACCACCGCGGTGGCGACCAGCGGCACCTCGTTCGGTGACGGCCATATCAAGATCCTTCGCCGGCTGCTGATGGACGAGAGCCAGTTCCGTGGCGAGGTCATCTTCACGTTCGACGGTGACGCGGCGGGCCAGCGCGCCGCGCTGCGCGCGTTCGGCATGGAGGAGAAGTTCGTCACGCAGACGTTCGTGGCGGTGCAGCCCGAGGGCCTGGACCCCTGCGACCTTCGGCTGAAGCACGGGGACGGCGCGGTCAGGGAGCTGATCGCCGGTCGGGTGCCGCTGTTCGAGTTCGCCGTCCGGAGCGTGCTCGGCCGGCATGACCTGGAAACCGCGGAGGGCCGCCTGGCCGCCCTCGACGAAGCGGCCCCCATCGTGGGCGGCATCAAGGACCGCGGCCTGCGGCAGTTGTACGCGGTCAGCCTGGACCGCTGGCTGGGCATGATGGACGAGGACTTCGTGCTCGCCCGGGTCCGCACGCATGCCGGGCAGGGCCGCGCCCGGCAGTCGGCCGGGAACGACGCTCGCGGCGCAGGGCCGTCCCGGACCGGCGGGCCCGCGCAGCCGCGCGGTCGGCCGCCGGCTGGCCGGCCCGGCGACGCCCAGCCGCGGCCTGGCCCGCAGCAGCGCGGCCCTGACGCGGACTACGACCCGCACGACCCCGTGACCTCGGTGGAGCGGGAGGCTCTCAAGCTGGCGGTGCAGCGGCCCGCGCTCTGCGGCCCCGCCTTCGACGCGCTGGGCGCCGAGTGCTTCACCGCCCCGGCGCATGCCGAGGTGTTCGGGCTGATCGCGGGGTGCGGCGGTGCCGGGCAGGCCGGCAGCGGCCGGGAGTGGGCCGAGCGGCTGCGGGGAGCCGCGCCCGACGACCGGGCGCGGGGGTTCGTGACCCGGCTCGCGGTGGAGCCGCTGCGGGCACCGCGCTCGGACGGTGAGGCCGATGCGCGGTACGTGGACGCGGTTCTGGCGCGAGTCGAAGAACTGCCCGTGAGCAGGGAGATCGCGCGGATCAAGTCGCGGTTGCAGCGACTGAGCCCGGTGGAGGAGACGGTGGCATACAACCGGCTGTTCGGTGACCTCGTCTCGCTGGAACAGCGCCGCAAGGTGCTTTCCGAACGGGCCGCGGGCGCGTTGTAGGCGCGCAGTGCACAACCGGGGCCGATCGCGTTACTAGCGACAAGGTGACAATAATGAATCCCCGCAACACCTGATTCGTGACGCACACTTGTCTGCATGAGCCTTACGGTTCTGCCCCCCGTAGACCTGGTCACTGATCTAGTAGCCCAGGCGCGGGAACGCGGGACCGTCGCGATGGCCGACCTCACTGCTGCGTTCGATAGCTGCGATCTGCCGACGGACGCCGTCGAGAGCGTGCTCCGCCTGCTCGCGGAAGAAGGCGTCGAGGTGGTGGAGGCCCCCCCGGATGATGCGGATGATCTCCGGCGCGAGGTTCCGGCGGACGGCTCCAGGCGGGCGGTCACCGGTGACCTGGTCCGGATCTACCTGCGCGAGATCGGCCGGGTACCGCTGCTCACGGCGCAGGATGAGGTGGACCTGGCCAAGGCGATCGAGGTCGGCCTGTTCGCCGAGGAGAAGATGCAGGGCGGCTGCCCTCCGTCGGCAGAGTGCACCGCGGCCGGCACCAGCGCCGAGTTCGCCCTGCTCGCCGCCGACGGGATGCGAGCCAAGCAGCGGCTGATCGAGGCCAACCTGCGGCTGGTGGTGTCGATCGCCAAGCGGTACATCGGCCGCGGCCTGGTCTTCCTGGACCTGATTCAGGAGGGAAACCTCGGCCTGATCCGGGCTGTAGAGAAGTTCGACTACACCAAGGGCTACAAGTTCTCCACCTACGCGACCTGGTGGATCAGGCAGGCGATCACCCGGGCCATCGCCGACCAGGCCAGAACGATCCGCGTCCCGGTGCACATGGTCGAGACGATCAATAAGATGGCCCGGATTCAGCGCCAGCTGCATCAGGATCTCGGACGCGAGGCCACCCCGGACGAGATCGCGGTGGAGATAGGGATGAGCCCGGAACGGGTGGCCGAGATCCAGCGGATCGCCCAGGAGCCGGTCTCGCTGCAGTCACCGATCGGCGAGGAAGACTCCGACCTGGGAGACTTCATCGAAGATGCCGACGCGGTCGTGCCCATGGAGGCGGCGGCGTTCATCATGCTCCAGGATCAGCTGGAACGGGTCCTGGACAATCTGACGATCCGCGAGCAGCGCATCATCCAGCTGCGGTTCGGCCTGACCGACGGCCATCCCCGGACGCTGGAAGAGGTGGGCAGGGAATTCGGCGTGACCCGCGAGCGCATCCGGCAGATCGAGTCCAAGACGCTCGCCAAGCTCAGGCACCCGAGCCGGGCGCAGATGCTCCGGGAATACCTAGCCTGACGTTCCTGGCGTGTTCGTGGTGACCGGGTGATCGCCGGATGCCTGCGGGCGGTCCTCGCCACCGTCCTGCCGTGAGCTTCCGTTCCGCTGCCGAAGCCCAGGTACGCGGTCTGAGATCTTGTTGGCCGTCTCGGCCACCTTCGGCATCCGGTCCTGCAGCCCGTCCGTGACCTTCTGCCGCGCCGCCTTCGCAAGCCCAGCGGCCTGCGCCTGAACCGCGCCTGCCGCCTGCTGGGCGGCCGGGCTGTCGGCCACCCGTCGAGTGAGCTGCTTGAGCTGCTCGTAACGCTCTCGGCCCGCCCGCGCGCCGAGCACGAAGCCAACGGCCAGGCCGCTGAGAAATGTGATTCGATACCGTTGCATCTGGACCTTCTCCCGAGCGGGTCATACCGCCGTTCATTCTGCCATCGCTGCGCGGCACCGGGCTCGCGCCTCCTGTCGTCCCGGGCTGACTTCCCGCTCATGCCCCGCCGAAACGCTGGCTATGCGCCCCGGGGTCCCCAGTGCGGCCTTGTCGGCTGCGCAGGCTGGCCGGTGCGCTACCCTTGTGCCCGCGGCGCGGAAGCGGCCGGGTACCGGCTCGCTCATCGGAAGTCGCACTATCCCGCGTAGCTCAATTGGCAGAGCGTCCGGCTGTTAACCGGCAGGTTATAGGTTCGAGTCCTATCGCGGGAGCCGGCCAGCCCAGCGATCTGAGGCTGCCCGGCGACTCGGCGCCTCGCTCGGCAGCGCCGCCCCGTTCATCATCGTCGCGCACCAGTTCACCACCCGCGACCGCACCGCCGCCGCGAAGGTCGGCAGTCAGTGCCGGCCGCTGCCGGGACGCACGGCACGGGAGGTCAATAGGCGCGGTCCAGTCTGCGCCCGCTGGACCGCGGTGATCTTGGCAAACAGCTCGATCACGTCCGCGCTCAGCGCGGCCACAGCTTCGCCGGGGAAAGCCGGGTCATGTTCCAGCGTTCGCGCTAGCACGCCGGCGAGCAGGTCAGCACGCTTATCTGCCGGCAGCCCCCCGGCCGGAGTCGTCGTCCGCTTCCTGGTCGAAGAACAGACCGCACATCACGCTGCCCAGGATGTGACCGGCCGCGGCGGGCGTCAGTCCGTTCCGCAGGAGCCCGCGCGTGGCCAGCAGATCAAGGTGGCCGGGGCCGGGACTGGGCGCTCGCGGTGCGTAACGGGCTTCCGACTGCGCCTGGCGGCGTCACTAGCGGACCACAGCGCTGATGACCAGGACAGTCGCGATGACCAGTCCAATCGCGATGAGCCCGCTGCGCAGCCGCGTCTTGCGGTAGCCAGATATCCGGTTGTGCGTGGTCTTGATGTCCCCGTGCGCCGCGTGGGCGCGGTTGGCGTGCCAGCCCAAGATGCAGCCGACAACAAGGACGACTAACGCAATACCGAAAGCCGCTGAGCCCATGACAGTGCCCCTCCCTGTCCACCCCGGCTCCCCTCCGCCGATGATGCCGCAATGCGGGTTCCGTTACCAGCGGAAACGCCGGACCAAGCCGGAACCGGACGAAAATGCTTAGCTGTCAAAGGGTAAGCGCGGGGGTCGGCCAGGCGCCACGCGGCTGGCTGGCAGGATTGAGGCGATCGCCTGAGCGAACCGACTACCCCTGGAGGACAGAGCGCATGAATGAGGCGCTGATCGCGGAGACCATCAGCATTACCGGGCACGGCGGCGACGAGATCGAGGCGTACTTCGCGCGGCCGCTCGGGCTGGACTCGGTCGGCGGCGTTGTGGTGATCCATCACATGCCCGGCTACGACAGTGGAACCAAGGAGATCACCCGGAAGTTCGCCGCTCACGGCTATGCCGCGCTGATGCCGAACCTTTACCACCGCGACGCGCCCGGTGCCAGCCCGGACGATGCGGCGGCGACGGCGCGAGCCAAGGGCGGCGTGCCGGACGAGCGCCTGGTAGGTGACGTCGACGGCGCAGCCGCCCACCTGCGTGCCCTGGACGGCAGCAACGGCAAGGTGGGGGTCATCGGGTACTGCTCGGGCGGTCGCCAGGCGTTCCTGGCCGCGGCCAGCCTGCAACTCGACGCGGCCGTCGACTGCTACGGCGCCTTTGTCGTCGGCACGCCCCCGGAAGGGATGCCGCTCAAGGTCGGGCCGATCGTGCATCTCGCGGGCAACCTGTCGTGCCCGCTGCTCGGCCTGTTCGGCGCGGATGACCAGGCTCCGTCTCCCGACCAGGTAGCCGAACTCGACAAGGTCTTGACCGAGGCCGGCAAGCCGCATGAGTTCCACAGCTACGCGGGCGCCGGGCACGCGTTCTTTAACGTCGAGCGGCCCGCCTACCGGCCGGAGTCCGCGACCGACGGCTGGCGCAGGATCTGGGACTTCCACGGCCGCTACCTGGCCGGCTGAGGAGGGTGGCATGTGCACGTACCTGACGGAGAAGATCGAGGTCGTCGGCAGCGGCAAGGGAGCGGCGGGCTGGTTCACGCTCACCGACGCGACCGTCTACCTCGATCACCCCCAGCACGCCCCGGCCGAGCACACGCTGAACATCGACTTCCTCAACCCGGCCGACGGGCCGTCCGCGCGCGTCGCGGTGGAACTCACGGCGGAGTCGGCCAAGGCGCTGGCCCGGGCGATCCAGGTGACCCTCGAGTCGGCACCGCCCGGTCTGGCCTGAGCCAGGCGCATCCGGCCCGAATTGTCGGCGCCGCATGCCAGGATCAGCTCAAGCACGGGACAGCCGGAGGCGGTGGCGATGAGGTTCCGAGTCGGGCGCGAGGTACTGGGCGAGGCCGCGGCGTGGATCGCCCGCGCGCTACCGTCGCGGCCCGTGGTCCCCGTGCTGGCCGGCCTGCTGCTGCAGGCGGAGGGCGACGGGCTGACCCTGTCCTGCTTCGACTACGAGATATCCGCCCGGGTTCGGATCGACGCCGAGGTCAAAGAGGATGGGGCCGCCCTGGTGCCAGGCCGCCTGCTCGCGGAGATCACCCGCAGCCTCCCCGCCCTGGACGTCGAAGTCGCCACTGATGCTGACACCGTGGGCTTGACCTGCGGCAGCGCCGAGTTCGCACTGGTCTCGCTGTCCATGGCGGAGTACCCGGCGCTGCCAGATCCGCCCCCGGTCGCGGGAACTGTGGACGGAGGCGCGCTCGCCGTTGCGGCCGCCCAGGTCGGACCCGCCGCGAGCCGGGACGACACGCTGCCCATGCTTACGGCGGTATGCCTGGACATCACCGGAGAGACGCTGACGCTGGCGGCCACGGACCGGTACCGGCTGGCGGTCAGGGACGTGCGCTGGGGGCCGGCACTGGCTGGCCTCCGGGCCGTCGCGATGGTCCCGGCCAGGACGCTGGCCGATGTCGCGAGGACCATGGCTGCCGGAGTGCCGGTGACCCTGGCGTTGGACGTTGACGAGCCTGATGGCGGGGCCGGCTCTGCCCGGGACCCGCGGCCGGCCGAGGGCGTGATCAGCTTCGAGGGCGGGAACCGCCGGCTGACCGCCCGGTTGATCGGGGGCGAGTTCATCAGGTACCGATCAAGGTTCCCGGCCGGGTTCAGCTCTCGTGCCCTGCTGCCCGCGGGTCAGTTCACCGAGGCAGTCAGGAGGGTCTCGCTCGTCGCGGAGCGGGCTAGCCCGGTGCGGCTGGCCTTCGGCTCAGGAAATGTCGTCATCGAGGCGCGGACCGACGGGCGGGCTCGCGCGGTGGAGACGGTGCCCGCCGATTTCGAGGGGGACGAGCGGACCATCTCGTTCAGCCCGCATCACCTGCTGGACGGGCTAGGCGCCGCGGCCGCGTCAGCCATCCCGCTCGGGCAGGCGCCGAGTGGATCTGGCGATGGCGATGAGGTACGGTCCGCCGATCCCGGGCAAATCAGGCTGGAATTCAGCAGCGCGGCCAAGCCCGCGCTGATCACGTGGGCTGGCGACGCCGGGTTCGTCGCGGACGGTACCGAGCCCGTGCCCGCGTTCCGCTACCTGGTCGTGCCGCTCAGGGTCCCCGCCCGGGCGTAACGCAGGCCTCGGCCAGAGTCGCGGTCGCCCAAATGGGTAGCGGCCAAGGTTGCTCGCGTCGGCGCCCAGCATGCCGGGTCAGATATCGCCCGGCCACCGCCCGCCGGGGCGACGGCCGCGCGAGCGCCCGCAACCCGTGTCACCGCGCATCCGACCGCGGCCCCTGCCGAGACCGAGCACGCGCCGCAACAGGACGCGGACGGCGGCGAATATCGCCAGGAAGATCGCCAGCTTGCCCGGCCACGGGAACATCCGCAGATGCAGGTCGGAGAGCAGCAGCCACGCCGCGACCACGGAGATGATCACCGGGATCATGCCAAGCTGCACTCGAGGTCCGCGTGCCCGGGAGCCGGACCAGTAGTCCCGCTTCGCCCGCTCCTCGTCGCTACCTGCGGCTGCAACGGTCGGAAGGGGTGCCGAGCGCGTCGCGACGTGGGGCAGATCACGGCTGATCAGGCCTAGCTGACGCTGCGTGGTCGCCTTGAACACCGCATCGAGGCGCTGGTTGAACTCCTCCAGCGTCAGTCGGCCCTGCGCGTAGTGCTCGCGCAGGCTCGCGGCCGCTGCCTCGCGCTCTGCGTCACCGATGCGAAGGTCAGGTCCCGTTGCCATGTGATCCTCCACATCAGGTGGGCAGCCACATCCGCTAGCAAGACGATATATCTCGACGTGCCGGTCGGCAAGCTGCTGGAGTGCCGTGCGTACCAGATTTCGCCCATGAGGAAGCCGGCGGGATGGTCAGACGCTGGGGCGAGGGGCTGGAGGAGCCACCGGGATGGGCTGGATGGCGCCAGGCCGCCAGGTGAGCGGCGCGGCGGGGGCTGAGGCAGCCGGATGGTCGCCGGCCCTTCGGTCAGTTGAGGAAGTAGCTGCTGCCGCCGCTTTCCGGGTCGGTGACCTCCGCCTCGACTGACATGGTGCCGCCCTTCGCGAAGACCAGCGTGAGGGTGATCTGGGTGCCGCCCTTCATCGGCCCGGCGCCGGTGATCAGCAGGTGAGAGCCATCGGGAGAAAGCCGGATGAGGGAGTCGGCGGGAATCGCGATGTCCGGCGCGGCCTTCATCGCGGTGCCTCCGGGACGGGTCGGCACCCGGAAGGTCACCCGGCCGCCGACGCTGGTCTGGGCTGAGGTCAGCTGGTCGGCCTGCCCGCTGTTGCGGATCACCAGATAGGCCTCGGTGGAGCCACCGGAGGTCGGCACCGCGACGTAGGCGGTCCCGAGCTGGATCGACGGTGCGGCCACGGCCTTCTGCGCGCATCCGGCCAGTGCCATGCCGGCGACCAGGAGCACGCATCCGCCTGCGGCGGCGCGGATGGCCGCCCACCGCCGATGCGCTCCCGGCGCCCTGCCGAAGATCATCTGCACCTTCAGGTCGCTCGACTCCCTCCGCCTGCCCGGGGCGGGCGACTCCATCCGGAGCCCTGGCCGGCCGCGGCTGCTGGCTTGCGGTTCATCGCCGTGCCTGACTGCTCATGGCGGGTTGCCCGCGCTGCACCGTATGTGGTGGCAGCGTGCCAGCGACGTGGCTGTCGCCGCCGGTATGCCGACGGTATCGCACCGCACCGGCGGAAAGGACGGCAGGGAAGCGGTGGATCGGCCATGCCGCGGCCGGCCAGGACGTCGGGAGTGGCCGCGGAGTGCGCGACCGGGCGCAGGCCGTGATCCTCGCGTACGAGACCGGCATGGTGGTGCCGGGTGACGAGCGGGGCTGACGGGTCAGCCGCGCTCGACCGCGGTGCCGAGCAACCCGAGCGGCGGGGAGCCGAGTTCCAGCATCGCCGAGTGGAACCTGCGCAGCGAGAAGCCCGCTCCCCACTCCTTCCTCGCCCGCTCGCGCAGGCCCATGATCTCCAGCTTGCCCCAGGTGTAACGGCCATAGGTCGGGTCGAAGGTCGCCCTCCGGGCCTCAGCCAGCGCGGCCGGCCCGAGCAGGTGCGTGTCCGCCTCGAACCTGCGCGCGCCCTCCTCGACCGTCATCCCCTCGGCGTGCACGCCGATCGCGCAAGCCAACCGCGTGACCCGGACCAGCGCCTCGAGCCAGATGCCGATCGCGAACCGGGGATCGTCGTCGCAGAAGCCCTCCTCGACGCACAGTTCCTCGGCGTAGTGTGCCCAGCCCTCCACGAACGCCAGCGAGTGCAGGACGCGGCGGACCTGAGTGGGGGCCCGCCGCAGGGCGCGGCCATGCGAGAAGTGCCCGGGAGCGACCTCGTGCACGGTGATGCCGGGCAGCGTGGTCGCGCTGAAGACCTGCAGCCATTCCTCTGCGTCCGCCTCCGGCCACGATTTCTCCGGCGGGGTGATGTGATACCAGGACGGGCCCTCGGGCTCGCCCGGCGCCGCCCAGGACATCATCGCCATCGCCCAGCGCCGGGACTCCGGAGCCAGCCCGACCCGGCACTCGCCGTCCTGATACGGAACCAGGTCGCGGTCCCTGGCGAACGCGATCGCGTGCTGCGTCCAGTACCGTGCCGCCGCGATGACCCCATCGGCGTCGGGATGATCGCGGACGAGCTCACGGGCCAGCTCAAGCGGCGGGCGGTCCGGGTCGACGCGCGCGCAGCCTTCGGTGAGCAGCGCGGTGAGCCGGTCCCGCTCGGCGTCGGCCCGCTCGCTGAGCCTGGTCAGGTCGACCGGCATGCTCTCGGCGCTGCTCATGATCGCGGTGAGCGCTGCCGAGCCCAGCATGGCATCCCTCGGGCCGTCCGTCGCCGCCCGGTCGATGTGCGCCATCAGGCGCGCGTGCGCCGCGATCGCGGCCTGCTTGACGCGGGAGTCGGCGGTTGGCGGGATGCCCGCCGGCAGCCCGCGGATCCCGTCGGCGAGAGCGGCCGCGACCGGGGCGCTGAGCAGGTCGAGGGTCTCGATGGCGGCGTCGATGGCCGCCGGCCATCCGGCGAGCTGCGCGGCGGCGGCCTCGGCTCGCTGCCGCCCCGGGGCGTAGTCCCGGTCGTAGCAGGCGAGGTCGAGGCCCGCCAGATGCAGCAGCGGGTTGCGGCGGTGCATCTGCAGGTCGCCGAGCCAGACGCGGGCGGCGTTCTCAAACGTGGCCAGGTGCGCCTCGTCGTGCGGGTCAGCCAGCCGCGGGCCGCTGGCCGCCCCCTCGTCCATCCTGGCCAGTCCCGCCCGGACCCCTGCGGCGGACAGATCCTGGATCACGCCGTCGTACTCGTGCCGCCCGCTGAACTCGCGCGTCCCGGCGACGTCGAGGTCGCAGACGCTGCGCAGCCGGGGAGTCAGGTCGTCCATGCCCGGCAACGCTACCCCCGCGGCGGCGCGGCAGGGTAACGCCCCGACCACGAGACGTTCGGGTACCCGGGGAGTCGCCCCGCGGGGAGCGTTAGGGCCCGTCCGCGCCGGGCTGCACGGCCTGCACGCTCAGTATTTGCTTGGGCTCCGAGCAGGTCCGCGTGGTGAAGCTCGCGTAGAGCGGCGCGGTCTGGCCGGGCGGGTAGACCCTCAGCCAGTGCGCGGTGACGAAACCGCAGTCGGCCGGCGGGTAGTTCTGCGCGTCGGCGACCTGAAGCTCGGCATGAACGGTCTGGCCCGGAGACAAGATGACGAGCTGCGGGGCGAGGGCAGGGTTTCTCGCCGCGGCGGGGCCGATCTGGCTGCCGCCGGCCTCGGTGACGAATGACACGCCCGGATAGCCGTACAGCGTGCACGGGGCCCCCGAGACATTGTCGAACTGGATCGGGTAGTAGCTGCTGCCCGCGGCGGCGTTGCCCGCGCCGGTCGGCACCGCCGCCCGCAACGCCGAGGTCGCGCACGGCGGCGGCCCGGACGTGCTCGCCGCTGGGGTCGGCGCCGGGGAACTCGCCGGCCGGGAGGACGTGGCGGTGGTCGCGGGGGTCGTGGCGGCCGGGGCCGTGGCCGCGGGGGAGCCCGCCGTGCTCGCCGAGGTACCGCATGCCGCGACGACCGCCGCCGAGCAGCCGAGCGCGGCCGCGGCTATCAGCCTTCGGGCCGCGCTGGCGGTTGATGTCATGGTCGTGCTCCCTCTCG
>Ga0335081_10021451_pt1 | contig 10456 bp, 6 predicted proteins | sample Lox_Sample_35_FD_206713 | JGI IMG/M metagenome (GOLD analysis project Ga0335081, IMG submission 206713) | Soil microbial communities from Loxahatchee National Wildlife Refuge, Florida, United States - Lox_Sample_3.5 | ecosystem: Environmental > Terrestrial > Soil > Wetlands | place: USA: Florida...
GTCGCTGACCGCTGGCCCGGCCCACACCGAATCGTAGTGCGCGTTGAGCCACACCGCCGGCCCGGGCTCGCGGCCTTCGCGGCGCGCGACGACCGAATGCACGCGCGCGCAGGCGAGGCTCGCGCCGCAGGCGGTGCCCTCGATGACCTCGGCGCGGTAGCCCATCTCGAACAGCTGCGAAACCAGCCGCTCGCGCAGCTGCGCGTCGCGATCGCTGCCGACCGGGTGCGGCGCTTCCGCGCCGAGCGCGCGCTCGAACGCGGCCCGCGCACGCACCGCGGAAAACTGCGCGGCGGGCGCGGACGCCGGCTGCGGCGGCGGCGGCCGGTAGCGCGCGGCCGCGAGCGCGAGCAGCGCGAAGAGGAGCAGCACGTTCACCGCGAACGCCGATCGGCTCAAGGTTCCACGACAATATCAGGGGGCATTGACATCGACGCGGCGAACTTGCTAAACGCCGCGCTCCTTTTGGAGGCGCGATGACTCTGCGAACGCACAGGATCGGCAAATCGCGCCCCTTCGGTCGCGGCTGAGCGCGATCCCCTTTCACGAATGGCGGCAGGCCAGCGGCTTCGCGGAGCCGCCGGCGGGCTTTGCCCGTCCGGCGTCGCTCGCAGCGGGTCCCGCGCATCGGCACCGCTCGGCGATGCACGACGGCCGGCAACTGTCGTGCCCAACGGATATAGCTCATTGGTAGCACTGGTCTTTTAAACCAGGTGTAGGAGGTTCAAATCCTCCCATCGAAGCAGCGCCCGGAGGGCCGGCCGTGAGCCGACGCCGAATCCGGCCGGACGAAGCGCGAGGCCCGCGACGGCGCGCCTCTCCACGGCCATCGCCGAAAGGCGCCCGCCGTGGAGACGCCGCGAAGCGCGCCGCGCGACGCGCGCCGGCACCGGGGGCGGACGAGGCGGCCGCGATCGGCCGGCTCTCCACATTTCTTCACGCAGCAGGAAAGGAGAAGGAGGTGTGCCATGAAGGTCGACGTGTCGCTGAACGAGCGCGTGCTGGTGTACGTGGACGGCCAGCCGCGGCAGTACCTGGTCCCGGGCCGCTACCGCCTGTGGATCGCCCCGTGGCGGAAGGTCGAGGTGAAGCGCCTCGACACCGACAAGCTGGTGGCCGATCTGCGCGCGGAGGATCTGGCGCTGATCCCGGCGGAGGATCTGCGCGTGCTGTCGCTCGGTCCGTACGAGCGCGCGCTGGTGAGCCGCCGCGGCAAGCCGGCGCGCTGGATCGGCCCGGGCCAGGTGCAGGTGTGGACGGCCGAGCGCGAGGCCATCGCCGTCGAGATCTACCAGATCCCGGGCGTCGAGGCCGCGCCGCTGCGCGACGAGGTGAAGGCGCTGGTGCCGAACACCGACTACGTCGAGGCCACCGCGGCCGACGGCTTCACCGTCGTGCGCTACGTGGACGGCGCCATCGACGCGGTGCTCGGACCGGGCCGCGCGGCGGCGTGGACCGCGAAGCGCAAGGTGCAGCTCGTCTGCATCGAGCTGCGCGAGCGGCTGCTCGCGGTCACCGGCCAGGAGGTGATGACGAGGGACCGCGTGTCGCTTCGCCTGAACCTGACGGCCGGGTACCGCGTGGCGGACGTGCGCCGCCTGCTCACCGTCGCGCGCGCGGCGGACGAGGTGCTGTACCTCGCGGTGCAGCTCGCCTCGCGTGAGGCGGTGGCCACCCGCACGCTCGACGAGCTGCTCGCCGCGCGCGAGGAGCTCGGCGCCGCGCTGAAGGCCGCGGTGGCGGAGCGCGCCGCCGCGGTGGGCCTGCAGCTGCTCGACCTGGGCCTCAAGGACCTGGTCCTGCCGGGTGAGATGAAGGCGCTGCTCAACCGGGTGATCGAGGCGCAGAAGGAGGCGGAGGCGAACGTGATCCTCCGCCGCGAGGAGACGGCTGCGACCCGCAGCATGGCGCAGACCGCGAAGGTGCTGGCGGAGAACCCGCTCCTGGTGCGCCTCAAGGAGCTGGAGGCGTACAAGGAGCTGGCGTCGAAGGTGGGCACCGTGAACCTCGTGTTGGGAGAGAGCGTGCTCCCGCAGCTGCAGCTGAAGGCGTAGCGGGGTCCGCTCGTCGCGCGACGGGCGGACCTTTTTTCGCGACTCATTTGCGGCCTGAAATTCGTGCGCGCGCGAATTGGCGCAGGTGCACGATTTCACTGCCGTTCAAAAAGGTACGGCGCTTGCTCTGTCATTCCCGGATGTTTGCCGCTGGCTCCGGAGCCGCCATGTCGATCTCGCGCGCGTTGATGCTTTCCGCTTGTCTCACTTTTGCGCAGTCCTGCGCAGGACCTGCGGGGAAGGAGGGGCCGCAGGGCCCCGCCGGACCTGCCGGCGACGCGGGAATGCCGGGCACCGACGGCACGCCAGGAAGCAACGGCGACGCCGGCGTGGCCGGTCCGCAGGGTCCACAAGGTCCGCAAGGTCCCCAGGGTCCTTCGTCGACGCAGCTCACGCAGGAGACCTGCGTGATCTGCCACGCCGCAGGCCAGCTCGCCGACGACATCCCGCTGCACAAGGCTTCCGCCGCCAACGCGCTCGTGCGCAGCACCGCGACGATCACCTCGGTCACGCTGCCGGCGAGTGGCCCGCTCACGCCGACCATCGTCTTCAACGTGAAGGACAGCTCGGGCAACGCCGTCGGCGGGCTCACCTCGTTCTCCTTCACCGTCGCTCAGCTGGTCCCGGCGGCGAGCGGCGGCATCACCAACTGGCGCAGCCTGATCAACCGCAACTACAACGCGGCCAGCGACGTCTCGGTGGGCGGCACCACCGAAAGCTCGCTGCCGAACGCGACCTACCCGGCCGCGCCGCACTCGACCTGCACCGAATCGCCCGCCGGCACCTACAGCTGCGTGCTGGGCAACGACCTGTCGGTGCAGGGGCAGCTCAACCCCAACTACGGCGTGGTCACGGTCGTCTTCGATCCATCGCTGCCGACGCGATTCGCGCTGCAGAGCAGCGCGCCGATGCCGGGGCAGGCGGTCACCACCGTGGCGGCCACGCCGCCGTTCGACGGCGCCTTCGATCTCGATGCGACCCAGAACCCGGTGCCCGACATCAAGGCCGAGGTCACCACCGCCGCCTGCAACGCCTGTCACCAGCGGCTCACCGAGCATGGCCGGCGGCTCAGCGTGCCCTTCTGCATCACCTGCCACAATGCCTACAGCTACGACAACCTGCTGCCCACCGCGCAGCGCAACGCGCCCGATCCGTACAACGGCACCGTCGACTTCAAGCGCGTGCTGCACAAGGTGCATATGGGCAAGACCCTGCCCAGCGTGATCGCCGGGACGCCCTTCCTGCTCCACAACATCGATTTCAGCGACGTGGCGTTCCCGCAGATGACCTCGATCTCCACCAACGACGCGGGCAACTGCACCGTCTGCCACTCGCTGAGCAGCGCCGACCCCGCCGACCCGGCCAACGCGTGGAAGAACAAGCCGGGCAAGGTGGCGTGCGCGTCGTGCCACGACAACGTCAGCTGGGATGCGGTCCCGCCGGCCGGCTTCATTGCCCACCCCGGCGGCCCGCAGGCCGACGACACCAACTGCGCCGGCTGCCACGCGTCGGGCGCGACCCAGGAGCCCGTCGACGTCGTGCACACCGGCCTGCGCGCGCTGCAGAACGCGGCGTCGGGCAAGTACAAGTTCACCATCGTCAGCGTGGCGTCGGGCGCGCCCGGGCAGAAGCCGGTGATCACCTTCTCGGTGACCGATCCGACCAACGCCAACGCGGCCTACGCGCTCACCGAGCCGGCGTGGACGAAGACCGCCACCGGCGACAGCCGCCTGGGCATCGACATCGCCTGGAGCACGCGCGCGGTCGCCAGCGCAGGTGATACCAACTATACGAACGAAGGCAGCGGCTCGAACCCGGGCCAGCCGATCTCCATCGACGCCTTGAAGAACAAGGTCACCGGCAGCGCGCCGGGCACCTTCACCGTCACCTCGACCGTCGCGATCCCCGCCAACGCGGTGGGGGTCGGCGAGGTCGTCCTCGAGGGCCACCCGGCCGACGTCACCGTCACGCCCGTGGTGCGCATCCCGGTGAAGTCGGCCACCAAGACCTTTGCCATCACCGGCACCGCCACCACCGCGCGCCGCCAGGTGGTCGACGTCAACAAGTGCAACGTCTGCCACGGCGCGCTCTCGGCGCACGGTGCCAACCGCACCGGCAGCATCGAGACCTGCGTCGCCTGCCACAACGCCAACGCCACCGACATCAGCATGCGGCCGAAGACCGGCGCCACCGTCGACGGCAAGGCCGAGGAGAGCGTCGACTTCAAGCGGCTGATCCACGGCATCCACGGCGCGGGGTTCGCCGGAACCGGGCCGGTCATCTACGGCTACGGCGGCACGGTCAACGACTTCAGCGCCGCGAGCTTCCCCGGCAACGACCAGTGCAGCGCCAGCAACCCCGACTCCTGCCTGGTGAACAACTGCGAGATCTGCCACTTCCCCAACACCTACGGCGCCTCGTTCGCGGCGGCCAACGGCAGCACCACCTCGACCGAGACGCTGGCCGATCCGACCACGTACCAGCGCACGACGAAGATCACCGCGGCGTGCAGCGCGTGCCACGCCTCGTCGCTCTACGTCGATCACATGCAGCAGAACGGCGGCCACTTCGGGCTGACGCAGGCCCAGATCGACGCGCTGCCGTGAACCTGCGCGCGCTCCTCCTGCTCGCGGCCGCCGCCTGCTCGCAGGCGCGGCCGCAAAAGGGCGACCTGGCCCGGCCGGTGGCGTGGGTGGAGGACGTCGCGCCGCTGTTCGCCGCGCAGTGCGCGCCGTGCCATTCCGGCAGCGGGTATCGGACCACGTCGTACGGCGAGGCCATCGCGCAGGCCACCGCCGGCGATGCCGCCTCGCCGCTGGTGCGCGCGCTGCAGCCGGGCGTGCGCGACGCGACGCACATCCCGGTCGCTTCCGCGTACGACCTGGTGCGCGCCTGGGTGGTGGACGGGCGGCTCGCGTACCGCAAGTCCGGCCTGCACGAGGCAGGCGTCCTGAATCCGCGCGATTCCGAGTTCCACGGCGCCATGCTGCAGGCGAGCGGGTGGAACTTCGGCCTCTGCACGCCGTGCCACGGCGCCGATTTCGCCAGCACCGCCGCCGGGACCACCGCCTGCACGCAGTGCCACGTGCACGGCCCGATGTCGTGCGACGGCTGCCACGGCGACCCGCCCGCGAGCGGCGCGCACGCCGGGCACGCCGCGGTGCCGATCGATTGCACCGCCTGCCATCCCAAGCCTTCGCGCTGGGACGACGGCCACGCCGACGCGAAGCTGGTGATCGCGTTCGCCCGCGGCGGCACCTTCGACGGCGCCACCTGCTCGAGCGTCTACTGCCACGGCACGGCGAAGCCTTCCTGGGTGGGCGGCAGCGCGGAGTGCGGAAGCTGCCACGGCAACCCGCCCGCGAGCCACGACCCGTCGAGCACCACCTGCACGCTCTGCCACCCGGCATCCGCGCCGCACGTCGACGGCATCGTGCAGGTCGGCGACGGCAGCGGCACCTGCACCGCCTGCCATGGGCAGCCGCCCGCCACCGGCGCGCACGTCGCGCACGTCAGCGGCACCCACAAGCTGACGGCGCCGATGGCCTGCAGCGCGTGCCACCCGGCCGTCGCGCAGATCCACGATCCGGGTCACTTCGATCACGCCCCGCCCGCCACCGTGGCGTTCTCCGGCGGCGGCGCCTGGAACGGCACGTCGTGCTCCAGCACGTACTGCCACAAGGCCTTCACGCCGCTGTGGGCCCCGAGCGACCTGCCGCAGGCCTACTGCGGCTCGTGCCACGCGCTGCCGCCCGCCGACCCCGATCACGCCGGCATCAAGTTCCCCGACTGCAACCGCTGCCATCCGACCACCGTGGCGGTCGACGGCAACATCATCATCGAGAACGGGGCGAGCACGCACGTCAACGGAGTCGTCGATGTCGTCCCGTAGGCTGCTCGCCCTCGCGCTGCTGGCCGCGGGCGCGGCGCGCGCCGACGGCAGCGCGACCACCTTCTTCGACTCGCGGCCGTACGTGCGCGACTCGGGGTACCAGGAGGAGCCCATCTTCGAGAGCTTCTCGCTCTTCGCTCGCGCCGATGGCGGCGCGTACCTCCAGGACGTCCGCATCGTCGCGCGCGGCTGGGGCCGGGTCACGCTCGGCCTGCCGCTCGACGATCACCGCACCGCGGGCGACGTGGATTCGCTCTTCTTCGAAGGGCGGCTCTTCCAGCGGCACCTCACGCTGCGGCTGGGGCGGCAGATGGTGACCGGCGGCGCCGCGCGGGCCACGCAGATCGACGGCGCGTTCGCGCGCATCGTGGCCAAGGGCGTCGGCGCCGAGCTGTACGGCGGAGTGCCGGTGGACCCGCGCTTCGCCGCAGCGCGCGGCGACGCCATCGCCGGCGGACGGCTGTTCTGGAACCCGGCGTTCGACTCCGAGCTGGGCGCGTCCGCGGTGTACGCGCTCAAGCGCGGGTACGTGGCGCGCAAGGACGCGGGCTTCGACGCGTCGGTGACGCCGGTGCGGCCGCTGACCCTGAGCGGGCTCGCGCAGTGGAGCGTGGACGACCGGCGGCTGGAAGAGGCGAGGCTGGCGGCGCTGGTCCAGCTCGCGCCGCAGCTCCAGATCGTCGGCGACGTACAGCGCACCGCGCCCGACCTGTTCATCGATCGCAACTCGATCTTCGCCGTGTTCGCCGAGGAGTTGCGCGACGAGGCCGGCGGCGAGATCGTGCTCCGCCCGCTGCGTCCGCTTTCGCTCTCTGCCGACTGGCACTGGCTGCGCGTCGAAGGCGGCCACGGCCAGCGCGGCGGCTTCCGCGGCACGCTGCGCACCGGCGAAGACGGCTCGCTCGGCGTCGAGCTGCGCCTGCTCACCCAGCCCGACAACGGCTACAAGGAGGCGCGCCTGTTCTGGATCCGCAGGCTCGACCCCGCCTTTACGCTCACGGTCGACCTCGACGGCTACTGGCTCGAGCGCGAGCTGAGCCTGTTCGCGCAGAAGCGGTCGCTGGTGGCTACCGGCACGCTCGGCTGGGCCGTCGACGAGGCGTGGGAAGCGATGCTGGCCGGCTCGTACGGCACCACGCCGTACTTCGAGCAGCGCGCCGAGGTCGCGGTGCGCGTGGCGTGGAAGTTCGGCATGCCCGGAGGCGCGCGATGACCTTCGCGCTTTTGCTCGCGCTCCTGGCCGCGCCCGACGAGATCCTCTTTCCGCATGCGCGCCACGTGCAGGCGCAGGTGGATTGCATCGTCTGCCACGAGAGCATCTTTTCGGCGAAGACGCTGAGCGGGAAGTTCCTGCCCGACGAGGGCAAGTGCCTCGAGTGCCACCGGCAGGAGAAGCGGCAGAACCAGTGCGGCTTCTGCCATTCGAACGTGGAGCAGGCTGCGCACTGGCCGAAGCGCCAGCCGCGGCTGAAGTTCGACCACGCGGCGCACGTCGAGCGGAGCAAGGACGATTGCACGCGGTGCCACTCGCGGCTGTCGGAGCAGCGGCGGGCGGCCGCGCTGAGCGACGGCCACGGGGCGTGCGCCTCCTGTCACAACCACGCGGACGACCTTCGCGACGCGCGCTGCAATCTGTGCCACCTCGATCTGCTGGCCTACCGGCTGAAGCCGGTATCCGAGATATCGCACGAGGGCGACTTCCTGCGCCGGCATGCGTTGGTGGCGGGCGCGGCGGGCGCGGCGTGCGCCTCGTGCCACGACCAGAACTTCTGCCTCGACTGCCACGCGCGCACCGCGATGACCACCATCGAAGCGCAGATGCCGGACCGGCCCGACCGCGCGTTCATCCACCGCAACGACTTCATCGGCCGGCACCCGGTCGAGGCGCGGGCCGATCCGGTGTCGTGCCAGCGGTGCCATTCGGCCAGCTCGTGCGAGACCTGCCACCAGCTGTCGCACGTGGCCGGCGGCTCGCCGGGCGCGCGCAGCCCGCATCCTTCCGGATGGTCGGTGCCCGGCTCGGGCGCGTTCCACGGCGACGCCGCGCGGCGCGACATCCAGAGCTGCGCGTCGTGCCACGACCAGGGCGACGCGTCGAACTGCGTCCGCTGTCACAAGGTCGGCGGCATCGGCGGCGACCCGCACCCGGCCTCGTTCCGCGCGCGGCACAGCATTTCCGAAGCCCGCAGCGACGGCCGTTGCCTCGGCTGCCACCGGTAGGAAAGGCTTCGATCGACCGCGGAGGTACGGAAAACGCGCCGCCTGCGCGCCTCCGCGGTGCGCTTGAAGCCTTGACCTTCCCCGCGCTAGTGCGCGGCGAGCGAGATGGCGCGGGACACCGTCGCCGGGCCGCCTTCGAACGGGTCGAACTTCACCCGCTTCACCGCTCCCCGGATGCACGCGTCGAGCGGCCCCGGCAGCGACGCGCCGGAGAACGAGATCGCGCTCACCTGGCCCGACGGGTCCACCGTCGCGGTGACGGTCACTTCTTCGGCGCTGAGGTCCGGCCCGCCGCGCCGCGTCTCCAGCATGGCGCACTGCCGGATGCCGGAGATCGCGCGACCGAGCTGCTCGCGGACTGCCTCGATGGCTTCCGGCGAGGCCGGGGCTGCCTTCGGCGCAGCGGCTTTCGCCGGAGCAGCCGCGACCTTCTTCGGTGCAGCCTTGGGATGCGGCGCGACCGGCGCTGGAGCAGGGGCGGCCACCGGTTCGGGGGCAGGGGGCGGCTTCGGCGCGGCCACGGCGGGCTCTGGCTGGGCCTGCGCCTGCGGCGGAGGCTGCGGCGCCGGCGCGGCTTGCGGTGCGGCGGCAACAGGCTCCGGCGGCGGCGGGGCGTTCTGCGCCACGGGATCGGTCGCAACCGGCGCCGGCGGTGGCGTGCCGGGAGAGCGCTGGCCGCCGTGGCGCGCCCAGGCGATGCCGGCCGCCGAGATCGCGATGGCGGCGGCGAGCGCCACCACCACGCCGGTGGGCGTCCGCCGCGGGGCCTCGCCGTCGCCAGACCCGTCGGAGATCTCGAAGTCGTCGGCTGGCGCTGCGGGCGTGGGTGCGGAGATCGGCGGCGTGCCGCCCGACCTGCTCATCCGCTGCGTCGGCTGCTTCCCCGACGGCACCGGATCGAAGTGCGCCTCGTCTTCGTAATCGGCCGGCAGCGGCGGCGGCTTGGTCCGGATCGGCCGATCGCCGGGCAATGCCGACAGCAGCTCATCCATGCTGCGGAAGCGGTCCTCGGGCTTCTTGGCCATGCATTTGGCGACCACCGCCTCCAGCTGCGGCGAGATCGCGAGGTCGGGATGCGCGGTGCGCAAGAGCGGAACCGGCAGCGTGGCGTGCGCCAGGTGCACGTCGACCGCGCTGGCGCCGTCGAACGGCACGTGCCCGGAGAGCATGAGGAACAGCACCACGCCGAGCGAGTAGATGTCGCTGCGCTGGTCGCACGCGCGCCCGCGCGCCTGCTCCGGCGCCATGTAGTGCGGCGTGCCGAGGACCAGCCCGCCGCCGGTGAGCTGCTCGGACACCTCGTCGTTGCCGAACACCTTCACCAGGCCGAAGTCGAGGACCTTCAGGTAGTCGGGCTCATCGGCGTTTTCGAGGAGGAAGAAGTTCGACGGCTTGAGGTCGCGGTGCACCAGCCCCTTGGCGTGCGCCTCGCGCAGGCTGCGGCAGATCTGCCGCGCCATGTGCAGCGTGCGCTGCTCGGAGAAGCGCCCTTCGTGCTTGAGCACCGCCGCCATGTTCGACCCGCGGAGCAGCTCCATCGCGAAGTAGAGCCACCCCTGGTCGGCGCCGTAGTCGAAGATGGTGATGGTGTTCGGGTGCGTCAGCCGCGAGGTGGCCGACGCCTCGAACAAGAAGCGCCGCCGCAGGCTCTCGTCGTCGGGATCGTCCTTGATGACCTTGAGCGCCACCGCGCGCTCGAGCGGCGATTGCAGCGCCTGGTACACGCTGCTCATGCCGCCGCGGCCGAGCAGCGACTTGATGCGGTAGTGCCCGCCCAAGAGGCACCCGATGAGCGGGTCGGCGGGCGGCGGCGGGTCGGCCTGGACGAGTTCGAGGGACATGGCTACTTGCCTGCGCAGGACTTCTTTCCGGCCTGCGCGTCTGCGTCGTTGGCGTCGAGCTTGAGCGATGCGTCGAAGGCGGCGCTGGCGGCGGCGCAGTCGCCCTTGGCGGCGAGGATGCGGCCGATCATCGACTGCGCGGCCGCGTTCTTCGGATCCTTGGTGGCGCCGGTGCGGGCGATCTCCAGCGCCTTGTCGAGGTTGCCGGACTTGAGCAGCATGCCCGCGAGCTTCACGTCGCGCTTCGCCGCCGACGTCTCGCCGGAAGGCATGTCGGCCGACGGGTCGAGCGCGCGCGCCAGCCCGGCGTCGTCGAGCTCGCCGAGCGCGTGGCGCAGCCGCGCCATCACCGACTCGCAGAAGTTGAGCCGCGTGTACGGCTGGAAGCCGACCAGCTTGTGCTGCTTGTCGAGGATGGCCACCGTCGGGTGCATCGCCACGCCGAACAG
>Ga0335081_10021452_pt1 | contig 10455 bp, 6 predicted proteins | sample Lox_Sample_35_FD_206713 | JGI IMG/M metagenome (GOLD analysis project Ga0335081, IMG submission 206713) | Soil microbial communities from Loxahatchee National Wildlife Refuge, Florida, United States - Lox_Sample_3.5 | ecosystem: Environmental > Terrestrial > Soil > Wetlands | place: USA: Florida...
CCGCGCGGCATCGCGGTAAGCATTCTCGACGGACTGCTGCTCGGCGCGGGCGATGCGGTCATCGGCATCAACCCGGCGACCGACAGTCCGACGCGCACGCACGACCTGCTGGCGATGATTGACGAGATCCGCCAGAAGCTCGACATCCCGACCCAGGGCTGCGTGCTCGCTCATGTCACCACCACGCTCGCACTCATCGCCAAGGGCGCGCCGGTCGATCTCGTCTTCCAATCGATCGCCGGCACGCAGGCGGCGAACACGAGTTTTGGCATCGATCTCGCGCTCTTGGCCGAGGCGCGCGAGGCGGCGCTCGCGCTGCGTCGCGGCACCATCGGCGACAACGTGATGTATTTCGAGACCGGCCAGGGCAGCGCACTCTCGGCCGGCGCCCATCACGGCGTCGACCAGCAGACGCTCGAGGCGCGCGCCTACGCGGTCGCGCGCGCGTTCAAGCCGCTGCTCGTCAACACCGTGGTCGGCTTCATCGGGCCGGAATATCTCTACGACGGCAAGCAGATCGCGCGCGCCGGCCTCGAGGACCATTTCTGCGGCAAGCTTTTGGGCGTGCCGATGGGCGTCGACGTCTGCTACACCAATCACGCCGAGGCCGACCAGGACGACATGGATGCGCTGCTCGCGCTGCTGGTCGCCGCCGGCGTCAACTTCATCATGGGCGTGCCGGGCGCCGACGACGTGATGCTCGGCTATCAGAGCAGCTCGTTCCATGACGCGCTCGCCATGCGCGACCTGTTTGGCCGGCGCCCCGCGCCCGAGTTCGAGGCCTGGCTGGCGCGCCAGGGATTGCTGGATGCGGACAAGCGCATCCGCCCGCGCGAGCTGCCGCACGCGTTTCGCGCGCTGTTGCCGGCTTAACCGCTTGTTCCGATGTTTCAGTCCCCTCCCCCGCAAGCGGGGGAGGGAGCGCAGGCGCCGTACCGTGCTAAAAGAACAAACGCAAAAAATCCGAAGGGGGAGACATGTCCATCACACGTTGCACATCGCTGCTGCTGCTCTTGCTCGCCGGCCTTGCGGCATCCGCCGACGCCCAAACCTACCCCGACCGCCCGATCAAGGTGATCGTGCCGATCTCGGTCGGCTCGATCACCGATCTCGCGACGCGGGTCGTCGCGCAGGAGCTGCAGGCGCGGCTCGGCCAGCCGGTCGTCGTGCTCAACAAGCCCGGCGCCTCCATGGCGCTCGGCGGCGCCGAATGCGCCAAGTCGGAGCATGACGGCTATACGCTGTGCGTGGTCAGCCCCGACACCATGTCGTTCAATCCCCTGCTGGTCCCCAGCCTGCCGTACGACCCGGACAAGGATTTCACGCCTGTCATCGACATGTACCACGTGGTCGAGGGCCTGATCGCATCGCAGGGATCCGGCCTCGCTACGATCGACGACTTTCATGCCAAGGCCGTCGCCGCGCCCGGCAAGCTCAACTACGGCACGCTCGGCGAGCGCACCACCACCGACGCGTTCCGCCAGTGGCTGGCGGAGCACTGGAAGACGAAGCTCACGGCCATCCCCTATAAAGGCGGCGGCGAGATCGCGCCCGCCCTGCTCGGCAACACGATCGACGTGACCAAGATCGGCGTCGGCAACATGACCAGCCTGTTGAACGAGGGAAAGATCAAGGTGCTGGCGCTGAGCGCCGCGCATCGGGCGCCGCAGCTTCCGAGCGTGCCGACCTTCGCGGAAGCGGGCCTTGGCGGCTACCCGGGCGGCCCGATCTTCTGGGGGCTGGTGGTGCCGGCCGGCACGCCGGCGCCGATCGTCGCCCGGCTGCACGACGAGCTGCTCGCGATCCTGCGCGGGCCGAAATTCACCGACTTCGCTGCGCGGAATTTCCTCGAGCAGGTCGCGGGTTCGGCGGACGATTTCGCGGCGTTTCTCAAGAAGGATCGGCAAGACGCCGCCGCGCTGGTCAACAGTTATATGAAATGAGTCCCTCGCGCGAAACGCGCTGGGAGGCGCGGCGATGACCGATCCACCGCGCCGCGAAGGCAGCCCCGCGCAGGCGACCGTCTGGTCCGCTCTGCGCGCCCACACGCCCGCCCGCATCGGGCTTGCGCGCGCAGGCGCCTCGCTCGCCACCGCGCCGCTGCTCGATGCCCGCCTCGCCCATGCCCGGGCACGCGACGCCGTGCACGAGCAGCTCGACATGGACCGCCTCGCCGCCGATCTCGGCGCCCTCGCGGTGCCGACGCTGGCGGTCGCAAGCGCCGCCGACGACCACGCGCGCTACCTGATGCGCCCCGATCTCGGCCGCTGCCTCGCGCCCGGCGCCGCCGCGGTTCTTGCGCCGCATGCGAAAGAATTCGAGCTCGCCATCGTGGTCGCCGATGGCCTCTCGGCGCGCGCCGTGCAGACGCACGCGCCGCCTGTGATCGCCGCGTTGCTGCCGCGGCTCGCCGACTGGCGGATGGCGCCGCTGGTGATCGTCCGCCACGGACGCGTCGCGGTCGGCGATGCGGTCGCAGCCGCGCTCGGCGCACAATCGGTCGTGGTGCTCATCGGCGAGCGGCCGGGCCTGAGCGCGCCCGACAGCATGGGCGCCTATCTGACATGGGCGCCCGGCTCGGCGACGACCGACGCCGAGCGCAACTGCATCTCCAACATCCGCCCCGAAGGCATCGGCTATGCGGATGCGGCCGCAAAGCTCGCGCAGCTGCTGACCGCGATGCGCGCGCGGCAGATATCGGGCGTGCGGCTGAAGGACGACGCGGACGGTCGGACGATCGAGAACCGCTAGATCGACTTTATCCGGCGCGCGCAAAAAGCCCGTTGAGCACCAGCTCGACATGGGCCTCGAAGTAGCGCTTGAGATCGAGCGGCTGGCGGTCGTCGTACATCATGATCCACAGATCGACCAGCGCGATCGGCGCGATGATCACCTGCGGGCAGTCGACCACCGCGGACGGCGGTATCTCGCCGCGATCGATGCCGCGCCGGATCACCCGCTCGAGCATGGCGAGGCACGGGCGGTGGATTTCCTCGTAGTAGCGGTCGGCCAGCGCCGGAAACCGCCCGGCCTCGGCGATCAGCATGCGGGCGACCTCGCGCCGCCGCCGGTCCTCGACGATGTGCTGGTAGATGAAGCCGAACAGCGCGCGCAGCAGGCTCGCGGTGGAACCTTCGTGGCGCTCGAACATTCCGTGCACGGTGTCGAGCGTCGCCTTGGTGAGCTCGCGCACCATCGAAATGAAAAGATGCTCCTTGTTCTCGAAGTAGACGTAGATCGTCCCCTTGGTCACGCCGGCGCGCTCGGCGATCTGGTCGAGCGTGGTGGCCGCGTACCCGTTGCGGGCGAATTCCGTGAACGCCGCCTCGAGAATCTCGCCCGGCCGCTCGGCCTTGCGGCGGCGGCGCGCATCCACACGGGGCTCGGTCAGCTCGGTCATGTGCGGAAGACGGGGTTTGCGCCCTTCGAATTATTGACTGACCGGATAGTAAATAAATAGTATGGATTTGTTAAGGGGGCATTTGACGGGTGGTTCGGTGATGTCGGGTCGGCATTCGCCTTGGCGTTGCGAACGCCCGCCACAGGCCGGGCGAACGCGATTATTTGTCCGTAGGTTACGGCCGCGCCTTGGACCCATTTGGGCAACCGTCCAGGCCCTGCTCGCGTTGTCGGCCTGCGCAGTCGGGCCCGACTTTGCGCCGCCCCCGGCGCCGCCCGTGAGCGGCTACACGTCCGACCGCAAGCCGGCCGCCACGGCGTCGGCCGACGTCGCCTCGGGCGCATCGCAGAGCTTCGACCTCGGCCGCGACATTCCGGGCGACTGGTGGAAGGTGTTTCACTCCAAGGAGCTCAACGCCCTGATCGACCAGGCGCTCCAATCGAATGCCAGCCTGCAGGCGGCGCAAGCGACCTTGTGGCAGGCAAAGGAGAACCTCTATGCCCAGGCGGGCGCGCTCCTGCCGAGCATCGACGCCAACGCCTCCGCGACGCGCCAGCAGTTCTCGCCCGCGACCTTCGGCCAGCCGGGCAGCCCGAGCATCTTCAACCTCTACCAGGCGACCGTGAACGTCTCCTACGCGCCGGACGTCTTCGGCAGCAAGCGCCGGCAGATCGAAGCGAGCGCCGCGCAGGCCGAATATCAGCGCTTCGAGCTCGAGGCGGCTTTGCTGACGCTGACCGCCAACGTGGTGACGGCGGCCGTGCAGGAGGCCTCGCTGCGCGGCCAGATCGAGGCGACGCAGGAGATCATCAAGGCGGAGTCCGACCAGCTCGACGTGGTGCGCAATCAGTTCACGGTCGGCGCCGCCACGCGCGCCGACGTGCTCACCCAGGAATCCGAGGTGGCGACCACGCGCGCGACCCTGCCGCCGCTGCAGAAGCAGCTCGAGCAGCAGCATCATTTGCTGCTCCAGCTCACGGGCCGCTTCCCGAGCGAGGGTCCGCGCGACCGTCTGCGGCTCGCCGCCTTGCATCTGCCGATCCGGCTGCCGCTCACCCTGCCCTCGCAGCTCGTCGAGCAGCGTCCGGACGTCCGCGCCGCCGAGGCGCAGCTGCATCAGGCGAGCGCCCAGATCGGCGTCGCGATCGCGAACCGGCTGCCGCAATTCAACCTCACGGCGGAATGGGGCAGCGCGGCACTGACCACCGCGGCGCTGTTCTCGCCGAGCGCGATCATCTGGAACGCGATGGCGAGCGGCACGCAGCCCCTCTTCCACGGCTTCACGCTGCTGCACCAGGAGCGCGCCGCCGAGGCCGGCTTCGACGTCGCCGACGCGCAGTACCGCAACACGGTGCTGACCGCGTTCCAGAACGTCGCCGACGCGCTGCGCGCGCTGCAGCTCGATGCGCGCACGCTGAAGGCGCAGCAGGAGGCGGCGCGCGCCGCCGCCGCCACCCTCGACCTGTCGCGCAGCCAGTACAAGCTCGGCGCCATCACCTATGTGACGCTGCTCAACGCGCAGCGCTCTTATGCGCAGGCACGCCTCGCGGTCGTGCAGGCCCAGGCCGCGCGCTATGCCGACACCGCCGCGCTGTTTCAGGCGCTCGGCGGCGGCTGGTGGAACCGCGACGACGTGATCCCCGATCCCTACACGCCGCATCCGCTGCTCGTGCAGGACGCGAGCGACCGCCCGACCGACCCACCCGCCGCACCGGAGCTGCCCCCATGATCAAGCGCATGGTGATCATGCTGCTGGCCGTCGCCGTCGTGCTCGGCGGCGTTTTTGGCTTCCAGGTCTTCAAGGCCGCCATGATCAAGAAGTTCATGAGCCAGATGAGCGCGCCGCCGCAGACCGTTTCGGCCGCCAAAGTCGGCTCGAGCGCGTGGCAGCACAAGATCGACGCGGTCGGCAGCCTGCGCGCCGTCAAGGGGGCCGACCTGTCGCTCGAGGTTCCGGGCGTCGTCGATTCGATCATGTTCAATTCCGGCGACGACGTGCAGGACGGCACGGTCCTGCTCAAGCTGCGCGACGACGACGACGTCGCCAAGCTCAAGTCGCTGCAGGCGACCACCGAGCTCAACCGGCTCACCTACGAGCGCGACCAGAAGCAGTTCAGGATCAATGCGGTCAGCCAGGCCACGCTCGACACCGACGACGCCAACCTGAAGAACGCGCTCGCGCAGGTCGCGCAGCAGCAGGCGATCCTCGACAAGAAGGTGCTGAAGGCGCCCTTCACGGGCCATCTCGGCATCCGCGTCGTCGACGTCGGGCAATTTCTCGGCGCCGGCACCGCCGTCGTCACCCTGCAGGCGCTCGATCCGATCTATCTCGATTTCTTCGTCCCGCAGCAGGCGATCGACCGCATTCGCCTCGAGGCGAGCGTCAACGTGACGATCGACGCGTTCAAGGATCAGGCGTTTCCCGGCACGATCTCGGCGATCAATCCGAAGGTCGATCCCACGAGCCGCAACGTGCAGGTTCGCGCGACGCTCAAGAACCCGGACCACAAGCTGCTGCCCGGCATGTATGCGACCGTCGACATCCCGACCGGATCGCCCGAGAACCTGATCACGCTGCCGCAGACCGCGATCACCTACAGCCCCTATGGCGACACCGTCTACGTCGTCGAGCAGAACGGCACCGGCGCCGACGGCAAGCCGCATCTCGTCGCGCGGCAGACCTTCGTGACCACCGGGGCGACGCGCGGCGACCAGGTCGCGGTGGTCAAGGGCGTGCGCGAAGGCGACACGATCGTCACCGCCGGCCAGCTCAAGCTGCACAACGGCTCGACCGTGCTGATCGACAACACGGTCGCGCCGACCGCCGACGCGGCGCCGACCGTGCCGCTCGACCGGTAGGTGAGATGCGCAACGTCGCCACAGACTCTGAGCGGCTCCCCTCCCCCTTGTGGGGAGGGGCTGGGGGTGGGGGTCGTCGTTTGGGGCGGCCTCTCGCAAAACACGACCACCCCCCACCCCAACCCTCCCCCGCAAGGGGGGAGGGAGCGCGAGCGCCTCGCAAGAGGCTCCAGACATGACCTTCACCGACATCTTCATCCGGCGGCCGGTGCTGGCGAGCGTCGTCAGCCTGCTGATCCTGGTGCTCGGGCTGCGCGCCTATAGCGCGCTGCCGATCCTGCAATATCCGCGCACCGAGAACGCGATCGTCACCGTCACCACGATCTACTACGGCGCCGATCCCGACGTCGTCGCCGGGTTCATCACGACGCCACTCGAGAACGCGATCGCCCAGGCGAACGGCATCGACTACATGACGTCGATCAGCCAGAGCGGCGTGAGCACCATCATGGTCTATCTGCGGCTCAACTACGATGCCGACAAGGCGCTGACCGAGATCAACACCAAGGTCGCCTCGGTGCTCAACCAGCTGCCGACCGGCACCCTGCAGCCGACCCTGACGGTCAAGATCGGCCAGACGATCGACGCCATGTATATCGGCTTCAACAGCGACACGCTGGCACCGAACCAGATCACCGACTATCTCGTGCGCGTCGTGCAGCCCAAGCTGCAGGCGGTGACGGGCGTGCAGACCGCGGAGCTGCTCGGCCAGAAGGTCTTTGCGCTGCGCGCCTGGCTCGACCCGCAAAAGCTCGCCGCCTTCGGGCTCACGGCGACCGACGTCAGTCAGGCGCTCGCGGCGAACGACTACATTTCGGGCATCGGCACCACCAAGGGCCAGATGGTTCAGGTCAATCTCACGGCCTCCACCAGCCTGCATACGGCGGACGAGTTCCGCAATCTGGTGCTCAAGCAGACCGGCGGCGCGGTCGTGCGGCTCAAGGACGTCGCCAACGTCACGCTCGGCGCCGAGGACTACGAGTCGGAGGTCTCGTTCGACGGAAAGCAGGCGGTCTATATCGGCATCCAGGTCGCGCCCTCGGCCAACCTGCTCGAGGTGATCCGCGGCGTGCGTCAGGTGTTTCCCGAGATCCAGGCCCTGCTGCCGCAGGGGCTCAACGGCGAGATCATCTACGACTCGACCGACTTCGTGAACTCGGCGATCAACGAGGTCATCCGCAGCCTACTCGAGGCGCTGGCGATCGTCACTGTCGTGGTGTTTCTCTTCCTCGGCTCGCTGCGCTCCTCGCTGATCCCGACCGTCGCCATTCCGCTGTCGCTGGTCGGCACGCTGATCATCCTGCTGGCGCTCGGCTATTCGATCAACCTGCTCACCCTGCTGGCGCTGGTGCTCGCGATCGGCCTCGTGGTCGACGACGCCATCATCGTGGTCGAGAACGTCAATCGCCACCTCGAGGAGGGAATGCGGCCGGTCGACGCCGCGATCCGCGCGGCGCGCGAGCTCGGCGGCCCGATCGTCGCCATGACGGTCGTGCTCGCCGCCGTCTACGTGCCGATCGGCTTCCAAAGCGGGCTCACCGGCGCGCTGTTCGCCGAGTTCGCCTTCGCGCTGGTCGGCGCCGTCACGGTCTCGGGCGTCGTCGCGCTGACGCTGTCGCCCATGCTGTGCTCACGCCTGTTGAAAGCCCACGACCGTGAGCCGCGCGGATGGGAGGCGCGGCTCACCGCCTTCATCGACCGCCGATTCGCCCGGTTGCGCGCCGGCTACGAGCGCCGGCTGCATGGCAGCCTCGACTATTTTCCGGTCACGCTCGTGTTCGGGGTTATCGTGTTCGTCAGCAACTTTCCACTGGCGTGGTCCGCCAAGACCGAGCTCGCTCCCCAGGAGGATCAGGGCGTCATCATCGCGCAGTCGATCGCGGCACCGAACGCCACCTTGCAGCAGCGCCAGATGTATTCGCGCCAAGTGTACGAGATCTTCGCCGGCCACCCCGAGACACAGCACGTGTTTCAGCTCGACGTCCCGGGCCAGTCGATCGGCGGCATGGTGCTCAAGCCCTGGGACGCGCGCAGCAGGACCGCCAACGACCTGCAGCCGGTCGTGCAACAGCAGCTGGGCAAGGTTGCGGGCGCGCGCGTCGCCGCTTTCCAGCCGCCGCCCCTGCCCGGCAGCCTCGGCCTGCCGGTCCAGTTCGTCCTCACCACCACCGAGCCGTTCGAGCGGCTCAACGACTTCGCCCAGCAATTCCTTCAGCAGGCGCAGCAGAGCGGGATGTTCATCTTCCTCGACAGCGACCTCAAGTTCGACAATCCGCAGACCAGCATCACGATCGATCGCGACAAGACCGCGCAGCTCGGCTTGAAGATGAGCGACGTCGGCGGCGCGCTCGCCGCCATGCTGGGCGGCGGCTACGTCAACTATTTCAGCATGAGCGGGCGCTCCTATAAGGTGATCCCGCAGGTCCAGCAACGCTACCGGCTCAATGCCCAGCAGCTGCTCGACTACTACATCCGCACCGGCGACGGCAGCACGCTGGTGCCGCTCGCGACGGTCGCGTCGATCTCGACCAAGACGGTGCCGGAGTCGCTCAACCATTTCCAGCAGCTCAACAGCGCCACCATCCAGGGCGTCACCATGCCGGGCGTCGCCCAGGGCGACGCGCTGCAATACCTCAAGGACCTCGCGGCGCGCACGCTGCCGCAGGGATACGCGATCGACTACGGCGGCTTGAGCCGGCAATACATCCAGGAGAGCGGCGGCTTTTACGTCACCTTGGTGCTTGCGATCATCATTGTCTTCCTCTCACTCGCGGCGCTGTTCGAGAGCTTCCGCGATCCGGTGATCATCCTGATGTCGGTGCCGATGGCGATCGTCGGCGCGCTGATCTTCGTCAGCCTCGGCTTCGGCGGCCTTTCGCTCAACATCTATACCAAGGTCGGCTTGGTCACGCTGTTGGGCCTGATCAGCAAGCACGGCATCCTGATCGTGCAATTCGCCAATCACCTGCAGACCGAAGGCCGCTCGAAGCGCGCCGCGATCGAGGAAGCCGCCGGCATCCGGTTGCGCCCGATCCTGATGACCACTGCCGCCATGGTGCTCGGCGTCATCCCGCTGATCACCGCGAGCGGCGCCGGCGCGGTGTCGCGCTTCCACATGGGCGTCGTCATCGCGAGCGGCCTCACCATCGGCACGCTGTTCACCCTCTTCGTCGTCCCGGCCGTATACCTGCTGATTGCCGGTGATCACCACGCGGCCGCCGCGGCCGCTCCGGCCGCAGGGTCATCGCCGGCGCCGGCGGAGTGAGGCGGCGCGGGCCGCGCGCTCACTTGCGCCACAGCGCCCCGACGATGTTCGAATAGTCGTCGGTCCACACCCGCTGCGCCGGGGTCGGCGCCAGCGGATCGAACCCGGTGGCCCCGGCGAGCTCGCCGAGATCGCCCGCCTGCTCGGCCGCGATGACCACGTCCGACGAGAAGACGTAGTTGTCGTCGTCCGAGGTCGCCTCCTCGCCCGTGGTCACCCAGGTGCGCAGGCCGTTCGCGGCCGCGATGCCGGCGACCACGCTGGAGAGCTCGAGATAGCGGTTCGACACGTGCATCACCACGACGCCGTGCGGCGCGACCTTCGCCCGATAGAGCGCCATGGCCTCGCGGGTGATCAGATGGATCGGGATCGTGTCGGACGAGAACGCGTCGACGATGATCACGTCGAAGCGGCCATCGGGCTCGCGCGCGATCATCCGCCGCGCGTCGCCGAGCACGATCGGGACTTTTGGCGCGCACCAGGGGATGAAATCGAACCAGTGGGAGTCGCGCGCGATGCCGATCGCCGTGACGTCGATCTCGAAGATCGTCCAGTCCTCGCCGGGCTCGCGGTAGCAGGCGAGCGAGCCGGTCCCGAGCCCGACGATCGCGACCTTGACCGGACCGCCCTTGCGGGCGCGCACCGCCGCGATGGTGCGCGCCATCCCGAAGCCCCGTCCGTAATAGGTGAGCGGCTCCGGCCGGCCGCCGACCGGCTGGTAGTCGGCATCCTTGAGCCGCTCGGCGCCGTGGATGGTGGTGCCGTTCTGCAGCACGCGGAAGCGGCCGTCGGGCGTGTCGTAGATCTTGTAGACGCCGAAGAAGCTGCGCACCGTGTGGGCCTGCCGCTCGCCCACCGGATAGAGATGCAGCATGGCGAGCGCGGCCGCGGTCGCGAGCGCGAATTTCGGCGGATCGTAGGCGACGAGCGC
>Ga0335081_10021453_pt1 | contig 10455 bp, 10 predicted proteins | sample Lox_Sample_35_FD_206713 | JGI IMG/M metagenome (GOLD analysis project Ga0335081, IMG submission 206713) | Soil microbial communities from Loxahatchee National Wildlife Refuge, Florida, United States - Lox_Sample_3.5 | ecosystem: Environmental > Terrestrial > Soil > Wetlands | place: USA...
TCCGGATTGGAGTGCTTGCGCGCCAAGGTCATCCAGGCCGAGCGCTGAGAGCGTCGTCGCGCCGCCGAGCCGCCGCAGCGCCGCGTCGGTCGCGTACGAGAGCTTGCCGTCGGCGGCGAACACCGCGATTGCGCTTGTCAGGCCGGAAAAAAGGCGTCGCAGCCGTTCGCCAGACGGCAGTGCAGGTCCCGCCGGTTCGCAGGCAGCAATCAATATCGGGGTTGAGCCGTCCGGCAGCACAATGCGCGAGCAGGCGCAGACCACCGGGCGGCCCAGGCCGCCGCCAACGCCACGCAGCCGTTCGAGGCGTTCTGCGCCGGCGGCCGGAAGCGCGGCAGCCAGGCGAGCCATTTGAGCAGGCAAGGGATTGTTGGGTGGGAGCCGTATGTTGCCATGTTCGGCGGCACCGGCCACGTCAAAGACAGCCGCTCCCACGGCGTTCGCCCACAACAGACGCGATGCGTCGCCGCTCCACAGCCATACCGGCCGCGCGCTCATCGCTTCGGCCGCAAGTCGCGGGATTTGCAAAAATGCGAGTTCGGACTCGACACTCGGCATGCGGCGGAACCCGTTCGCTTAAGGAATTCTTAATAATGCGGGCGCGGTCCGCCGTCCATGCCGGCTGCTTCCACAGCTGGCCGGCATGAGGCGCTAACCTTAATTCGGTCCGGTGATCAGGCCGCCCGCCGGTGTGCAACGGGCTGTCGTTTTCGCGTTGCACGTTCGCGGCATTTTCGCGCTAGGATCGAGGGCCGGCCGACGGAGGAAAACCCCATGGCTAAGGATCCATTCGAGCAGTTTGCAGTGCCGAACGAACTGCGTTCGTTCGCCGAACAGAGCGTGACGCAGGCTCGCAAGGCCTTCGAGGGCTTTATCCAGGCTGCCAACCAGGCGGTCGGGCAAATCCACGGCCAGACACAGGCGGCGCATTCAAGCGCCAGCGAGATCGCGCATAAGTCGATGGAATATGCCGAGCAGAACGTCGCAGCGACCTTCGACTTCGCGCAAAAGCTGATGCAGGCCAAGGATGCCGCCGAGGTCATGGGGCTGCAGTCGGAGTTTTTGGGCCGCCAGATGCAGGCGATCTCATCGCAGGTCCGCGACCTCGGTCAGAGCGCAGCCAAGTTGGTCATCGACGCCGCCAAGCCGACCAAGACGTGAAATGCCCGCGAATTTCGCGTGGCCTTGAAAAGCCCAGTGAATTCAGAATATTACATTTTTGTGCAATGCAATATTTTCTATTGCAATGCACCAAAACTAATGCTATATAGAACACCGGAAGAGCCCGGGTTCTGAAGAGTCTCGCGTTCGATTGCCCGGTTTTGCAATGAAAACTCAGGCCTTGCGCGACGGGCGGCAAGGCCAAGTGCATGTAAACATCGTGAAACAGCCCAAGAGCAAAGACAAAATCAAGGAACGTGCCATGGCTGAAGCCGCAACTGAAGCTACTTCGAAGCCCAGGACCAGCAAGCCGGCCTCGAGCGCATTCGAGATGCCGAAATTCGAGATGCCGAAATTCGAGATTCCGAAGGTGGAAATGCCGGCCGCTTTCCGCGAGTTCGCGGAGCGCGGCGTCGCTCAGTGCAAGGACACCTACGAGAAGATGAAGGCGGCCGCCGAAGAGGCGACCGACGTGCTCGAGACGACCTATTCGACCGCCACCAAGGGCGCGTCCGACTACGGCCTCAAGGTGATCGAGGCCGCGCGGGTCAACACCAATGCGGCGTTCGATTTCGCCGGCGAACTGATCACGGCGAAGACGTTGTCGGAAATGATCGAACTGTCGAGCTCGCACGCGCGCAAGCAGTTCGAGGCGTTCACGCAGCAGGGCAAGGAACTTACCGCCCTGGCGCAGAAGGTCGCCACCGAGACCGCCGAGCCGATCAAGAGCGGCATGAACAAGGCCTTCAGCAAGGTTGCCTGAATTCGTCCTCCCGCGCCTTAGCGGAGGTTCACTGTTCTGTCGAAGCTGTCGAAAGCCCGGGTTCGCCCGGGCTTTTGCGTGACTGGGCCCGGCTCGCTCAGGCTTGCCAAACTAGGGCGTTGCTCATAGTTTCCGGGGCGCCGATTGGCCGTGCGCCATGCAGCTGTAGCTCAGTTGGTTAGAGCGCCTGACTGTGGATCAGGAGGTCGGTAGTTCGAATCTACCCAGCTGTACCAGCATTCACCCGCGAAAATTCGGATCCTGCTGCTGGAATGGGCCGCACTTTGCGGCCGAGCCGAAGCGGTGGTCGAAGTCGACCGTGCCGCCGCCCACGGGAATCCGTGTCGGCGGCAAGCCGCGCGTATATTGATTGACGATAACGGTCTTGCCGTCCGCGGTCATTGAAATCTTGACTGGCTCCAGCGGCTTGCCCTTGTTGTACGGAGTCAGATCGAGCGTGTAGTAGCCGATCACCGGTTTCTGCAAATCGCGGACCATGCCCTTGAAGTCCAGGGCGATCGATTGCGGGATGTAGACCTCCATGGTGGCGTCCGGCCCGGTGCAGCTCAGCATGCGGATCATCCAATCGTCCTGACCTGGGTCTTTGGCGCGCGCAGCGCCGGCGAGCGCGGCGACGCCCATTGCGACCAAACAAGCGCGTGTCCAGAAATCTGTGCGTCTGAGAAAGCCCGGGCGCGACATGGCGATATCTCCCAGCGATGTCTCCTGCTTCAATCAAAAAACGCCCGGCCGCGCACCGCTCACTGGTCCTTGGAGTTCTGCAGCAGCGGCAGCCACGTATCCTGTTGCTGCTTGACGAAGGCAAGAACCTGATCGGGCGTCATGGCATGCGAATAGCTGCCGATACTGGCCAAGCGCTTCTGAAAATCCGGGCTGCTGACCAGCTTGCTCAGGTCGGCGCTGACCTTGCTGACGATCGGCTGCGGGGTGCCTTTTGGCGCAAGGAGAACCTGCCAGCCGGTTGCCGAAAACCCCGGGATCGTATCGGCGATGGGCTGGACATCTGGGAACTCCGGCAGGCGCTTTAACGATGCCACCGCGATCAGCTTGATCTGCTTGCCTTTGACCGCTCCGGCGATGCCCGAATAACCCTCAATGATCATCGACACGCGTCCGCCGGCAACGTCCGCGACCGCAGCCGCAGTGCCGCTGTTGTAGGGCACGCGAACGAAACTCACGTTCTCGCGCTGCTGCAGGAGGCGGCCGGTCAGGTCTGTCAAGCGGCCGGCCCCCGTCACCGCGATCGAGATCGAACCCGGCTTCTTTTTGGCGAGCGCGATCAGCTCGGGCAGCGTGTTCACCCCGAGCGCAGGGTTGACCGCAACGAACATCGGGTTCTCGGCGGTAAATCCGATCGGGATGAAATCGCGCGGCAGCTGCAGCGGAACGTTGGACGCCGCCGTCTTTGGGGCGACAAACGTGGCCAGCGCCGGCATGTAAAGGGTGTAGCCGTCGGATGCAGCTTCGGACGCCGCGCGCGCCCCGATACTGCCGAATGCGCCCGGGTGATCGATGACCACGACTTGGCGGCCCCACATCTTGCCGAGGCCCTCGGCGACAAAGCGGGCGTCGACGTCGGGCGTGGAACCGGGCGGTGCGTCGGCGATGATGGTGACCGTTCGTGTCGGATAGCCGGCGGCCTGCGCGTGGGCCGAGCCGCAAACGGCGCCAGTCGCCAGCCAGAGAACCGCCGCGGCGGACCAAATACGCACTGCTTTCATTTTATCCTCTCGATCGCCTTTTCAGACTTTTTCAATCGGCCTTTCAGGGCGCGGCCAGCGCACCTGTAAAAGCCGAGCAATTCCGTTGAGGGGTGCTTTACCTTAACACGAATGGCAAGGGGGGAAGCGATGCTCCCTTAGCTATTCTCCTCTATCACGCTCCCCTGGACATCCATCATGTCAGCGGATTGCGTGACAAGCAGACCTTTGGCCGCATTGCCGAACGCCGGCTTGGCATTTGATGTCGGCCGCGAAGCGCCCGGTCGCCTTGGCGAATTAAGCAGCGCTCCGGTCGTGCTTAGCCTTTCAATTCACGATCGGCTCGAGTCCGTCGAGGCCGCATGGCGGCGCTTCGAGCGGACTGCCGACTGCACACCGTTTCAGACCTTCGATTGGCTGCAGCGATGGCAACGCCATATCGGGACGCGCCAAGGCGTGCAACCGGCCATTGTCGTCGGCGCACTTGCCGACGGGCAGACCGCCATCATCCTGCCGCTCGGCATCGATCGCAGCCACGGTGCGCGCCGGCTGTGCTGGCTCGGGCAGGATTTGAACGATTACAACGCACCGCTCCTTGCCGGCGACTTGTCGCAACGCCTGCCGGCGGAACAATTCCGCGCCGTCTGGAAAGAACTGCGCGCGCGCATGCAGCGTGAGCCGCTGTTTCGCCACGACTGGATCGAACTTGAGAAAATGCCGCAATTGCTGGGCGGCCAGCATAATCCGTTCTTCGCGCTGGCGCTCGCCACCAACCCGAGCGGCGCGCATTTCGCGGAGCTCGGCGGCGACTGGAAAAAATTCTACGCCGCCAAACGCTCGGCGGCGACGCGGCGGCGCGACCGGTCCAAGCGCAAGCGGCTGGCTGAATTCGGCGACATCGCCTTTACCATCGATGCCAGTCCGGACGACGCAAAGGCGACGCTTGAAATTCTGATGGCGCAAAAGCGCGGGCTGTTCGCGCATCGCGGCATCCCAGACATGTTCGAGCGCCCCGGCTGGCGCGAATTCTTTCTCGACCTCGCGGAGCATGCGTCGGCGCCGCTCTTCGCATCGCAGCTCGCGCGCGGCGGCAGTCTCCAGGTTCATATCGGCCACACGCAATTCGGCGCGCTTGCCGGCGCCACGCATCTCGGCGTGGTCTTTCGCGACGCCTATTATCACGTGCTGTCCAGCTATGACGACGGAGCGATCGCTCACTATGGGCCGGGCGCGCTTCACCTGCGCGAACTGATCGCCAGCGTCATCGGGCTCGGGTTGCGCCGTTTCGATTTCACCGTCGGCGACGAGCCCTACAAGCTCGAATGGTCGGACACGCACATCAAGCTCGGCGACTACACGGCGGCGGCGACGTGGCGCGGCGTGCCGGCGTTGGCTCGGTCGATGGTCCAGCGCCGGATCAAGCGCTTCATCAAACAAACGCCGGTTGCCTGGCGGACGGTCTCCCGGCTGCGCGCGCGGGTCGGGCCGCTCTTGCAGCGCGCGAAGGGCCGATCGTGAAGCTCGCCCTCATTTCCGACATTCACGCCAATCTGCCGGCCCTGCAGGCGGTGCTTGACGACATTGCAGTCGCCGGCGCCGATCGCATCGTCTGCCTCGGCGACATCGTTGGTTACAACACCCAGCCGGCCGAATGTGTTGCCGCGCTCCGGCGCGTCGACGCGCTTTGCGTTGCCGGCAATCACGATCTTGCGGTCTGCGGACGGATTACAAGCAAGACTTTCAACCGCGCCGCGGCGCGCGCGGTGACCTGGACGCAACGCTGCCTCGGGCGGGACGATCTGCATTTCCTCGCTGGCCTGCCGCTCAAGGCTGCGATCGGCCGCAAGCTGGTTGCCGTGCATGGCGCGCTGCATCCGCAGGCCGATTGCGCCACGGTGCGGCTCGACAGCGAAGAGCGCCGCCTGCAAAGTTTCCAGGCGTTGATGGCCGACCCATCCGGCGCGCGCATCTGCGCCTTTGGCCATACTCACCACGCCGGCATCTACGAATTCCGAAAAGGCCGCGCCGTGGCGCTGCCGGAGGCGAAGATATCGCTGCGCGACGACGCGTATTATCTGATCAACCCAGGCACCGTGGGCGAGCCGCGCGAGCGCGATCGGCGCGCCAGCTACATGATTGTGGACCTGGCGCAGCGGACGGTGACTGTGCACCGAGTCGGCTACGATCTCTCCGCGCCGCTCGCTGCCACGCGCAGGGCCGGGCTCGCGCCTGCGCTGTCGTTCATCCCGATGGCGATCCGCACCTCAGTCGCAACCGGCTTTCGCACCTTGCGGCTCGACCGGCCAGTCCGGCAATTCACAGGTCTTCTCGGTCTCTGATCGCACCGCGCGGCGCAGTGGCCTAACGCTCGATCCGATCGAGGTTTTCCGTCATCCGCGTGATGACGCGGCGAAACGTGGCGAGATCGCGCGCCGCGATACCTTCCTCGGACACATCCGTAATCCCGCGCGCCACGGCGAGCAGTTCGCTGCGCAGCCGTTTTGCCTTGGCGGTCAGCAGCACGCGCGCTCTACGGCGGTCGTCGTCGCTGCGCTCACGCTGGATCAGTCCGGTCTTCTCCATGCTGCGCAACGCGATCACCGTGGTCGACTCCATCATGCCGACGCGCGCCGATAATTCGCGCTGCGACAGGCCGTCGTGAATCCACAGCACGCGCAGGAAATACCACTGCCCTCGGGTCACTCCGTAAGGCGCAATGCGGCGCTCCAGGAGGCGCTGAAAGGCGCGATGCGCGTCGCGCACCAGATAGCCGGAGGACTGCCGCGGCGGCAGGTCGGCGCCGCGCGGCGCTGGTTTCATTTTTGGCGATGGCCGTGGCGGCATCGGCGTTGACAGACCCTGCGATCCCGGGCAGATAATTACTTAGAAATCTATGCAATGGGAAGGCGGACAATGCAACAGCCGGTGCGCAAGGAACAAACAACGGCGGCGACGCCGAACCAGGCCTTCGATCTGCGCAGCACATTGCAGTGGCTGCGCGCCAACGGCGAACTGATCGAGACCGACAAGGAAGTCGATCCCGACCTGCAGGTCACCGGACTGCAGAAGCACATGGATGGCGGCTGTCCGGTGCTGTTCAACACCGTCAAAGGCAAGCCGAACCATCGCGTCATCACCAATCTGTTCGGTGACATGGCGATCATCAACAAGATGTTCGGCTGGAAGGACGACGCCGAGCGCGTGCGCAAGCTCGCCCATGCGCTGTCGCATCCGATCAAGCCAGTGGAGATCGCCCAGAGCGAGGCGCCGTGCCAGGAATTCGTCGTCGAGAAGCCCGATGACGTCAACAAGTGGCTGGTGCCGATCCGTCACACCACCTACGAGCCAGAACTGACCGTCGGTTCCGGCATCCGCTGCGTCACCGGTCCGCAGTTCGAGGGCGGCTCGGACCTCGGCTACAACCGCATGAATTTCCGCTGGGGCAACGTCGGCACCTTCCAGATTTCGCCCGGCTCGCACATGTGGCAGGTGGTCAACAAATACTACAAGGAAGACCAGCCGGTGCCGATCACCATGTGCTTCGGCGTGCCGCCGGCCTGCACGTTGCTCGCCGGCGCGGGCTTCGACTACGCCGTGCTGCCGATGGGCTGCGACGAGATCGGCATCGCGTCGGCCGTGCAGGGCGCGCCAATCCGCCTCGTCAAGGCGCGCACCGTTGACGCCATGGCGCTGGCCGACTGCGAACTGGTGCTCGAAGGCTACGTCAATCCGCGCGACCGCCGCTTCGAGACCGAAGAGGCCGAGAAGGCCGGCGTGCAGGGCCGCTACCATTTCCATCCGGAATGGGCCGGCTACATGGGCAAGTCCTACAAGGCGCCGACCTTCCATGTCACCGCCATCACCATGCGCAAGCCGGAGACAAAGCCGATCATCTTCGCCCTCGGCGTGCACATGCTCGACGATCACAACATCGACACCACAGTGCGCGAGGCGGCGATCTACGAGCTGTGCAACCGGCTGCAGCCCGGCATCGTGCAAAACGTGGTGATTCCGTACTGCATGACCGACTGGGGCGGCTGCGTCATCCAGGTGAAAAAGCGCAACCAGATCGACGAAGGCTGGCAGCGCAACTTTCTGGCCGCCGCCTTGTCGTGCTCGCAAGGCATGCGCCTTGCTATCGCGGTGTCGGAGGACGTCGATCCGTATTCGATGGACGACGTGATGTGGTGCCTGACCACGCGCGTCAATCCGCAGACCGATATTCTCAATCCGATCCCGGGCGGGCGCGGCCAGACCTTCATGCCCGCGGAGCGCATGACCGCGGGCGGGCAGCAATGGACCGCGTCGAACACGCGGTTCGAGGGCGGCATGGGCATCGATGCCACGGTTCCTTTTGGATACGAGAGCGATTTTCTCCGCCCGGTCTATCCGGTCGACAAGGTCAAGCCCGAGGACTGGTTTTCGAAGGACGACATCGCCAACGCCAAGAAGCGCATGCACGGTTGGGTGCACTCACTGGCGAAGAGCGGGCGGTGACGGAGCGAGTGCTTCGATTCTGCCGCTCGCTCGCTACCCCCACGGCTTCATCGCGGCGGCATTCTTTCCGGCAATGCGGCCGCACACGATGCACTCGCTCAAGTGCGCGCTGCCGACATATTTGAACAGCGACGCGATTTCGCCGGCGGCGAATAAGCGAGGAATCGGCTTGCCGTCCCAATCCAGCACTTGGCGATCGGCGTTCGCGTAAAGGCCTCCGCTGGTATTCGGCCCGCCGACATAGAGCGCGAGTGCATAATACGGTGGCGTCGCGATTGCCGCCGTCGTCTGCAGCTTGCGCCCGAAATCGTCAGTGCCTTTGGCGCAATTGTCGTTGAAGCGTTGCACCGCGGCCTTCAGTGCATCGGCAGTCATCTGCTTGCGATTGTCGTGCTCGCCTTGGATTTTGCCGGCGAGTTCGTCGATACTGTCGGCCTTGAGAATCCAGCCGCGATTGATCGCATCCATGTTGTCCGGCGTCCATGGCACCCAGCCGTAGCCGACGCTGCCGAACGATCCGACGGCCATCGGTCCACGTTTGCGCAGCGTCTCGTCAAAAACGAGCCAGCTCGGAATGTCCGGGTAGCTCCTCGTTTTGATGTCGAACTTGGCACCCTCGTGATAGTAGAAATAAGTCGCCGACGCCGCTTCGCCTTCATCGAAATAGCGCTTGCCCAGATTGTTGACCACGATCGAGTTTGGCGCTCCGATGGCGGTGATGCTGACACCCATGCGCAGGCCGTTGGCGCGCATTGGTACCGCCGCGATAAGCCCGCCAGAAAGCTCGCCGGCTTTCAACAAGCTCGCCCCGGCGCGCAGCGCCATCACGATGCCTTCGCCCGTATTGGCGTCGGTGCCATAGAAGGCATAGCCGTCCTTCGTGGGACCATCGAGGAACGCCGCGCGCAGATGGGCGTTGAATTCATACCCACCGGTCGTAATGACGACGGCGCGCCTTGCTTTGACTCGAATCGACTTGCCTTTTTGCTGCGCGACGACGCCGGTCACCTGGCCGTTGGTATCGGTAACGAGGCTCTGCACGGGTGTCTCATAAACAACGCGGATGTTTTTCCGTGTCGCTACGCCGTTGTTCATGCAGGCGAATAGCGCCTCGACGCCCAAGTGAGGATCATCGCGTCGAAAGACGCTCGCCGGCGTAGTTCTGTCAACAGCGACGGCCGGAGCCGTCACTTGTGATGGTGCCTCAGGTAATCGTGCAGCGACTCCGAGCCGGTCTTTTTCAACAGCGTCTTGAGCATCATGTCCCTGCGGTGGCCTTTGGCGAAGCCGGGGCCATATTCCTTGCGCAGCGCCGCTAGGCGCGTATTGCCGTGCTTCTTTTCAATTCTGCCGCTCTTGTCGCGATGACGGCCATCAAGGCCGCTCCGTGCCTTCGCCATGGCATGCTCCCCGTGCAGACTGACCGCGAAATTTTCAGCATCGTTACGTTGTGCCAGCAAATATGGAATTGCAAGATGCCTTGGGTGGGCGCCGGATATTTGTAAACGACGATTTCCGGTTGGCGCCACCATTGCTGCGCCTGCATCGAGAAATTTACTGCAGCGCAGAACGCCATCCATCCGCCAGGACCGGACGGGCGCGCACAATTTCTGTGCGATCGAGGGAACTTTTTGTCATCACGGTCCTTGATAGGGACGGCGTTGTTTGGCGTCACGCGATCATTTGGGAGCTCCCATGGATACTGTAATCCGTTCAGATAATGCGATTTTGTCCGATACTCTTTCAGCTGTTTCCTGGGCCAGCGTTGCAGCGGGCGCTGTGACCGCGTCGGCGGTGGCGCTGCCGCTGCTGGCGTTGGGCGCGGGCCTCGGATTGTCCTCGATCTCACCCTGGACCGATACCGGACTGTCGGCCTCTACGTTCAAGGTGGCCGCCGGCATTTATCTGGTGATTGTTGCGGTGATGTCGTCGGCCATCGGCGGCTATCTGGCGGCGCGCTTGCGGACCAAATGGATCGGTGTCCACACCAATGAAGCATTCTTTCGCGATACCGCGCATGGCTTCATCACCTGGGCATTCGCCACGCTGATCAGCGCCAGTCTGCTAGGCGCCGCCACCACGCATCTGCTCGGCGGCGCGGCCTCGACGGTCGGCACAGCGGCGGGCCAGGCGGGCGCAAATCCCGCACAGGTTTACGTCGACCGGCTTTTCCGGCGCGAGGCCCCGGCAACGGCCAGTCCGGCTCCCGCTGGCGGCGCGGCCACGCCCGCCGGCGGCGCTGATGCGCGTTCGAGTGCACCAGCACGCGCGGAGGTGCTCCGGCTCTGGACGACGAGCTACGCCCAGCAGGGC
>Ga0335081_10021454_pt1 | contig 10455 bp, 8 predicted proteins | sample Lox_Sample_35_FD_206713 | JGI IMG/M metagenome (GOLD analysis project Ga0335081, IMG submission 206713) | Soil microbial communities from Loxahatchee National Wildlife Refuge, Florida, United States - Lox_Sample_3.5 | ecosystem: Environmental > Terrestrial > Soil > Wetlands | place: USA: Florida...
CGAACTGCCAATGGTGATCCTCGACTCTCTGAACGCAGACCTGGATCTAGCCCGCTACGAAGCCGCCTCGCACGCGAAGCCGCCGGTCCCGGCCGAACAAGCCGCCAGTTAGTCGACTCAGAGCTCTCCTCACCAAGAAAAATCATGTTCGTTTTCGAACAGCGCTTCCATTTTCGGGCAGTCTTGCCATCCTCACTGCGCGTAGCAAAGCGCGAAACCATCAGAAAACTAAGTAAGATATCTCGGATACCTTTGGCGAGGAACTTGCCACCGTGAACCTGCCAGTCTTGGAACTCTTCGACGATCTTTGCGCCTTCCGTTCCGCAGTCGGTGAACCACGCGAAGGGGCTAAGGAGACGAGATGCGCACGTTGATCTACGACTTACGTCATGGTCTGCGGCAGCTGCGGAAAGCCCCCGGGATGGCGCTGCTGGCGATTGTGACGCTGGCGCTTGGAATTGGTGCAAACGCTGCGATCTTCACCGTAATTGAAAGCGTTCTGCTGCGGCCGCTGCCCTACGCCCATTCCGAACGCCTCATCTATGTCGGACGGGGAAATGACCCCTCCTTTTCAGCCACGTCGTGGCTGAACTATCGCGATATTCACGACCAGTCGCGGCTCCTCGCCGATGTGGCCGGCTACTCGGAAGACGTATCCGTTCTCCAGACTCGCGACGCATCCCAGAGCGTCGCCGCGCCTCACGTCACTGCGAATCTTTTTTCTATGCTGGGAGCGCGGCCCTTGCTAGGGCGCACGTTTACCGAGGCCGAAGCCCAGAGTGGCGGTCCGTTAGCCGTGCTACTTTCTGAAAGCCTGTGGCGGCAGAACTTTCATGCTGATCCTGGCATTGTGGGGCAAGCGGCAAAAATTGGTGGCCGCGCCTATACCGTGGTCGGCGTCATGCCCCAGAGCTTTCGGTTTCCCGACACGATGGAGCCCGATATCCAGAAAGGCGTGTGGGTAGCCCTGCAGCCGACCGAAGCGATGCTGAAGGACCGGGGCTATAACTTTCTTAACGTTATCGGCGACTTGCGTCCCGGAATCAGCATTACGCAGGCGCAACAGGAGCTGAACGCCATTGCGGCGCACATGCAGGTCGACGGGTCCCTCGGCCCGGCAAGTTTTGGGGCAACGTTCTATCGGGAACTGCTGACCGGGCCGGTGCGTCCGGTGCTCTATGCCCTGTTCGGAGGACTGGGGTTGGTGCTGCTGATTGCATGCGCCAATGTTTCCAATCTGCTGATCGGCCGCTGCCTGGGCCGGTACCAGGAATTTGCTGTAAGAAGAGCGCTCGGAGCCGGCCGTATGCGCCTAGTCCGGCAAATGCTGACCGAGGGACTGATCTTGAGCCTGTTAGGCTGCGCTCTCGGTTTATTTGTCGCGAAGCTTGTAATGATGGCGCTGCGCAAGCTGCCGGTGGGGACGATTCCGCGCGCCGATTCAATCGCGATCCACTGGGCTGTCGTACTGGTGCTCGCTGTGATTGCGGTCATCACGACGTTGTTGTCGTCGATCCTGCCGTCCTTACTTGTTCTGCGCGCACGTCCTCAAAGCGCATTGCAGGCGGCGTCGCGCGGCATTGGTTCGCGCTCGGTGGGTGGAAAGCTTAGCGGAACGCTGGTCGCGGTTGAGGTGGCACTTTCGACTCTTCTGCTGGTCGGAACCGGGCTACTGTTCCATACACTCCGGAATCTGGAGCGTTCGCGGCTTGGATTCGAGACGGCGCATATCACAACATTCACTGCCATGCCCGGGAATTCAGCGGGATTTTCGGCAATGGCGGTGTCCGAAGATACGGCACACGCTCCAGCTTCTGTTGCGACGCTGACCTATCGTCCCATTCTCGAGCAAATGCGCCGGCTGCCTGGAATCGAGAGCGTCGCACTTGCTACCACGCCGCCGCTTTCAGGCGACGATCTGAGTTCCGACTTCGACATCGTCGGTCAGCCCAGCGACCCCGCCAACAAACCCGGTGCGCGCGTTTCTGCCGTGAGCGGAGATTACGCCAGGACTCTAGGCACTCCCGTCGTGCGCGGCCGGATGATCAGCGACGACGATGTTGCCAGTACTCCGCTGGTCGCCGTCATCAACGAGACGCTCGCGCGGAAATATTTCGGCGGCAAAGATCCAGTGGGAAGGCAGATCGTCCTTGGCGGCAAGGATACCGGCATGATCAAGCCCTACGCGATCGTCGGAGTGCTTGGCGATCAAGTCGACTCAACCGTTGGAGGCGAGGTCGAGCCGTTCGTTATGTTGCCGCAGGAGCAGGTTCCGACGACGTCCCTGTTTTATCAGGCGCTGCTGGACACCATGGTGAACTTTGTGGTCAAGGCCCGCGGTGATGTCCCGGTGGCGCCCGAGATGCGTTCGCTCTTTCATCAGGCGGCTCCAGGTTTTGCCCTCGACAATTTCCAAACTATGCAGCAGGCGGTTGAGCAGCACACGTTCAGCCAGCGCCTCGGTCTTTACCTGGTGAGTGCATTTGCAGGCTTGGCGGTTCTCATGGTGATTGCCGGTCTCTACGGGGTGCTGTCGCAACTGGTCAGCTATCGTCGCCGGGAAATTGGGGTGCGCATGGCTCTGGGCGCAACTCGGCAGAGCGTGGCTCAAATGGTGGTGTGGCAGGGATCGATTCCGATTGGCATAGGGCTTGGCGCCGGACTTTTACTGGCATTGCCGGCCGAGAGATTGATCAAAAGTTTTTTGTACAACGTGCGTCCTCTCGACGCCTGGACTTATGCCGCAGTCCTGCTGGCGCTTCCAGTAATTGGCCTTATCGCAGCGCTCGTTCCCGCCAGCAAAGCCGCGTCTATTGAACCCATGCAGGCGCTTAGAGAAGAGTGACTGCAAAAGCTGTTGAGGTCATGGCGCTCAGATTGTCTATCCACTTTCGGAATCGTGAGGCATTACCATGTCCCCATGCCCCCGAAAGAACCCACTCTCCCGAAACTCAAACTCTCTCCCCGCGGCGCGACCCGCCTGAAATCCGGACACGTCTGGGTTTACAAGTCCGACGTCGAGGCTGCAGACAGCGTCCCTCCTGGCTCTCTCGTCACTGTCGCCGATCAGCGCGGCAAACCGCTTGGCACCGCGCTCTACTCCAGCTCGTCGCAGATCGCCGTCCGCATGATCTCGCCCGATCCGGTCGCTGATTTTCCCGCGCTTCTCCGCCAGCGAATCTCCGATGCTGTCGCTTATCGCGAGAAACTCGTCCATGACACCAATGCCTATCGCGTCATCTTCAGCGAAGCCGACTTCCTGCCCGGACTCATCGTCGACCGCTACGACGACATTCTCTCGGTGCAAATCCTGACGCAAGCGATGGACGCCAACCCCGTCCGCGAAACGGTCATCTCTCAGTTAGACGAACAACTGAAACCCGCGTCCGTCGTCGAACGCGTTGATCCACGCGTTCGGGAACTCGAAACTCTTCCGCCCCGAGCCTCCGGCCTTCTCCAGGGAGAGAAGACCGCAACCACATTCACTATGAACGGCGTGCAATTCCATTTCGACGCCCTCCAAGGCCAGAAGACCGGAGCCTTTCTCGACCAGCGCGAAAACTATGCTGCCGCCGCCCAATACGCCAGGGGCGAGGCGCTCGATGTCTTCTGCTATCAGGGAGGCTTCGCGCTGCATCTCGCCCCGGCCTGCCAGCAGGTCACCGGCATCGACAGCTCGCGTCCGGCGCTTGAAGTCGCCGATCAGAACGCCGACCTGAACGGCCGCGAGATTGAATGGATCGAGGCCAACGCCTTCGATTTGCTCAAGGACTACTCTGCCTCCAACCGCCGCTATGACACGATGGTGCTCGATCCGCCGGCCTTTGCCAAGAGCAAGCGCGATCTGGATTCAGCGATTCGGGGCTATAAGGAGCTCAATCTTCGCGCGCTGAAGATGCTTCGCCCCGGCGGAATCCTGGTGACCTGCTCCTGCTCGTATCACGTCGGCCAAGGCGCGTTCCTTGAAATGCTTTCGGCTGCCGCCCTCGACGCGCACCGAACGCTGCGGCTGATCGAGGTCCGAGGCCAGGCCAAAGATCACCCAATACTGATGAATGTGCCGGAAACAGCCTACTTGAAGTGCTTTATCGCCAGTGTAAGCTGATAATAATAAAGGGAAAATTTTCTATTGACAACAACGCGCTCAACTTTTATGATTCTTTTACGCTAACTATGTATCGAATCGAAGTGACCGGGCTGAACAACGCCGGTCGCCAGTTTCAACAAGCTTTGATCAACACCAAAAATCCGACAGGAGGATGTAGCCATGACTGTTTTGACCCGTTGGGAACCATTCCGTGAATTTGCCACTTTGCAGGACCGCATGAATCGCCTGTTCCGTGAGTCCTACAACGATGCAGGCCGGGAAGATTCCCTCACCAGCACCAATTTCGCCCCCGCTGTCGACGTCTATGAAGACGAGCACAAAGTCACGCTGAAGATCGAAGTGCCCGGAATCGAGGAGAAGGACATCAATGTCCGCGTGGAAAACAACACGCTGACCGTCGAAGGCGAGCGCAAGATCGAAAAGGAAGAGAAAGAAGAGAACTACCGCCGTGTGGAGCGCCAGTATGGCAGCTTCGTCCGGAGCTTCACTCTGCCCCAGACCGTGGACAGCGAGAACGTCACCGCCAACTACGACAAGGGCGTGCTGAAGATCACTCTGCCGAAGAAGGCCGAAGCCAAGCCGAAACAGATCAAGGTCAACGTCGGCTCGGAAAAGGGCGAGCGCACGCTGGAAGCCAAGGAAGGCAAAGGTCCCAGCAAAGCCGCGTAAGAGCGGCACGGGAAGGGCACGAGTTTACTCGTGCCGTAAGAGGCATAAACAAATGCGGGCTTTGGCCCCTGAGATCCACGGGAGGCGGCAGAGGTGACCGCCTCCCAATTTATTTTGTAATTTTGAAATTTGGCAATCGGGTAATTTTGAAACCCTCGAGGTGGAAAGGTTCTCCAATTACTAAATTACAAAATTTACCCAATTACCAACTTCTGTTATCGAGGTTTTCCCCATGGCAATTCGTTGGGACAAATTCACAGTGAAAGCGCAGGAGGCAGTCCAGCGCGCGAACGAACTCGCGTCCGAGCACGGAAATCCCGAACTGCAGCCGCTGCATCTGCTGGCGGCGCTGCTCGAAGACAAGGAAGGCATTGTTCCTCCGGTGCTCGAAAAGATCGGCATTGGCCCGCAGGCCGTGTTGAGCGAGGCTTACCGCGAGCTCGAGAAGCTGCCGAAAGTTTCCGGCCAGGCATCGCAGGCCACGCTCTCGAATGAAGCCAACTCCATGCTGGAGCAGGCGTTCAAAGAGGCCTCCAATTTTAAGGACGAATACGTTTCAACCGAGCACCTTCTGCTGGCCATCACGCACCTGAAGCGCGATGCGGCACAGCAGATCCTGCAGGGTCACGGCGCGACCTATGACGCGATCCTCAAAGCGCTGACCGTGGTGCGCGGATCGCAGAAAGTGACCGACCAGAATCCCGAAGCGAAATACCAGGCCCTGGAACGTTACGCGCGCGACCTGACCGAGCAGGCCCGCCGCGGCAAGCTCGATCCGGTCATCGGACGCGACGAGGAAATCCGCCGTGTCGTCCAGGTGCTTTCGCGACGCACGAAAAATAATCCGGTTCTGATCGGCGAGCCCGGCGTCGGCAAAACCGCGATCGTTGAAGGACTGGCGCAGCGCATCATTTCCGGCGACGTTCCCGAGGTGCTGAAGAACAAGCGCGTCGTCGCGCTCGATCTCGGAGCAATGCTCGCAGGCGCGAAATACCGCGGCGAATTCGAAGACCGCCTCAAAGCGGTTCTCAAAGAAATCGAAGACTCACAGGGACAGATCGTCCTCTTCATCGACGAGCTACACACCCTGGTTGGAGCCGGGGCCGCCGAAGGCGCGATTGATGCCTCCAACATGCTCAAGCCGGCGCTTGCCCGTGGAGAACTCCGCGCCATCGGCGCCACAACGCTGAACGAATACCGGAAATACATCGAGAAGGACGCCGCACTCGAACGCCGATTCCAGATCGTTTTCGTCGGCGAGCCCAATGTGGAAGATACGATTGCGATTCTGCGTGGATTGAAAGAAAAGTACGAAGTGCACCACGGCGTCCGCATTAAAGACTCGGCGATTGTCGCTGCTGCCACGCTCTCTCACCGCTACATCTCCGACCGCTTCCTTCCCGACAAGGCAATCGACTTGATCGACGAAGCGGCCGCGTCGTTGCGCATCCAGATCGATTCGCTGCCGACGGATATCGATCAACTCGAACGCCGCGCCACGCAGCTCGAAATCGAGAAGCAGGCGCTGAAAAAAGAAGACGATGCGAACTCGAGGGAACGGCTCTCCGTCATTGAAAAAGAGCTGGCTGAAATTCGCGAGAAGTCGAATACTTTGAAGGCGAACTGGAAGCGCGAAAAAGACCTGATAGCCCGCTCCCGCGTCCTCAAAGAAAAGATTGAGCAACTCAAGACCGAAGAGCAGACCGAAGAGCGCAAGGGCAACCTGCAGCGCGTCGCTGAGATCCGCTACAGCCTTATTCGCCAGGCGGAAGAAGAACTGACCAAACTTACCAAGCAGATGGAGAGCAAGGGCCAGGCGCGCATGCTCAAAGAAGAAGTCGACGAAGAAGATGTGGCGCGTATCGTCTCGAAGTGGACCGGCATACCTGTGTCGAAAATGCTCGAAGGCGAAGTCAAGAAGCTCGTCAACATGGAAGATCGCCTGCGCCAGCGCGTTGTGGGACAGGATCCGGCGCTGGAGCGCGTGGCCAATGCCATTCGCCGTTCGCGCGCGGGGCTAAGCGATCCCAAGCGTCCGATCGGTTCGTTCATCTTCTTGGGGCCGACCGGCGTCGGCAAGACCGAACTCGCCCGCGCACTCGCAGAATTTCTTTTCGACGACGAGCACGCGCTGCTTCGCATCGACATGTCGGAGTACATGGAGAAGCATTCCGTGGCACGCCTGATCGGCGCGCCTCCGGGATACGTTGGCTACGAAGAAGGCGGGCAGCTTACCGAACAGGTTCGCCGGCGACCGTATGCAGTCGTACTTTTTGACGAGATCGAAAAAGCGCATCCGGACGTGTTCAATGTCCTGCTCCAGATGATGGATGACGGCCGCCTGACCGACGGCAAGGGCCGCGTGGTCGATTTCAAGAACACGATCATCATCATGACGTCCAATATCGGGTCGCAACTATTGCAGGCCGAGAGCCTGAAATCGGACCGTGACTTCGACGAGGCGGCGCAGCAGGTGCAGAATCTGCTTCACGCGCACTTCAAGCCCGAATTCCTGAACCGCGTGGACGACATCATCGTCTTCCGCCCGCTCGGCAAAGAGCAGCTGGTCAAGATCATCGAGCTGCGCCTTGAAGATCTCCGGCGCTTGCTGGCGGAACGCAAGATTTCGCTCGAACTGACGGATGCCGCAAAGGATCTGCTGTTCACGCAAGGTTACGATCCGAACTTCGGGGCGCGCCCGCTGAAGCGCGCGATCCAGAAACTCATTCAGGATCCGCTGGCGTTGAAGATTCTCGATGGAGAAGTCCTGCATGGAGACCACGTCATCGTCGACGTTGACAAGAAGGCGGGGAAGATGACGTTCGAGGTCAGCAAGCGTGTGGGCGAGAAGGAGCCGGCGAAAGCAAGGCGTTGATTTCTAGAATGTGCTGAGGGATTCTCGGTCTTTGGTATTGAACGCATCGATGATGGCGGGCGACATTAAGTACCATACGGCACAGGCCCTCAGCACTATTTCTACAGAACCAACCACAATCACCCAAGTTGCGTGCTTCTTAAACACAAGGATCGGGATTGCCCACACGGCGCCGATACCCATGAATAGCGACGCGGCGAAGCGCGCCCAATCCCGCAAGCGCAACAGCCCCCACGCAATTGCGAACCAGAGTACTCCGAACGCGAGCGTTGGATATGGGCTAATAGTCTTGAGCGCGAAAACATAAGGCATGGTTCGAGTCGTCGAAACCGCTTTCGGTACGATGATCAACACTGCGGCGATGGAACACAGATACACTCCCGCGGCCATACACCAACAACCGATCAACGTTACGATCAGCGGACGCTTCATTCGTGGTGCGCATTATCGCCGACGGCTGCGGTGATATCAATCCGCTGAAACGAAGGGTCTCTCCACTCCGCATCGCCTTCCAGAAACGGAAGGCAATGCTCCGTTCGAGATGACAATGATTAGGGAACCGCGCTAGTTGTGGATGTGCGGGCTCTGCGCGGGGTTATGGCGTGGCCCAGGCGGTTCCTTCGTGACCTTCACCTCGAAACTCACCGGCAGGGTTTTCGGAGGGAAGCACTGTGCGTTGTCACATGCCTGATAGCGCAGCGTCCCGTGCATGACATACTTTCCCGGATTCACCGAGTGCAGCGGATGCACGGCCAGATTGATGGTGAAGTCTCCGTTGTAAACATTGAGCTGCTCGCCGGGAGAAAATGGAAACGTCACATCCTTGCCCGCCGGATAATCAATCTGCCCCAGCACGATATCCGTCGGCACGTCCATGCGGAGAGTGGTCGGAATCAGGTACTCCGACTTAGGCGTATTCGAGTTGATGTGGAAGCCCGGCGCTACCCGGAAATACAGCGGCACGTTAGTCCGGGAAGCGCGTTGAGCCGTCACCAGCCCTACGGGAGCCATGGTCACAGAAGGAGCGCGTCCGGACTGGGCAAGAGGTGATCCCACCAGCAGAACTGCGAGACTGAGAGTTCCCGAGATGTGTCTTGGCGAAATCATGGTCTTACCGCGCCAAGAAGTCATGTTGAAATAGTAAAAGGAACGCCCACCCGATTTCTATTGTCAATTCTGAGCCTGCAGTGACGATGGTTCCGCGGGCGTGTTACTGGCGGTGGCTTGGGTATCGAGCGCCTTCTTGATGGAATCCTCGATTTCCGCGCGTCCTTTCAGCCCGATGATCCGGTCGACGATCTTGCCATCGCGGCCGATGAAAAAGCTCTCCGGCAGCGCCGGCACGCCGCCGTATTCGTCGCCAACAGATTCTTTGCCGAGAAGGATCGGATAGTTCATGCCCATGTCTTTGGCGAACTTCTGAATCTCGTCGTTTCCTGAATCATCCATGGCGACACCGACCACCTGCAGGCCCTGGCTGCCGTATTCCTTCTGCATCTCGACCAGCCACGGCGTTTCGATCTTGCATGGCCCGCACCACGTCGCCCAGAAATTCAGGAGGACGGCTTTGCCCCGCAGATCGGAAAGCTTCAACTTTCCACCATCGAGACGCTCCAAGGTGAAATCCGGAGCCGGCGTTGACTTGCCCAGAATCGCTGGCGCATCGGGTCCATCCGAACGCCGCGCCATATGGAACCCGATGTAGAGCATTCCAGCCGCAACGATGGCGACCACGAGCAGTGCCAGAGGATTGCGCCCTCGTCCAGGAACCGGTGGTGGAGCGTTGCCGAAATTCGTGTGATCCACCTGCGGTTCAACACGCGGCGTTCCGCATGCCTCGCAAACCGGCGTTCCGGGAGCCGCTACTTGATGAATCTCGCCAGTGTTTAACGCAGCGCCGCACTTCGGACACCACTCGGAATTCTCTTCTGGAATTTGAGGCGATCTTTCTGGAGAAGCCATAAAACTTAGATCCTCACTACAATGCAAAACGATTCAAAAACGAGAGCCAGCTTGAAATCAGCGTAAACCGTCCGATGACCAGCAGAATACCGAGAGCTATCAGCAATCCGCCGCTTGCCACTTCCAGCGCGTGCATGTGCGAGCGGAAACGGCTGTAAAACTTCAGGAATCTCTCCATCAAAAGCGAGGTCAAGAGGAACGGCACCGCCAGACCCAGCGAATAAACACCCAGCAAGATGATTCCCTTGACCAGCGTATCCTGTTCGCTGGCTAGCGTCAGGATTGCAGTCAGGATCGGCCCAAGGCAGGGAGTCCATCCGAAAGCGAATGCGAATCCGATGACGAACGCCCCAATCGGAGTGCTGCTGCCCTTCACGCCATGGAGCCGCGCATCGGTATAAAGTGCTTTGATCTTGAAGATCCCGGTTAGGTGCAGGCCGAAAATAATGATCACCACGCCGGCGACGATCGAGAGCGTGTGCTTGTAACGAGCAGCCACCTGGCCGATCTCCGTCGAGATCGCACCCAGTGTGATGAACACGATGCTGAATCCGAGGATGAATCCTATGGAGTTCACCATCACGCGCCGCATCAGTTGAGATTGCGGCGACTTCAGTTCTTCAACACCTGCGCCCGAGATAAGAGAAACGTACCCGGGAACGAGCGGAAGCACGCAGGGCGACAGAAACGAAATCAGCCCGGCAAGAAACGCGGCGATGGGCAGGGGCAAGCTCGACATTCGTCCTTTATTGTACCCGCTGAATGGTAACCGCCTGAAATAGGACGCGCCAAGGAGAGATTAGTTTCACAAGGCAGCGATAAATGCCCAGCTTCTGAGCGG
>Ga0335081_10021455_pt1 | contig 10455 bp, 4 predicted proteins | sample Lox_Sample_35_FD_206713 | JGI IMG/M metagenome (GOLD analysis project Ga0335081, IMG submission 206713) | Soil microbial communities from Loxahatchee National Wildlife Refuge, Florida, United States - Lox_Sample_3.5 | ecosystem: Environmental > Terrestrial > Soil > Wetlands | place: USA: Florida...
AGGCCGCGCGTTCACTCCCGGTGCCGCCGACCTCGAGTCGCGCATCACCGTTCTCGCCGACAAGCTCACGAGCGGCCTCAAGCCGCTCGCCAGGGTGGCCTACAACTTCTCCTGGAGCTGGGATCCGGACGGCACCGCCGTCTTCAGAGACATCAACCCGCACCGGTGGATGCTCTCCGGCGAGAACCCCATCCACTTCCTGAACGACCTCTGGCCGGCGACCCAGACCGCCGCCGAGCGCAATCCGGAGCTCCTCGGCCGCGTCCAGGCGCTCGCGGCACGGGTCGACGCGATGCTCTCGCGACCTTTCCGGCGCCGCCCGGGCATCGACGGCCCGGTCGTCTTCATGTGCGCCGAGTTCGGCTTCCACCGCTCGATGCCGATCTACTCGGGCGGGCTCGGGGTGCTCGCCGGTGACATCCTCAAGGAGGCGAGCGATCAGTCGCTCGAGCTCGTCGGGATCGGACTCTTCTACCGCCGCGGCTACTTCCGCCAGCGACTCGACATCGCCGGGCGCCAGCAGGAGTACTGGGTCGAGCTCGACCCGAAGTCTCTGCCGATGGCCCGCGTGACCGCGCCGGACGGCAAGTCCCTCCTACTCCAGGTCGAGCTCTTCGGCGTGCCGCTTTCGTTCCAGGTCTGGCGGGTGGACGTCGGACGCATCCCGCTGCTCCTGCTGGACGCCGAGGTGCCCGAGAACGACGCCGTCCAGCGGTGGACGACCGCGCGCCTGTACGAGGGGAACCGGGCCGTGCGGCTCTCGCAGTACGGGCTCCTCGGGATCGGAGGCGCCCGCGTCGTCGAGGCGCTCTCGATCGAGCCGGCGGTCGTCCATCTGAATGAGGGCCACCCGGCACTCGCGGCGCTCGAGCTGGCGGCGAACGAGCACGCGCACGGCGCGACGAGCGAGGAGGCGCTCGAGAGGACGCGGCGCCGCGTCGTCTTCACGACCCACACCCCGGTCGCGGCCGGAAACGAGACCTACCCGCCGGGTGAGTTCCTCGCGGCCTACGGCGATCTCCGCGTGCGGCTCGGGCTCGACGAGGGCGCGTTCCTCGACCTTTGCACCGTGCCGGGCGGAGCGACCGATCCCGGGATGACGCCGCTCGCGATCAGGATGAGCAGGCGGCGAAACGGCGTCAGCCGGCTCCACGGCGAGGTCGCGCGGAGCATGTGGCGAACCCTCTTCCCGGACCGGATCCAGACACCGATCACGCATGTCACGAACGGCGCTCACATGCCGACGTTCCTGTCGGAGCCGCTGCGCGCGCTCTTCACCCGTCACCTCGACGGGCAATGGGAGGCGGCCCCGGCGGCGCCCGAGTCGTGGGAGGGCGTCCGGCAGATCCCGAACGAGGAGCTGTGGGCGGCCCGCTGCGAGGCGCGAAGGCGGCTCGTCGAGTTCGTGCGCGAGAAGGGCGAGCAGGACAGCCTGCTGCGAGGGGAGCAACTCGAGTACGTCCGGCGCATCGAGGCGAGCCTCGAGCCGGACGCGCTCACGATCGGCTTCGCACGCCGCCTCGCCACCTACAAGCGCTTCCATCTGCTCGCCCACGATCCGGAGCGCGCCCGTCGGATCTTCACGGGCGAGCGGGCCGCGCAGCTCGTCCTCGCCGGTAAGGCGCATCCGAACGACGACCCCGGCAAGGACGCGCTCCAGCGCTTCTACGCCTTCGAGCACGCCGACGCCGAGATCGCAGGGCGTGTGGTGATCCTCGAGGACTACGACATCGGGATCGCCCGGCAGCTGGTCTCTGGATGTGACCTGTGGGTGAACCTGCCGCGCAAGCCGATGGAGGCGAGCGGGACGAGCGGCATGAAGGCGACGTTCAACGGGGCGCTCCAGCTGAGCGTGCTCGATGGCTGGTGGGCCGAGGCCTACAGCGGCACGAACGGCTGGGCGATCCCGAGCGACGGGGACGGGGAGCCGGATGCGGCAGACCACCGCGACGCGGAGCTCTTCTACGACCTGCTCGAGCACGAGGTGATCCCGCTCTTCAACGACCGCGACGCGAACGGCATCCCGCAGGCGTGGTGCGACCGGATCAAGGAGGCGCTCGTCACGCTCGCCCCCACGTTCACGGCAACGCGGATGGTCGATGACTACGTCGAGCGTATCTACCCGGCCTGACGCGCCGGTTCACGCCGTTAGGCTTCGCCCGTGAGCCCGGCGAGGCCCTTCGCGATGGTGCTGGCGGGTGGTGAGGGCAAGCGCCTCTGGCCGCTGACCATCGACCGGGCCAAGCCCGCCGTCCCCTTCGGCGGCAATTACCGGCTGATCGACTTCGCGCTCTCGAACCTGGTCAACGCCGGCTTCCTGCGCATCGCAGTGCTCACGCAGTACAAGAGCCACAGCCTCGATCGCCACATCGCCTCCACCTGGCAGCTCTCGACGCTGTTCGGCAACTACGTCGTGCCCGTCCCTGCGCAGATGCGACGCGGCCCGCGCTGGTTCGCGGGCTCCGCGGACGCGATCTACCAGAACCTGAATCTGATCGGAGACGAGAACCCGGACGTGATCTGCGTGTTCGGCGCCGATCACGTCTACCGGATCGACCCCCGGCAGATGGTCGCCCAGCATGTCGACGGCGGCGCCGCGGTGACGGTGGCGGGGCTGCGCGTGCCGATCGAGCAGGCTCGAGCGTTCGGCGTGATGGAGCTCGCGCCCGACGGGCGGCAAATCACGGCGTTCAGAGAGAAGCCCGAGCATCCGGCGGGCATTCCCGGCTCGCCCGGCGAGGCGATGGTCTCGATGGGCAACTACGTCTTCGACGCGAAGATGCTCGTCGACGCCGTCAGCGCCGACTCCCGGGATCCCTCGTCGAGCCACGACGTCGGCGGCGACATCATCCCGATGCTGGTCGAGCGGGGAGCCGCGCAGGTCTTCGACTTCGCGAGCTCCGAGGTGCCGGGCGTGTCGAAGCGGGAGCACGGCTACTGGCGAGACATCGGGACGCTCGATGCCTACTACGACGCCCACCTCGACCTGATCTCACCCGACCCGGTCTTCAACCTCTACAACCAGAACTGGCCGATCCTCAAGCAACCGGACCGGCTGCCCCCGGCGAAGTTCGTGTTCGACGAGCCCGGGCGGACCGGCCTCGCGATCGACTCGATGGTGTGTGCCGGCGTGATCGTCTCGGGGGGCGTGGTACGCCGGTCGGTGCTCTCGCCGCAGGTCTACGTGCGCTCTGGAGCCGAGGTCGACGACTCGGTGCTCCTGGACGCGGTCGACGTCGGCGAGGGTGCGGTCGTGCGCCGGGCGATCGTCGACAAGCACGTCGTGATCGAGCCGGGGGCGACGCTCGGCGTCGACCTCGAACGTGACCGCGAGCGCTTCGTCGTCTCACCGGGCGGCATCGTCGTCGTCGGCAAGGGCGAGCGTGTCTCGGTCTGACGTTTGTGGTGCAAGTCACGAACCGCCAGGGCGTGGCTGAGCGCGTCTCGGTCGCGCTGCTCACCCGCGAGTACCCGCCGGAGGTCTACGGCGGCGCGGGGGTGCACGTCGAGTACCTCTCGCGCGAGCTGGCGCGCCTGGTCGACGTGACCGTTCACTGCTGGGGCTCGCCACGACCGACCGATTCGGATCCCCCTGTCGTCGCCTACGAGGCCTGGGCGGCGCTCTCGGGCTCTGCGCCCCACCTGGCCGCGCTCCGGACGATGTCGATCGACCTCGAGATGGCGGCAAGGACCGAAGGCGCGAGCCTCGTCCACAGCCACACGTGGTATGCCAACCTCGGAGGTCGCCTGTCCAAGCTCGTGCACGCGATCCCACACGTCGCCACGGTGCACAGCCTCGAGCCGCTCAGGCCCTGGAAGGCCGAGCAGCTCGGCGGCGGCTACGCCCTCTCGTGCTTCTGCGAGCGAACGGGCCTCGAGGGGACGGACGCGATCATCGCAGTCTCGGGCGCGATGCGAAACGACATCCTCCGGGTCTATCCGGCGATCCCGCCCGAGCGCGTGACCGTGATCCACAACGGCATCGACACCGACGAGTTCCACCGGGACCCGGCCACCAACTTCCTGGGGCGGCTCGGGATCGACCCGTCGCTCCCCTCGGTCGTGTTCGTGGGCCGCGTCACCCGGCAGAAGGGGTTGACACATCTGCTGGACGCGGCCGCACTGCTCGATCCCGATGTCCAGCTCGTGCTCTGCGCGGGAGCCCCCGACACACCCGAGCTCGGTGCCGAGATCGTCGCCGGGGTCGATGCGCTGCGCTCGCATGGGCACAACGTGATCTGGATCGAGGAGATGCTCTCGCGACCCGAGCTGGTCCAGGTGCTGAGTCACGCGAGCGTGTTCGTCTGCCCGTCGGTCTACGAGCCGCTCGGGATCGTCAACCTCGAGGCGATGGCCTGCGAGACACCCGTCGTCGCGACCCTCACCGGCGGGATCCCCGAGGTGGTCGAGGACGGCGTCACGGGACTGCTCGTGCCGATCGAGCCTCGTGGCGACGGCTCGGGCGAGCCCGCGGATCCGGCCCTCTTCGCGCGTGAGCTCGCAGAGCGGATCAACAAAGTCCTCTTCGATCCGATCCGCGCGACCGCCTTCGGCAAGGCGGGGCGCACGCGAGCCGTCGAGCAGTTCGGCTGGCAGGCGATCGCCGAGCGCGTCGTCGCCCTCTACCGGCAGGTGCTCGCGTGACGGAACCACCGAAGAGGCGCCCTGGGCGGATCCAGATCCAGGGGGTCTCGCCGAGCATCGACGGGGGGCGCTGGCCGGTGAAGCGGACGCTCGGCGAGCCGCTCGAGGTCTCGGCGACGATCTTCGCCGACGGCCACGACGTGCTGGAGGCCGCCCTCCTCCACCGAGGCCCCGAGGCCCGTCGCTGGACGGAGACACGGATGGAGCACCTCGGGAACGACCGCTTCACCGCGTCGATCGAGCCCGAGACGCTCGGACGCTGGCAGTACTCGATCGCGGCCTGGATCGACCGCTTCGCCTCGTGGCATCACGAGCTCGAGCGCAAGGTCGAGAGCGGGCAGGCCGACCTCGCCGGCGAGCTCGCAGAAGGCGCCGCTCTGCTCGGCGTCTCCGCGCTCACGCTCGACGAGGCGCTCGAGGCCGAGCCGCCGCTCCTGCGCGAGGCCGAGACCCGGCTCGATGAGCCGCTCGAGCTGATCGTCGACCGCGAGCGTGCGCGCTTCGGGGTCTGGTACGAGCTCTTCCCGCGCTCGTTCGGCGGCTTCGCAGGAGTCGGGCGGGCGCTCCCCGAGCTGGCGGAGCTCGGCTTCGACGTCGTCTACTTCCCGCCGATCCACCCGATCGGCACCACCCAGCGCAAGGGCCGCAACAACGCCCTCGAGGCCGCTCCTGGCGATCCCGGCAGCCCCTGGGCGATCGGCAGCCCGGTGGGCGGCCACGACGCGATCTCACCCGAGCTCGGCACGCTCGCCGACCTCGAACGGCTGGTCGAGAGTGCGCGCGTCCACGAGCTCGAGCTTGCGCTCGACCTCGCTCTCCAGTGCTCCCCGGACCACCCGTGGCTGAAAGAGCACCCGGAGTGGTTCTACCGCCGCCCCGACGGGACGCTCAAGTACGCCGAGAACCCGCCCAAGCGCTACCAGGACATCTACAACCTGAACTTCGACTCCGACGACTGGCAGGGGCTCTGGCAGGCGCTGCTCGAGCTCGTACTGACCTGGGCCGGCCGCGGGATCCGGATCTTCCGGGTCGACAACCCGCACACCAAGCCCGTCGCATTCTGGTCGTGGCTGATCCGCGAGTCCCAGGCCGTCCACCCCGACCTGATCTTCCTTGCCGAGGCGTTCACACGACCGGCGATGATGGCGACGCTCGCGAAGGCCGGCTTCAGCCAGTCCTACACCTACTTCACCTGGCGCAACACGCGCTGGGAGCTGATCGCCTACATCACCGAGCTGACCGGCAGCGCGCTGCCCGAGTTCTTCCGCCCGAACTTCTTCGCGAACACCCCCGACATCCTCACCGCCTACCTGCAGGAGGGCGGCCGGCCGGCGTTCGAGGCGAGGCTCGTGCTCGCGGCCACCCTCTCGCCCAGCTACGGCATCTACTCCGGCTTCGAGAACCTCGAGCGCGAGCCGGTGCGGGCCGGAAGCGAGGAGTACCTCGACTCCGAGAAGTACGAGCTCAAGAGCCGCAAGCTCGATGGGCCTCTGCTGCCGCTGGTGGCGAAGCTCAACGCGATCCGGCGCCAGCACCCCTCCCTGCAGCGCCTCGACGATCTCACGTTCCTCGACACGGCCAACGAGCAGCTGATCGCTTACCTGAAGCAAGACGGCGACGACGCAGTGCTGGTGGTCGTCAACCTCGACGCGGCATCGGCGCAGACCGGGCTCGTGACGGTGCCGGGCGAGCTCGACTTGCCGGCGTCGTTCGCAGTGACCGACCTGCTGACGGGCGGCGACTGGACGTGGAGGACGGGTGGAAACTACGTGAAGCTGGTCCCCGGCGAGCGCCAGGCCCACGTGCTGGGCATCGAGCTGTGACCCGGCCCGACGGCATCTCCAGGCTGCTCGCCGGGGACAGCCACGATCCTCATGCATTCCTCGGCGCCCATCCTGAGCGCTCCGGAGTCGTGGTGCGCGCGCTCCGCCCCGGGGCCGAGGGAATGCGCGTGCTGCCGAAGCGAGGGGCTCCGGTGAAGATGGACAAGGTCGATCCGGCCGGGGTCTTCCAGGCCTTCCTGCCACGGCGAAAGCTGCCGCTCGACTATCGCCTCGAGGCGACCTGGCCCGATGGGGCGGCGGTGGTCTACGACGACCCGTACTCGTATCCCCCGTCGCTCGGAGAGCTCGATCGCCACCTGATCGCCGAGGGCCGTCACGAGCGGCTCTGGGAGGCGCTGGGGGCCCACGCAGACGACGGCGGGACGGCGTTCGCCGTGTGGGCGCCATCGGCCCGCTCGGTCAGCGTCGTCGGCGACTTCAACGCCTGGGACGGGCGCGTGCATCCGATGCGCTCCCTCGGAGCGACCGGTGTCTGGGAGCTCTACCTCCCCGGGGTGGGCGCGGGAGAGCGCTACAAGTACCAGGTCCGGCCCCGGGCCGGCCCGCCGGTTCTCAAGGCCGACCCGCTCGCTGCCGCAGCCGAGCTTCCCCCGGCAACCGCGTCGGTGGTCTTCCGGTCCCAGCATCGCTGGGGCGACGAGTGCTGGCTCGAGAGCCGCTCGGCCCCCTTCGACCGGCCGCTCTCGATCTACGAGGTGCACCTCGGGTCGTGGCGACTGAACCCGCTCGAGGGAAACCGGCCGCTCACCTACCTCGAGCTCGCAGAGGAGCTCGGCGCCTACGTGACCGACCTCGGCTTCACCCACGTCGAGCTGCTGCCCGTGATGGAGCATCCGTTCTCCGGCTCGTGGGGCTACCAGACGAGCGGCTACTTCGCGCCCACCTCGCGGTTCGGCTCGCCCGACGACTTCCGCGCGTTCGTCGATCGGCTCCACCGGGGCGGTGTCGGCGTGATCCTCGACTGGGTGCCGGCGCACTTCCCTCGCGACGAGTTCGCCCTCGCCCGTTTCGACGGCACGGCGCTGTACGAGCACGAGGATCCGCGCCGCGGCGCCCATCCCGACTGGGGAACGCTCGTCTTCAACTACGGCCGCCGGGAGGTGCGCAACTTCCTCGTCGCCAACGCGCTGTACTGGCTCGAGTCGTTCCACGCCGACGGCCTGCGCGTGGATGCGGTCGCCTCGATGCTCTACCGCGACTACTCGCGTAAGCCCGGTGAGTGGGTGCCGAACGAGTACGGGGGCAACGAGGACCTCGAGGCGATCGCATTCCTGCGCGAGCTGAACGAGGTGACGCACGGGTACGAGCCCGGCGTGATCATGGCCGCCGAGGAGTCGACCACCTGGCCGGGCGTCTCGCGCCCGACCTCGGAGGGCGGGCTCGGCTTCGGGTTCAAGTGGAACATGGGCTGGATGCACGACACGCTCGACTACCTCCGCTACAACCCGGTTCACCGCAGCTTCCACCACGACCGGCTCACCTTCGGCCTGCTGTATGCGTTCAGCGAGAACTTCGTCCTGCCGCTCTCCCATGACGAGGTCGTGCACGGCAAGGGGTCGCTGCTTTCGAAGATGCCCGGCGACCGCTGGCAGCAGCTCGCGAACCTGCGCGCCCTGTATGCCTACATGTGGGCCCATCCCGGGAAGAAGCTGCTGTTCATGGGCGGCGAACTCGCGCAGGAGCAGGAGTGGAGCGCCGACCGTAGCCTCGACTGGCACCTGCTGGCCGAGCCCGGCCATGCCGGCGTCCAGGCGCTGGTTCGCGACCTCAACCGCCTCTACCGTGAGGAGCCGGCGCTCTGGGAGCGCGATTTCGACCCGGCCGGCTTCGCGTGGCTCGAGCCGAACGACAGCTCGTCGAACACGCTCGCGTTCGCCCGGTTCTCTGCCGGCGGGTCGCGCGCCCTCGTCTGCGCGTGCAACTTCTCGCCCGTCGTCCGCCCGGGCTACCGGGTCGGGCTGCCGTCCGGGGGCAGCTGGCGCGTCGTTCTGAGCTCGGACGCCGCCGCCTACGGGGGGACGGACGCCGGCTCGAACGGCGAGCTCGCAGCCGAGGAGCGTCCGTGGAACGACCAGCCGTGGTCGGTCGAGCTCACCCTGCCACCGCTCGGCGTTGTCTGGCTCACCCACTAGGCTGCTTCGCTCGTGACGCTCTGGCCGGGCCGTCCCTTCCCTCTCGGTGCGACGTGGGACGGAGAGGGAGTCAACTTCGCGCTCTTCTCCGAGCACGCCGAGGCAGTGGAGCTCTGCGTGTTCGAGGAGCATGACTCGGAGACCCGGTACGGGCTGACGCGCGGCTCGGCGTTCACCTGGCACGGCTACCTTCCCGGTGCGGGTCCCGGGACGCGCTACGGCTACCGGGTCCACGGCGCGTACGACCCCAATCACGGCCACCGCTTCAACCCGGCGAAGCTGCTGATCGACCCGTATGCGAGGGCGATCGAGGGCGGCGTCGACTGGGACGCGGCCCGCGTGCTCCCCTACCCGCCCGACGGGGAGGAGGCCGACCTACGGCCCGACGGCGTCGACGACGCGGCGGCAATCCCAAAGTGCGTGGTGATCGATCCCGGCTTCGACTGGGAGGGCGACGAGCTGCTGCGGAGGCCCTGGCACGAGACGGTGATCTACGAGACCCACGTCAAGGGGTTCACCGTCCTCCACCCGGGAGTGCGCGACGACCTGCGCGGCACCTACGCCGGGCTCGCCTCCGACGAGGCGATCGCCTATCTGAAGCTGCTCGGCGTGACCGCCGTCGAGCTGCTCCCGATCCACCACATCGTCGACGAGCAGTTTCTGCACGACAAGGGGCTCTCGAACTACTGGGGCTACTCGTCGATCGGCTACTTCGCCCCGCACGCGGCGTACGCGGCCACGGGCCGGCACGGCGCGCAAGTGAGCGAGTTCAAAGGGCTGGTCAAGGCACTGCACCGCGAGGGGATCGAGGTGATCCTCGACGTGGTCTACAACCACACCGCCGAGGGAGATCACCGCGGGCCGATGCTCGCCTTCCGGGGAATCGACAACCGCTCCTACTACCGCCTCGACCCACACGACCCGCGGCACTACGTCGACTTCACCGGCACGGGCAACTCGCTCAATCCGGTGCACCCGAGCGTGCTTCGGATGATCATGGACTCGCTCCGCTACTGGGTGATCGAGTGCCATGTAGACGGGTTCCGCTTCGACCTCGCCTCTGCCCTGGCCCGCGAGTTCTACGACGTCGACCGGCTCTCGGCGTTCTTCGACGTGATCCACCAGGACCCGGTGCTCTCGCAGGTGAAGCTGATCGCCGAGCCTTGGGATCTCGGTCCGGGCGGCTACCAGGTGGGGAACTTTCCGGTGCTCTGGGCCGAGTGGAACGATTCCTACCGCGACACGATGCGCGACTTCTGGCGCAGCCAGACGAACGCGGCGGCGTTCGCGTCGCGCTTCACAGGCTCGAGCGACCTGTACGAGGACGACGGCCGGCATCCTTCCGCGTCGATCAACTTCATCACGGCCCACGACGGCTTCACCCTCGCCGACCTCGTCTCGTACAACGGCAAGCACAACGAGGCGAACCTCGAGGACAATCGCGACGGCCGCGACGACAACCGCTCGTGGAACTGCGGTGCCGAGGGCCCCACCGACGACCCCGAGGTGAACGCGCTGCGGGCGCGCCAGCAGCGCAACTTCCTCGCGACGCTGCTCCTGTCGCAGGGCGTCCCGATGCTGCTCGGGGGCGACGAGCGTGGCCGTACCCAGAGCGGCAACAACAACGCCTGGTGCCAGGACAACGAGACGTCCTGGTACGACTGGGAGCTGGACGAGCCCCGCGAGCAGCTCCTCGACTTCACGAGGCGCCTGCTCGAGCTCCGCCTGCGCCACCCGGTCTTCCGGCGAACGCACTTCCTCGACGGCGGGGCCGCCGAGGCGAGGCTCCCCGACGCCTGGTGGTTCCGGCCGGACGGGCGACCAATGGCCCAGCG
>Ga0335081_10021456_pt1 | contig 10454 bp, 10 predicted proteins | sample Lox_Sample_35_FD_206713 | JGI IMG/M metagenome (GOLD analysis project Ga0335081, IMG submission 206713) | Soil microbial communities from Loxahatchee National Wildlife Refuge, Florida, United States - Lox_Sample_3.5 | ecosystem: Environmental > Terrestrial > Soil > Wetlands | place: USA...
ATGCGCTGCAGGGAGTGGCGGCGCTCACGCCGCCGCCCGGATCGCCTGGCCCGCGGGCGCGTCGGCGTCCAGGCCGAGCGCGAGCCGGCCCGCGTACTCGCGCTGCACGCGCTCCTGCAGCGGATGGTAGCGGCAGGCCTGCATTTCGCGAAAACGCCGCTCGAGCCCCGCATCGCGGTAGAACGCGGCGCCGCCGCCGAGCTCGAGCGCCAGCTCGGCGACTTCGAGCACCGCACCGGCGACGATTCCGCGGTCGAGCATCACGCGGTTGGTTGTGGCCGCACCGGGCGCATTGCCGGCCGCGGCGGCGAACATGTCGGCCAGCGCCAGCTGCGCCGAGGCGAGCGCCGTGTCGACGGCCCCGGCCAGATCGACGAGATGCGCGTCGGCGCTGCGCTTGCGCGCGAGCTCGAGCGCGAGATCCCGCGCCGACTCGGCGATGCCGACGTACACGGCGTAGATCAGCGGGATGGCGATCATCGCGGCGAGGTGGACCGCGGGATGCCAGCGCCCGCGCGGACGCCTGAGCGCGATCGAGGCGTCCGGCACGAAAACGTTGTCGAACACGACGTCGTGCGATCCGGTGCCGCGCATGCCCAGCGTGCGCCAGGTGGAGAGCACGCGCACGCCCGGCGAGCTCATCGGCACGTTGAAGTGGATGACCGTCGGGCCGTCGTTCGGATCGTCGTAGACCGCAGTGGTGACGAAGAGATCGGCCGCCGGCGCGCCGCTCGCGAAGATCTTGCGCCCGTCGACGCGGAATCCGCCCTCCACCTTCGTGGCCCTGCCGCTGCCCTGGAGCCAGTCCGAGCCACCGCTCGAGAGCAGCACGGTCTGCTCCGCGGCAACGCGTCGCAAGAGAGCGTCGACCGGCGCCTTCTGGTGCCTCCAGCGCCACGCGGCCGCGGCGACCTGGTGCGTGTGCATGGCGAAGGCGAGTCCGGTGGACCCGCAATGGCGCGCGATCTCGCGCAGCAGCGCGCCGAGCTCGGCATGATTCACGCCGCCCCCGCCCAGCTCCACCGGCACGCCGGCCGCGAAGAAGCCGTAGGTTTTCAGGTCGGCATAGTTCTCGGCGACGAAACGATCTTCGCGATCGACGTCGGCCGCGCGCTCGCCGAAGCGCCGGCCGAGCGTGCGCGTGAGCTCGCGCCAATCGGCGGTCGAAGGCTCGGGCGGGTGAAGCTTCATCACTGCGTTCATGGCCATCTCCTGGACATGTCCGGCTTCGTTGTTGGTGCCGGGTACGGGTGCTAGTATCGTCACGTTGCCGATGCGCCGAATGATCGAGCGTCCAGGCTTTTTGCGCGGGACGCCTGATTTGCGCCTTCCTCGTCATGGATGCCCTTTCCGACGTGCTGCGCGTGGTTCGCCTGAACGGCGCGGTCTACCTCGACGGCGAGTTCGCCGCGCCGTGGTGCGTGATCGGCCGCGCCGAGCCGCGCCTCTGCGCGGGCTACCTGGCCTGCGCCGAGCGCGTGGTCTCGTTTCATTTCATCACCGCGGGGACGTGCTGGGCGCGGCTTCCCGACGATCCTGCCTCGGCGCTGCGCATCGACGCGGGCGAGATCGTCGTGGTGCCGCAGGGCGAGACCCACATCCTCGGCAGCGCCACGAACCTCAAGCCGGTGTCCTCGGCCGACGTGCTCGAGCATCACTTCCAGGCGGCCGGGCGGATCATGAAGCTCACCCACGGCGGCAGCGGCCCGGTCACGCGTATGGTGTGCGGCTTCATGGGCGGCGAGAACGTGCTCGGCAACCCGCTGCTCGGCGCGCTGCCGCGCATCTTCAAGGTCGACATGAAGGGCACGCAGGCGGCGTGGCTGCAGTCGTCGCTGCAGTTCGCGGCCGAGGAGGCCGCGCAGATGCGCTCCGGAAGCACGACGTTGCTGGGCAAGCTCTCCGAGGTGCTGTTCGTCGAAGCGATACGGCGCTACATCGACACGCTCCCCGAGGAGCAGGCCGGCTGGCTCGCGGGGCTGCGCGATCGCTTCGTCGGACGGGCGCTCGCGCAGTTGCACGCGCAGCCGGCAAGAGCGTGGACGGTCGAGGAGCTGGCCGGAGAGGTGGGTCTGTCGCGCTCCGCGCTGGCGCAGCGCTTCACCGATCTCGTCGGCGTGCCGCCGATGCAGTACCTCGCGCGCTGGCGGCTGCAGATCGCGGCGCAGCAACTGCGCACGAGCGATCACCCGCTCGCAGCGGTGGCGGTGGACGTGGGCTACGACTCGGAAGCGGCGTTCAATCGCGCCTTCAAGCGCGAGTTCGGCATGCCGCCCGCGACCTGGCGCAGACGGCGGGGACAGGAAGCGTCGGCACCGCCCTCGCCGCGGCAGTGATGGGCGCCGGCCGGCGATCGGAGCGGCTAGACAGCGAGGTAGCGGCGCACGCCCGCGCGCTCCATGTCGGCACCGGCGCCGCTCGCAACGACCTCGCCGCGGGAAAGCACGACGTAGCGGTCGGCGAGCGACCGGGCGAAGTCGTAGTACTGCTCGACTAGCAGGATGGCGATTCCCCCGGCGGCGATCAGGCTGCGGATCGCCCGCTCGATGTCCTTGATGATCGACGGCTGGATGCCTTCGGTGGGCTCGTCTAGAATCAGCAGGCGCGGCCGCATGGCCAGCGCGCGCGCGATGGCGAGCTGCTGCTGCTGGCCGCCGGACAGGTCGCCGCCGCGCCGGCCCAGCATGCTCTTGAGCACCGGAAAGAGCTCGAAGACGAGCTCGGGAACCTTGCCGCCACGCTTCGCGGTGGCGAGCCCCATCTGCAAATTCTCCTCGACCGTCAGGCGCGGAAAGATGTCGCGGCCCTGGGGCACGTAGCCGATCCCGAGGGCGGCGCGCTCGTAGGGCGGGAGCGCCTTGAGGCTCGCGCCGTCGAACGCCATGTCACCGGATCGGATCGGCAGCAGGCCCATGAGGCAGCGCAGCAGCGTCGTCTTGCCCACGCCGTTGCGGCCGAGCAGCGCCGTGCAGGCGTTCGCCGGCACCTCGAAGGCGACGTCGCACAGGATGTGGCTGCCGCCGTAGTACTGGTTGACCCCGCGCAGGCTCAGCATCGCGCCTTCGCCTCCGCTCGTGCGTTCAGCGGCCAAGGAACACCTCGATCACCTCCTCGTTGCGCTGGATGCTCGCCATCGACCCTTCGGCGAGCACGGTGCCTTCGTGCAGCACCGTGACCTTGTGGGCGATCCTCGCCACGAACTCCATGTCGTGCTCGACGACGACGAGCGTGTACTTGCCGGCGAGCGAAAGAAAGAGCTCGGCGCTGCGCGAGCGCTCCTCGTTTGTCATGCCAGCGACGGGCTCGTCGAGCAGCAGCACCTGCGGCTCCTGCATCAGCAGCATCCCGATCTCGAGCCATTGCTTCTGCCCATGCGAGAGCATGCGCGCCGCGCGATCCGACTCGGGAAGCAGCTTGATCGTCTCCAGCGTGTGCATGATCCGATCGCGCTCGATGCCCGCGAGGCGGGCGCGCAGCGTCGGGATGACCCGCTTGTCGGCTTTCATCGCCAGCTCGAGATTCTCGAACACCGAGTGCTGCTCGAACACGGTGGGCTTCTGGAACTTGCGACCGATGCCGGCCTCGGCGATCTCGGCCTCGGACAGCCGGGTGAGGTCGATCGTCTGGCCGAAGAACGCGCTGCCGATGTCGGGCCGCGTCTTGCCGGTGATAACGTCCATCATCGTCGTCTTGCCGGCGCCGTTGGGGCCGATCACGCAGCGCAGCTCGCCTTCGTCGACGACCAGCGACAGATCGTGGAGCGCCCGGAAGCCGTCGAAGCTCACGCCGATGCCGTCGAGGTAAAGGATGCCCCGGTGCGTGGTGTCCACGCCTTCGGCAACGACGCGGGCGCCGGTCGCGACCGGATCGTCCCAGTGCTCGCGCGTCGCGCTCTCGCTCATGGCGATCTCTTCGCCGGCAGGCGCAGACCCGCGAGCCCGCGGGGCAGGAACAGCGTGACCAGGATGAACAGCAGCCCCAGCGCGAACAGCCAGTACTCGGGGAAGGCCTTGGTGAACCAGCTCTTCCCCAAGTTGACGATCGCCGCGCCCAGCACCGGACCGATCAGGGTGCCGCGACCGCCGACCGCGACCCAGATCGCGATCTCGATCGAGTTGGCCGGCGACATCTCGCTCGGATTGATGATGCCGACCTGTGGGACGTAGAGCGCGCCGGCGATGCCGCAGATCACCGCCGAGGCCGTCCAGACGAAGAGCTTGAAGTACATGGGGTTGTAGCCCGAGAACATCACCCGCGTCTCTGCGTCCCTGATCGCGGTGAGCACCCGGCCGAGCTTGGACTTGACGATCCAGCGCCCGAGCAGCAGGAAGCCGAGCAGCGCCGCCGCAGTGGTCACGAAGAGCGCCATGCGCGTGGTCGGCGCGGTGATCGGAAAGCCCAGGATGCGCTTGAAGTCGGTGAAGCCGTTGTTGCCGCCGAAGCCGGTGTCGTTGCGGAAGAACAGCAGCATCGCAGCATAGGTCAGCGCCTGGGTGATGATCGAGAAATACACGCCTTTGATGCGCGAGCGGAATGCGAAAAAGCCGAATACCAGGGCAAGCAACCCGGGCACGAGCACCACCAGCAGAGCCGCGTACCAGAAGTGGTCGGTAAAGCTCCAGTACCACGGATACTTCTTCCAGTCGAGGAACACCATGAAGTCCGGCAGATCGCTGTGGTACACGCCGTCGTGGCCGATCGAGCGCATGAGGTACACGCCCATCGCATAGCCGCCGAGCGCGAAGAACAGCCCGTGACCCAGCGAAAGAATTCCCGTATAGCCCCAGATCAGGTCCATTGCCAGAGCCACGATGGCGTAGCACATGATCTTGCCGATGAGCGTCACCCAGAAGTCGGACAGGTGCAGCGCGCTGTCGGCGGGCACGGCGAGATGCAGGACGGGAAAGACGACGAACAGCACGAGCGCGGCGACGCCCCACGCGGACCAGCCGCCGCCGGACAGCAGGCCTGCGAAGCGGGGGGCCCGGTATCCCGCGTGGGGAACGAACGCGGTACTCATCATCATGCTTCCACGGTCCGGCCCTTGAGAGCGAACAGCCCCTGCGGCCGCTTCTGGATGAAGAAGATGATGAAGACCAGCACCGCGATCTTGGCCAGCACCGCGCCGGACACGCCCTCGAGGAACTTGTTGACGATGCCCAGGCCGACGGCCGCGTAGACCGTGCCCGCGAGCTGCCCCACGCCGCCGAGCACGACCACCATGAAGGAGTCAACGATGTAGCTCTGACCCAGATCGGGACCGACGTTGCCGATCTGCGACAGCGCGCAGCCGGCGAGCCCGGCGATGCCCGATCCGAGCCCGAACGCAAGCGTGTCCACCCTGCCGGTCGGCACGCCGTTGCAGCTGGCCATGGCGCGGTTCTGGGTGACCGCACGCACGAACAGGCCAAGCCGCGTTCGCGTGAGCAGGAGCCATATGGCGACTAGGACGATCGCAGCGAAGCCGATGATCACGACGCGGTTCCAGGGAAGCACCACGTCGGCAAAGGCGGCGAAACCGCCGGACATCCACGACGGGTTCTCGACCTGGACGTTCTGCGCGCCGAACACCGTGCGCACGCTCTGGATGAGGACCAGGCTGATGCCCCAGGTCGCGAGCAGCGTCTCCAGCGGCCGGCCGTAGAGAAACCGGATCACGCTGCGCTCGAGGATCATTCCGACCACGGCGGACGCGGCGAAAGCAGCAGGCACCGCGAAGACCAGGTAGGCATCGAACGCCCCGGGCGCGTAGCGGCGAAACAGGTTCTGCACGACGTAGGTCGCATAGGCACCGATCATGATCAGCTCGCCGTGCGCCATGTTAATGACGCCCATCAGGCCGTAGGTGATCGCGAGGCCCAGCGCGGCCAGAAGCAGGATGCTGCCGAGGCTCACGCCGCTGAAGATGCGGCCGATCATCTCGCCCGTGGCGAGCCTGCGGTCGACCGCGCGCAGCGACTTGTCGGCTTCGGCGCGCACATCGGCATCCGGTTCGGCGAAGCTGTCGCCGCGGCGCTCGAGGATGCCGAGCAGCAGCGTCTTGGTCGCCGGATTGCCGCTCTCCGCGAGCGCTCGGATCGCCGCAATGCGCGTGGCCTTGTCGCGGCTCGCGAGCTGGATCGAGGCGCGCGTCAGCGTGAGCAGATCCTTCACTTCCGCGTCGGTCTCCTTGGCGAGCGCCCGCTCGATCGCCGGCAGGGTCGATTCGTCCGCCCCGTCCTGCAATTGCTTCGCCGCGGCGAGCCGTACGGCACGGTCCGGATCCGAGACCTTCAGCGCAGCGATCGCCGTTTCCAGCCCCTTGCGCACGCGGTTGTTGACCACGACGTCGTCGCGGTTCTCGGGAACCGGCGTCACGGTGCGGCCGGTCGCCAGGTCCGTCGCTGCGTCGTCCTTCACCAGCAGCACCTGAGAGCCGCCGACCGTCTGCACGTTGCCATCGAGCAATGCCTGAAGCAGCGCGAGCACCGCCGGATCGCCGGTGGCGGCCAGGGCCCCGATCGCCTTGAGCTTGTCGTCGCTTTCGCCGAAGGCGAGCTGCCGGAGCGTTTCCGGATCGACGGCGGCCGCCGCGGCGGACGCCGCGACCGCGGCCACCACCGCAAGACAGGCGAGCGCTAGGGAGGCGAGAAGACGTCTCATCGCCGGCCGGCTCCTCCGCGCGAAGTTCCAGCGCGACACAGCGAGCGGCGGCGGGTGATCACGGGCCGCCGCCGCTGGTCGCCGAGCACGATGCAACGGGACTCTTAGGCCCTGTCAGGCTCGTCCTTCTTGCCCTTGTCCTCGGGGATGTACGGGCTCCACGGCGTGGCCTTGATCGGCCCCGGCGTCTTCCATACGACGTTGAACTGACCGTTCGCCTGGACTTCTCCGATGAACACGGGCTTGTGCAGGTGGTGGTTCTTCTCGTCCATCTTGATGGTGAAGCCGTCCGGAGCCTTGAAGGTCTGTCCCGCCATCGCGGCGATGACCTTGTCGACGTTCGTGGTCTTGGCTTTTTCCACCGCCTGCTTCCACATGTTCATGCCCACGTAGGCCGCCTCCATCGGATCGTTGGTGAGCGGCTTGTCGGCATTCGGCAGCTTCATCTTCTTGGCATACGCCGCCCACTTCTTCTTGAACTCGTCGTTGGCCGGGTTCTTGAGCGACATGAAGTAGTTCCACGCCGCAAGATGGCCCACCAGCGGCTTGGTGTCGACGCCGCGCAGCTCCTCCTCGCCGACCGAGAACGCGACCACCGGAACGTCGGTCGCCTTGAGGCCTGCGTTGCCGAGCTCCTTGTAGAACGGCACGTTGGAGTCGCCGTTGATCGTCGAGACCACCGCGGTCTTGCCGCCCGCAGCGAACCGCTTGATGTCGGCGACGATGGTCTGGTAGTCGCTGTGCCCGAACGGCGTGTACGTCTCCATGAGGTCCTTCTCGTCCACGCTGTTCGACTTAAGGAACGCCCGGAGGATCTTGTTGGTCGTCCGGGGATAGACGTAGTCGGTGCCCAGCAGCACCCAGCGCTTGGCACCACCTCCGTCCTTGCTCATCAGGTACTCGACGGCGGGAATCGCCTGCTGGTTGGGCGCCGCGCCGGTGTAGAAGACGTTCTTCGAGAGCTCCTCGCCTTCGTATTGCACGGGGTAAAACAGCAGGCCGTTCAGCTCCTCGAATACGGGAAGCACGGACTTGCGCGAGACGCTCGTCCAGCATCCGAAGACCGCCGCCACCTTGTCCTGCGTCAGGAGCTGGCGGGCCTTCTCCGCGAAGAGCGGCCAGTTCGATGCCGGATCGACAACCACCGCCTCAAGCTTCCTGCCGAGCACCCCGCCCTTGGCGTTGATCTCGTCGATCGCCATCAGCGTCACGTCCTTGAGCACCGTCTCGCTGATCGCCATCGTCCCCGACAGCGAGTGCAGAACGCCGACCTTGATGGTATCGGCTGCGAAAACGCGCTGCGCGATGCTGAATCCGCCGGTCGCCAGCGCGGTCGATGCCGCCAGACGCTTGAGAAAGCCTCTTCGTTCCATGGAGTGACCTCGTGTTCGAGTGATTGAGAAGTTCCAACGCCAAGCGGGTGCAGCTGCCCGCAGCACCGGCACTTGCGCCTGTGCGTCGAACAACCGCGCGTTGCGTCGCACAATCCATGCCATGGAAGAAACCGAGCGCTAACGCATTGTTTTGGCGTTTGCGCGCTCGGACGCGCGAGCCGGCATCGCAAGACGACGCGCCGGGTATCGATTTCGATGTGCCATCCCGGTGCGTCGGCGCCAATGCACGCACCGCTTTGGACCCGCGCAAGCCGCGCGTCAGGATCCAGCGCGGGATTCGCGTGTCTTCGCGGCGATCGAGACCAGTCCGCGCTCCTCGATGAAGCGCACGACCACGTCGAGGCCTTGGCCCGTCTTGAGATTGGTGAACACGAACGGCCGCTCGCCGCGCATGCGCCGCGAGTCGCGGTCCATCACGTCGAGCGATGCGCCCACCAGGGGCGCGAGGTCGATCTTGTTGATGACCAGCAGATCGGACTTGGTGATTCCAGGACCGCCCTTGCGGGGAATCTTGTCGCCGGCCGCAACGTCGATCACGTAGAGCGTGAGATCGGAGAGCTCCGGCGAGAACGTCGCCGCAAGATTGTCGCCGCCGCTCTCCACGAAGACGATGTCCAGGTCGGGGAAGCGCCGCACCAGCCGGTCGACGGCCTCGAGGTTGATCGACGCATCCTCGCGGATGGCCGTGTGCGGACAGCCGCCTGTCTCCACGCCGATGATCCGGTCGGACGCGAGCGCGTCGTTGCGCACGAGGAACTGCGCGTCCTCTTCGGTGTAGATATCATTGGTCACCACCGCGAGCTGGTAGCGGCCGCGGAGGGCCTGGCACAATCTCAGCGCGAGCGCGGTCTTGCCCGAGCCGACCGGGCCGCCAATGCCGACGCGCAGAGGCTGCGACTGAGCGGGGGCCATGACCGATTGCAAAACTAGGAGCGGAACAGCCGGCTGTACTGCGTTTCGTGCCGAGACGACGCCAGGGCCAGTCCGGGCGCGAAGGTGGAGATGTCGGTGTCAGCGATGGAGCGCGCGCGGTCCACGGCCGCGGGGACGCGTGCACCGAGCTCCACGAGCAGGCGCTGACCCGCGAGCTGCCCAAGCGGAATCGTCTTCACCGCGCACAGCACCTGGTTCTCGAGCCACGACCACACGTAAGCGGCGAGCGCGGCCGACGGATCCAGGGCGAAGCCGTGCGCCGCGAGCGCATACGCGGCTGGCAGCGTGACGGGCGCCATCGTGCGCGCGGCCTCACGTGCGCCCGCATCGAGGAGCGCCAGATCCTCGGCGAGCCGGACCAGCGAGCCGCCCATCTGCTCGGTCTCCGCGCGGAGCTCTGCGGTCTCGCGCGAAGCTCGGAAGAGGTCGTTCCAGTCGATCGCTTCGGCCCAGTCGCCGCGCTGCACGGCACCGAGCAGGCGCCAGAGCATCGCCGCCTCGCCGGCCGCCACCACGAGCCGCAGCGTCTCGTCGATCCACGCCGACGCGCCTGGCGCGTCCCGCACCGCACCCTCTGCCACGACCCATTCCAGTCCCTGCGAATAGCTGTAGGCGCCGATGGGCAGCGCCGGGCTGGCGAGCTGCAGCAGGCGCACGAGCGGAAGCAGCGGACCCTCGCTGCTCATGGCGAGCGACTCGCGAAGTCGTGGATGATGCCCGCGTGCCTGGCTTCGCCGGAGTGGTGATGTCCCCCCGCGTACGCGCCTGCTTCCGGCTCGAACGGCGCCGACACCGGCTTCGCCTCGAGACCGAAGCCCGAGAGCATCTCGGCGAGCACGCGGTCGGCCGGGAAGCGGATCGCGCCTTCGCGGATCTCGACCGGGCAGTGCCGGTTGCCCAGGTGGTACGCGGCCCGAGCCAGCAGCGTCGGGTCTGGCGTGCGCACCTCCATCAGCGCCTCCGCCGCGGCGACGATGCGCAGCACCCGCCCGTCCGTGGCCTGGAGACAATCACCGCCACGCAGGACGGCGCCCCGATCCAGGAAGAGCGCCGCCTCCTCGCCGCTCACGAGCCGCAGCCGCTGGCGCGCCTTGCGCCGCTCTTCGAAGGACAGCCAGAGCTCCGCATCGACCTGCGCCTGCGGGGCGATGCGTCGCTCGACGATCAGCATCGGCAGGCCTAAAACAGGAAATAGCGCTGCGCCAGCGGCAGCTCCGCCGCCGGCTCGCAGGCGAGAATCGCGCCGTCGGCGCGCACCACGTAGGTCTCCGGATCGACCTCGATCCTCGGCAGCGCGTCGTTGTGCTTCATGTCGCGCTTGCCGATCCGCCGCGTGTTCTCTACCGGCATCAGCGGCTTCGTCAGGCGCAGGCCCTCGACCGTTCGATTGCGCAGCGCCGCTTTCGACACGAACGTGACCGACGTCGCGAGCGCCTTGCCGAAGGCACCGAACATCGGCCGGTAGTGCACCGGCTGCGGCGTCGG
>Ga0335081_10021457_pt1 | contig 10454 bp, 8 predicted proteins | sample Lox_Sample_35_FD_206713 | JGI IMG/M metagenome (GOLD analysis project Ga0335081, IMG submission 206713) | Soil microbial communities from Loxahatchee National Wildlife Refuge, Florida, United States - Lox_Sample_3.5 | ecosystem: Environmental > Terrestrial > Soil > Wetlands | place: USA: Florida...
GTCACCGGGGTCAGTTTCAGCATTGCCGACGCGGAAAGCTATGGCTTGTCGTCAGAGGACTTGCTGGAAGAGGTTTATCAGACTGACCTGTTCCGCCAGACCGCTGACGGCATCTATATGCGGGCTGACACCAACGGTGTGATCAGCGCCACGGGCGCCCAGATGGCCTGCGCGATGTTTCAGGACATCATTCGCAATGTAGAGGAGAATCCCGAGTATTGCATTCCGGGCAGTATCCGAAAACACATGGCGAAAAGCGCGGCAGAGATGACCAACCAGATTTACCTCGGTGTGATCAGCGAGGTGTATTTTACGCGGTCGATGGATATTACGATTGAGCACAAAGCAGCCACGGGGTTTGGCGGCTCGGCCCGACCCATTACCGCCTCGGAATTGAAGCAACTTGAGAACATGGGCCTGCTCGCGGTACATGCCCGGACCAATTCCGTGACGAGTTCGACTCAAACCAACGTGACGGCCAGCGGCACGAATGTAGTTACGGCCGTTACGGCGGACATGATCGACATCACGGAAGGCGACACCGCGTACGATCTGGCCAGGAAGCTCCGCGGATTAGAACCGCCAGAGGGAATCGACACAGCCGGTGGCTCCGTGAAGATCCTGAGGGTGTCGACCAGCAGTATCGGCCTGCGTCGGACTTTCCAACGCCCGATTTGCGTCGGTGTGCGCGGAATGCTGGTGCGCGTATATGTTGACAACCCTGTCGGCCTGAAGCGAGGTGCAAGCGGAGGATGGGAAGTAGACAAGCCGGGTCTGAATGAAACGAACGCATGGCTGAAGATCAATATCTGGGGACGGTAAACAGAAGGCTGCTGCTCATGCACAACGCAGGTGAGGAATCCAATGCCGCCGGAACGAAGGCAACCTCTGAGACAGGGACCCAGTTTCCGCGAGCCCTGCGCGAAGCTGAGTACAGACTCATCTGGGAGCGTCGAGGGAAACGGCCCAACGGAATAGGGCATCCGCCGCCCGAACCGCCCAAGCGAGTCGGACTCGCGCTTTCCGGCGGAGGGATTCGCAGCGCCACATTTTGTCTGGGTGTGCTGCAATCCATGGCTCGCCGCCGCCTGCTCCGGGTGGTGGATTACCTGTCCACTGTTTCCGGCGGTGGATATATCGGCGGATTTCTAGGGACTTTGTTTGTTCGCAAAGGGATTGACGAAACGGAGCAGGCGTTGTCGGACAATCATTCAATCGAGGTTTCCTGGCTCCGTGAGAATGGGCGATATCTTGCACCGAATGGTGCGGGCGATGTACTCACGGCGACCGCCGTGCAATTCCGGAATTGGTCGGCGGTCGTGGCGGTCATGGGCATTTCTGCGCTGATGGTATTCCTCGGGACGGGTGTTTTGTGGTTGTTGATAAGCGGTTCCCGCTGTCCGCACTGGTTGATGGGAGGATTGGAGGTGCCCCCCGCGGGGAAGATCTGGTGGAGTCCATGGTTTGTGCCGACCCGCATTTCGGTAGGGGTCGCTTCTGTGTTCGCATGGGGTTACTGGCTGATTGGCAGTCCGTCTCACAACGCGACTGGGGCGCGGGACTTGTCCAAATGGACCACGGCTGTCGTTATGCTCCTGTCGATTTGCCTAGGTGCGAAGCTTTCCGGTGTCAATCCGCCGTACACGTGGTCGTCCGTCCGACCGTGTCTTCTCAACGGAGATGTCGCATTGCCATTCACGATCCTATTTTGGCTCGGGGCCATAACATCCATTGTTTCGCTCGGTATGTGGTGCTTTGCACGCCGTTCGGTGGTCGGCGCCTTTTTCAAGCGAGCCTCCAAAGACAAGAATCTCGACATTGCGCATTTGCTTCACAATCGCTACTCGGGAGGGTTGAAGATCTGTTTGGCGGCTAGCGGATGCCTGCTGGTGTTCGCAATGATCGATACGCTCGGTCAAACAATCTACCTTACCTTGTGGCGCGGCGCACCCGCGCTCAAGATGGTCTTGGCCGGTTCGGGTGTTGGTTTTGTTTTATCTTTGGGCGACAAGCTGGCTCCGTGGATCCGTCGTCTGACGGGTAAGGAGACAACCGGGTCCTCCCGGAATCTCTTGGCATTGATCGCGGGGATCGTGGCCGTTCTTTTGTTCCTGATGAATTGCAGTGTACTGGCCCAAGCGTGTGTATGGGGATTTGAGCCACCGCACGTGGGAACTCCACCGGATACGATCTTTCTGGTGACAATGTTTTTGAGTGCGGCTGCGCTGGCGTGTCTGTTGGGTCAGAGCCTGCCATTCCTGAACGCCTCTTCACTGCAGTACCTCTACGGCTCCCGGCTCGTGCGCGCATACCTGGGGGCCAGTAATCCGGAGCGCCACGGTACACCTGTCGTTGCGGTCACCAACACCATCCCCGGTGACGACTTGCGGCTATCTGCCTACGCACCGTACGAGAAGATGGGTCCACTCCACATAATCAACGTTACGTTCAACGAAACTTGCGACGGTGAAACCCAACTGGAACAACGCGATCGAAAGGGGTTGCCATTTGCCATTGGCCCCGCGGGGATCAGCGTCGGCGCCCGATATCACGCGCAGTGGGGCGGCGGCGCGAATGGCGTGGATGACGCCGCCATCGACCCGATTCCTGCTGGGAAGGGAGCGGGAGAGTTTCAGATGTTTCCCGTTCCCAAGCCATCGCTTGCGCACCGTGTAGCCACAACCGTCACTTCCTTCCGGTTGATAGGCGAACGATTTGCGAATATCTCTTTTGTTCGGGGGTTTTTGAACAAGCCCAACACGCGCGACGTTCAATCTCTTACCTTGGGCCACTGGGTTGCCATATCCGGAGCGGCGTTTGGCACGGGGATGGGTCAGAACACGTCGCTTGGAGTGAGTTTGTTGACCGGACTTGCGAACATACGCCTAGGCTACTGGTGGGACAGCCATGTGGATCCCGGCGAACGGAGCAAGAGCGAAGTCAACCCGGGGATCGTCGGATGGGTCGGGCGCCAAATCGGCAGAATGTTCCCGGTACAGTCCTATCTCTTGGACGAGTGGCTGGCCCAGTTCCATGGACCGGCGAGACGCCACTGGTATCTGTCCGACGGTGGCCACTTCGAGAACACCGCTGTCTACGAGTTCCTCCGCCGGCGTGTGCCGTACATTGTCTGTTGCGATTGTGGCGCCGATCCGAATTATGATTTCTCCGATGTGGCCAACCTTGTCCGAAAAGCAAGAATTGATTTCGGAGCGGAGATAGTAATTCTCACGCGGAAGGAAGTGCTCGAGGCATTGTCATCACTGGAGCGGCGGATGGACGACCGGTTTATTAGGCGATTTGGCGCACCCGAAGAATTCGAGGCGGCGCGCGAAAGCGGTCACCAACCGCACGCCATGCTTGCGACAGTCTGCTTTGGGGCTTGTCATCCGGATCAAGTGAAGGAGTATGCGCTGATTCTGTTCTTGAAGCCGGCGCTTTCTGGTGATGAGCCTCTCGATCTATGGGAGTACCGTACAGAACGAAGAGGTTTTCCTCAAGAGCCCACGACCGAGCAGTTCTTTGACGAGGCCCAGTGGGAGAGTTATCGCAGGTTGGGACAGCATATAGCGGACGCGGTGCTTACGCTGGGTCCCGACGGTCTCTTTTGGTTGAAGGAGCTTGCCCCGGAGAGAGTTTGGAATCAGTTCCATTAGTCGACAGCGATGCCCACTCTTACGCGCAGGATTTGTGCGCTGCGTCGAGCCCGACCGATGAATCTCGATGATGACTACGGACTGATTTTCAGGCGCTCGAATTCTTCGGGGCCGTCCATCATCACGCCCTGCTCTTTGTACGTTTTGAGCATGAAGTGGGTGCCGGTGCTGGTGACGCCTTCGAGGGTGGCGAGTTTTTCAGCAACGAATTGCGCGACCTCGCGGAGGGAGTGGCCTTCCACGAAAATGAGCAGATCGTACCCGCCGGACATCAGGAAGAGGGAATTGACCTCGTCGAATTTCGCAATGCGCCTGGCGATGCGGTCGAATCCGCCTTCGCGCTCGGGCTGGATTTTCACTTCGATCACGGCTTTGACGAGATCGGTGTCGACCTTGTCGTCATTAATGACGGCTTTGTAGCCGAGGATGACCTTGTCGTCTTCATATTGTTTGATGCGGCGCTGCACCTCGTCGGCGGGCAGGTTCAGCATCTTCGACAGGTCGACTGGCGTTCGCAACGCGTGTTCTTCGAGAAGTTTGAGTAGTGGATCCATAAATTAACCTGCAATTGAAAATGGTCGGGACGGCGAGATTCGAACTCGCGACCCCTTGCACCCCATGCAAGTGCGCTACCAGGCTGCGCTACGTCCCGACGTAACCGTCAGCAGGCGGACTGTAACACATGCCGGTCTCAGCGCGCAAGCGTCTCGCGCCACAGCGGTGTCGTGTCAAATCAGCAGGTACGCGGCGAACAGTTCGCCAAACAACACGCTGATTTCCATGACATAGAGCAGGCCGGTCGCGGGTTGACTGTCCTTTTCAGCCACACACCGTAACACCATGACGGCCAATACCAGCGGTAATGCCAGTCCCCACAGGATGCGCATGAGGAGGAAGAACAAGTTCCCATGTTGCAGTGACCACAATGAGGGGATGAAGACCGCGGCCAACTGGGGGTCGAATTGCCGCAGGGCGGACAATGTGCCCAGGACGACGAGGATGCGCAGGGCGACGGCGCCAAGGACGATTTGGGAGAAGCGTAACAAGTACTCGAAACTCAATCGCCGCATCAGGAGATACCAGTGTCCCAAAATCATGGTCACGGTTGTCGCCCCCAGCAGCAACGTGCCGCTGACCACCCCGGCGTCGAAAAAACCGGGCGCCGTCGTCTGGATGCCGCGGCTGGCCAGCGTCTGCCCTGACAACGGCAGCAAACCGACCAGGAAGCCGATCACTCCCGATACCAGTAGCAAGAGTCTCCCCAGATCAGGTCTTTCCAGGCGGAACGCGCCAAATGCCGCCGTGGCCCCGATCACGGTGAGGCCAAGGAAGCGGATGTCCGACCACGTGGAGCGCAGCAACCCCTTCGAGAGCACGAGCGCCAGTCCGGCCGCCAGCGCGCACAGCAAGCTGATGAACGTGAAGAAGCTGGTCCGAATCTCCCGCGGCGGCAACAAGCACATCATTAACAGACTGCCGATGCTCAACTCGGTGAGCACGGTACACAACACCTGAATCAGTTTCATTCGCCGAGCAACTCCAATCGCAGTGGAGGGCAGTTCGCGAGCGTGTTTCGACCGTGTACGACCTCGCGGAGCCGATCCAGGATCTCGTCCACATTCAAGCGCTCACATACAGGCCGATACTTCTCCAGATGCGACGCCGCCCGTTGGGCCAGCCGCCCTGCCGGATCGGCCCTGGCCTGCTGCAATTTCAGGAAGACCGCCGCCGTCTGAATCAGGCCCTTGTAGAAATCGCGCCGCTCGTCGTGCGTTACCAGCCATAATTCCTCCAATACTTCATGGGCCTCGAAATATGCCTGCTGGTTGAAGCAATCGATGAACGTGAGCAGATGCGAATCGACTGGCACGGCTACTGGCCTATGGCGACCACCGAGTTCTTGCCGCCGTACGTATCATCCACCTGATTCGGGTTCTCGGGGTCAGGCATCCACTTGCCATCGACGACGTACTTGTATTGGTAACGCCCGGCAGGGAGCTGCATGGTGATCGCCCATTCGCCGTTGGGGCGTTTCCGCATCGGGGACGCTGTGGGACTCCAGTTATTGAATTCACCCGCGAGACTGACAATGTGCGCATTCGGAGCGTTTATCGTGAACTCGACATTATACATGCGGGCGCCCGGTTTCGCTCCGGTCGATGGAGGCCCCGGGGAAGGGGTTGGGGGAACCGTCGCGGTCGATGGCCTCTCCGATGTTCTGGGCGGTAGAGGTGGCTGTGGCGGGGTCACTGGCTTGCGCCAGAACACGAACGCCAACGCGCCGACGATCACCAACACGACCACGATGGCCGTAATGACGAGCGGCAACGCAGACTTCGTCTGGCCTGACCCCGGTTCGGGTTCGGGCGGCCTGAGTTCCGGATGCAAATCGACTCCCAGGCGCTTGGCAGTCGCCTCGGTTTTTGCATCCTTGAGATCCTCCATGAGCGCATCGTAATCGCGATAGCGGAGCAGGATGCTCTTGTTGAGCATTTTGTTGACGACTTCTTCGGTCTTGCGCGTGATATTCGGATTCAGATCCCGCAATAACGGTGGCTTCTCATTAAGACGTTTGGCGGCGAGTTCTTCAGGGGTATCAGCCTCGAATGGCGGATGCCCGGTGAGCGTCTGAAACAGGGTCGCGCCCAAGCTGTATATGTCGCTGCGGTAGTCCTCGGCCTTTTGGCCGACCCGTTCGGGAGAGATGTAGTACGGCGACCCCCAGATCCCATCGGTAGGAGCCACCTCGACGTTGGCCAATTTGGACAAACCGAAGTCGAGCACCTTGGCGCCCACGTCTTCCGTGAGGAAGATGTTGGCGGGCTTGATGTCGCCATGGATCATCTTGTTCTTGTAGGCGGCCCGCAGTCCTTCGACCACGTCAATGGCCATATCGAGGCTCCGCTCTTCGTCCATCGGCCCATCCCGCTCGATGATCTCACGCAGTGTATGGCCCTTCAGCAGCTCCATCACAATGTAGTACTGGGAGTCTTCTTCCCCGACGAAATAGATTTGGACAATGTGTGGGTGACTGATCGCGGCGGCGGAGCGTGCCTCCTGGAGAAAATCGTTCAGGAACTTCGGGTCGCGGGCAAAGTTCTCCTTCAGGACCTTGATTGCGACCTCGCGGTTCAGCGTGGGATCGAACGCGCGAAAGACAGTGCCCATCCCGCCGTGCGCAATCTCCTCGAGCAAATTAAAGTGGCCCAGCTTTGATGACAGCGCCATTAGAGCGTCGATTCTATTGATTCTCTCGCCATGCGCAAGCTTTGGTTGTTGCTGTCGTCAAACAAATCCGGTCGTGTGCAACCCTCCGCTTGCGGTGCGCGCCTTCTACCGGGTACAATCTAGACGTGAGTGTGGTTTCAGACAACATCAATCTTATCCGACAGCGCATTTCCGCGGCAGCCGAGCGGGTGGGTCGAGACCCTGCTGAAGTGACCCTGATTGCTGTGAGTAAAGCGATTGAACCGGAGTCTGTCGAGGCAGCATTAGCAGCCGGACAGACCTTGTTTGGGGAAAGTAAAATACAGGAAGCACGCGCAAAGATCCCGCTGATATCGGGTCACGCCCGCTGGCACCTCGTCGGCCACTTGCAGACGAACAAGGCCCGTGACGCAGTGACGTTGTTCGAACTAATCCACTCGGTTGACAGTCTGAAACTGGCAGTCGAACTCGACAAATGCGCCGAACGGGCCGGCAAGACGCAGGCCATTCTGCTCGAAATCAATGTCTCGGGAGAAGCGAGCAAGTTTGGCTTGAAGCCGGACGTTCTGGAGTCCACCGTTGGGGACATCAACAAACTCACCCGGCTGGAAGTCCAGGGGTTAATGACGATTGCGCCGTTCGCCGAGGAGACAGAACGCGCGCGGCCGTACTTCCGCCGGTTGCGGGAACTTCGCGACGCGCTCGGTCTGCGCGAGCTGTCGATGGGCATGACGCACGATTTTGAGGTGGCCATCGAAGAGGGCGCGACGATGGTGCGGATCGGCACGGCGATTTTTGGAGAGCGAAAACGACATGAACCTACGGAATAAAACCATCGCATTCATCGGCGCTGGCAACATGGGCGAGGCCTTGATCCGCGGACTGTTGGCGGCGAAGACAGTCCCTTCGTCACGGATCATTGCCGCGGATGTGCGGGCGGAGCGCCGTGAGTACTTTATGAGTTCAGTCGGCGTGCAGGCGATCAACGATAACGCGGAGGCCGTGAAAGCCGCAGACATCGTGCTGGTGGCCGTCAAACCCCAACAGATGAGCGAGGTGCTCGCCGGCATCAAATCGGCCATGTCCGATTCGAAACTGGTGGTCTCCATTGCGGCCGGCGTAACCACAGCCCGCGTTGAGCGGGAACTCGGCGGCAGGGTGCGAGTGGTTCGTGTGATGCCGAACACCCCGGCGCTGGTCGGAGCCGGAGCGGCAGCATTGGCGAAGGGTGCCAATGCGACGGACGATGATCTGACGACTGCGGAGAGGATCCTTGGCGCCGTCGGCATTGTGGTGCGTGTCGAAGAGAGTTTAATGGACGCCGTAACGGCGCTCAGTGGAAGCGGTCCGGCCTACGTGTTTTTCGTGACCGAAGCGCTGAGCCGTGCGGGTGTCGCCGCTGGGCTGGACGAGGCGCTGGCGAAGAAACTGGCGATCCAGACTGTTTCCGGGGCCGCAAAGTTGATGGTGGAAAGCGGGGAGGAGCCAGAATCGTTGCGACACAAGGTGACGTCGCCCGGCGGCACGACCGAAGCTGCGCTCAAGGTGCTGGGCGAGGGGAAGCTGGTGGACCTATTTGCGCGGGCGATTCTCGCTGCGCAGAAGCGGTCGCGGGAATTGTCGGGAAGTTAGCTGGCGGCTCAATGTGCTTGACATCCATCACCGTGATGGCAAGTCTGAAATCGCGGGCGACGAGGAACCGTTGCCGCCGCTCAAAGAATGGAATGAGGCCGTTGCTATAGTACATGAATGTCCTGATTGTATGCTCTGATACGTTCCGCTACGATCATCTGGGCTTCCTGAAGCGGCAGCCCGTCTATACACCGAACCTCGACAAGCTCGCGTCGGAAAGCGCCGCCTTCTCCGATTACTGGTTGTGCTCGTTTCCAACCCTCGTGAATCGCATCGACGTTTTTACGGGACGATATGCCTTCCCGTTTTTCAAATGGGGACCGCTGCCGCGCCAGTATCCCGTCCTCGCCGAGGTGTTAGCGCACCACGGCGTCGCGACCGCGATGTTTGCCGACAATTTGCACTACATGCGGCCCGGCTACAATTTTCATCGGGGCTTCTCCCACACCGGCATGGTGCGCGGGCAGTGCCACGACCCGTTTCTGCCACGGTCGGCGCCCATGGCAGACCTGCCGTGCCCGCAGGAGAAACTGGGAATGCCACCCGACCGCCTGGAGCGTTATCGCCGCAACGCCTACTGGTATCAGCAACAGGGCACAACATCCACCGCCGTATTGTTCCGCTCCGCCATCGAATGGTTTGAGAAGCCGCCGGCAAAATTCTTCGCCTGGATTGACGCCTTTGACCCGCATGACCCGTGGAACGCGCCGACCGAATTCCAAAAGCGCTACCCGTGGAATCCCGAGGGCGGAACCATCATCTGGCCCAAAGGCGGTCCCGCGAATGTGTACACGGCAGCCGAAATCGAGAATATGCGGAGCCTGTACCGGGCAGAGGTTACGCAGGTCGATTTCTGGATTGGCAAATTGCTGGAGACGATGCGCAGCAAAGGCCTCCTGGAGAACACGACGGTGATCTTCTGTTCGGACCACGGGTATTATTTTGGTGAGCACGGCATGCTCGGCAAACCGGTCCGTGTGGCGAAGCGAACCGGCATTTACGAAGAACTGGGACACATCCCGCTGCTGATTCGCCATCCCGATGGCATCGGCGCGGCCACAACCATTCGCGGCCTTGCGCAGCCGCCCGATTTATTTGCCACGGCGCTCGACCTGGCTGGGATACCACGCGTTTCTTGGGCGCAAGGCAACTCATTGATGCCGCGCCTCAAGGGCGAGCCGAGCAACCAGAAGTTTGCCATCAGCGGGTATCATCCGCACCGCGGACGGGCCAGTTGCATCACCGTCACGACCGATGACTGGGCCCTGATGCACTCGCCGAGCCCGGAAACCCAAGAATCGGAGTTGTACGATCTCCGGACGGATCCGCTGTTCACGCGCAACGTCATCAAGGAGCACCCGGATGTCGCCGCGCAACTTTCCCAGTTGGTCAGCAATTGGATGGATGACCTCCGCGTGTCGCCCGCCCGCAAACGGCAACTCTTGCGCAACACGCCGTTTACCGTATGGAACAAGATCACCTACAAATGTTGGCGGGCGCGTAGTCGCTGGTTTTACTGGAAGAATTACCGCGGATACGCGAACGCCACGCCTGCCACGTCAAATCCGTGAGCGAACTTCGCCTGACAGTCCCTGAAGTCGCCAGCGGACATTCCCGTCTGACAGACTCCGATGTCTTGTCGCTCGATGGAGGACGAATGCATGTGCACCGCGAATTCCTCGACGTCTTTCGCCACCATCACCTGGAAAGTCTCGACGCGATCATGTCGATCCACGACGGCCTTCTCATTCGCGATATGCCGGGGCGAACCACGCGCCGCATCATCCTGCCGTCGCCGGACGGTCCGCCGTTGGTGGCCTTCCTGAAACAATACGAACCCGATCACGTGGGCCTCTGGGAACGGCTGCTCCGTTGGTTGGGTCGGCGAGAACAGCGCGAGGCGGACCAGGAGTGGCGGATGTTGCACACGCTGCGGCAGCACGGAATCCGCACGGCCAC
>Ga0335081_10021458_pt1 | contig 10453 bp, 6 predicted proteins | sample Lox_Sample_35_FD_206713 | JGI IMG/M metagenome (GOLD analysis project Ga0335081, IMG submission 206713) | Soil microbial communities from Loxahatchee National Wildlife Refuge, Florida, United States - Lox_Sample_3.5 | ecosystem: Environmental > Terrestrial > Soil > Wetlands | place: USA: Florida...
CTCGGCGCGATCGATCGCGTCGGCCGACGTGCCGAGGATCGGTACGCCCGCCGCGGCGAGCGGCACCGCGAGCTTGAGCGGGGTCTGCCCGCCGAACTGCACGATCACGCCCCACGGCTGCTCGACATGACAGATCTCGAGCACGTCCTCGAGCGTGAGCGGCTCGAAGTACAGCCGATCCGAGGTGTCGTAGTCGGTCGACACCGTCTCGGGGTTGCAGTTCACCATGATCGACTCGATGCCCTCCTCGCGCAGCGCCATCGCGGCGTGGACGCAGCAGTAGTCGAACTCGATGCCCTGGCCGATCCGGTTGGGCCCGCCGCCGAGGATGATCACCTTCTTGTTCTTGCTCGGCCGCGCCTCGCATTCGTCCTCGTACGAGCTGTACATGTACGGGGTGTGCGACTCGTACTCGGCGCCGCAGGTGTCGACCCGCTTGTAGACCGGGCGCACGCCCTGGGCGTGGCGCGCGCTGCGGATCTCGCCCTCGGTCTTGCCGGTGAGCGCGGCGAGCCGGCGGTCGGAGAACCCGAGCCGCTTGTAGTGGCGCAGCTTGCCGAGATCGATCGAACCGCGCCGCGCGTGGGCGGCGCTGCCGTCGGGGGGCATGCCCCCGGCGAGGTCGCGCTCGGCGACCGCGAGGTCGCGCAGGTGGTGCAGGAACCACGGATCGATCCGGGTCAGCTCGTGCGCGCGCTCGATCGCGAGCCCGAGCTGGAAGCCACGGCCGAGCAGGAACAGCCGCTCCGGGGTCGGCGCCGCGACCGCGCGCTCGATCGCGGCGAGATCGTCGATGCGCTGCGCGGCCGGCAGGTCGAGCCCGGCGCGCCCGGTCTCGAGCGAGCGGATCGCCTTGCCGAGCGCCTCGCGGAACGTGCGGCCGATCGCCATCGCCTCGCCGACCGACTTCATCTGCGGGCCGAGCTCGGGCTTGGCCGACGGGAACTTCTCGAACGCGAAGCGCGGCCACTTCACGACCACGTAGTCGATCGTCGGCTCGAACGACGCCGGGGTGACCCGCGTGATGTCGTTGTCGAGCTCGTCGAGCGTGTAGCCGATCGCGAGCTTGGCCGCGATCTTCGCGATCGGGAACCCGGTCGCCTTCGATGCGAGCGCCGAGCTGCGCGACACCCGCGGGTTCATCTCGATCACCAGCATCCGCCCGGTGGCGGGGTCGACCGCGAACTGCACGTTCGAGCCGCCGGTGGTCACGCCGATCTCGCGCATGATCGCGATCGCGGCGTCGCGCATGCGCTGGTACTCCTTGTCGGTGAGCGTCATCGCCGGCGCGACCGTGATCGAGTCGCCGGTGTGCACGCCCATCGGATCGATGTTCTCGATCGAGCACACGATCACCGCGTTGTCCTTGGCGTCGCGCACGACCTCGAGCTCGAACTCCTTCCAGCCGAGCACGCTCTCCTCGACGAGGATCGAGTGCACGGGGGACTGGTCGAGCCCGAACTGCACCATGCGATCGAAGTCGGGCTTGTTGTAGGCGATGCCGCCGCCCGAGCCGCCGAGCGTGAACGACGGCCGCAGGATCGCCGGGAAGCCGATGTCGTCGATCACCGCGCGCGCCTCGGCGACGGTGTGGACCAGCCGCGACTTCGGGCAGGCAAGGCCGATCCGCGCCATCGCCTGCTTGAACAGCTCGCGATCCTCGGCCATCTCGATCGTCTTGACCGTCGCGCCGAGCAGCTCGGTCTTGTGCTTCGCGAGCAGGCCGGCCTTCTCGGCGGCGATCGCGAGGTTGAGCCCGGTCTGGCCGCCGAGCGTCGGCAGGATCGCGCTCGGCTTCTCGCGCGCGAGCACCTGGTCGAGCACCTCGACCGTGAGCGGCTCGACGTAGGTCGCGTCGGCGAGCTCCGGGTCGGTCATGATCGTCGCGGGGTTCGAGTTGATCAGGATGACGCGCAGCCCGTCCTCGCGCAGCGCCTTGCACGCCTGCGTGCCGGAATAGTCGAACTCGCAGGCCTGGCCGATCACGATCGGCCCCGATCCGATGATCAGGACCGACTCGAGATCCGTGCGCCGTGGCATCGGGACGTTCGTTTACCATAACGCCGCGATGAGCGGAGCCCCCGACGCCGAACCCGTTGCCAAGAGCGCCGTACCGATCCCCGACCTGTCCGCGCTCGACGCGGCGCTACGCGAGGGCGGCGGCACGCTGGCGCGGGCGGTCCGGGCGGTCCGGCCGGCCGATCTCGGCCGCGACCTGACGCGCCGGCCGATCCGCGAGGCGCGGGCGCTGCTCGCGGCGGTCGACGACCGCTACGCCGCGGCGATGCTGCGCGCCGCCCACCCGGCGGTCGGCGGCCACGTGCTCGAGGGCTGCGAGTCCGCCCGCGCCACCCGGATCCTGTCGTTCATGCCGACCGACCACCAGGTCGCGCTGCTCGGGGCGATGGCGCCGGCCGACCGCGCCGAGGTCGAGGCCGCGCTCGATCGCGACGACGCCGCGCGGGTCCAGCGCCTGCTCGGCTACAGCGAGGCCGCGGTCGGGCGGATCATGACGCCGCGGATCTGGACGTGCGCTCCGGACGCCACCGCCGGCGACGCGATGGCCGACCTCGCCGCGCGGCGGCGCGACATCGAGGTCGCGGTCAACTGTTACGTGGTCGACCAGCGCGCGCTGGTCGGGGTGTGCGCGCTGCGCGAGCTCGCGACCGCGCCGCCCGCCACGCCGGTCCGCGAGCTGATGGCCCGCGATCCGATCGCGGTGGTCGAGGACACCGAGCGCGGCGCGGCCGCCGACATCGTGCGCACCCACGAGTTCCTCTCGCTGCCGGTGGTCGACAAGGCCGGCGTGCTGATCGGCGCGGTCCGGGTCGACGACCTGCTGGCGGCGACGCTGCGCAAGGTCGGGGTCGGCGTGCTCAATCAGGGCGGCGTCGCCGGCCGGCTCGCGGTGGAGCGGCCGTACTTCCAGACCCCGCTCGCGCGGGTCGTGCGCAGCCGGCTGACCTGGCTCGTGCTGCTGTTCGTCGCCGAGACCGCGACCGGCACGGTGCTGCGCTACTTCGAGGACGAGCTCGCCAAGGTCGTCGCGCTGTCGTTCTTCGTGCCGCTCCTGATCGGCACCGGCGGCAACGCCGGCTCGCAGACCGTGTCGACCGCGATCCGCGCGCTCGCGATCGGCGAGATCCGGACGCGCGACGTCTGGCGCGTGGTGCGGCGCGAGGTCGCGACCGGCGTCCTGCTCGGCGTGTTGCTCGGCGTGATCGCGTTCGGCCGCGCGCTGCTGTGGGGCGTCGACTACGACCTCGCGCTGTGCGTCGCGGTCACCATCCTCGCGGTGTGCACGTGGGCCAACGCGGTCGGTGCGACCATCCCGCTGGTCGCGCAGCGCGTCGGCATCGATCCGACCGTGATCTCGGCGCCGCTGATCACGACGCTGGTCGACGCCTCGGGCCTGTTCATCTACTTCAGCGTCGCGCACCTCCTGGTCGCGCAGCTGCGATGACTACTTCTTCTTGACCAGGCCCTTCTCGACCTTGAACTCCTGCGCGAGCGGACCGGTCAGCATCGCCGCGACCTTGTCGGCGCGGTCGCCGAGCGGCGCCTTGGTCTTCTCGAGCACCTCGACGATCGTGCGCCGGATCCGGCCCGACTCCTCCTCGGGGCGGAGCAGCGCGTCGATCAGCGGCTCGACGATCCGCTTGGCGTCGCGGGTCGACAGCGCGTCGATCACGCTGAACCGCACGTTCTCGTCGAAGTCGGGCAGGTACGGCGTGATCCGCGGGATCAGCTCGTCGTCGGTGGTGCCCTTGAGCTCGCCGAACCACTTGATGAGGTCGATCCGGCGATCCGGCATGCGGACGTAGCCCGGGGTCTCGCTCGCGAAGATCTCGTCCACGATCTCCAGCGCCTTGCCGTGATCCGCCACGCGCTCGACCACGCGCAGCGGAAACGACAGCTGGTCGGCGTTCTTCATGTAGCGCCGGATCGCGGGCAAGACCATCGCGCCCTTCTCGACCAGCACCTCGACGACCCAGTTCTTTTCCTGCTCGTCCTCGACGCCCTTGAGGCTCGTGATCGACCAGCGCTTGCACAGGCCGTAGAGCGCCTCGTCGCTCGCGTCCTCGCGCAACTTCTCGAGCGCGCCCCAACGGTCCGGCTGCTGGGACAGTTTGTTCGTCGCCTTCTCGATCGTCTTCTGCAGTGCGCGTTCTTTGGAGAACAACCCGAATGCCATCGCCAGGCTCCGAAAATCCGAATGAAACCTAGCAGATTTGATCTCGCCCGGCTGCTCGCGCGTACAATAAGGAGGATGAGAGCCCGTTCGATGGCCGGCGCCGCCGTAGCGCTCGCCGCCGCCGTGGTGTTCGCCGGGCCCGCGCCTGCGCCGGCTCCCGCCAAGGCGCTCACGCCCGCCGGTCAGCGCGCGCAGGCGCTGCGCGAGGCCGCCGATCTGATCGACAAGGCGCAGACCGCGCTCGCCAACGGCAACAAGAACCTCGCCGAGATGCTGTTCTCGAGCGCCGAGCTGATCGTCGGACCCGACGCGCTCGCGTCGATCGCGCCGACGTTCCGCGAGGGCGCGCCGCCGCGGATCACGACGCCGACGATCAGGGTCGATCCGAGCACCGCGCCGCAGCCGCGCACGGTCGGCAGCTCCGAGCAGGAGGACGCCGAGGCGCACGTCGCGCCGCCCCGCGTCGAGGGTAGCCTCGACGGCACGCTGGTGATCGACGGCAAGCCGCTGTCGGGCGCGTTCGGTCTGATCACGCTCGAGCCGGCGAGCGGCAAGTGGAAGCCGCGCACGCCCAAGCGCCGCGTGATCGAGCAGCGCAACCGCGAGTTCCTGCCGCACGTGATGGCGGTCCCGGTGGGCTCGACCGTGTCGTTCCCCAACTTCGACACCGTGTTCCACAACGTGTTCTCGACCTCGCCGCTCGGCGCGTTCGACCTCGGAATCTACAAGGTCGGCGAGGCGCGCGAGTTCACGTTCACCAAGGAAGGCATCATCCGGCTCGGCTGCAACCTGCACGCGAACATGTCGGCGTACATCGCGGTGGTGAGCGCGCCCGCCTACGTCGTGACCGACGACAAGGGCGCGTTCGCGTTCAAGCACCTCGCGCCCGGCCGCTACCGGCTCAAGGCGTGGAGCGAGAAGAGCAAGGCGCCGATCAGCGAGGACGTGACGATCAGGGTCGGCAAGAACTCGATCGACGTCGGCGTCGCGGCCGACGCGCCGGGCGGTCCGTCGCCCGACAAGTTCGGGGGCAAGCGTTGAGCTCGCGCGGTGCGTGGGCGGTGGCCGGCGCCGTGCTCGTCATCGCGGGTGGCGTCGCGCTCGGCTACGCGCTGACCCGCAAGGCAGAGGGCGGGATGTCGCAGCAGGGCACCCAGGCGATGGGCGCCGCGATCGGCGAGCTCGACGGCGACGTCAAGGCCGCGCGCACCGCGACCCGCGAGCGCGCCGCGACGCTCGCCAGCGTGCCCGCCGTGCAGGCGGCGATCACGACCGACGAGGCGACCGTCGCGGACATGGTCGAGCGCGGCGAGCTCGACTTCAAGGCCGAGCCCGGCGAGGTCATCACGCTCGATCAGGTCGCGCCCGGCAAGCCGCCGCTGACCCTCGCGGTCTACCCGCCGGGCGCGATGCACAAGAGCCCGGCGAGCAAGCCGGGCAGCTTCGTCGAGATGATGGGCGACCGCGTGCTCGTCACCGAGGTCGCGCCGATCACGCCGAAGGATCCGAAGGCGCACGTCGGCGGGTTCGTCGCGGTGAGCCGCCCGCTTGATCTCCAGCCCGCGATCGCCCGCCTGGTCGCGGCCGGCGTGAGCGGCCGGTTCGAGCTCGACGGCAAGATCCACGCGATCGGCAGCCCGCCGCCCGACGCGGTCGAGCAGCCGCCGATGCCGCTGCCGTCGCAGCCCGAGGTCAAGATCGTCGTCGCCGCGCCGCGCGCCGGCGGCGGCACGCCGCTGCCGCTGATCGCGGTCGGCGGCGGCGGTGCGCTGCTCGGGCTCGTCGTGGTGATCGTCGCGATGATGCGCCGCCCGGCCGCGCCAGCGGCGACCGCGGCGCGCGCGTCGGGCGCGCTCGCGAATGCCGGCGACATCGCCACGGCCGACACTCGGTTCAGCGCGGCGCACGCGGTCGCGGCGGCGACGCCGGTGCCGGTCGCGATCTCGGGCCCGGCGATCGCGGGCAAGCCGGTCGAGGCCGGCGCGATGATCGGGCGCTGGGAGGTGGTGAGCCGGCTCGGCTCGGGCGGCATGGCCGACGTCTACCTCGCGCGCGCGCGGGGCGAGGCCGGCTTCGAGAAGCTGGTCGCGATCAAGGTCATGCACCCGCACCTGGCGCGCAACCCGCGCGCGGTCGACCACTTCCTCGACGAGGCGCGGCTCGCCGCGCGGATCACGCACCCCAACGTCGTCGCGATCCAGGACCTCGGCAAGATCGGCGACGACTACGTGATCGTCATGGAGTACGTCGACGGCGTCGATCTCGAGCGCCTGCTCGCGTCGGCGCGCAACGCGCAGCGCGCGGTGCCGATCGCGGTCGGGCTCGGGCTGCTGCGCCGGATCTGCGACGGCCTTGCCGCGGCGCACGGCGCGCTCGGCCCCGACGGCCAGCCGCTCAACCTCGTCCACCGCGACGTCAAGAGCGCCAACGTGCTGGTGTCCAGGCAGGGCGGGGTGAAGGTGGTCGACTTCGGGATCGCCAAGGCCGCATCGCAGGCGCACATGACCTATGCCGGCGAGACCAAGGGCACGCCGTCGATGATGGCGCCCGAGCAGCGGGTGGGCGAGCAGGTCGACGTGCGCGCCGACGTCTACTCGGTCGCCGCGGTCGGCTACGAGATCCTGACCGGCCACGCGGTCAACCTCGATCTCGCCGCGCTCGCGCACCTCGGCGTCGAGAACTGGCCGCACCTGCCGATGCCGTCGGCGCTGCGCGGTCAGCTGCCGCGCGAGCTCGACGAGCTGCTGCTCGGCGCGATGGCGTTCGATCGCGCGCGCCGCCCGGCGAGCTGCGTCGCGTTCGAGACCTCGATCGAGGCGATCATGAAGCGCCACGACCTGAACGCGAGCGACAAGGACATCGCGCGCTGGGTCACCAGCGAGCTCGAGCAGCTGCAGCCCGATCCGGCGACCACGCCGATGAGCGCGTAGCCGGACCGGGCTAGAACGACCAGCTCGCCGACACGCCCGCGCCTTGCGGCGTCACGGCCGGCGCGACCTGCGCCTCGCCATGCGCCTTCACGAACAGCACCGCCGCCACCGCCGCGCAGCCGGCGGCCAGGCCGAACGACGTCCAGCTCAGATCCTGATAGCGATGGCCCTCGTCGACGAGGTTCTTGTAGTTGCGCTGGGTGGTCGCGTTGTAGATCGGCGGCTCGCCGTTGATGCCGTTGACGTAGAGATCGCGGACATCCTGCTCGGTCGAGCTCGCCGAGTAGGCCAGCACCGCACCGGCCACGACGAACGCGACCGTCCCGCCGGTGAACAGCCACGCCGTGTTGCGCACCCTGCCCGGATGGACCAGGTGATCGCCCGGCGGCTCGCTCGCCGAGCCGGACGCCACGACCGTCGCGGATCCGGACGCCGCATCCGAGCCGGCCTGCGGCGCGCTGGCGGAGCCGGCCTGCGGCACCGCCGAACCCTGGCCGGCTGGGACCGGCTCGGGCGTGCCGCCGCACGCCTTGATCCGCTCGTCGGTCACCTCGACGAACTTCGCGGCCGGCTTGGCCTCCTTGAGGTAGCGGCCGTAGTAGACCAGCGCGATCGGGCAGCGCCCCGCCTGCTCGTTCGCGCCTGCGATCTTGAAGAACAGCACCGGGTCGTGGGTCAGCTCGTAGGCCGCGCCGAAGTCGCGCGCGGCGTCGTCGAACTTGCCGGCATCCATCTCGGCGGTCGCCTGCTCGTAGAGCCCCTTGGCGCGCGCGAAGTCGGGGGTCTGGCCATCCGCCCGGGCGCCGAGCACGGCGAGCGCCACCGATCCGCCCACGATCGCGCCGGCGAGCCTCGCCATGGCTTGGAGCCTACACCGATGCGTCGCGGATTGCGCTATACCGCCCGGGCAGGAGTACCGACCGATGGCGAAGATCGATCTCGTCCGCAACCTCGGCGTGGTTGCCCACATCGATGCGGGCAAGACCACGGTGTCGGAGCGCTTCCTGTTTCACGCCGGCAAGATCCACAAGGTCGGCGAGGTCCACGACGGCGAGACCGAGATGGACTGGATGGACCAGGAGCGCGAGCGCGGCATCACGATCACCGCGGCCGCGACGACGTTCGAGTGGAAGAAGCACGAGATCCATCTGATCGACACGCCCGGCCACGTCGACTTCACGATCGAGGTCGAGCGCTCGCTGCGCGTGCTCGACGGCGCGGTCGTGGTGTTCTGCGGCGTCGCCGGCGTGCAGCCGCAGTCCGAGACGGTGTGGCACCAGGCCGACAAGTTCCACGTGCCGCGCATCGCGTTCGTCAACAAGCTCGATCGCGTCGGCGCGTCGTTCGCCGCGGTGGTCGCCGACATCCGCGAGCGGCTCGGCGCGAACGCGGTCCCGCTCCAGCTGCCGATCGGCAGCGAGGACGCGTTCGCCGGCTGCATCGATCTCGTCGCGATGAAGGCGGTCATGTTCTCGGGCGAGGTCACCGACGTGCCCGAGGTGGTCGGCATCCCCGGCGAGCTGGCCGCCCAGGCCGCAGACGCGCGCGAGCAGATGATCCAGGCGCTCGCCGATCTCGACGACGCGATCGCGGTGCCGTACCTCGACGGCAAGGACATCCCCGAGGCCGAGCTCAAGGCCGCGATCCGCCGCGCGACGATCGCGGTGAAGATGATCCCGGTGCTCGGCGGCACCGCGCTGCGCAACAAGGGCATCCACCCGCTGCTCGACGCGGTGATCGACTACCTGCCGTCGCCGGCCGACCTTCCGCCCGTGCAGGGCGTCGATCCGCGGAACACGGGCGAGAAGCTGACGCGCGCGCCGAAGAACGCCGAGCCGTTCGCCGCGCTCGCGTTCAAGATCGCGATGGACGAGGGCCGCAAGGTGGTGTTCCTGCGCATCTTCAGCGGCACGCTCGAGCCCGGGTTCGAGCTGCTCAACGTGCGCACCGGCAAGAAGGAGAAGGTCGCGCGGCTGTTCCGCATCCACGCCAACAAGCGCGAGCGCCTCGACAAGGCCATCGCCGGCGAGATCGTCGCGGCGGCCGGCCTCAAGGACGCGACCACCGGCGACACCCTGTGCGATCCCAAGGCGCCGATCCTGCTCGAGCGGATCGACACCTACGAGCCGGTGATCTCGCAGGCGATCGAGGCCGACAACGCCTCCGCCAAGGAGCGGCTCGACTTCGCGCTCGGCAAGATGGCGGAGGAGGATCCGACGTTCCGGGTCAAGGATGATCCCGACACCGGCCAGACCCTGATCTCCGGGATGGGCGAGCTCCACCTCGAGATCATCGTCGACCGCATGAAGCGCGAGTACGGCGTGCAGGCGCGGGCGGGCAAGCCGCAGGTCGTGTTCCGCGAGACCGTGCTCGCCGAGGGCGCGGGCAGCGCGGTGTTCGAGCGCGATCTCAAGGAGCAGGCGATCTACGGCGAGGCGACGTGCGTCGTGCGCGGCCGCACGCGAGGCAGCGGCATGGAGTTCAAGCGCGCGCTTGCCGCCGGCGCGATGCTGCCCGACGCGATCGTTCATGCCGCGATGCAGGGCCTGCGCGACGCGGCCTCGAGCGGCCCCGACGGCTATCCGCTCGAGGATGTCGAGGTCACGCTCACCGCGCTCGCGCTCAAGGACGGCGCCAATGGCGAGATCGGCTGCCGCGCGGCCGCCGCCGAGGCGTTCCGCCGCGCGGTGGCGGGAGCGCATCCGGTGCGGCTCGAGCCGATCATGGCCGTCGAGGTCACGGTCGACGACGAGTACCTCGGTGCGGTGATCGGCGACCTCCAGCAGCGGCGCGGTCAGGTCCACGACGTCGGCAACCGCGGCAGCAAGCGCGTGGTCACCGCCCACGTCCCGCTGCGCAACATGTTCGGCTACTCGACCGACGTGCGCAGCGCGACCAAGGGCGGCGCGACGTTCTCGATGCAGTTCCACGCCTACGACACGCTGCAGGGCTAGTGACAGCCGTAGAGCGGGTCGTTGCCGTCGCCGGCGACGACCATGCAGTCGATCGGCGTGCCGACGCTGCAGTCGATCGTGCTGTAGCTCAGGCGCAGCGGCACGACGCGATGTGCGCCGGTCTCGGTCGCGATGTCGGCGAGCGCGTAGCTGTCGGACACCGCACCGGTGAACGTGCCGCTGAACGTGATCCGCACGCTGCAGGTGGCCTCGTCGAACTGGTCGAGCTGGGCCGTCACACCCGTGCCGGTGTCGAGCATGGTGTCGAACGCCAGCGGCGCCGCGGGCACGCCGATCTCGATCGACTTGCACGTGCCGGTCTCCGGCACCAGCGGCGCGGCCAGGATCATCGCCTGGCCGCTGTTGCACGGCAC
>Ga0335081_10021459_pt1 | contig 10453 bp, 7 predicted proteins | sample Lox_Sample_35_FD_206713 | JGI IMG/M metagenome (GOLD analysis project Ga0335081, IMG submission 206713) | Soil microbial communities from Loxahatchee National Wildlife Refuge, Florida, United States - Lox_Sample_3.5 | ecosystem: Environmental > Terrestrial > Soil > Wetlands | place: USA: Florida...
CCGAGCTGGAAGCCGCAGGTGAAGAAGCCGATCACCAGGAGGACGTAGCTGCGATGCGCGAAGGCTTCGCTCAGCGCGTGGCGGAACGACTGCGCCGGCGCCGCAACCGCCGACGGCGTGCCGTTGCGCGGCGTTGACAGCACGAGCGACAGCGGCAGGATGAAGGTCATCAAAGCGGCGAACATCCACAGCGTGGCTTGCCAGCCGAACGCGCCCATCAGCGCGACCGCGAGCGGCGAAAACAGGAACTGGCCGAACGAGCCGGCCGCGGTGCCGAAACCGAAGGCAGTCGAGCGCCATTCCGGCGGCACCAGCTTGCCGAGCGCGCCGACCACGATGGTGAAGGCGCAGCCCGACAGGCCGAAGCCGATCAGGATCCCGGCCGACAAGGTCAGCATCAGCGGCGTGGTCGACGAGGCCATCAGATAAAGGCCGAGGCCATAGAGCACGGCGCCGGCCGCGAGCACGCGCGGCGCGCCGTAGCGGTCGGCAATGGCGCCGGCGACCGGCTGGCCGACGCCCCACAACAGATTCTGGATCGCCAGCGCAAAGGCGAAGACGTCGCGGCCCCAATGATGGGCCTGCGACATCGGCGTCAGAAAGAAGCCGATAGCCGAACGCGGGCCGAAGCTGATCATCGCGATCGCACAGCCGCACATCACCAGCACGATGGGCGTGCGCCAGTGGCCGATCGCAGGCCTGCCGCTCGCCGATTGCACAGTCATTTGCAGTTCCGGCTCAATTCAGGCGCGCATGAGGGCGCCGACCGGCGAGCATATATAGGCCCAGGCGGCCGGGCGATAACGATTTCTCGTGATGCAAGCCATTTGCAGTGCGCATGGCTTAAGGCGCAGGCGTTATTTGTCGTGTTCGCGCGCCCAGGCTTGCCCCTCCGCAGAGCGCAGCCATTCCCTGCTGTAGCTGACGGGCCAGCGTTTTTCGTCGTCCACGACTTCCTGCTGCGTCAATTTCGCGTCGCCCCAGGTCGGCTCGTCGGAGCCGTCACCCCACAGGCGCGGGCGATAAAATGTGTGCACGCCCATCTGCGAAATCGTGTGCATTTCGCTGATCCAGTCGGGGTGCACGTAATAGGCATGGTAATGGGTGGCCTTGGCGACCTCGGGCATCCACAGCTTGCCGTTGAGCATGTCGCGCGCGATGTGCATGGCGCGCGCCATCGCTTCGGGCTCGGTCACCACATTGGGAATGCCGTCGCAGTTGTAGCTAAATTGACAGCCGCGGCTGCTGCTCTGATGCACGACGCCGCAGACGTCGTTCGGATAGAACGGCGAGAACACGCGGTTCATGATGACTTGCGCGACGGCGATCTGACCGCGCACCGGCTCGCCCCGCGACTCGAAGTAGACGGCCTCGGCGAGACAGTGCGCGGCTTTGTCGAATGACGGGCCGGTGAGCGCCAGCCGCTCGGCCGGCGATTTCGGCCGCTGATCTTCGCCGGTGACGACGCCCTTGTTGGCGATGCTTTCGCCGCCTTTGCCGTCGTCGGCTTGTTCTTGCGGCGTGAGCGCCGCCATTTTCAGATCGGGATCGCTGTTGACGACCGGCGCCTCGCCCGCTCCCCAGGGCGTGATCTGCTGCTCGCTGGCGGCGAGCGGGTTGGCGCCGAAGAAAAGCCGCGCGCTTTCTTTGGGTGGAGCGGCGTCAGAGGCAGCCGGCGCAGCGGCGGCAGGCTGCGCCGGCGCGGACGCCGGCAACGGCTCGTCGGGAATGGCGCCGAATTCGTATTCGGCATAGGGATCGAAGCGGCCTTCGACTTTGTCTTGCTTGAGCGGAGCGTCGACCTCGGCCTCCGGCATCGGCTTGATCGTCAGCACCGGCGGCAGCGGCGGCAGCGGCGGCATCGGCTCGCGCGCACGCGAGATCAGCGAGTCGCGCTTGTCCTTGCGGTTGACGGTTGGGAACTGCAGCGGTCCGTTCGCATCGCCGAGCAGCTGGCGGCCGATCGGCGCGGCAATGTCGGTCGGATCGAAATTCGCCAGCGCATAGATCGGCGCATGCGGAATGGCGGTGCCGAGCGGTTGCGGCATCGAGAAAGTGGCGGCGTGGATGGTGCCGAAGGGCGAGGCAATGAGATAAGCGCGGGCGCGGGCGGCAACGCCGGGCTGGCGCGCCAGCAATGCGCCGAGATCCTGGAGACCTATGGTGCTCGGCAGCAGCGCCATGAACAGCGCGAGCGCGCCGATGCGCGCACACTTTCGCCGCGATACTCGAACGCCCGCACTCACACGCACAAACCCATCCGCACCAACGCCGCCCGGAGAGCGACAATGCGACAGGTTTTCTTAGCGTCCGATTAACCTTCAGGCGGGCTTCAGGCCGGACGGGAGCGGCGTTTGAACGCGGCGCGCGCAGCGGTAAGGATCGGGAAAGGATTGTTAACCATATCGCAATCGCGCGAGGGGATGATGGGCGCGGAGCCTAGTTTTCGAGCAAGCATGCCGGCATTCGCCCTCCCTTTCAGCGTCATCGGCAACACAAGCCTGACCGCCGCGCTATGCGCGGGCGCGTTCGCTGCCGCTTTGCTCATCTACCGGCGCAGCGAGAGCCAAAGCCGCCGGCTGTTCGGCGCGGTCGACAACATGTCGCAAGGCCTGTGCATGTTCGACGCGCAGACCCGCATCGTCGTGGTCAATTCGCGCTACATCGAGATGTACGGCCTGTCGCCCGAGGTCGTGAAGCCGGGCGTGCCGCTGCGCGAATTGATTCAGCACCGCAAGAACACCGGGCTTTTCACCGGCGACGTGGATGCCTATTGCAAAAACATCCTCGCCAACATGCGCGCGGGCAAGCACGCCGGCCTCTTTGTGCAGGCCAGCGATGGCCGCATCGTGCTCGCCAAGAACCATCCGATGCCGGGCGGCGGCTGGCTCTCCACCCACGAGGACGTCACCGAGCAGCGCCGCGCCGAGGAAGAGCGCGCGGCCATTCACGACCAGGAGAAGCGTCGCCGCGTCATCGACGCCGCCATAGCTTCCTTCCGTCCTCTGGCGGAGCAGCTGCTTGGCGGCGTGAGCGAATGCGCCATCGCCATGCGCACGACCGCCAGCGCGCTGTTCGGTTCGTCCGACGAGACCAGCAAGCGGGCGGACAGCGCGGTGCAGGCGTTCAACGAGGCGTCCGCCAATGTCGAGAGCGCCGCGGTCGCGGCCGAAGAACTGTCCCGCTCGATCGACGAGATCAGCCGTCAGCTCAACCATACCGGCAGCATCGTCGGGATCGCGACCGGGGAAGCGCGCGCGACCGACGAGGAAATCGCGGGACTTGCCGCCGAAGCGCAGAAAATCGGCGACGTCGTCATGCTGATCCGCAATATCGCCGGCCAGACCAATCTGCTCGCGCTCAACGCCACCATCGAGGCCGCACGCGCGGGCGAAGCCGGCCGCGGCTTCGCCGTGGTGGCGCAAGAGGTGAAATCGCTGGCGGTACAGACCGCCAAGGCGACCGAGGAGATCGCCAATCACATCCTGGGGGTGCAGGAATCAACCACTGGCGCGGTCGAAGCGATCCGCCATATCACCGCGCGTATGCAGGAGATCAATCAGTACACCGCCGCGGTGGCGGCCGCGGTCGAAGAGCAGAATTCGGCGACCGGCGAGATCTCGCAAAACGTGGCGAGCGCGGCGCAGGGCACCGGCCACGTGGTCGGCGTGCTGAGCGAGGTGACGGACGCCGCGGCCGAGACGCGCGGCTCCGCGCAGGTGGTGCGCGAGGCGTCCGAGACGGTGGAAAGCGCGGTCGCCAATCTGCGGCTGGAGGTCGAGGACTTCCTCGCCAAGGTGGCGGTGTAGCCGCCGGGCTTAGAAAATCTTCATGTCGATTCCCGCCGCCATGGGAATGAGCACCATCAGCGCAAGCGCGATTGCAAAACCGATAATCCGCGTCGGCATGGTGATGGGCGGTCCCGCTGCGCGTCCGCGGGACGCGTAGACGATGCCCTCAAACAGTGCGAACGCGATCAGTACCCAGAAATAGGGCGCCAAGCCGATGGTGCGGCTTTGCGGCACCAGCACGACGACGCCGCCGACCGCCGCGCCGACGACGACCGCGAAGACGATAAATATGCGGTTGATGCTCAAGCCTGACTCGCGGCGGTTTTGCCGAGCGCCGCCTGCGCCGCCGCCAGCCGCGCGATCGGCACGCGGAACGGCGAGCACGAGACATAATCGAGCTTGGCTTCATGGCAGAAGGCGACGGAGGCCGGATCGCCGCCGTGCTCGCCGCATATGCCGACCTTGAGCTTCGGCCGTGTCTTGCGCCCGCGCTCGACCCCGATGCGCACCAGTTCGCCGACGCCCTGCTGGTCTATCGACACGAACGGGTCGACCTTGAGGATGCCGCGCGCGGTGTAGATCGACAGGAAGCTCGCGGCGTCGTCGCGCGAAATGCCGAAGGTGGTCTGCGTCAGATCGTTGGTGCCGAAGGAGAAGAATTCGGCCGTTTGCGCGATCTCGCCGGCAAGCAGCGCCGCGCGCGGCAATTCGATCATGGTGCCGACGTCGTAATCGAGCTTGGCGCCGGTTTCCTTCTCCACCGCCTTGGCCATGGCGTCGATGCGCGCCTTGACCAGATCGAACTCGGCTTTGGTTGCAATCAGCGGCACCATGACCTCGGGCTTCACCGGCTTGCCGGTGCGTTTCTCGGCTTCGACCGCGGCCTCGAAAATCGCGCGCGCCTGCATCTCGGCGATTTCCGGATAGGCGATGGCGATGCGGCAGCCGCGGAAGCCGAGCATGGGGTTAAACTCGGCGAGCTCATTGGCGCGGTCGGCAAGCTTCTTGGGGTCGGCGCCCATGGCTTTGGCGACTTCGGCAATCTCTTCCTCGCCGTGCGGCAGGAATTCGTGCAGCGGCGGATCGAGCAGGCGAATGGTGACCGGGCGATCGCCCATGATCTCGAACAGTTCGAGAAAGTCGCCGCGCTGCATCGGCAGCAGCTTGGCGAGCGCGGCGCGCCTCGTCTTTTCATCGTCGGCCAAAATCATCTCGCGCACCGCGGTGATGCGGTGCTCGTCGAAGAACATGTGCTCGGTGCGGCAGAGCCCGATGCCCTCCGCGCCGAAGCGGGCGGCTGCGCGCGCATCGGCCGGCGTGTCGGCATTGGCGCGCACGCCGAGCTTGCGCACCTTGTCGGCCCAGCCGATGAGCGTCGCAAATTCGCCGGAGAGCTGCGGCTCGACCATGTCGACCTTGCCGGCCAGCACCTGGCCGGTGGAGCCGTCGACCGTGATGTGGTCGCCTTTTTTGAAAACCTGGCTGCCGGCGGTCATGGTTTGCGCGTTGTAATCGACACGGATATGCCCGGCGCCGGAGACGCAGGGCTTGCCCATGCCGCGCGCGACCACGGCGGCGTGCGAGGTCATGCCGCCGCGGGTGGTGAGGATGCCTTCGGCGGCGTGCATGCCGTGGATGTCCTCAGGCGAGGTCTCCACGCGCACCAAAATCACTTTGCGGCCGTCGGCCTTGAGCTGCGCGGCCTCGTCGGACGAGAACACGATCTCGCCCGACGCCGCGCCGGGCGAGGCCGGCAGGCCGGTGGCGATCACCTTGCGGTGGGCGCGCGGATCGATGGTCGGATGCAGCAGCTGGTCGAGCGTCAAAGGCTCGACGCGCAGCACGGCTTCGTTCTTGGAAATGAGACCTTCATTGGCGAGCTCGACGGCGATGCGCAGCGCCGCCTTGGCGGTGCGCTTGCCGCTGCGGGTTTGCAGCATCCACAGCTTGCCCTGCTCGACCGTGAATTCGAGGTCCTGCATGTCGCGGTAGTGCCGCTCGAGCGTGTTGTAGAAGCGCTTGAGCTCGGCATAGGGCCTGGGCAGGATCTTTTCCATCGACGGCTTGTCGGAGTCGGCCTCGATACGCGCTTCCTCGCTGATTTCCTGCGGCGTGCGGATGCCGGCGACCACGTCCTCGCCCTGCGCGTTGATGAGGAATTCGCCATACAGCTTCTTTTCGCCGGTGGACGGATTGCGCGTGAAGGCGACGCCGGTCGCCGACGTGTCGCCCATGTTGCCGAACACCATGGCCTGCACGTTGACCGCGGTGCCCCACTCTTCCGGCAAATTGTGCAGTTTGCGATAGGTGATGGCGCGCTGGTTCATCCAGGAGCCGAACACGGCGCCGATGGCGCCCCACAATTGCTCGTGCGGGTCCTGCGGGAAATCCTTGCCGAGCTCGTCCTTGACGCGCTTCTTGTAAAGCACGACCAGCTCCGCCCAATCCTCGGCGGTGAGCTCGGTGTCGAGGCTGTAGCCCTGACGTTCCTTGTGGTGATCGAGCAGTTCCTCGAAATGCTCGTGGCCGACGCCGAGCACCACATCGGAATACATGGTGATGAAACGGCGGTAACTGTCATAGGCGAAGCGCCGGTCGCCGGATTTCTTCGCCAGGCCTTCCACGGTCTCGTCGTTGAGGCCGAGATTGAGCACGGTGTCCATCATGCCCGGCATCGAGGCGCGCGCGCCCGAGCGCACCGACACCAGCAGCGGATTGACCTTGTCGCCGAAGCTCTTGCCGGCGATCTTGCCGATGATATTCAGCGCCTTGTCGACCTGGGCCGCGAGGTCTTTCGGGTACTGCTTGGCGTGCGCGGTGTAATAGGTGCAGACCTCGGTGGTGATGGTGAAGCCGGGCGGCACCGGTAGGCCGAGATTGGCCATTTCGGCGAGGCCGGCGCCCTTGCCGCCCAGCAGATTGCGCATGGAGGCTTTGCCCTCGGCGCGGCCGCCGCCGAAGGCATAGACCCATTTGCCCTTTGGCGCGGCCTTGCCGGAGCGCGCCTTGCTAGCGCGCCCTTTGGGCTTGTGCGAAGCCTTTCGCACCGCTTGCTTTTTTACCTTGGCGCTGACGCGCGATATTCGTTTGGCCATGTTTTGAAGAATTGGGTCGAAAAATCAGGGTGAATGTCGGCCCCTAAGAACACGTCCAGCGTCCGCGACGCAAGCCCGCCTTTGTGGTCAGCGGATAAGTCCGAGCCCGAGCACGCCGATCAGGATCAGATAGACCGCGACGATGATGTTGAGCAGGCGCGGGATGATGAGAATGAGGATGCCGGCGACGAGCGCGACGATGGGCTGCAGATGGGCGATGCCGATGACCATGGTTGTCCCCTGTTTGGTTGGCGGTGTGAGAACTGCGAGAGGCGGCGGGAGTTCCAGTTTGTCATTCCGGGGCGCCCGCTGAAAGCGGGCGAACCCGGAATCCATAACCCCAGTGCTGCGGAGTATGGATTCCGGGTCCGCCGCCATAAGCGCGGTTACGCGCGTCTTCGACGCGCTATGGCGGCGTCCCGGAATGGTAGAAATCACCCCTCGATCTTCGAGAAATCTGCCACCGCGCGGGTGGCTTGGCGGATTTCGTTGAGCAGCTTGAGGCGGTTTTCGCGCAAAGCCTTGTCGTCGATATTGACGGTGACCTTGTCGAAGAAGGCGTCGACCTTGGGCCGCAGCTTGGCCATGGCGCTCATGGCGGCGGCGAAGTCTTCCTTGGCGACGGCGACCGATGCTTCTTTCGTGGCGATGTCGATCGCGGCGGCGAGCGCTTTTTCTTCCGGCAAGTCGTAGCGCTTGGCATCGGGCGCGCCGGTGTATTCGCGCTTATCCTTCTTCTCCTCGATACGGAGGATGTTAGCGGCGCGCTTGACGCCGGCGAGCAGGTTCTTGCCGTCGTCGGTGTCGAGGAATTTGCCGAGCGCCTCGACGCGGCGCACGATGAGCAAGAGATCGTCCTGGCCCGCGAGCGAGAACACGGCGTCGACCAGATCGTGCCGCGCGCCCTGCTCGCGCAGCTGCACCTTCAGGCGGTCGGCGAAGAAGGCGAGCAGATCGTGGCTTTGATGCAGGTAGGAATGAGCCTGCACGAGCGCGGGTCCCCTCACCCGCCTGCTCTTTTCGTCCACCAGAACTTCGAGCTTCATGGCGAGCTCGATGTCGGTCGCGCTCAGCGTCACGATGTCTTCCTGCAGCGGATGCAGGAGCGCGATCGCTTCGGTGAGCGTCTCGTCGCGCGCGACGATGCCGAAGTGACGCCAGAACGGCAGGCGCAACGGCAGCCGCAGCTCGTTCTCGAGCACGATGCGGATGACGCCGAGGGCGGCGCGGCGCAACGCGTAAGGATCCTTCGAGCCGGTGGGCTTTTCGTCGATCAGCCAGAACCCCACCAGCGTGTCGATCTTGTCGGCGAGCGCGACGGCGACCGATACCGGATCGGCGGGCACCAGATCGTCCGGGCCCTTCGGCTTGTAGTGATCCTCGCAGGCGTGGGCGACGGCCTCGTCCTCGTTCTGCGCTTCGGCGTAGTAGCGGCCCATCAGGCCCTGCAGCTCGGGAAATTCGCCGACCACCTCGGTAAGCAGGTCGGCTTTGCACAGCTGCGCGGCGCGCTCGGCCTTGGCGCGGTCGGCGCCGACCACATCGCTCAGCTCCCCGGCCAGCGCGACGATGCGGGCGATGCGCTCGGCCTGCGTGCCGAGCTTCTCGTGGAACACGATGTGCCCGAACTTCGGCAGCCGGTCTTCCAGCCGCGTCTTGAGATCGGTCTCGTAGAAAAACTTGGCGTCGGAGAGCCGCGCGCGGATGACGCGCTCGTTGCCTGCGACGATGGCCTTGCCGCCATCGCCGGCTTCCTCGTTCGCCACCAGGATGAACTTGTTGACGAGCTTCGCCGTCTGCGGATCGCGCAGCACGAAGCATTTCTGGTTGTTGCGGATAGTGGCGCGGATCACCTCGTCGGGAATGGCGAGGAAGGCTTGGTCGAACGATCCCATCAGCACCACCGGCCATTCCACCAGTCCTGACACTTCGGCCAATAGCCCCTCGTCCTCCACCAGCTCGTAACCTTGCGCAAAGGCAAGATTCTTGGCGTCGGTGAGGATCGTCTGCGCGCGCCGCGCCGGATCGAGCATCACCTTGGCTTTTTGTAAGGATGCGACGTAGTCGTCGAAGCGGCGCACCTTGAACGCTTTCGGCGCCATGAAGCGGTGGCCGCGCGTCTCATTTCCAGCTTTGATGCCGCCAATCTCGATGGGCACAATTTCTGGCTCTTCAGTTTCTGGCCCAAACGTTGCCACTATCGAATGGAGCGGACGGACCCATCTAAGCCAATCTTTCGAAACATATTTTATGCCTTCGCTATTCGAGACCATAGAGATCGCTGTCTGCACATCGGGAAGAACTGTTCTTTGTGGGTCGCCCCAGTGCATTGACTTCGGCCAGGGAAATTCTCGCATCGTTTCCAAAATAATTTTCGCAATTACGTTCATTGCGGGTAACCCTGGCCGCTCGATCAGCGCGACGTAGAAATCGCCCTTCTTGTCCTGCTGCACCTTGGCGTCGGCGATCGACTTCAAACCCGCCGCCTTGACGAAGCCGGCAATCGCCTGCTCCGGCGCGCCCACCTTCGGGCCCTTGCGCTCATCCTTTACATCGGGGGATCGCGCCGGCACGCCGTGCACCGACAGCGCGAGCCGGCGCGGCGTGGCGAAGGCCCGCGCGCCCTCATAGGTCAGCCCCGCCGCCACCAGCCGGTCGGTGACGATTTTCCGCAAATCCTCGGCCGCGCGCGCCTGCATGCGCGCGGGGATTTCCTCCGACAGAAATTCGAGCAGAAGATCGGGCATCGGGACTGCAACCAACTCGGTTCACGCTCCCCGGGTGGGGAGGACTTCAAAAAATGTTCAGGCCGGCGGCAGCCGCTTATGGCTGCCGTCGCAGAGCGGCTTCTTGCCCGAACGCTTGCAGGTGCAGAAAGCGACTTGGCCTGCGACTCCCGGCTTGAACTCGACCGGCGTGAAGCTCGTGACCTTGTGCGAACCGTCGCAGAACGGCTGCGTCTTGGAGCGCCCGCAGGCGCACCACCAATAGCTCTTGCCCGCTTCGACATCGATTCTGATCGGCGCGCGTCCGCCGATTTCCGGTTCGCTCATGTCGCCCCTCCTCCTTCGGTTTTAAGCCACGCTTCGCCGCAGGCTTTCGCCAGCTCGCGCACGCGCAAGATATAGCTTTGCCGCTCGGTCACCGAGATCACGCCGCGCGCATCGAGCAGGTTGAACACGTGCGACGCCTTGATGCACTGATCGTAGGCCGGCAGCGCCATGAGATGCTTTGTGTGAGCAGCGTCCGCCCAACCGGCTTCCAAATACTCGCGGCAGGCTTTTTCCGCCATCTTGAACTGTTCGAACAGCATGACGGTGTCGGCAAATTCGAAATTATGCCGGGAATATTCCTGCTCGGCCTGCAGGAAGACGTCGCCGTAGGTAACTTTCTTGTCGTCGCTGCGGCCGTTGAAGTTGAGCGCGAACACGTTGTCGACGCCTTGCACATACATCGCCAGCCGCTCGAGCCCGTAGGTGATCTCGCCGGTGACCGGCGCGCATTCGAAACCGGCGACCTGCTGGAAGTAGGTGAACTGCGTCACCTCCATGCCGTCGCACCAGCACT
>Ga0335081_10021460_pt1 | contig 10452 bp, 5 predicted proteins | sample Lox_Sample_35_FD_206713 | JGI IMG/M metagenome (GOLD analysis project Ga0335081, IMG submission 206713) | Soil microbial communities from Loxahatchee National Wildlife Refuge, Florida, United States - Lox_Sample_3.5 | ecosystem: Environmental > Terrestrial > Soil > Wetlands | place: USA: Florida...
GCGATCTGCCGCGCAATCAGGCTGGCGCGCTCTTGAATGTGGCTCGCCCGCAGCTCGGCATACGTCAGATCCACCGCGCCCGGCAGAGGAAACGTGCCGAACAGGGCCTCGACAATGTAGCCCTCGCCGGTGCCTTGATCGATGTTCTGGGTCATGAGCGTGACCGATGAGCTGCCGCCGGCGTCTGTCTGCGCCTGCGCCGATGCTATCCCCATGGCGGCTGCGGCGCACACCAGCCATATCATGCCGATTCGTTGCCGGGGACGCGCGAAGCGGCATTCCCGCCGGCTTGTACAACCTGGTTTGCCGGCAGGTGCGAATCCCGCCAGCGTAAACGTTCGCGTTACTTTCGTTCGAAACATGTCAAGTCTCCTGGTTGTCCGCGCCCGGCTCTGTACCCGATGTCGCTGTCCGCCGTTTGCGGCTCTCATTAGTTTCAACTGGGAAGCGGGCGCACGCTGCAAGCGCGCTGTCGCGAGCTTCAGCTCGCCATCTTCGTGCGCCACGTAGGCGCATCCGGGAAATTGCATGCCGGTGGCCACCTGTGCGATGGATGCATGTGACTGAGGCAAGGGGAGTTTCGAGAGTGCTTTTTGGCCGTTGCAGGGAACCGGACGCCAACAATGGCGGACACTGTCAGGAAAAGCTGGCAGGAGCGCCGGCGCGCTCCCCCGAGCCGTTTCGCATTCCCGGCGCCGAATGACAGGCTGACACCCCAGGCAGGAAACGGCGAAGGCCCGGCGTGCTGGATGCGATCCAGGAAGGATGACTCGCTTTTACCCGTCTGTATTTGAGGATACGCCACGTGTCGTGGAGAGCCCTGCGGCGCGTCCGCTCCCTTCCCAGACCTCGTTCGACGACGCCGTTCTAAAGGTCGACGAGTTCTGCTCCTACGGGGAGCAAGATGCCCTGCAACCGCCGGTGAGCTGTGTGCAGTTGGCCAGGCAAGCGTTCGATTGCGCATAGCAGGCGGCACTACATGGTTGGGGCGAAGCGCAAGTGCTTGTGCAAGAAGCCGCCGAACTCTGAAAACTCTGAGCGCAGCCTTGCGTGCACAACTGCCCCTCTTTGATGCACGCGGCTTTCTGGTGGGGGTCTCCGCCAGCGTACTTCACACAGTTGGCTGCAGTCGTCTGGCAACCGCCAAGGCAGGCCTGACGGGCCTGCTCGGCCCGGGCCCTGCAGTCGCTTGAGCAGGCAGTCCTGCATCGCGTAACACATTCGGTCTGGGTGTGCTGACAACTGCCGGCGCACGCGGCCTGTCCAGCGCTGCACCCCTCTGTGCACGCGGCCTTCTCGCCCCAGATACTCGCGTGGCCGCCGTGTCCATCGGTGACGATGGAGGAAGTGCGCAGGATCATCTCGTGAAGCTTCCCATCCCTAAACTGCCGATCGTAATAAGCGTCCATTCTGCCGTGGTATCCCCAGCCCGGCCAAATTGAGAGTTGATCGAACTCGAACCAGGCATGCGTACCTCCGCTGTCGATCACGCCGGCAACGTTCATCGTCACCAAGGCCGAGAGAGTGCCCGTAAAACGGAACTGTCCGTCGCGAGTAGGGATGGGATCGACTTTCGTGATGCCGAGAGTATACTTGGCGCCCCCGTCGGTGCTCAGGTTCCATGTACCGGACCAGTTGTGCATGGCCCGGTTGTAGAAGTCTCGAACGTATGTCTGGGAAGAATCGTCATGGGCTCTGTCCGCCGCGTCGAGCCACACGGCCCCCCAACGTTCTCCGCCCGAGTACTGTGTTCCCAGGGCATCGCCGCCGAAGCCCGTGAAGGTGCCCGCTGTCAACTCCAGCCGGTTGGCGGTGTTGAGGAGGCCGGTCAGTTCGTGCGGCTGGCCATAGATGCCGTTGTCGTTCGGATAGTAAGTTCCGACCCGGGCGAGCCGTCTTAGAGAGGGCAACTCTGCCGCGATAGGCGGAAAAAACAGCAACACGTCGTCGGGCGTGTCGCGCACGCGGTGAATCGTCACCTTTCCGCGATAACTTCCGTCTTGCCGGAACACATGCCAGGAACCAAGGTAGGCCTGGGCATGTGTGACATCCTGTGCCCTCGCCGAGGGTACATCCAGGACGATGTAGCCGCTCGACGCTGTCGCACTCAGGAATCCATAGGGTACTGATAGGTAGGGATAATAGTCCACACCCCATGAGTTCTTCAACAGGAAACGTTGCGCCGGCCTGTCGTAGCCCACCAGTAGCATATAATGTCCGGCTCCGTCGGCAAAGCTGCTGCCTGCTGGCAATGACGGATTAAAGGTGCATTGTGCGGCGCCGTCGTTAAGAGTCGTGGGGCAAGTCAAGCCTCCGAAACTGAGGCCAATCACAACGCTGTGGCCGTTGGCAACGTAGAGTTCAAGTGACTGCGGGTTCCGTAAGTCAGATACCGGCAGCACCTGCAGGCTCTTTACGCCGTACACAGCATTGTAGTCCGCGCGAGAGGCAATAATGAGCGAGTCGTAGTTATAGTTGTCATATCGTTGTTGCAGCGGCTGACCGGATGGGCCGCAGAGTGCGTCCGGTGCGGGAAATACCGCCGGATCTGGCACCACACCGGCAGCGGCGTCCTCTGCCTCGATACGCAGTAACTCTGGTTGGTCCCAGTCGTACAGCGGCGCGTCTCGCTCTTCGGCTATCCGCAATCCCGTGACTGTAGTCAAAACGAACAGGTTATATCTCGCATCGCTGTTCCAATCGATGTTGAGCGCGGTATCGCAAGGCGGACTGCATGGGCATGCGAAACACTCGTTTTCATGTTGGGCAGACGGGTTGTGAGTGGACATCTGTGAAGATATCCGGTGCTGGAGATACCACTCCGAGAGGTCCAGCTCTTGGGCCGGCGTTGAGTTGGTGTAGCCTGCGCAGTACGGCTCTGTTGCCGCAAGTAGGGGGTTCTGGAGGCATCTGGCCTTGTAGGTTGCCTCGATGGCCCCGGTAAACGCGAAAGTGAAGCACATCCCCCAGCCGTCTTGGTTCTTCACGGGAGTCTGAAACCTCCTCAAATCCGTTCTTGCGGGGATGACATAGAGGAGCTTGCGACGAAACTCCGCCAGAGACGCTTTGAGTTCCGGTGTCTCCGGAATTTGAGCGATCTGCTCCGGAGGCAACAGACGAATGCGGCGGCCACTTGGCAGACGCACAAAGCGCTGGTTCGCGACCGGCGCTGGACGCGGGGGTTCAGGCTGTGCTGCGATCTCAGGAGGCCGGAGCCCTGCCGCTGCGAACAACAGCAAAGCCAGGCGCATTTTCGCGCTGAAGGTAGGTAGTGGCCGATGACGTTGCACGGATGACCGCAAAGGGTCTGCGATCGACTGCAGTGGAAATCCACGTTCTAGCCAATATTGAGACATATCGTTTTTCTCCTCGGCGATGCACAACCGAACCGTTCTTTTCTGACTACTCAAAGAGACAGGCCGCGTCGGAATCGCACTTGCGTGACGGCTCCTGCATTCCGACGGCCAGGGATGCGATGTAGGCATCTAACTCGAGAAAGAGTAACTTAGAAGGGTGCGTTGGGCGGCCGGACCGCCAAGACGGGCTGACACTGTCGGGAAACGCTGGCAATAGAGCCAATGCCACTCCCGAGCCGCTTCCCCTTCCGCACCAATCGCTTTCCGCGATGCGCCTTGCACGGCCCCTATCCTGCTTCCGCCGTGTGACGAGGAGACTGCATATGACAGGCAAATTCATCCGGCGCACGATGCGCAACGTGATCTTGCCGAGACAACCTTACTTCGCCCACCTGGCCATCACGCATCGCTGCAATCTGAAGTGCCGCTTCTGCCACGTCACCCAGACCCGGTTCGCCGAGTTGGATGCCGAGCGTACCAAGCGTGTGATCGATCGGCTCGACCGCATGGGCGTGGCCGTTATCAGCATAAGCGGCGGAGGCGAGCCGCTGTTGCGCGAGGACTTCGACGAGATCATCAACTACGCCGCGGCGAAAGGCCTGTATGTGAAGCTCACGTCCAACGGCACCATGCCCCGTGCCAAATATGAGCGGCTGCTCAGGAGCGGCGTGGAGGAGATCGGCATTTCTCTGGACGGGGTCCGTGGCAGCGATCTGCCTTTCGCGCATACCGGGGCGCCGATCCTGGCTACGCTGCGCTATCTGAACGACCATCTGCCTCCGGGAAAGGCGCTCACTATCAACGTGACCGTCTCGGAATCGAATCGCGGCCGGGTGCAGGAGATTCTCGATCACTGCGCCGTCGAGTATCCGCGAGCGCGCGTGTGGCTGAACCCGGTGGTGGTGGGCGAAGGCGCGCTCAGGACCAGCGGGGCGATCAAGACCAAGCCCGACTATCTGCGCGACTGTCATTCGTCCACGCTACTAGCGGCAAAGTTTTACGCGGAAGCCGCGGACCGGCAATACCGGCAGGATAAGTTCGACTGGGGTTGTCTCGCCGGCGAACAATTCTTCGATGTGAAACCCAATGGCGACTTCTGGTTCTGCCAGGACCAGCCCAGTCCGGTCAAGTTGAATGTATTGGAGCCGGACTTCGCGGAAAAGCGAAAGTACCTGAACAAAGATGCGCGCCGGGACTGCTCCGGATGTGTCTATTCCTGTTACTACGTGGTGCAGAACAGCTTTCGTCCACGCAACTGGCGGGATGTAGCGCTATTGTGGTGGGACACTCGGACTGAGCCCGGCGGCGCCGAGCGCCGGGCCGCCGGCCGGTTCGGATGGCTGGCCGGATTGTTCTACCTGATGTTCCCGCGCGTGGCTCAACGGATCTCGGCGGTCGGCGGATCTCTCTCCCGCGAATATTCTCGACGCATGGTAGAGACCGGCCGGTGGCAACGGGCCAACCTGCAAAGCTGGAGCAGCGCGCGGGCCTACAGTGCGGGCCATCTATCCGATACCTCCGGTCGCGGAGGAAATCGAGGATAACATGCGGCCCGCCCGGTGCGGCCACCTGCCGACGAGGCCGGCATTCGATGCGTCTGCGCGGTTGCCAGGGCTGCGCGGACGGCCATGGCGGGCGGTAACTTTGCGCTCATACGCTCGCACCGCCGGTGGATCTCCCGTCGCCTCGGACAGCGCTGGCACGGTCTGAAAAACCCGGATGAACTGCGAGCGCTGCCCGCGCATCGCGGCCAAATGCCGCTTTGCAGGCTATGGTCTGTCCTTTCGCCACAAAGCGGACGTCCATCAACCTCGCGGTTGATGTACCAACCCCATAGACTCGTGCGCAGCATGGCGGCTATGCCCGCGCAGCAGCGGATTTCTCAGCCCGGACGATCGTTTGTTAGGCGCAGTGAATATGAGATTATGCGCCCTTCATCTCTCTGTTAAAGATCAGGCTCATACACGTGACTCCCGCCTCCGCTTTCTGCAACTCGGAAACGTCAATGGCGAGCACGCGCCAGCCGGCGCGCTCCAGGATGCGCGCGGTTTCCGGAAACGATGCCGGGATGATGACGGTCTCGCCGATCGCCAGCACGTCCGCCGCCGCCGGTTCGCCCGGCGCCACATCGATCACGCGGGCAGCCGCGAAAGGTCGCAGGTCCACCCAGTCGCGATTTGCCAGCAGCGTATTCCGTCCCAGGTAGCTGCACGCGGACTTCAGGTGCAGGCAGCCCCGCATCTCCACCCCGCGCACGGCATATCCGAGCGGCGCCAGTTCGCGCGCCAACTGCGCGATGCCCGCGTCGTTGCTGCGCGCGGATCTCCCCACGAACAGCGTGGAACCGATGCGCACCACGTCGCCGCCTTCCAGCGTTCCCGGCTCCGTGATCCAGAGCAGTGGACGGAATCGCGCGACCGCCTCCGCCAGGCTGGCCGATTCGCCGCGCCGGGACTCCGCGCCCATGCGCGTCATGACGGCGGTCTCTTCGAGCACTATGGCCGGGTCTTCCACAAAGACCGCGTCCGGCAGGTCCGGCACAGCCGGCAACGAGACCACATCAATCCCCAGCGATGCCAGGCAGGCCTCGTATTGGTCGTGTTGCGCGACGGCTTTGGCAATATCGATCAGCCGCCGCTCCATGAAAGCCAGTTGGCATTCGTTCATGGACGGGCTGACGGCGCGGGTGATAGCAATGAGTGGCATGCAACCCGTAGTCTATCTTGTAGCCATCTTCTGCTTCTTTTCCCCCGCACGAAACAGCCATCGCGCGGGCAAGCTGGCCATCAAGAGCAGCAGAGCATAAACGCTGTTCCGTCGATCGCTCACCACCGCGCCCACCAGAAACGCGAGGCTGCCGGCCAGCGTCGCCAGCGTCATCACCGGGTACCCGAAAACGCGGAACGGCCTGGGCATAGCGGGCTGGGTCCGGTGCAACACCATGAGCGAGATGTAAGCCGAGCAATAGCTGGAGACATAAAAGAATCCCGCCATCGCGATCAAGCGGTCGACAGTCCCGCTCGCCACCAGCCCTGCCGCAACGAGAGTTGCCAACGTCAGCGCCGGCCGCGGTGTGCCGTTCCCCGCGACTTCGCCGGTGCGCCGCCAGAATAGGCCATCGCGGCTGACAGCGAATAAGATGCGCGTCGAGCTCATCAGTACGCTGTTGAGTAGCGTGAGCAGGATGACTACCGCGATCGCCGAAATGACGATCTCGCTGGCGCGTCCGAAGATCAGTCTGGCGGCGTCGGCGGCGGCGAATTTTGAAGCCGACAGCCCCGCTGGCCCGAGGGCCCGCAGGAAGGCCGCGTTCAGCAGCAGATAAATGCCCGCCACCAGCGCCAGCCCGCCAAACATCGCGCGCGGGAGCTGGCGTGTTGCCTGGCGAGTCTCTTCCGCAAAATAGATGGGCGCATACCAGCCATCGTATGTCACCACGATGGACTGTATCGCCAGCACCATTGCCACCACGAAACTCGCCGCCGGAGCCGCTGGAGCGGGTTGCGGGTTTGCCGGCGCACTCGCCAGGAAGCAGCCGGCGACTAAGCCGAACAGGGCCATGGCCGCCAACCCGGATGCCGCCTGCTGCACGCGCGCGCTCAAGCGAATGCCGAACCATTGAATGGCGGCGAACGCCAGGATCGCCCCAACCGCCACCGCGTGGGCCGCTGGGTCGATCCAGGGAATCACACGTCTGAGAAACTCGGCCGCGGCCATCGCCGCGTACGCGGTCGCGGCCACGTTGCCCAGAAAATCGGACCATCCGACGGCGAGTCCGGCATAGTCGCCCATGGCCGCGCGCGCGTAAACGTAAAAGCCGCCAGCGCGTGGAATCATGGTGGCCAGCTCCGAGACGTTGGCAGCGCCGAGCACCGAGTAAACCGCTCCGGCTAACCAGATCAGCAGGATCAGCCAAGGCTCGCGCAGGTAGGAGGCCACCGGCCCGGGCTGGCGCAGAATGCCCACGCCGAGCGTGCTTCCCAGAGCCACCGCGATGCCGAAGAAGAGTCCCAGGACGGGAAGCAGCGATTTGCGCGCGCCGGAGTCGTCGATTCGAGGGGACGCCATGCGAACGACCGACTGTATCATATCCGTCTGGCGGAACCACGTTGAAGCCGGACGGCGCAGCTTGCGTTACCGCAACAGCACAACAAAAGACCTGGAACTCTTAAGATCGCTCCCTCGTATGTTCCTGGTTATCTCCGGAGGTCAGCGTGACGAGACACGTTCGGTTGTCCCTGTGGACGGTTATTCTGTTGTGCCTTTCCTCATCCGCAGGTGCTCAAACGCCACCTGCGCCCGCCAAGCTCAAAGACGAACTGCGGATGCCTTGGCAACGCGGTGAGCGAAACTTCCTCCGCCTCTGGCTGGTGGCAGGGCCGTTCCCCTGCGCGCTGGAAACCGATTGCCTCCGCGGTCAAGGCGGGGAAGCCGGCATTCAGGCCACCGACGGCCTGGAACAAAAGCGCGCCGATGGTTCGAGCGTCAAGTGGCATTCCCAGAAGAGCTGGGGTGATGTCGTAACTTTCGACGATTTGACAGGCCCTAAAGACGGCGCGGTGGCCTACGCGTTCACCAAGGTTTCTCGTCCCACAAGCGGGAAAGCCCTGCTGATGGCGGGCAGCGAGGATGGCATCCGGGTGTGGATCAACGGGAAGCTGGTGCTGGCTAAGGATGACCTCAGATCCTTAACGCCCGACGAGGATCGGGTCGAGGTGGACATGCGGGCTGGGGAGAACACCCTGCTCGTCAAGCTGTCCGCGGCGCGTTCCTTCAGCGCGCGCGTGCTCGAGCCGGGCACCGTGGTGGCACGGAAGGCTGAAATCGGCCCATCAATCGTCAAGCTCCTGCCGGATGGTTTCACTCTCAAGACCGACATCGGTGTAGAACGGACCGGGCCGGAGGCCGTGACGATCGAGGTCATCCAGCCCGGTGGTAAGGTGGCCTTCACCACCCAAGCCACTCGCGGCGCGCAGGTTGCTGTGGATGCCAGGAACTGGCCGGATGGCCCTTACGAGGTGCGTTGCACCACCCGCACGTTCACGGGCTCGCTCTACGCGACCCATCTTCCCTGGTACAAAGGCAATGCACTGGCCAAGGCGCGGGAACTGGCTGCCGCGGCCGCCGATGCCGACGCCTCGAAGCCCGAGGGCTTCACCCTCAAGATGCTCGCCGAGATGGTGGAGGATCGCCTGGGGTCCAAACTCAGCGAGGCCCAGGGCAACCCATGGGCGAAGATCCACTCTCCGCTGATGGACTACGACGAAATGATGCTGGAGCGCAAGGGTCAGACCGGGCGCATCCTCCCGTATGGCTTCGTGCGCCTGGCCTACAGGGACGAAGTGGATGGCTCGCCGCAGTACTGCCGCGCCTATTTGCCGGCAGGTTATGACCCGGCAAAGAGGTGGCCGCTGGTGATCCAGATGCATGGCTACAACCCTGCGAATCCGGTCTACGTGCGGTGGTGGGCCGCGGACAGCCGCCATCCCGGCATCGACACCGAGTTCTCCAATCGTCAAAGTGTGATCTACATGGAACCGCACGGGCGGGGGAATACGCAGTACCTGGGCATGGGAGACAGCGACGTGCTGCACGCCATCGCCGAGGCCAAACGGCTGTTCAGCGTGGACGAAGATCGCGTGTACCTCACGGGCGATTCCATGGGCGGGTGGGGCACCTGGAACATCTCCAGCCGCCATCCGGACCTGTTCGCCGCCATCGCGCCTGTGTTTGGAGGATCGGACTACCACTCCCAGATGTCGGAAGAGCAACTGGCCAAGCTGAACCCGCTGGACCGCTTTTCCCATGAAAAGGAAAGCACCTGGGTCATGGCCGACGGTTTGCTGAATATCCCCATCTTAGTTCACCACGGCGATGCGGACCAATCCGTGAATGTGGAGTATTCGCGATGGGCCGTGCGCCTGCTGCAGCGATGGGGCTACAACGTGCGCTACCACGAATTCCCGGGACGCGGCCACGAGGCCCTGGAGAGCCAGAACGGGAACATGAGCATTGAATGGTTCCTGCGGCACCGGCGCAATCCGGATCCTCGCCACGTGCGCATCCGCTCCGCGGAGCTCCGCAACGCCTCGGCCTACTGGGCGCATGTGCTCCAAGCGGCCAGCCCGCTGGCCTTCATGGTGGTGGATGCGGAGGTCGTGGATCGCAACGTGATTCGCCTGGACACCGGGAACGTGCTCGACATCGCGCTGTCTCCTTCGGCAGCTTTAGTAGACCCGGCAAAACCGGTTACGGTGTTCTGGAATGGAACGCCCCAGGAGATGCGTTTGCAGAATGGGGAGCTCCGGCTGACCGCGGCCATGTACCAGCCCGCGCCCCTTCACAAGGACCAGCGCCTGCCCGGCTCCACCGCGGATTTCACCGTCACACCCTTCGCCATCGTGATCGGCACCGTTTCCCCGGACCCGGAAATGGTGGCGCTGTGCCGCAAGAAGGCCGAGGCATTCATCAACGCTTGGCGCGATTGGCAGAAGCAGGAGCCGCGCGTTTTCCAGGACACCGAAATCCAGGACGCGGATATGGCGAAGTACTCACTGCTGCTGGTCGGCGGGCCGGATGCCAATCGAGTGACCGCGCAACTCGCCGCTAGGCTCCCTCTCCGGATCGCCGCGGATCGGGTCATCATCGACGGCCACGTCTTCCCAGCCAAAGATGCCGCCGTGCAAATGATCTACCCGAATCCTCTGAACCCGGAGCGGTACGTGTGGATCGCCGCCGGTACCTCCACCGACGGCATGTATTTCAGCGAGCTAAACCCGCAGAGGCTTTACGACTGGGACTACATCGTCATGGACGGGCGCATCCCGGCCTACAAGCAATCGGCTTCCTCGCTCGAAACCAGGGTCGTATCCGGAATGTTCGACTACAATTGGCGCTTCAGCGATTCGTTGGCCCATCCCGGCGACGCCGTGATCCGGGCTAAGGGGCGCCAGCTCCACCGCCCGAAAACGGATCTCGCCGTGGATCCCAAGGTGCTCGAATCCTACGTGGGCCGTTACCAGATCGAGCATGGCCCGCTGCTCGAGGTGTTCCAGGACGGAAAGCGCTTGATGGTGAGACAACCAGGCCAGAGCGA
>Ga0335081_10021462_pt1 | contig 10451 bp, 9 predicted proteins | sample Lox_Sample_35_FD_206713 | JGI IMG/M metagenome (GOLD analysis project Ga0335081, IMG submission 206713) | Soil microbial communities from Loxahatchee National Wildlife Refuge, Florida, United States - Lox_Sample_3.5 | ecosystem: Environmental > Terrestrial > Soil > Wetlands | place: USA: Florida...
CTGAGCAGCATCCTGGACCGTCCACTGCCCTCAACGTTGTCGTGCGCGCCTCCGTCGCCGGCAGTGCGCTCTGGGGGCCGATCCAGCGCAAGGTGCGCGCGCATTCGGCGGAAGTTCCCGTGAAGTTCACCAGCATGGAAGATCTGCTGGCGGAAAACACAGCCGCGCCGCGCTTCCGTACGCTTTTGCTCGGGATCTTCGCGGGCATCGCGGCCTGCCTGGCGATGGCTGGCGTATACGGCGTCGTGGCTTATACCGTGGGCCAGCGCGCGAGCGAGATCGGCCTGCGCATGGCGCTGGGCGCGGATACGGCAGACGTCTTGCGTTTGGTTCTGCGGCAGGGCATGGCGCTCACCGGCATCGGTCTGGCCGTTGGTCTGATCGCCGCGGTGGCTGCCACGCGGCTGGTGGCGAGCATGCTGTTTGAGGTGAAGCCCAGCGATCCGGCCACCTATGCCGCCGTAGCCGTACTGCTGGGTGTGGTTTCGCTGGTGGCCAGCTACATTCCGGCGCGGCGCGCCGCGCGCGTGGATCCCGTGTCGGCCCTGCGGCAGGAGTAGATCGGCACTCGCCGCAACGCCTGCCGCGGGCCCGGTTGGCATCATCATTGCCGATGTTGGTATCGCCGGGGGCAAGGCGAACCTCGTCACAGCAGTCCCGGACGAAAAACCTATGTCGACGCGGAGCGCTGCCCCCGCCTCCGCCGTTCCACCACCATCATCAGCACGTAGAGTACGGCGAAAAGTGCGACCGCGCCGGCCAACAGGTGCCAGGTGTGCGCCCGCAGGAACTGCGCAGAGCCTTCGCCGAGTCGCACGCCCAGGTAGGCTTCGCCGAAATATCGGATCGATCGCCCCAGCACGATAACCAGCACAAAAGTCCGCAGCGGCGTGCGCAACACCGCCGCCGAGATGACGAACACCTTCAGAGGAAGCGGGATGGGAAGCAGGCACGGGATAAAGATGGTGAGCAGGCCGTAGCGGTCGAACCAGTCGCGGAAACGCTGCTTGTCTCCCGGTTGCGGCGTTTTTACGAAGCGGCGCGCGCCGGCCCGCGCGCCCAGAAAGAGCGCCACATTACCGATCAGCGATCCCAGCACTCCCATTGAGGCGGCGAAGGCCGCGCGGGACGGGGCTTTGACGGCAACCAGAATCACCAGCGCGTCCATGCCGGAAGCCAACGGGATGCCTGCCGAATCGATGAAGGCCAACACCAGGATCCCGAGGGGACCATACGCGACGAGGGCGGCGGTCAACTTGGCCAGCATGTGTCGAACTTAGATGATATCGGCAAACGACCGGCGCAGTTTGTAGAACCAGGCGTGTCCCAGGATGAAAACGGCGGCCGCCACGATCCAGAGCTTCCAGAGCGAGCCCCAGGCGGGCGCCTGCCCCTCGAGGAAGATCGCACGGTAACCGCGGACCAGCACGAATATGGGATTCTTGGCGAGCAGCGGCAGCGCCGCATGGGGCAGAGATGCTTCGGGATAACAGATGGGGGTCAGGAAAAACCAGAGCGTCAGAATGAAGCCGATGACTTGCCCCAGGTCGCGGACAAACACGCCGAGCGCTGCGAGAAACCACGAGATGCCGGCGGTGAACAGCACCTGCGGCACGAGCAGCACGGGCAGCCAGGCGACCGAGGCCGGCACTTTGCCGTGCGCCACGAACACGCCGATGGCGAAGAGCAGCAGCCCGAACGCCTCGGTCACCAGGCCCGATACGACCAGGTTGACCGGCAGCGTTTCCACCGCGAATACCAGCTTCTTGACGAAGTTGCGATGCTCCAGCATCACGGTGGGCGCGCGTCCGGCGGCCTCGCTGAAGGCCAGCCAGGGAAGCATGCCCGCCAGGAAATACAGAGCGAAGCTGGCGCGGCTGGGGTCGGAGCCGAACCGCGCCTGCAGCACCACGCCGAATACAAAGAAATAGGTCAGCATCAGCAGCAGCGGGTTCAGGATGGTCCAGAACACGCCGCCGAAAGAGCCGCGATAGCGCCCCAGAATGTCGCGGCGCACCATGGTGCGGATCAGGCTGCGGTTGCGCGCGATGGTCGAAACCGGCAGCGTGAAGGCGCGGCCGATCGCGCGCACCAGGTTTTCGCGGCGAACGGTGCTCTGCGTGACGACGCGCACGCGCTCCAGCCGCGCGCGCCCTTCTTCCACGATCGCTTCCACCCGCAAGAACGGCCAGCCCAGCATGTAGAACCAGCAGACGTTCTCGCGCATCGGCGAAATGTAAACGTCGTAGCGGCCGGATTCCGGCGGAAGCGTGAACCCCAGGTTCACGGGCATCGATCCGCCGGGCGCCACATCGCCGGGCGGGGGCTGGCGTTCACCGTCCACCACCAGGGTTCCCGTGTCGGAATCGTAGATATGGAAGCCGGCGGCAAATCCTTCTTGCGGACGCCAGGGGTCGCCCGAGGTGTTCCGCAGGTTGAATCGCGCCTCCGCGTGCAACCCGCCGGAGAGCCGCACGTCCGGGTTGTCGTATGCGGCGGCGCGGCGCGTGGCGCTCATGCGTACAACCAGTCCGGATAGCGTTCGCGTACGCCGCCCGTCTTGCGGCCCACCACGTAAATATCGTCGCCGCGCAGATCTTTGGGCAGTGAGAACCGCTCGAGCAGATTGAGCACCCAGCCTTCCTCGGGCTTGGGAGTCCGGCGGAATGGACCGGTTTCGATCAGGGTCACCGTGAAGCCCGAGTTCGCCAGCAGCCGCTCGATCTCTTTTGGGGTGTACTCGCGGTTGTGCCTGGCATCCACCTCGCCGTCCACACGCGGCCGGATGTAGGCGTTGAAGATTCCCGGGTGATAGCCTTCCAGCATAGCTGCGATGCCGCGCAGGCTTCCGATGTTCGGCGTGGTCAGGACCAGGTGCCCGCCGGGTTTCACGATGCGATTGATCTCGCTCATCAGGTGCATGGGATCTTCCGTCAGGTGCTCGATCAACTCGCAGCAGAGCACGGTCGAGAAGTGTCCGTCTGGGTATGGATACGGATCCTTCTCAGCGTTGAACAGGTCGATCTCGCAATCGAACGTTTCGCCGTCGGTCGAGACCGCGTTCCGGCGATCGATCTTGCCGGCAGGTCCATAGTAGCAGCCGCGCACAAAGCCGTAGCCGAGCTTCGAACGCAGCGCGGGCGTGATTTGCAGATACGCACCCATTTCCAGGATGCGATCTGCGGGTCCGCCCGGCGGCGTGATTTCGAGTGTCCTGACCAGCCGCGTGAGGTGCGTGTCTACGTAGCCGAGGGATTCAGAGTCGGAGGCCCAGCCTGTGACGTACGCTTCAGTCGCGGGTGAGGGCTGGGGGGGCGAAAGCAGGGGCTGGGGGCCAGGGGCCAGGGGCTGGGGTTGTGTCTCTCTCCACTCGGCGCCTTCAGCGACCGCCTTCAAGAATGACGCATACAAGCCCGCTACGCGGTCCCAGTTGCATTCCTCCTTTACGTAGCGCGCCGCGCGCTCGCCGAGTGCGCGGGCCACGTCCGGGCGTGAAGCCAGCAGGTTGAGGTATTCGAAGATCAGGTCTTCCTCGCCCGCTCCGACGGGCACCTTCAGGCAGACGTCATCCGGGAGTTCCCCAAACGCGCCGATGCCGGAAACCAGTACGGCCTTGCCCAATCCGAGCGCGCGCAGCAGGCTGCCGGAACTTTCGCCGACCGTGGGATAGCGCAGGTTCAGCACGATATCGCAGGCGGCCATATAGCCCGTGAAGTCGGCGATGGGTGTGAACCCCATCACGCGCACCGCCGCCGAGAGCCCCAGCGTGTCAATCAGCGATTGCAGCGGAAACTCCGGATGCGGTTCGCCTACCAGAATCATCCTGGCGGCCGGCACGACGCGCAGCAGGCGGCGAAAAGCCCGCAAAGACTCGGCGATGCGTTTGTACGGTTTCAGAAAGCCGAAGATGCCGATTAGCGGCGTAACTTCGTCCAGCCCCAGGCGGTAGCGCCACGCGTTGCGATCGGTGTCCGGAATCCAAGCGCCATGCGGAATTCGCGCGACGGGTCCGGCGAAGCCGGCCGCACGCATCTCGTCCACCATAAACTGGCTGTGAACGATCACAGCACGGGCGGATTCGAGCACGCGGCGGGTCATGTTGAGACCTTCGTAATCCGGTCCCACCTCGAGCGTGCGCACGCGGCGCGCGAAGGCCAACGCGTCCGGGCCGCCCTCGTATTCGCACTCGCGCACGTAGGCGTCCCAATCGCCGCGCCGGATGGTGAGGTCGGCAAGCAGGTGATGCAGGTTCGACTCATGCATGACCAGAACGCCCGGATGCCGCAATGCCGCTTCGTAGACGAAACCGTGGTGCGGGTTGTTGCCGAGGTGATAGAGCGCAATGTCAAAACCTGACGGATCGAAGGGCCGGCTGCCATCCGCGAAGATCTCGAGATCAGCCAGCGGTCTCAGATGCTCGATCAGTGTTTCGGAATAATCGGCGATCCCGCTGCGGCAGGGCGGCAGCGGAGAAAAAAACGCCACGCGCATTCAGCGCACAAGCTCCATCGACAGCGTGCCGACGGGGAGCGGCGCCTTGATGATCAGCGGCGTGCGGGCCGGATCGCGGGCAAAGAAGATCTCGACCTTGTAATCGGAGGCGGGTCCTTTAAGATAAACGAAGACGTGATCGGCCTGGTAGCGTTTGCCGCCAACCGTGACATCCTGCACCCCGGCGTATTCCATACGCGTCGAGTAAGACGCGCCGAACAGGACATCCTGTTCCTTGGGAACACCGTGACCTTCGGCCAACTCATGGCGCGCATAGAAGACGTAGTCCAGGCCATCGTGCGCGCAGTCGTCGACATCGATGTCGGTATGGCCGCCGCCCTCTACCAGAGTCGTACGGGTGGCCTTGCCTTCTTTGTAGTCGAAGACTGTTTTTTCGTGGGTGTGGCGCTGGCCGTGAACGGTTACCTTTTCGAGCTCCAGCGAGCAAAGGCCGGAATTGGCCCGGGAGTGATAGTGGTCCGAGACGCTAAATCCGGGGACGGAGGCGTCCAGCGAGAAGTCGAACGTCCAGCCGTGCTCGCCCTTGGAGGCCCGCAGATGAGCCTCGCCGAGACTCGCACCTCCAGGCCAGATGAGCGTGTAATTCAGAGATTCGCCGGTGCTTGGGAAGCCATTCGCCTGGGGAGTTGGGGAACCCTTCGCGGGAGCGGGATCCGAAGGCTTCTGCCAGGATCCGGCAACGGCCACCAGCATGACCAGCAATCCCAGCGGGACGCCCCAGAACACTGCGCGCTTGCTCATCGATGTACAAGTTCCGTGGCCGCGACACGTTGGCGTTCGGCAACTTCGCGGTACACTTCCAGGGTCTGCTGGGCGGCCGCGCGCCAGCTGAATCGCGAGGCCCGCTGCAAGCCGAGACGTTCCATGCGCGCCCGCAGTTCCGCGTCGCGCAGCAGGTCCGCCATCGCGCTGACCATCTCGCGCGTAGAGTGAGGTTCGAACATGATGGCCGCGCTGTCGGCCACTTCGGGGATGGAGGAGGTGCTCGAGCAAGCTACCGCGCGGCCGCAGGCCATGGCTTCCAACACGGGCAACCCGAAGCCCTCATAGAAGGACGGAAAGACAAACAGGTCGCAGGCATTGTACAGTTGTAACAAATTCTCGTCGGAAACGTATCCGGCGAACTGAATGCGGTCCGCCACGCCCGATTGGCGGGCCGCCTCGCGGACCTTCGGGCTGAACCAGGTATCTTTGCCGGCCAACACTAAGTGGTGAGTCAACTGAGGGTAAGCGCGGACTAACTCCGCGAAGGCGGCGATCAACCCGATGTGGTTCTTGCGCGGCTGCAGATCGCCCACCGAAAGGACAAACGGCTTCCCGAGATGAAAGCGCGTCCGCACCGTGGCGATGGCGTTTTCGCGCGAAATGGGGCGCAAGCCGCTGGCCGCCGCATTCGGCACCACCACGATCTTGCGGGCGCAGGATTCGCCGTACGCCTCGATAATGGAATCGCGGGAGAAGTCGCTGACCGTCAAGATCCGCGCCGCGGAGCGAATGGTGCGTTCGACCGTGAGCCGCAATTGTAACGCGCGCAGCTTCGGGAAATATTCGGGATGCACCAGGAAACTGACATCGTGCACACTCACGACGACTGGTACGGGGCAGGCGAGCGGGGCGGTGTACTGTACATGTAACAAGTCGGGGCGATCCTGGCGGAGCTTCATGGCCAGTTCGACACCCAGCCGCACAAACGGGTTCGGGGAGACTTGCCGGGCTTGAAATCGCGTGGCGGTCCACTGGCGGGCATCGTCGGCGGAGAAGTAAGTCACGAAGTCGGACTCGTGGTCGAGAGCCGCGAAGCTCTTCAGCAGACTGCGAACATAAACTTCGTTTCCCGTGAGATGGCGGCCGATGGCGTGAGCATCAATGGCGAAGCGCATCAGATCTCTCCATGGTAGCAGGATCTAAGAATTGCAAGCTCTTCCAGGCGGCTTCCCAGGTAAATTCACACTCAAACAAGTACCGGCCCGCACATCCGACGCGGCTCCGCAGCTCCGGGCTGGCCAGCAGGCTGGAGACCGAATCCCGGAAGCCCCGTGCGTCGTCCGCCAGCAACAGGTGCTGTCCCGCGCGAGCCGGAAGGCCCTCCGCGCCCAGCGGTGAGGAGACTACAGGCACTCCCGCGGCCCACGCCTCGATAATCTTGATGCGCGTGCCGCTTCCGGCGAGTACGGGTACTATAGCTACTTTGGCGCGCGCGAGTTCCGCGACAGCATCTGTGACAGGGCCAGTACACTCGATGCGAGGGTCGCCCCTGGTGATTTTCGCAACAGATTGCGGATTCTTACCGATCAGCCGCCATACTAATCCGGGCCATTGCGCGCGCAGGTGCGGCCAGATCTCGTCGTGGAAGTAACGCACCGCGGAGACATTCGGATGGTACTCGAGGTTGCCGGAAAAAGCGATCACGTCCTCTTCGCGCCGCAGAGGCGCGGGAACCGGCGGTATCGAGTTCCTGTAAACCATGACCTGCGAGCCGGGTGAGACCGAGCGTATCAACTCCGCGTCCGGTTCCGATGCCGCCAGCAGATAAGTGAATCGCGGCAGCCATCTCTCTTCCAGGTGCCGGCAGACCTTTTGAAAAGCACGGTGGGCGACGGCCTGCACGCCCCCCGCCGTGCGCGCGCAGCGCGCATGCAGCACCGATTCGATATTGTGCAGGTCGAGTACGGTGACATCGCTTACGGCCGCGGCTTGATCCCAATAGGGCGCGCACCAGAAGTGTTCGATGATCGCGATGTCGTAGCGCCGGCCGCCAAGCGCGGCGGCGATCGGGCCGCCGAAGCCGGCGAAGCGGTCCACCAGGGGCGGAACGCGCCTCACCAGGCGCCCGGCATTGCGCGAGGCACGGGCTAAGGCATGGCGCGCGTGCGGCGGCAGATCCACTACGTGCACGTGGCGCACGAGGCCGTCCGGAAGAGCTTCCCGGGGGTCGGCGGCGCGCGGCTCGCGGAAAGTGATCATGTCCACGGCATAATGGCGCGCCAGAAAATTGAGCAGCGAGGCGCTGCGCATGGCGCCTCCGCCCGCCAGCGGGTACGGAGCTTCTGCCGAGAGGAACAGCGCGTTGTGCATGGCTCAAAACCGCCGCTGGGCTTCTTCGTACACCTCATGTGTGAGCCGCGCCGTGCGCCGCCAGGAGAAATCCGCGGCCCGCCGTAACACGCGTTCGCGGCATGCCGCAGCCCATTCAGGATGCGCAGCGATATCCGACATAGCCCGCACCAGCTCGGCGTGCGAGCCCGCCTGCACGGCGGCGCCTTGAACCACTTCCGTAATCGCCGGGTCGCGTGAGGTGATCACATAGGCTCCGCACTGCATGGCTTCGAGCACCGGCAGCCCGAACCCTTCGTACAGCGACGGATACACGAACGCCAGCGTTCCGGCCAGCAGGTCGGTCAGGCGCTGGTCGGACACCTCGCCAATAACCTGCACACCGGGTTCGGCAGAAAGTTGCGCGAAATCGGATCGGCGGCGCCCTGCGAGTACTAAATCCACCGCATGCTCGCGCCGCACTTCGCGCCAGGCGGCCAGGAGTCCTGGAATGTTCTTGCGGGGTTCCAGGGTTCCGGCGTACAGAAAATAAGGCGGACCAGGCCGCGGGGCCACCGGCCGGAAGCAACCGGACGCCGCGTGGGGAACCGCACGAACGCGTTCCGGACGAATGCGGAACTTTTCGATAGCCTGCTTCCGCACCGCCTCGCTGGGGGTCAGGATCATGGTGGCCACCCCCCATGTGATCAGAAGGGGCGTGCGCCGGCGAACTCTGCCGGCGTCGATATGCCACGCCGGATCCATCCACGGGGAGAGATCGTGCAAGGTCAGGACGCTGGGGCGGCGCGGCACATAGGGCACGGCGAAGTCCGTGCCGTGGAATAGTCCCGCTTCGAGGCGCCGCAGTTCGCGATCCGCCCCCCAAAGCCACCAGCGGCGCTCGGCCGGATGACGCGGCCCGCCGCCCCGCCGCAGATTCAAGGGAGCCGCGCCTGGCATCTCGAAGGTCTGGTCCGATACCAGGAAAAACTGGTCTTGAGGAAAGTTCTCCGCCAGCGCCGCGCTGAGTTCCTGTGTGTAGCGGCGCAGGCCCCCGCTGGAGAGCGTCAGCGGGGTAGCGTCAATTGCCACGCGCATCGATCACCGCGCGCAGTTCATCCTGCCGGTTTTCGTAGTTGCGCGCATAATAGGTGAGATACTCGCCGCTCCTGACGCGCGCCACCCAATCCATGTGGCCGCGGTACCATTCCACGGTGCGCGCCAGTCCCTCGTCAAAGGCGACCCGCGGCGCCCAGCCCGCTTCGTGCATGAGTTTCTGGCTGGAAAGCGCATACCGCCGGTCGTGCCCGGGACGATCGGGAACATATTCGATCAGACTGTCCGGTTTGCCCGTGACGCGCAGGATGCGCCGGACGACTTCGAGGTTCGGCAAGGAACAATTCCCGCCAATGTTGTAAATCTCGCCCTCGCGGCCATGGTTCAGCACCGCGCGGATACCCCGGCAGTGATCTTCCACATAGAGCCAGTCGCGTATCTGCATGCCGTCGCCATAGACCGGCAGCGGCCGGTCTTCGATGGCATTCGAGATCATCAGCGGAATCAGTTTCTCCGGGAAATGATACGGCCCATAATTGTTCGAGGCCCGGGTGATCACCACGGGCAACTTATAAGTGAGGAAATAAGAACGGGCCAGTAAGTCGCCGCCGGCCTTAGAGGCGGAATAAGGGCTGCTAGGGTTCAGCGGGAAGTCTTCGTGAGCTTCGAGCGGCTGCTCCAGGCTGCCATAGACTTCGTCCGTGGAGACTTGCAGGTAGCGCCCGATATGCTGGCGCCGGGCGGCTTCGAGCAGCGTAAAGGTGCCGCGCAAGTTGGTCTCGAACACCGGGCAGGGCGCGAAAATGCTGCGGTCTACGTGCGATTCCGCCGCAAAATGTACGATGGCATCCGGCCGCTCTTCGCTGAGAACGCTATTCACAAAAGCCTCGTCGCAAACATCGCCATGCACAAAGCGGTAACGCGCATCGCCCGCCACGGCCTCCAGATTTTCGAGGTTGCCCGCATAGGTCAGCTTGTCGAGATTGACGATGCGCACTGATGGATCTTCGGCGAGAGTGAGACGGATGAAAGCCGACCCGATAAAACCAGCGCCTCCGGTAACCAGGAATTTATTCATGTGGATGGTCTACTTGTGCTGTAATTCCCAATCGTATTGAATGCCAGGATGGTTGAAGGAAATACGTCCCTCGTCTTTGGGATTGTAGAAACGGTCGGTCAGATAGATCAACATAGCGGGCCCGGAGCCGATGACTTTGTAGCCGTGGCCGACTCCCGGCGGAATCAGGATCTGCCACGGCCGTAAGACACCCGCGTAAATGGTATTCCGCGCGCCGAACGTGCGGGAACCCAGGCGCAGATCCACCAACGCCACTTGAAGCATTCCCATGGCGGGCGTCCAGCAATCGGTCTGGTGCAGGTGAAAGTGAAACGCCTTGATCGTGCCGGGATAGTTAAAGGCGGTCGAAGTCTGCGTGCTTTCGGGCGGGAACTGCGCCGCCAGGCCCCTCCCCATTCGCTGCACCTCGAGAAAATACCCCCGATCGTCGGGCCAGACCGACAGGGGATCGAGGCGCACGCCTTCTATCAAATCCGCCGAGGTGGGCGAAGCAATCACCGATCCGATACCTTTGGGGCACTCGGGGCAGGCTAACTCCAGCGGACCCGACGATGCTATGATCTGCGGTTCGCGTAGAGAAGACCCGGTCATCGCATGACTCCTTCCGCGGCGAGTTTCGCGGCTTCCGCCTGGCGGCGCGCGGCCACGGACTGCGCCACAAGGTTGGCGGCCCGCAGCAGCGAATCGAATGTGCCGGCGTCGGTCCACCAGCCGTCCAGAAAATCGAACGTCATGGAGCCTTCCTGAATGTAGGCATTGTTGACGTCCGTGA
>Ga0335081_10021464_pt1 | contig 10451 bp, 8 predicted proteins | sample Lox_Sample_35_FD_206713 | JGI IMG/M metagenome (GOLD analysis project Ga0335081, IMG submission 206713) | Soil microbial communities from Loxahatchee National Wildlife Refuge, Florida, United States - Lox_Sample_3.5 | ecosystem: Environmental > Terrestrial > Soil > Wetlands | place: USA: Florida...
GCCCAGAGTCGCCATGATCCGCTCCGTTGCCATGGTGCTTTCGACAATGGAGGAGTAGGTCTCAGTTGCGCGCAGCCGCAGACCGGGATCGACTTCGCGAATCACCGGATCCAGCATCGGTGCGAGGCGCAGCGGATCGCCTGCCGCAACCCGCACCAGGAAATTGCAGTTCGATGGTTCTTCGCCCTCCCGCTGCATCAATGGAATGTACATCGTTCTCATTACATCCCGGCGAAGATCCTGGTATTTCGCGTCTTTCACCACGCCGACGATTTCATACACGACGTTCAACGACGTGACATGCCGGCCGAGCGGCGATCGGTCTCCGAAGAAGTAGCGCGCGAAACTCTGGTTCACAATGGCCACTCTGCCTGCCGCATCGGTGTCGCGCGCCTCGAATTCGCGGCCCGCCAGGAGCGGCGTTCCGACGGTGGCGAAGAACTTCGGTGCGATCGCGTTAAAGCCGGCGTTCTCGCTTTCGTCTGCCCGGTACGTATGGCCTTCCACCTGGACGCTGCGGTCCCATAGGCTGCCGCTGATAGGAAGGGCGTTGACAGCGCTGGTCGAAACGACGCCGGGCAAGCCGTTCAACCGGTCGAGTAGCGGTCTAAGCGACACCCAGCGGCGCGCCGGCGGATACCGCTCGCTGGTTCGCACGCGGAAGGCCAGAACACCGTCGGTGCGGATACCGCGGTCGACGCTATACAGCTTGACCAGCGTCCCGGTGAACAGAGTTGCCCCGACCACCAGCACCATCGAAATGGAGAGTTGGGCGACGGCCAGTGCCTTGCCGAGCCGCTGGCGGCTGCCGCTCCGCGACTGCTTCAGCCCTGGATTCAGATTGGAGCGCAGCGCGAGCAGCCCCGGCGCCAGGCCGGCGAGCGTGCACGCCGCGAGCGAAATCGCCCCGGTGAACGCGAGCACGCGCCAATCCGGCGCGGTGGAAAGCAAAAGCTCCTGGGTGCCGTTGAATGAGGCGCCGCTCGCCATCATCGTGACCAGGGCGCTGCTGAACCAGTGCGCCAGCAGTAATCCCGCCGTTCCTCCCACGGCCGCCAACACGAAGCTCTCAGTCAGGAATTGCCGCATCAGCCTGCCGTTACCCGCGCCGATGGCCAGCCGAATCGCGACCTCGCGCTGCCGCGATGCAGCCCGCGCCAGCAATAGTCCCGAGAGGTTCGCGCAAGCCAGCAGCAGGACCAGCGCCACGATCCCCATCAACACCAGCAGCGCTTCCGAATAGTCGTCGCGAATCGAATCGAGACCGTTCGCGCCGGGCAGAACCGCAGCGCGCTGCCGGAGGTAGAGCGGGCGGTCCTTTGCCGGCATGCCGGCGGCCACTTGCCGCACAAAGGGTTGCCAGAGCGCCTGGAGTTCCGCATTCGCCCGCACGAGGGTGGCGCCGGGCGCAAGCCGCCCCAGCATATCGAGCCAGTTGAAGGTCGCTTCACGCCTCTGGTTGTCGTTCAGCAGCATCGCCAGCGGCAGGGTGATGTCGGGATCGCGGCCGAGGCGGGTTCCGTGGTAGCGCGGCGGCGTAACACCCACAACAGTGAACACTCGATTTTGGATCTGAAGGGTGAATCTCTTTCCGACAGCTGCGGGATTCAGGCCGAATCGCCGCTGCCAGTAGCGGTAGCTGATCACCGCGGCCGGCGATGCGGGCGCGACTTCGTCGTCGGCTGGCTCCAGCAGCCTTCCAGCCGCGGGCCGCACCCCAAGCACAGAAAAGTGATCGCCCGTCACCAGTTCGGCGTTCAGGATTTCCTCTGCGCCGTCCATGACGATGGCCGGGGTGCTTTCCATCTCCGCCGCGGCTCCGGAGATCGATTTCAGGTTGTCGCGGAGGTATTCGAACAGGGGATAGGAGACGTTGTAAGGTCTGGCGTTGGGGCCGAGCCTGGTGATCCGCACCAGGCGTTGCGGGTTGTTCACCGGAAGCGAGCGCAGCATCACCGCGTTGATCAAACTGAAGATGGCCGTATTGGCGCCGATTCCGAGCGCCAGCGACAGCACGGACACCGCCAGAAATCCGGGGCTGTGCCGCAGCGTTCGCACCGTGTATCGGAGGTCCTTGGCGAAATCCTCGAGCCAGCGTCCGCGGACGTCGCGGCACTCCTCCTTGAGCTGTTCCAGGCCGCCGAATTCCAGGCGCGCCTGGCGGCGCGCTTCATCCGCGTCCATACCCGCGGCGATAGACTCCCGCACCAACCGCTCGAAGTGGTAGCGCAGTTCCCGATCCAGGCGCGCGTCTTCGGTGAGATGCGCCGCGGTCGCCTTCCTTCGAAACCACATCGCTCTCTCCTACTCCGCCGTTCGCAGGATCATGGCGACGGCCTCCGACAGCCGGTCCCAGTTAGCCGCCTCGTCGTGAAGCTGCTTGCGCCCCACTTTCGTCAAAGCGTAGAACTTCGCTTCGTGCCCGGTTTCCGCCTCGGCCCATTCTGCCTTCAGCCAGCCGCGCTTCTCCAGCCGGTGCAGCGCGGGATAAAGCGAGCCCTGTTGTACCTGCAACACCTCCTTGGAGATCTGCCGGATGCACTGTGCGATGCCGTATCCATGAATCGGTCCTAGCGCGACAATCTTGAGAATCAGCATGTCGAGCGTGCCTTGCAGGAGATCGGATTTCTCGCGGCCCATTCGAATACCTAGAGATCCTACATATACAGGACAATATGTAGAATGTCAAGGCATCGCACCCGTCGCGACGCGATATCGCCTCAGAGCCGCGACCGTGACGGAGCGGAGGGACCCGCATCGGTGAAATCACGCTCACCGCAACACCTCTTCGCCTTCGTGGCCGTGAGACTCCATCTGGCGCTTCACCATGTCGTGATACACGCCGCGCGCGCTCATCAGGTCCTGGTGAGTTCCGCGCTCGATGATGCGTCCGTCTTCCATCAACAGGATCACGCTGGCACGGCGCACGGTGGACAGGCGATGAGCGATCACAAACGTCGTACGGCCGGCGAGCAGAGTCGCCATCGATGCCTGAATGAGCTGCTCGCTCTCGGTGTCCAGGTTGCTGGTGGCTTCGTCCAGAATCAGGATCTGCGGGGACGCGAGAATGGCCCTGGCAATCGCCAGGCGCTGCTGCTGGCCGCCGGAGAGTTTCACGCCGCGCTCTCCCACGAACGTCTCGTACTGCTCGGGCAGCTTGACGATAAACTCGTGCGCGTTGGCGCGGCGCGCCGCGTCTTCCACCTCCGCGCTGGTTGCGTCGCGCCGGCCGTAAGCAATGTTGTCCCGCACCGATCCATCGAACAGGAACACGTCTTGTTGCACGATGCCCAGCAGGCTGCGGTAAGTGTGCAGGCGAAATTCCCGGATATCGCTGCCGTTGAGCAGGATTCGTCCTCGGGTGGGGTCGTGAAAGCGCGCCACCAGGTCGGTTACCGTGGTCTTGCCGGCGCCGCTGCGCCCCACCAGCGCCACCACCGATCCACCGGGCACGACCACGCTGAAATCGCGTACCACCGGCCGGCCTTCCCGGTACTCGAACTCCAGGCTGTCGAATTCAATCTCGCGCACCACGGCGGGCGCGGTGCGGGCGTCGGGCCGGTCGGGCTTGTCGTCTTCCATTCCCAGCACTTCGAATACCCGCTCCATGGCGGCCAGCGAGCGCTGCAGTTCGGAGAAGGAGTTCACGATATTCCACACCGGGTTCAACAGCAGAAACGTGTACCACTGGAACGCCATGATGTCGCCGATGGAGGCGCCGCCGCGCAGGTTGAGGAACCCGCCGTACCAGGCGATCGCCACGTTCACGGCGCTCATCAGCAGGTTCCACGACGTCCAGATGACCATTTCGCGGCGTTGCGCGAACATCTCTTTGCGCAGCATGGTGTGCCGGCCGCGCATATATTCCAGCAGCTCGTTGACTTCGCGCCGGAAAGACCGCACGATGCGAATCCCGGAGAACGTTTCGCCGACCCGGGCATCGATGGCCTCCGCGTCCTTGCGCACCGAACGGTAGATGGGACGGATGCGCTTCGCGAAGATGAAGCTGATCACCATCACGCCGGGAATAATCGCCAGGGCCGTCAATGCGAGCCGCCAGTTCAGCGCCATCAGCACGCCCACCGCGATGATCAGCCGGATCACCGACACCGAGGGCGACACGATGGCCAATTGCATCAGCCCGGTGGTGGTATCCACGTCGCCGGAGAGCCTCGACAAGATGCCGCCGGTCTTCATGTCCCACAGCTTCGGCAACGGCAGGTGCAGGAGCCGCTGGAACAGCGCTTCCCGGAGCGACAGCATGATGCGGTTATTCACCAGGCGCTGCTGATAATCCCGCGTCGCGGTGACCAGGTTGGACACAATCACCACCGTGAGAAACAGCATGCCGCCCAGGTTCAGCCGGTGTAGGCGGTTTGTCAGGGATAAACCGGGGTTCAACAGCACCTTGTCGACGATGAACCGCATGAACAGTGGTTCCACCATCTGCAACCCGGCGCCGGCCAACGCCAGCGCGAACAGAGCCGCTGCCGCGTAGCGGTGAGGCCAGAGCCAGCGCAGGTACTCGCGCAGGTATTGGCGCCGCCGTTTGGTGCGGCTCTTGCGATCCGGTTCGGCCGCCGCCGTCTCCCCGTCCGCCCTCGCATTTTCCGCGGTGGGCTGATGGTTCGTGCCCGCTTCGAGGATCTCGTCGAGCCGCCGCAGTTTGTAGTCGGTGATAAACGAGCGGTAGCGCTGGCGGGAAGAGCGGGGACGGTTCATGACGGCTGATTGCCCTCCCGCCGCACATCGGTCTCAGTGCCGATGCCGCGATCGGAAGGCCGGTGGGTTCAGGATATCACTGGAAGGGTTCTATTCGCCGGAGTTCACTCCGCGCCCAAGACTTCGACTTCATAGACCAGCAACGCGTTGGGCGAGATCACGAACCGCCGTTTGCCCGGTGTCTCGGCCGGGTAAAGTCCCGGGCGCCCGTACCCCAAGGCCGCCGGCACGATCACCACGCGCCGCTCTCCCGGCTTCATCTCGGCCATGACCCCGTCGAGACCCGGGTTGATCTTCGTTTTGCCGGGCTCCACGGTGAACACGCGCGGCGGGTCGATGAAGCCTGGGACTCCGTTGTCGCCGCTCCCGAAGGAGATCAGATCGAGGGGTGGGCCTTCCCGCCCAAGCACGTGTCCCATGTAGCGGACTTCGGTCCCGCGGTAACGCACGCGCAGCGGGCCGCCAGGCGGCACGGCGTTGTCCCGCACCGGTTGGGCCGCGGTGAGCCGCTCGGTCAGTACACCGTTCTCCGGCCCTCTGGCGTTCGGATAGTTGCGCGCGATCCACTCGCGCTCGGCGATGCGCTTCTTCTCCGCGTTCTCGGCCACCCGTTGCTCCGCCGCGCGGACCATCGCCTGGAAGGACTCCGTGGTGGGGTGAAATGCCTGCGCCTTCTCCCCCACCCGCACGATACGCACGCTCTCGATCGAGTCCCCTCGCGCGATGCGCATCACCACCTCCAGGCCTTCGACCACGTCGCCGAACACGTTGTAGTCGCCATCCAGGTAGGAGCGGTCGCCCAGCATGATGCAGAATTGCGCTGCGTTGGTGTTCGGCCCGCCGTTGGCCATGTTCAGAGCACCGGCGTGATTGTGGCTCAGCCGTGCGTGGATCTCGTTGGGAAACGTGTAGCCCGGCCCGCGGGCGCGATCCGACTGCGGAATCCCGGTTTGAATCACGTGACCCGCTTCCACGCGATGCCACACGGTGCCGTCGTAGAAGGGCCGGCCGAGATCGAAAGCCGCGTTGGCGATGGTGCCTTCGGCCAGCCCGACGAAGTTCGCCACCGTCATCGGAACGAGATCCATTTCGAGCCGCGCCACAATCAGGCCCTTGGAAGTGCGGATTTCGGCGTACAAGCCGTCAGGGCGTTTGACTGATTCTTGCGCCGACGCGCCGCTGATCAAAAGTAGGGCCGCCGCAGTGGCGAGTAGAAACTTTGTTAGAAAGTGCATCATGCTCTCCATCAATGTGAGACCCATATTACTATCACGCCCGCCCTCAGTGCCGCGACCGTGAGGGAGCGGAGGGCGTCCTGCGAGATCACTTCGCATTCCGAGATGCAACCAGGCGCAGGTCGGGAGGATGAAGGTCAGAACGGTTCGGGATGCACTGTAACATCCGCGCGCGGGGCTATCTCCTGAATCACCGACTCGATGGTTTCGGTCAGCTCGTGAGCTTGCGCCAGCGTCTGCGCGCCATCCACCAGCACGTGCAGGTCGATGAACAAAATGGGGCCGGAACCGCGAATGCGCACGTTGTGGCAGTTGCGCACACCGGCAACAGCCTCGACGGCCGTCGCGATTCGCTGTTCCATGCCGGCGGGTGCGGTGTCTAGCAGAGCGTCTACCGTGCGGCGGCCCAGTTGCAAGCTCACCCAGACCACCAGGATCGAGACGCCTAGCGCGGCTACGGCATCACCGTTGTGAAGGAATTCGAGCGACGGCCACCATTGGCCTGCCTTAACGCAGATCAAGCCGAGAATCACGACCGCGGAGCTCCACACGTCGGTCTGGAAGTGGAGAGCGTCGGCTTCGAGGGCCTGGCTGTGGAACTTCTGGGCGGCGCGCGAGAGAACACGCGAACGCGAGACATCGATGACGATGGAGGTAGCCATCACCGCGAAGGACCACACCGTAACCTCGATCGTGCCAGTGTGATGCAGCAGGCGGTGCACGGCTTCACGAGCGATCCAGGCACAGGTGATGAGCAGCAGCAGGGTCTCGGTCAGGGCCGAGAGGTTCTCGACCTTTCCGTGACCGTAGAGGTGGGCGGCGTCCGGCGGACGGCCCGAAAGACGGACGGCGAAATACGTCAGCCCGGCGGCGGCCAGGTCCAGGCCGGAATGAGCGGCTTCGGCAAGGATGCCCAAGCTGCCGGTGAGCACGCCGACGACGATCTTAAAGGCCGTTAATCCGACGGCGGCCAGAAGCGAGCTCAGTGCGGCCGACTGTTTCTCGCGGAGAGACTCGGTCACCCGAAATTCAGGCTACCACTGATCGAGGGCCCGCCTAACCGAACACACGTTCCACCAGTTCGCGCGCTTCAGCCTGGATCTGGCGCAGGTGATCCGGGCCGGCGAAGCTTTCCGCGTAGATCTTGTACACGTCTTCGGTGCCGGAGGGGCGCGCGGCGAACCATCCGCGCTTGGTGACCACTTTCAGTCCGCCGATGGAAGCGTGATTTCCCGGCGCTTCGGTGAGCATGGCCACGATCGGATCGCCCGCCAGGCTCTTGGCGTGAACCTGCTCCGGCGTCAGGTCGGCGAACACGGCTTTCTGCGCGGCAGTTGCAGGAGCGTCGATCCGCTCGTAAACGGGAGCGCCAAACTGCTCGGTCAGCGCGCGGTACAGCTCGCCGGGGTCCTTGCCGGTGCGCGCGAGCATTTCGGCGGCGAGCAGCGCCATAATGATACCGTCCTTGTCGGTAGTCCACACCGTGCCGTCGCGCCGCAGGAATGACGCTCCGGCGCTCTCTTCGCCGCCAAAGCCCAGCGCTCCGCCGAGCAGGCCGTCGACGAACCATTTGAAGCCCACCGGGACTTCGAACAGAGCGCGGCCAAGTCCGGCTGCCACGCGGTCAATCAGGCTGCTCGATACCAGTGTCTTGCCAACGCCAGCCGTAGCGCGCCAGCCTGGGCGGTGAGCAAAAAGATAGGAGACCGCCGCGGCGAGGTAGTGGTTCGGGTTGAGAAGGCCGGAGCTGCGGGTTACAACGCCGTGACGATCATGGTCGGTGTCGCAGGCGAACGCCACGTCGAAGCGGTCCTTCATGGCGATCAGGCCGGCCATGGCGTAAGGCGAGGAACAGTCCATGCGGATCTTGCCATCCCAATCCAGGCGCATGAAGCGGAAGGTGGGGTCGGCCTGCTCGTGGGCGATCTCGATCTTCAGGCCGTAGCGCTCGGCGATGCGGCCCCAGTAGGCGATTCCCGCGCCGCCCAGAGGATCGGCGCCCAGCGAGAGCCGCGCCGCGCCCACGGCTTCCAAATCGACGACGGAAGAGAGATCGCTGACATAGGCCGAGATGTAGTCGTGGCGATGGGTAGTGGCCGCGGCAAGCGCCTGGCGGAATGGGAGGCGGCGCACGTCGCGCAGTTCGTTGCGGAGGATCGCGTTGGCGCAGTTCTCAATCCACTTCGTGGTCTTGGTGTCGGCAGGACCGCCGTGCGGCGGATTGTACTTGAATCCGCCGTCGTCGGGCGGGTTGTGCGAGGGTGTGATGACGATGCCGTCAGCCAGGCCAGACGCGCGCCCGCGATTATAAGTAAGGATGGCGTGGGAGAGCACGGGCGTCGGCGTATAGCCGCGATCCTGGTCGATCATGACTTCCACGCCGTTGGCTGCCAGCACCTCCAGCGCGCTGGCGAATGCGGGCTCGGAGAGCGCGTGGGTGTCGATAGCCAGGAACAACGGACCGTTCACGCCATTCTCGGCCCGGTGCTGGCAGATCGCCTGGGTGATGGCCAGAATGTGATGTTCGTTGAACCCGCGGTCGAACGACGACCCGCGGTGTCCGGAAGTGCCGAAGCTGACACTCTGGGAGGGCACGGCCGGATCCGGTTGTTCGCTGTAGTAGGTGGTGATCAGGCGCGGGACGTTGACCAGCATGTCCGGGGTGGGGCTCTGCCCGGCCTTGGGATGAAGGGGCATGGAAAATCCCAGTATCGCAATTTGATTGCCGCCATTGAGATACCATTGTCTTCGGAGGATTCATTTCTTGAGACTCAAGGTCCTATTCGGCGCGGTTCTGCTGTGGCCCGTGGCATCGTGGGCGGCCGATGACATTCGGCCAATCGACGCCAAGGTGGGTCTGTGGGAGTACACGGTGACCACCGAGATCAGCGGCATGCCAGCGATGCCAGTCCCGCAGATTCCGCCCGAAGCGCTGGCGTCGATGACGCCCGAACAGCGCGCGCGGGTGGAAGGAATGATGAAGGGCGGCGCGCGGCCGAACACGATGAGAGTCTGCCTGACCAGGGAATCGCTCAGCAAGGGGCTGGCTGCGAACAATAGCCCCAACAATTCATGCTCAACCAAGGTGCTCAGCTCAACCGAGTCCAAGCAGGTGGTCCACATGGAATGCACGCAGGAGCGCGGGAAGACTACCACCACAACCACCGGCGATTGGACCATCGAAAGGACAGACGCGGAGCACATCAAGGGAACCGCCAGCATGAAGTTCTCGGGCGACCGGCCGATGGAGACAAAATTCACGCTGAGCGGCAAGTGGCTTGGGGCGGATTGCGGGGATGTTAAGCCGGTCGGCGAGAAATAGGCTTACCGCTTCGGCACTACTTTGATATCGGTGACGTAATAGCTCTCACCGGTCACTACCACGGTGGCCTGAATGTGATCGCCGGCATGGAGCTTGGCGAATTCCGCGTCAGGCTTCACCGGGTATTCCATGGTCATGGCCTCCATCCAGTCGTCGATCTTGCCGGCGGAGATGATGGCGGTCTTGGAAGCGGGAGCGAGCGCAATGACATCCCCTTGCATGTCGTAGCGCTTGGAAGGCTGGCGCGCGCCACAACCGAGCAGCGCCACGGCGGCCAATAGGAGGCAGATCCGGCCGATCATCGTTTGACGTCGTCGCAGGACGGGGCGGGCAATTTCACTTGCGGCGCCTTTGTCTCGAACCCCTGAAAGTGAGGCGGCCCGACCACGATGCGATCGTGCGGGTTGGTGCGCAGCACGTTCACCAGCGGGATGGCGCAGGCTTGCCCGGGAGCGAGGGTGACTTTCGGCGTCAGGACCATTACGGGCTGGCCACGCTGCTGCAACAGGTCTCGCAACGTTCTTTGCGCTTGATCGCGCAGCGTCTGATCGCGTAACGCCGGCGGCACTTGTCCCACTTGAACCTGAGGCGCGGCGATGTTTTGATCTGCCTGCTGGACCTGCGCCGGCGCGGCCGGCGGCGCCTGCGTTAACAATGCGGGGACGAGGAATTGGGCAAGCATCAGGAGATGCATACTTCCTCCTGATTGCATTCTAGATCCGGAACGATACTTGGGCAACAGGGCCCAACAGAGTTTGGTCCTACAGGAATTGTCCTGCAAATTCAGGCGGCATGAGGCGGATGGTGGCGGATGGGGCCGTAAGTGGGACGCTGTCGGTGAATTCCGCGCCGGAATTCGCCGGGGCGGCCACACCGGAACGACAGAGATTATTCTGCAAATCTCGCCATCGTGGGTTGATCTCAAACCAGGAATCAATCACTTAGGCGAACACTCGTCGCTTGGATTGTTTGGCGATTCTGAAGAGAAGACAACATGGAACGCTGTGCCGGAGGTTCCATGGGAGGTTCGGCATCCCGCCCTCCGCGGGCCGGGCGTTGCTTGGCAAGTGCGGCCGCTGAGGATCGCGGATGAGAAGCCGACTTGTCGGTCCTGATCCTGAAGTTCCCCCAACGCCGTCTGAGGACGGCAAGCGCCGTGTCTCCGAGGCGAA
>Ga0335081_10021465_pt1 | contig 10450 bp, 7 predicted proteins | sample Lox_Sample_35_FD_206713 | JGI IMG/M metagenome (GOLD analysis project Ga0335081, IMG submission 206713) | Soil microbial communities from Loxahatchee National Wildlife Refuge, Florida, United States - Lox_Sample_3.5 | ecosystem: Environmental > Terrestrial > Soil > Wetlands | place: USA: Florida...
AGGACGAAGCGTTGAGATTCTTCGAGCCGGCTATGTTGGTCCTCAGAAAGACAAGCGGCGCGAACCATAGGACAAACCTTCCCCGTCAATGGATGAAGTTCAATCCGCTGGGGATGAATTGCGGATAGACATAGGCGTAGAGCATGACGATGATGCCGACGATGGCGGCAAGCGCCACGGAATGCCAAAAAACGAAGCGGAAGATGGAGCCTTCGTTGCCGACTTGATTGGTGGCGGCAGTGGCGATGCAGATGGATTGCGCGTCAATCATTTTGCCCATAACGCCGCCTGCGCTATTGGTGGCGCACATGAGAATGGGGCTGAGGTGGAGTTGTTGCGCGGTGATTTTCTGCAGGCCCCCGAAAAGCGCATTGGAGGAAGTGTCGCTTCCGGTGAGCGCGACGCCGAGCCAGCCGATATAAGTGCCGAAGAACGGAAAGAACCAGCCCGTGCGCGTGAAGGCGAGGCCGAGGACGGCGTCCATGCCGGAGTAACGCGTGACGTAGCCTAAGCCGAGCATGCAAGTCATAGCGATGATCGCGAATCGCAATCGGACAAGCGTGCGGCCAAAAATGTGGAAGATTTTGCCAACCCCGAGACCGAGAACAAGTCCCGCAACAATCGCGGCGAAGAAGCAGCCCGTGCCGGTGGCGGTGAGCCAGTTAAAATCAAAACGCGCAGCTTCAGCCACCGGTTTTGGGACAACCGGAGTGGTGCGAAATACCTTAGCGTGAAGATAAGGCCAGTCCCAGCCTGGAGGGCCGGGACGCACTTTGCCGTCAGCCATCACGACACGGAATGCCGGCGTAGTGGCTTTGTTCATAGCGCCCTTGATGGAAGGCAGGCCCCACAGCAAGACGAAGATGGAGAGGATAGCAAAAGGCATCCAGGCCTTCGCGATTTGGCCTGTGGAATAGTGCTTTACGGAGTCGCGGGCTTCGGCGGCGGTGACGGCTTGCTCATCCGGGAAGCGCCAGATTTTCTTCGGCTGCCAGATGCGCAGAAAGAGCAGCGTAGCAAGGAGCGACACGACGCCGGCGGTGATATCCACGAGATTGCTGTCCATGTGATTGGCCCAGAACCATTGGGTGGCGGCAAAAGAGACTCCGACGACGAGAATGGCGGGGAAAACTTCGAAAGTTTCTTTCCAGTTGACCATCGCGCGGACAAGCCAGAAGGGAACAATGATCGCCGTGATGGGGAGAATGCGGCCGATCATGGCGTTCAGGTCGCTTTCACTAAGCGCCGTCACTGCTGCAAGCGTGTGGACGGGAGTTCCGATAGCACCCCAGGCGACAGGAGCCGTGTTGGCGATGAGGTTGAGAGCAGCAGCCTGGAACGGCCGGAAGCCGAGACCGATCATGAAAGCGCCGGCGATGGCAACGGGAGCGCCGAATCCAGCGGATCCTTCGATAAATGCGCCAAAGCAGAAGGCGACGAGCAGGAGTTGCAAGCGGCGGTCAGGGGTGATGGCGGCGACTGACTGCTTCATGATTTCAAACTGGCCGGTCTCCACAGAAATGTCGTAGAGGAAGACCGCTGCGATAACGATCCAGACGATTTTGAGCAGACCGAAGGCCGAGCCGTAGAAAAAGCTGGAAACCGCGAGCAGAGCGGGCATCTTAAAGGTAAGGATCGCGACAATGACGGCTGTGGAGGCGCCGGCGATGGCGCAAAGATGCGGGCGAACGCGCAGTCCGGCGAGCAAACCGAGAAGAACGAGAATGGGCAGGGCGGCAATAAGGGTGGAGAGCGACCAATGGCCCATCGGGTCATATACTTGTGTCCAGGTCACGAAGAGACCTCCAATTATGGATCCTGCAAAGTACGGGCGAGCGCGTGTTCACTAGGGCCTGCGGACGGGGGACAGCGGCGAGCGACCCCACGATCGTCCCCGGAACAGCTTAAATCTGGGGGGTGAAATACTTCGTAAAGCCGTTCTTGTCAAGGGCTAACTGATTTTGGGAATGTACGCCAATTCCTCTTTGGAGGAGCATAATGGGGGTTGGCTAAAGGCCAATTCGGCCCTTACGGTTTCTTAACAAAGCGCTCACCGCTTGCTTAGGGCAGAAGTGCGTAAATGCTAGCTCGGAGACGGTGATGACGGATCTTGTCTTTGTCCTCGCTACGGTGATTTTCTTTGGTGTGGCCATTCTCTACGTGCGCGGATGCGACCGCCTGAAGTAGCACGGATAACAAACGGATAAAAAAATGCTTGGGAACATCATACTGATCGCCATTTGTGTTCTGCTGTTCGGTTACTTGCTTTATGCGCTTCTGAAGCCGGAGAAATTTTAGCCATGACTGCCAATGGTTGGTTTCAGATCGCGTTTTTCCTGCTGATCATTCTGGCTGTTGCCAAGCCGGTCGGCGTTTACCTGGCTCGCGTTTTCAATCGCGAAAAGACGTTTCTTGATTTCGCGTTCCAGCCCATCGAGCGATTGATCTACAAGATCTGCCGCATCCGGGACGACCGCGAGATGCGCTGGACGGAGTACACCAGCGCGATGCTGCTGTTCAGCGGCGCTTCCATGGTGCTGCTCTACTTGATCGAAAGAACGCAGCGGTGGCTCCCCTATAACCCGCAAAAGTTGGCGAACGTCGATCCCGCTCTGGCTTTTGGCACCGCCGCTTCGTTCACGACAAACACGAATTGGCAAGCCTACACGCCGGAAACCACCATGAGTTACCTCACGCAAATGGCGGGACTGGCCTATCACAACTTCGTTTCAGCCGCCGTGGGTATCGTCCTGGCCATCGCGCTGGTGCGCGGAATTTCCCGCCGCGAATCCAATACTTTGGGGAACTTTTGGGCCGATATGACGCGATGCTTGCTGTGGGTGCTGCTGCCCGCGGCTCTCGTCGTTTCTTTGGTGCTCGTGTCGCAAGGAGTCATCCAGAACTTCAAGCCGTATGCCACGGTCCAGCTCGTTGAGCCTCAAACGGTGCAAACACAAGGGTCCGACGGGAAGACGGTGACGCAGACTGTGACGCAACAGACGATCGCGTTGGGCCCCACCGCTTCTCAGGAAGTGATTAAGGAACTCGGCACAAACGGAGGCGGATTCTTTTATTCCAACAGTGCACATCCTTTCGAAAATCCGACGCCTCTGACCAACTACATTGAGATGATTTTGATCTTCGCCATTCCTTCCGGCCTTACGTACACGCTTGGGCGAATGACAGGATCCCAGCGCCATGGCTGGGCCGTCTGGGCCGCGATGGCCGTGCTCTTTCTTGCCGCGGTAGCGCCCGCCTATTGGGCAGAATCTCGCGGCAATCCGATGCTCTCAAACGCAGGCGCGGATCAACATGCCAACGCACTGCAGGCCGGCGGAAACATGGAGGGCAAAGAGGTTCGCTTCGGGATCGCGAATTCCGCATTGTTTGCCACGGTTACGACCGACGCGAGCTGTGGAGCAGTGAACGGCATGCACGATTCGTACACGCCGCTGGGCGGAATGATTCCGCTGATCAACATCATGCTGGGCGAGATTGTTTTTGGTGGAGTTGGAGCCGGGCTCTATGGCGTCTTGGTCTTCGTGATTCTCTCGGTGTTCATTGCCGGACTCATGGTCGGCCGGACACCAGAGTATCTCGGGAAAAAGATCGAATCCTACGACGTCAAGATGGCCATGCTTGCCGTGCTCATTTTGACGCTCACAATCCTGGGCTTTACCGCCATTGCGGTGGTCACGTCGTTCGGCAAAGCGGGCATCACGAATCCTGGGCCGCACGGCTTCTCGCAGATTCTCTACGCGTACGTCTCCTCGACGGGCAACAATGGATCGGCGTTTGCCGGAATCAATGCAAACACGCTGTGGTACGACACCACCACGGGTGCCGCCCAACTTCTTGGCCGCTTCTTCATGATCATCCCAATCCTGGCCATCGCCGGTAGTCTCGCGAAGAAGAAAATTGCTCCCGAATCCTTGGGGACTTTCCCAGTAACCGGCCCGCTATTTTCCGGTCTCCTTGTCGGCGTCATTTTGATTGTTGGCGCCCTCACTTTCTTCCCGGCTCTTAGTCTGGGGCCGATTCTGGAACACCTGCTGATGCTTGCAGGCAAGACTTTCTGAGGTGCCTATGGAACAGGTACGCCTTCATCATCCGCCGAAGGTGCGTTCCCTTGCGGATAAGAAAATTCTGTGGCGCGCAATCCTCGATTCGTTCACCAAATTGCACCCACGAACGATGGTCAAGAACCCGGTAATGTTTGTGGTTGAGGTTGGCGCCGTGCTCACGCTCATTCAGTGGGCGCGCGACTGGTACTACCACACCGGGGACTTTGCCTTCGGCCTGCAAATTGCCTTGTGGCTTTGGTTCACCGTGTTGTTTGCCAACTTCGCTGAAGCGATGGCCGAAGGGCGCGGCAAAGCGCAAGCCGAGACGTTGCGCAAAGCCAGGGCGGAAACCCAGGCGCGGCGCCTTCGTTCGGATGGTTCCGAAGAAAAAGTAGCGAGTTCCAAGCTTCGCACCGGAGATCTGGTCCTCGTTTGCGCGGGTGAGTTCATCCCGGGCGACGGAGAAGTGATCGAAGGCGTCGCTTCGGTGGACGAGTCCGCGATTACCGGAGAGTCTGCCCCCGTGATCCGCGAGTCGGGCGGGGATCGTTCCGCGGTCACTGGCGGAACCAAAGTGCTTTCCGATGAAATCAAGGTACGCATTACCTCGAATCCCGGCGAGACGTTTCTGGACCGCATGATTAAGCTGGTGGAAGGCGCTTCCCGGCAAAAGACTCCGAATGAAATTGCGCTGAACATCCTCCTTGCCGGTCTGACGATCATCTTTTTGCTTGCGGTCGTCACACTGCAGCCCTATGCGATCTATGCTGGAGCGCCGCAAAGCATTTTTGTGCTCGTTTCGCTCCTCGTTTGCTTGATCCCAACGACCATCGGGGGCCTGCTGTCTGCCATTGGCATTGCGGGCATGGACCGGATGATTCAGAGAAACGTGATCGCCATGTCTGGCAGAGCCGTCGAAGCTTCCGGTGACGTGGACGTGCTGTTGCTCGACAAAACGGGCACCATCACGCTCGGGAACCGGCAGGCCACCGCGCTTCACCCGGCGCCAGGAATCTCTGAAACGGATCTCGCCAATGCGGCGCAACTTGCCTCGTTTGCCGATGAGACACCGGAGGGCCGGTCGATCGTAGTCCTCGCTAAAGAAAAATACGGGCTCCGTGGCCGGGAGCTGGCACCGCACAGCCCGATATTCATCCCATTCTCCGCGCAGACCTGCATGTCAGGAGTCGATCTGGACGGGCGGGAAATTCGCAAAGGCGCGCCGGATGCAATCGCGCGCTATGTAGCGGAGAAAGGCCGCAACGTCCCACCGGAAACCATGGACGTTGTCAAAGTGATCTCCAACCTTGGCGGAACGCCATTGCTCGTTTCGCAAAACCGCCAGGTGCTCGGTGCCATTGAGTTGACTGACGTAGTGAAGGGCGGAATGCGGGAGCGGTTTGAACACCTCCGTGCCATGGGAATTCGCACCATGATGATTACCGGCGACAATCCGCTGACCGCGGCAGCCATCGCGCGGCAAGCCGGTGTCGACGATTTCCTCGCTCAGGCCAAGCCCGAAGACAAGATGGCACTGATCAAGAGCGAACAGGCAAAGGGCAAGCTGGTGGCGATGACCGGTGACGGCACCAACGACGCTCCGGCACTCGCGCAGGCCGACGTAGGCGTCGCCATGAATACGGGCACGCAAGCCGCAAAAGAAGCGGGCAATATGGTGGATCTCGATTCCAATCCGACCAAGCTGATTGAGATCGTGGAAATCGGCAAGCAATTGCTTATCACCCGAGGCTCTCTCACTACTTTCTCTATCGCGAACGACGTCGCCAAGTATTTCGCAATTATCCCCGCGATGTTTGCCGCGGCCTTTCCGCAACTCGGCGTTCTCAACATCATGCGGCTTCAGACGCCGCAGTCCGCGATCTTATCCGCGGTCATTTTCAACGCGCTGATTATCATCGCGCTGATTCCGCTGGCTCTGCGAGGAGTACGGTATCGCCCAGTCGGAGCGGCGGCCTTGCTGCGGCGCAATCTCCTGGTTTATGGCGTGGGCGGGGTTATCGCGCCGTTCTTTGGAATCAAGCTGATCGACATGTTGATCACCTATTTGCATCTCGCGTGAGGTGGAGCCATGAAGGACAACTTGCGAATCGCGATTATCTTTACGATTGTGACGACCCTGATCTTCGGCGTGCTTTACCCGCTGGTAGTTACCGGTCTTGCTCAGCTCTTTTTCCCTTCGCAGGCGAACGGCGAACTCATCGTAAAGAACGGGCAGGTCATCGGCTCTCGCCTGATTGGTCAGCCATTCTCTTTGGACAAATATTTCCATCCCCGGCCCTCTGCGGCGGGGAATGGCTATGACCCAGTGGCGCCAAGCGGCGGCGCCTCGAATCTTGCACCCACCAACAAGGCGCTACTGGACCGGGTGAATTCCGACGTTCAAAAGCTGCGGGCGGAAAATCCGGGCGCGCCGATTCCAGTCGATCTCGTTACCACTTCCGGTTCCGGGCTGGACCCAGACATCTCTCCCGCTGCGGCGGAGTTTCAGATTCCACGCGTGGCGCGAGCCCGCGGAATTTCCGAACAAGCGCTGCGCGAGTTTGTGGGCAAGCACGCAACGGGCCGCCAATTCGGGTTTCTTGGCGAGCCCCGCGTCAACGTACTCGAGTTGAATCTGGAGCTGGATTCCGCGTTTCCCGCAAAAAACTAGCGGTGGCCCTATTTCTGGGAGCGATGCGCGGCCTTCGGTGCGCTGGCCTTTGGCGACTCGAAGCGGTAACCCACCCACGGCTCGGTCAAGATGTACTTGGGCTTAGAAGGGTCCTTCTCAATTTTCTTGCGCAATTGGTTGATCACTACGCGCAGATTTTCAGTCTCGTCGCCATAGTCCGGTCCCCAGACCGTTTGCAGCAGCCGGCGATGCGTCAGCGGTTTCCCGCTGTTGGCGATTAATTGCTTCAATACCTCGAATTCCTTGGGCGCGAGGTGGACTTCCTCCCCCGCCACCGTTACCTTGCGCGATTCAAAATCCACACTGAAGTCCTTCGAGACGAACTCAGGAATGGCTTCGGCCACGGAATATCTTCGGAGCGCCGCGCGAATGCGTGCGAGCAGTTCTTCGATGCCGAAAGGCTTGGCGACGTAGTCGTCGGCGCCGGCATCGAGCGCGAGCACTTTGTCGCGTTCGGCATTGCGCACGGTGAGCATGATGATGGGCGCGGCGGTTCCCCGCCGCAGTTCGCGGCATGCATCGATTCCACTCATCCCGGGCATATTCACATCGAGGAGAATCAAGTCGGGCTTTTCTTTGCGAGCCAGTTCGATGGCTTCTTCACCGGTTTTCGCTTCCAGGATTACATAGCCGTGGCTGGTTAGCGTCGAGCGCATCACGCGACGGATCTGCGGCTCGTCATCCACAACCAATATATTGGCCGCAGTTGTCATCGCATCTCACCTTTCGAGTTCACCGCCGGCAGGGTGAAGGAGAACACGGAACCATGCCCGAGCTGGCTGGTCACCGCAATAGTCCCACCGTGCGCCGTAACGATAGCTTTGGAGATGGAAAGTCCCATCCCGGTCCCCCGCACGAGGTAACGTTGGTCGCGCCCGCGGTAAAACTTGTCAAAAATCAATCCCTGCTCGAAAGCGTCGATCCCTGGCCCGTGGTCCGCAACGCTCGTCTGAACAGTGTCGCCGCTAAGCTCCGCTGTCACGGTGATGGGCTCCTCCTTGGGTGAGTAAATATTCGCATTGTCGATTAACTGCACGAGAATTTCCTCCGCCCGGTTTGCGTCGGCGCGAACAGGCGGCAGATTCGGGGCGACGTTCACGACCACTTTTCGGTCGGCCAGCGGCTTTTTCAAGTGCGCCAAAGCCCGGCTAATAATCTCTCCAATGGAAACCGGCTCAAGCCGAAGCTCGAATTCTCCAGCCTCGAGTTTCGCCATCTCGGAAGCCTCTTCGACGAGGTGATTCAGCCGGTCGCACTCTTCGTTGATAATGCTGAGTAGTTCGTGCCCTTGTTTCGGGTCAGTCTGCGGCGTGGTTAACAGACCCGTGACCGCGGCCTTAATGGAGGTCAACGGAGTGCGAAAATCATGGGCGATGGAATCCATCAGCGCGGATTTCAATCGTTCTCCCTGGCGATCCGCTTCCGATTCACCAAGTTGTTCGACCGCGCGGGCGCGCTCGATGGCGATGGCGATCAACGATCCAATGGCATCCAGAGTTTGGCGGGAAAGCATGGCACCGGAAATTCCGACACTGCCGATAGGCTTCACACCCATGCGCACAGGCAGAAAGTAAACTGCCTGCGCGCTGTCAATAACACCTTCGTCGCGCAAAAATGCCGTCTTCAACTGCCCCTCATCGAGTTGTGCTGCACCATATCCCGAACGGTAGAACTTATCCTTCTGAGGAAGAAACAATTCGGCAGCACCGGCTTCAAAACATTCGACGATGTAATTGGGCACCGCGTTCATCAATTGGATGACGTTTCCTTCCCCCAACAACTTCTGACTAAAGGAATAGAGGCGCTCGACTTCTCTGCGCCGGCTATTTGAGGCGTCCGCTTCCTTGCGGATTCGCGCAGAAAGCTGGCTGCCCATGATGGAGGTAAACAAAAACGCAAAAAGCGCCACCCAGTTTTGCGGATCCGCAACAGTGAACTGTCCAATCGGCGGCAAGAAGTTATAATTGAACAGTAGCATCGCCGTGAGCGACATGAAGACGGAAACCACCGTTCCCCACACGGCGGAAACTGCTAGAATCGCGAGAAGGAACGAAAGCGCCACCGTAGTCTGATTGACAGGCAGGATGAAGCGATAGAAGTAGGTAATACCGGAGAGGAGCAGGGCTGCAACCAGAAATCCTGTTACCCTGCCGGCTAACAGTCGAAGCATGTAAGTATTCTAGCGCATAGAGGTATTTTTCTCAGGAGTAGCCGCTTCCGTGCCCAAGAACGCTCAAGAATGGCTTGATGTCGTCTCTCCCGCGCCGAAAACCCGCGGAATTTTCAAATTATTTCTCGGCTACGCTCCTGGGGTAGGGAAGACCTTCAGCATGCTGAGCGAAGCGTCGCGGCGGCGGAGCCGCGGCGAAGATGTGGTGATCGGCATCATCGAGACTCACGGGAGAAAAAGAATTGCCGAACTCGCCGCGCAATTGGAGGCCGTGCCCCGCAAGAAGATCGAGTACAAGGGCACGCTGTTTGAAGAGATGGACGTGGACGCGATCCTGGCACGGCGTCCCGCGGTCGCGTTGGTCGACGAACTGGCGCACACGAACATCCCCGGCAGCAAGCATCGCAAGCGCTACGAAGACATCCAGGAACTGATCGCCGCCGGCATCGATGTCCTTTCCACCTTAAACATTCAGCACATCGAAACCATTGCTCCCACGGTTCGCGCGATTACCGGCATCACCGTGCGTGAAACGGTTCCGGATTGGGTGCCGCTTTCGGCTTCGGAAACCGTGATGGTCGATTTGACTCCCGAGGCTCTGCAAAATCGCATGCGGCGAGGAGACGTCTACGGCCAGGAAAAAGTCGAGCAGTCCCTGAAGAACTTCTTCCGCCGCGGCAATCTCATCGCCCTCCGCGAGTTGGCCTTGCGTCAAGTCGCCGAGCAAGTAGACCGCAGCCTCGAGTCCTACATGGACGCGAAGGACATCCGGCAGAATTGGGGTGTTCGCGAACGTCTCGCGGTCTGCGTCTCAGGCAATCCCTCCGGTCAGTACCTCATCGCCCGCGCCGCGCGTCTGGCGCGCCGGATGGATGCGGAACTGTATGTGCTACACATCGACCGTGAATTCGCCAAAGGCCAAGTGGATACCAAAGCGCTGGACGCCAATTTGCGTTTCGGCGAGAATCTGGGCGCACAGATTCATCGTTTGAAAGGGCGAAGCGTTGCGGATACCGTCGCGGAATTCGTGCGCAACAAGCACATCACCCAAGTCATGTTCGGCCGCGCCCCTGTTCGCGATTGGCGCAAATACCTTTACCTCTCTGCGGTTCACCGTTTTCTGCGCGAATCTCCGCCAGTGGACATCCACATCGTCACGCAAGAGCCCACCGACAGCCAATGAACCTCCGGCAAAACTCCCCAGTGGGAAGCGCGCGAAGCCCTCATGCCCATATGCGGCTGGAAAGAGAGAAGAGTGGGAGACTGGTCAGAGCTGCCAGCCGCCGCCAAGCGACCTGTAAAGTTGCACGAGGCTTTGGTATTCGTTGCCGCGCGCCTGGGCAAGAGTGAGTTCCGCGGCAAAAAGCGACCGCTGGCCGTCCAGAACTTCCAGATAGGTAGTGGTGCCTCCCGTGTATCGCAGATTGGACAGCCGCACGGATTCTTGTAGATCCGCCACGGTGTCCTCTTGGCGAATGCGAACTTCGTGCAGTTTCTGATAGCCGATGAGCGCATCGGAGACGT
>Ga0335081_10021467_pt1 | contig 10450 bp, 9 predicted proteins | sample Lox_Sample_35_FD_206713 | JGI IMG/M metagenome (GOLD analysis project Ga0335081, IMG submission 206713) | Soil microbial communities from Loxahatchee National Wildlife Refuge, Florida, United States - Lox_Sample_3.5 | ecosystem: Environmental > Terrestrial > Soil > Wetlands | place: USA: Florida...
GGCAAAATTCAGTTGGCGCATTCGCAGCTGGTGCACTTTTCGCGCCCCTCGATTGACCTGTTATTCGAATCGGTGGCCGGCCTGTATGGGTCGCGCTCGATTGGGGTCATTCTGAGCGGATCCAATCGCGACGGTGCCGTGGGCATTCGCGCCATCAAAGAGGCCGGTGGAACCACCCTGGCCCAGGATCCGGCAAGCGCAGAATTTCGTACCATGCCGCAGGCCGCCATCGCTACCGGCTGCGTGGATTTCGTCGTCTCCATCGCTTCATTAGGGGATGTCTTGATCGCCCTCTGTGAAGGCAGGCGGGTTCGGCAATGAAGGACATTGCGCTCAAAGACCTGTTGCAGGAGCTGGCCGAGCAGCGCGGGATTGACTTCCGCGGCTACAGGAAAACCACCCTCGAACGCCTTCTCCGCAAGCGCATGTTTCACGTCAACATCGGCAATTATGCCGAATACGGAGAATACATCCGCAACCACTCCGATGAAGCCAATGCGCTGCTCAATACCCTCCTGATCAACGTGACCGAATTCTTCCGCGACCTGCCCGCCTGGGAGGTCCTGCGCAATGAGATCCTGCCGCCCCTGCTCAAGCCGCTCAAGTCCGGCGGTTCCTACCGCGCCTGGAGCGCCGGCTGCGCCAGCGGCGAAGAAGCCTACTCCATCGCCATCATTTTGAGCGAATTTTTCGGCCCCCGCATTGCCGAATTCGACATCAAGATCTACGCCACCGATATTGATGAAGAGGCGCTTACCGCCGGGCGCCGCGCCGAGTACTCCGCCGACGCCCTGCGCCGCATCCGGCCGGAGTGGCGCGACAAATATTTTCACGGCAAAAACATGTTTCGCGTCAGCCGGGAAATCCGCCGCCTGGTGATTTTCGGACGCAGCAATCTCGGGCAGGATGCGCCCATCTCTCACGTGGACCTGTTGGTCTGCCGCAACGTGCTCATCTACTTTGATTCCGAACCGCAGAAGCAGATTCTGACCCGCCTGCACTACGCGCTGGCGCCTGGCGGCATTCTGTTCCTGGGCAGGTCGGAGTCGCAGCTCACCAATTCCACGCAATTCCGGCGGCTGAACTCCCGCTGGCACCTCTTCCAGCGCATCACGCCGCCCACCAACGGCGCCAAGTCCGAAGCGGAAACCCAAGCCTCCGCAGCCGACGCTGGGTCCACCGAGATTGGCCGCCGTGAGCTCGATACCCTACGTTCCCAGCATCGCTACATGCTCGAGACCCTGCGCCTGGGCGTGCTTGTGCTGGCACCGGATGACAACATTGTCCAGATCAACACCGCTATGCTGATGCTCTATGGCCTCCCTCCGGCCAATCTCGACGGCAAGCGCTTCCAGGAAACCGTCCTTTTCACGCGCATGGCTGATATTGGCGCTCAATTGCAGGCCAGCCGCCTGAACAATGAAACTGTGCGCTTCCAGAACCAGGTGAAGGAGGACGGTGAAGAACACCTGCTCGAAGTCACCCTGCGCCCCGTCATGGACGAACGGGGGACTCGCAACGGCACCCTCATTTACTGCGAAGACGTGATCGTGCAGGAAAAGCTGCAGACCACGATTGAAGGCCTCGAATCCACCAGCGAAGAACTGCAATCGGCCAATGAAGAGCTGGAAACCACCAACGAAGAGCTGCAGTCCTCCAACGAGGAATTGGAAACCACCAACGAGGAATTGCAGTCGCTCAATGAAGAGCTGGAAGCCACCAACGAGGAATTGCGGTCGCTCAATGAAGAACTGGAAACCACCAACCAGGAACTGGAGGAGCGCAGCAGGGACCTCGACCGGGTCCACAGCCTCTACGCCCAGACCCTGGCGAAAATCCGCCTGCCTGTCCTGCTGGTGAACTCAGAGCGGCATATTGAGTTCTGGAACAACATGGCCTTGCGCCTGTTTGGCTTCAAAACCAACCCTCCGATTGAGTTTCAGCTGGAGCAGCTTCCCCTGCCCGCGCCTTTACGCAAGCTGCTGACGCGACGCGCGCGCGGAGTGCTGGCGAGGCACAAGCCGGTAATCGTGCGCAACATCGCTCTGCAGGGCACGATTTATCCTCTGGTGGATATTCACTTCAGCTTCGTCGAGCGCGAGGACCGCGGCAGCGACGTGCTCATCATGTTCGAGCCGCAGTCTCCGAACCCAGGCAAAGGCGCAAGAAAACTGGCGAGGAACTCGCGCAAGCCCCCGCGCTCTCGCGCCCGCCGCGGCAAGAAGCGCTAACCTCACGCGCCCGGCACAGTCTTCGCTACGCTTATCCGCGCCTCTTGGCCTGCCGCTTCTTGCGCTGCTTCTGTGCCTCCTCGCGCAATTTCCTGGCGCGAACGCTCAGGTCATGAGCTTCCATGTGCAGCTTCTCGGCCTTGTGATGCACTTTGTCCACGTCATCGTGGGCCCTGCGTGCGGCCTCCTCGGTGCGCTCGGTTTCCTCCACGATCTCGGCCGCTCTCCGATTCAGATCCAGTTCTTTTGCCATGGGAAACTCTCGTTCGGCTTACGCCGTTCTTTCTCGGCGGGCCCGGTTTTTCCTGCGCCGCCAAGCGCGTGTTCTTGGGAAGCTCAGCTTGCGGGTCTCACCTCCACCGGGCAAGTCGCTTGCCGTCGGATTCGCGGACCAGGCGCCGGGATGGAGACGGCCGGCTTCACGCCGCTTCCGACCGGCTCACCCCAACCGCCTTCAGCACATTGTTCAGGATCCGTCCCTGGTACCAGAACGAATTTACCCCCGAGCCGTTGTAGCGGCGCACCGCGTACGGCCAGTCGCAGCCGACCTTATCCCGCGCCGGCGTTGTGCTGAACGGCGCCGGATTGTAATACTGCGTGGTCACATAAAGACCCGTCGAACCCTCATACAAAGGCGTGCTTCCCGGCGTGATCTGCACCAATCCGGCAGCCGCCACGCAAGCCTGGCAATCGGTCAGATAGCGGGCATCGCTGGCCTCGTATTTGCACAACCGCAGTGGCCCGCGCCCAAATTCCGCAATCCGGTCATTGGCAACGTCGCTTGGCCCGTTCACATATTTGTCGAACTTTCCCCGCAGCTCCTGGATCGCCATCCGCACATTCTGAATCGGGTCGCCCATCACCTGCGCCACCTCCTCGGTGGTCGGCGGATGATGAAACAGCGTGTACTGCCCGGCCCCATAACCGCGCGAGGTAATTGCATAGCCGCCGGCCGCGCCGTGCAGGTTTCGATCCAGTCCCACCACGATAAAGCTGTCGCCACTGTTGTAATGCTCAAGGCCGCTCTCCTGCTGCAGAATAGCCAGCAGGAAGGGAATGGGAACGGCCTGCTCCGGGAGCGCTGCCAGCTTCGCGCGAAAGGCGTTGTTGTCGGCTTTGGGATCGGCGCTGAAAGGCAGCTTGGGGAACGCCGGATCATCCAGAATGTCGGAGATGCAGGCCGCCATCGGCTCGTCCACCTGCCCCGTCACCGCGCTCACGCGATTGTTGTTGTAATCCTGCACCCGCACCGGAGCGCTGCCGTCGTTGCCGGTGCTCGTTCCGTCGTTGTGCAGCAGGTCATATTGCAGCGCCATCACCCCCGATTCCGTGCCCGGGCCGAACTGCCCGTCGAAGCCGGCCCGCAGGTATCCCAGGCTGCGCAAGTCACGCTGCAGATCGCGCACCGCCGGGCTGCTCGCCCCTTGCTGCAACACCAGCCCAGGTTGCCGGTAGCTGAGATTCGGCATAACGGATCACCTCCCGTTCTCTGAAGCACGCAGAATCGCGGACCATCGCTTCAGCAGCATGGCTTCAGCAGCTTGGCTTCAGCAGCTTGGCTTCAGCAAAATGACGCAGGCCTTCGCGGGACTGGCGTCGAGGGAAGGTCGCCAGTATATCGCCGCAGAAACCAAGGTCAAGGCCAAAGCCTCGGCGGTGGCATTCTGCAAATGGTCGTGGCGGCATCCCGCCGCATTCACTCACTGGACGGCCCAGCTCTGATCCCTCCCATTCTGGGAAAAGCCCCTTTTTCGGGCAATGACGACACGCACCACTCCCCGCAAGGTGTGTCTCGGATCACAGACTTGCCGCGCCGTTCGTAAAACAATGATTGGGTTGCAAAAGGGGGGAAGTATGCAGGTTTCGATAGAACATCTCGGAGGAGTGCAGTTCGAAATCAGGGCCCGCCAACACTCCATCGCGTGTGACCAGCCGCCCGAAAACGGCGGGTACGATGAAGGCATGACTCCGCCGGAACTGTTTCTTGCTTCACTGGGCTCCTGTGCCGGCTTCTATGCCGCCATGTACCTCAAAAAACGCAAGCTCAGCACGGAAGGGACGGTCGTTCGCGTGACTGCGGACAAGTTGAAAGACCCGCCGCGTCTGGACAACTTTCGCATCGAACTCGAGGTTCCGGTTTCTCTCAAGGAAGAGGAACGCATCGGCGTGGAAGAGGCCGTGCATCATTGTTTGATACACAATACTCTGCTTCATCCGCCGCGGATCACGCTGGAGACGAAAAGCGCAATGCTGGCCGGGAGATAGGAGACATTCCTTCCGCCGGCAGCCAGTCGCTCTTGGACAAGCGAAGATCTCGCTCAGCCCGACAAACAGACTAGTCCGACGCCATGGGCGTCGCGGCGGGTTCTGAAACCGGGGCCGCTTCCGGCACCGCTTCCGGACGTTTGCGGGAACGGTTCGGCGGCAGGCCGGCCTCGCGAATCTTATACAGCAGCGCGCGATAGCTGATGCTCAGCGCCCGCGCCGCCTGTTTGCGGTTCCAGTGATGCGCCTGCAGCACTTTCAGAATGATTTTGCGCTCCAGTTCGCGCGTGGCCTGGCGGGTCAGCTTCTTCAGCGAAATCGGCCCATCCAAATTGATCTCCGGATTGAAATACTCCTGCTCGCGCGTCACCAGGTCTGAGCTGATCGCCTCTTCACTCCCCAGAATCACGTAGCGCTTGATCAGGTTTTCCAGCTCGCGGATGTTGCCCGGCCAGTGATACTTCTGCAGCACCGCCATCATCTCCGTGGAGAGCGCTTTGGCGCGGCAGTTGTACTTGTGGTTGTAGAACTCGAGAAAATAGTTGACCAGCGTTTCGATATCGCCGCGCCGCTCGCGCAGAGGCGGCAGCTGCAGGTTCACAACGTTGATGCGGTAGAACAAATCCTGGCGAAACGTGCCGTTCTCGATTTCCACTTCCAGCTGGCGATTGGTCGCGCACACCACCCGCACTTCCACCTTCTTGTCTTCCTGCGCGCCGATGCGGCAGAACTGGCCATCCTGCAGCAGCTGTAAAAGCTTCGACTGCAGCGCCGGATCCAACTCCGAAATCTCATCCAGAAACAGCGTGCCGCGGTGCGCCATTTCCACGCGGCCCGGCTTCGAACCGTAGGCGCCGGTGAAGGCGCCTTTTTCATAGCCAAAAAGTTCGCTTTCGAGCAGCGTGCCGGGAATCGCCGGGCAATTCACCTTGACGTACGGCCCGTTCTTCCACGGCGAAAGCCGGTGAATCATGCGGGCAATAATGTCCTTGCCCGTGCCGCTCTCTCCCTGAATCAAAACCGGAACATTGGCGCCGGCCACCTTGTTCAGGCGGTCACGCAGCGACAGCATGGTCTCCGAGCGGCCAAAGACTACCTGGTCCGGCGGAACCTCGCCTACCGTCTGCACAAATGAACTGACTGGGTTTCCTGAGGTACTCAGCATGTTGCGGGTCGCTCCTCTGCCACCGTCGAATGTGCACCCCGAGCGCCAAACCGCGGCGGCCGGGCAGAGGAGGACCGAAATCGGGCATAAATGCCCACTTCTTCAGATAGTTACACAAGAGGGGAAGGCTGTTCAATGAACCAAAGTCACGGGTCCGGCGGGCCAACGGCTTAGCGCTGGGGGAGGGAAAATCTTTTCACATTAGAGAACCAACTTTCCGCCCACGGGAACGGCCGTTGCTGCTCCCGTTCCCCAGGGGATGGGCGAACTTCAGCCCCACCAGATGGTACCCTTCGCCGTGTGTTACCCGCAGCGTGCGGGCGCGCAGGTAGCGTTCGGTCCTTTGCGGCAATTCAACTCCGGGCACCGGTGCGGTTGGTATCTCTAGGGAAACCTGTGCCGGAAGCGGCAAGGAGCGCCGCACGGCCAGCAGCGCTCCCCCTGCTGACACGTTCATGGCGGTGGCAAACTCCAGAAAATCCTTGCCTTTTTCGTCCCGGCTGCGGATAAAGATAGGAATTGCCAGCGCCAGGCGCGGCCACTTGCGGCGTTCGTTTTTGTGGGGGATCGGGCTCAAACCAGTTCCTTTCTCGCTTTCAGCATCTTTCCTTGTCGCACCTCAGGGGCCAAACTCTCGGGTGTAACCAGCGGAAATACCGGCAAAAACCGGAAACAAAGCCGGTTCCGGCCAGCAAATGCCGTCTGGCGGCACCTCCCCTCCGCGACTTGCGGCCGCCATTTTCCCAATTCGGGCTTGCTATGCACAGGCTTTTGACACCCATAGGAATGCAAGCTTTTTCCCTTCAGTGCCAAATCGCTTACTCGTGCCATTGACAAAGAGGAAAACTATGTCATACTCCGCGTGATCGCATTCATACTGCTCGTTTGAGTGCTGACTCCTCCCCTGGTAGCGGAATCTTCAACAATTCCACTTCTCTCTATGGCTGCAACGCCAGAAAAGACGTATTTGCCTGCCCCGCAGGAGTCTGCCGGCAGCGCCCCCGCGCCCGCCGCCAGTCCGGCTTCTGCGGACGCAGCCGTTCCCAATACGGAACTGACCGGCGCAGAACTTCTGCAGGACTACCGGCGCCTGCGCGAGCGCATGCTTCGCACCACCAACGCGCTCGCCTCGGCGGCCCATGATCTCAAAACGCCGCTCGCCATCCTCAACGGCTACGTCGAATTACTGCAAAACGAAAAGCTCGGCTCGTTGAACGAACGCCAGCGCACCGTGCTGCGCGATATGCGCTCCAGCGGCCGGCGCCTCGAGCATTTTATTCAGGACTTTCTGACTTACAGCGTTCTTGAAACCGGGGAAATGAAGCTGCATTACGAGACCGGCGACATGAACGCGTGCCTTTCCGAAGTTTGCCGGCTCTGGTCGCCGCGCTTTCAGGAAAAGGGCATCGCCCTCTACTACCTGGGGAATGACAAGCTGGCCGAGTTTCCCTTCGACTCCGCGAAAATCGAGCGTGTGATTTCGAACCTGCTGGAAAACGCAGCCAAGTTCACGCCCGCCGGCGGCACGGTCTGGCTGCATGCCGAGCCTTACATGTGGGAGCGCCGCAGTGTCGCAAAGCCCGATGTTTCGAGCGAGCGCCGCCGCCGCGAGCTTTCTTCTCCCAACTCAGTCAAGGTAAGCGTAGCCGACACCGGCCCCGGTATCCCTCCCGAGTACTATCTTGAAGTCTTTGACGATTTCTTCCGCCTGCCGCAGAACGAAGAGACCGAGGGCATGGGCCTGGGACTCGCCATTGCCCGCCGTCTCATCCACGCCATGGGCGGAAAAATCTGGGTGGAGAGCGAGTCCGGCTCGGGCTGCAAGTTCTCCTTCCTGGTGCCGTTGAAGCCGCCCTCCGCCGCGTCGGATAAGCGAAAAACAAAGGGAAAAAGCGAATGAGCCATACCGCCAACATTCTGTTGGTAGATGACGAACCGGGAATGCTGCGGTACATCCGCACGCTGCTGGAAGTGGACGACTACAAAGTGCAGACCGCCAGCACCGGCGAAGAAGCGCTCGAGCGCGTGCAGAAAGGCATGGACCCCGATCTCGTTCTCCTCGACGTGCTCATGCCCGGCATTGACGGCCTGCAGACGCTCGAGCAGCTGCGCCAGATCAAGCCCGGCGTGAAAGTCGTCATGCTTTCCTGCGTCAGCGATACGCGCAAGGTGGTCCAGGCCATGCGCCTGGGCGCGCACGATTACCTGACCAAGCCGTTCCAGAAAGTAGAACTCGATACCGTCATCAACCAGTGCATCGGCGTCGGCCAGCAGAACGTGCCCGGCGAAGTCGAAGAACTCTGCGATGATGTCTTCTTCGTCGCCGCCAGCCCCGCTATGCGCAAGATTCGCTCCCAGGCCGCGCTGGTAGCCAACGTGGACATCCCGGTTCTGTTGCTCGGCGAAAGCGGATCAGGCAAAGAAGTTCTGGCGCGGCTGATTCACAAGCTTTCACAACGCGCGCATCGCACCTTCTTAAAGGTCAACTGCGCCGCCGTGCCCGCCGATCTGCTCGAAAGCGAACTCTTCGGCTACGAAGCTGGCGCCTTTACCGGCGCCACCCATCCCAAGCCGGGCAAGTTCGAGCTGTGCAACAAGGGCACCATCCTGCTCGATGAAATCGGCGAAATGCCGCCCCTCCTGCAGGCCAAGCTGCTGCACGTGTTGCAGGACCAGCAATTCTCGCGCCTGGGCAGCCGCACCGTCGTTAAAGTGGACGTCCGCATTCTGGCCGCCACCAACATCGATATTCCCGAAGCCCTGGCCGCCAAACGCCTGCGCGAAGATCTCTACTACCGGCTGAATGCTTTCACCTTGCAGGTGCCGCCGCTGCGCGAGCGCAAAGAAGAAATTCCCATTCTGCTGAAGCATTTCATGTCGCGCATGGCCGAGCGCTACGCGCGTCCGCAGCTCGCGCTTTCGCCGACTTTGCTGGCAGCCTGCCAGAACTATCCCTGGCCCGGCAACCTGCGCGAGCTGAACAATTTCATCAAGCGTTTCCTGGTGCTTGGCGATGAGAACCTCGCCATCAATGAACTCAAACCGAAAGTGGATGGCAGCGGCGCGCAATTCGATCCCGCCGCGCCCCACCCCGCCGAACCCGTGGGAGGGCTGAAGTCGCTCGCCCGCAGCGCCAAAGACGGCGCCGAAGCCGAGGCCATCGCCAAGGCTCTCGAAGAGACCAACTGGAACCGCAAACAGGCGGCGGTGCTGCTCAAGATCAGCTACAAGGCCCTGCTCTACAAGATTCGCCAATACGGCATCGCCGACGCCCGCGCCCAGCACAAACTCTCCGCCGGCGCGTAGAGAAGAACACAAATCCCGCGCCTCATCGGAGTTTCCTTCCGAGCCTGTTTCTCGGACATATCGCTAAAGATTAGATCGCCACGCCTGCCTTTTTCGCGCCAGGTCCGAGCGCAGCCGGGAAGCAGCCAAATGGCGGAAATTTTAATGTCGCCTTTGGGTGGCGTGGCGCTTCAGCGCTGCCAGCAAGCGCCCCGCTCTGTCCATCCCGACGGAAGCGGATCATCGCAGGCGACAATGCGCAGCCGAGGGACCCGCTGTTGTGACGTCAGTCCGGCTGGCAGAACATTTTACAAAACGACAAGATTGCGCCAAAACCTCTGGCATAATGTGCACGTTCTCCCCGGCCCGATTTCCCCGAAAACTTCAGACGAGGGCAAAAGATATGGCATTGTCAAATGCTGAACGTAAGCTGATTAAACTCGGCACGCAGGAACTGCGTGACCGCTTGAATTTCAACCGCGACATCGAGCGCGAGCAGGCACTTGCTGCTGCCCGTCGGGCAAAGATCGGGGATAAATATCGTCTAAAGATGTTGGAAAAGGCTCTAAAGAATGCCGGAGTGGATTACGATTTAATCCGTCAGCGGCAGGCACGAGAATCGGAATCAGCTGCCAAAGATATGAAGAAATACACTTCGCGGCTGAATGCCAATGCAGCGAAAGTGGCGCAGAGGCACCAGCAGCTCTTTGAGCGGCTGCGAAGAACTAAAATCTCTCCGCACTTCAGGTCTGGTCCCGCGCCAACCCCCGAATCGGTCGTCCTGGGTTATCTTCCAATCCCTGTAAATACCGATTTGCTGGATATGGGAACGCCTCAAGATGCGGCGATAGCCATTAATCCCCCCAACCCCGCCGAGCCCACCATGAAGATTATGGGAGCCGTTCTCACCTTCAAGTGGGATACAAAAGTTGTTGATTTTTGGAACCCGCTTATTACGGCATTTTTCAACTATGTGTGGACCCCCGACAAGGACGGATCGCTGGGGATTCTCTCGACTGTCGCATATAACGGAACCGGCTCCTGGTCATTCCCTGCTACGTGCGACTTTCCTGCGTTTCTGAATACTGACTTTTCTTCGAGCATCGCAGTGCAGCAGATGGATGCGGCAGGTCATGTTTTTACCAGCATGGGACAGGGTTCTGGCGGGATAAAGGATTCTCATCGCGGAGGCTGTACTCACCACTCCGGAACTAAAGCTTACGATCAAGTGGAATACCTGGAGCTGCCGAGTCCATTTCTGGTCGAAAAGAAGTCTCCCGTCATGATCTCAATCACCATTACCGGTGGTTGTTTCGGATGGCTGGGTGCGGGCGTCGGAGGGGACTTGGATTTTGCTACGGGAACCAAGTCCATTATTGTTGGCGGCATTTTCTTTGGCTTCACCGCCTCCTAAGCACTGTTCGTGACCGGGAAGAACAAGCCGGGTGCCCCAGGTTCGGCGCCCCGGCAGCCCTGGAGTAAACCGCCCACCCTGCTATTGCAG
>Ga0335081_10021468_pt1 | contig 10450 bp, 10 predicted proteins | sample Lox_Sample_35_FD_206713 | JGI IMG/M metagenome (GOLD analysis project Ga0335081, IMG submission 206713) | Soil microbial communities from Loxahatchee National Wildlife Refuge, Florida, United States - Lox_Sample_3.5 | ecosystem: Environmental > Terrestrial > Soil > Wetlands | place: USA...
TCTGTTCCAAGATCAGTTTGCCTCACGTGCGCCCCGTGCATTCGTGACATAATATTCGTACCCCGAGTGCGTGTGAGGGGTGACGTGAGCAATCAGGCCAAAGTTCAGGTCAAGCTGATCGATTTCGCGAAGTCGCCGCTGGAAAAACTCTACGCGGCATTTCGCACCTGCTATTCGGCCGAAACGCCGATCGAGATTTGGGAAAAAATCGAAGCGGAAAAAATCTCCCGCGAGAAAATCCGCGAGTTCATCGGCGAGCGGCTCAAGACCGGCCACGCTTCGCCGCTTGAGCAGGTGGTGTTCTGGTTCGCGATCGCCAACGTCTCGCGCTCGCTCTCGCATCAGTTCGTGCGCCATCGCATCGGTATCAGCTTCGAGCAGCAGAGCCAGCGCTATGTGAAATTCAAGCAGGACAAGCTCGCGTTCGTGATGCCGGAATCGTGGGAGCGCGCCGGCATGCGCGAGGAATTCGAGGGGCTGCTCGACAAAACCTCGGAGCTGTATGCGCGCGCGCTCAAGGCCGGCATCCCGGCGGAAGACGCGCGCTTCGTGCTGCCCAACGCCGCGCCGACGAATTTTCATGTGATGGTGAACTTCGCCGAGATGCTCCATATCTGCGACCTGCGCCTGTGCGTGCGCGCGCAGTGGGAAATCCGCAAGATGGTCGCGCTGATGCGCGCCGAGATCAAACGCGTGCTCCCGGAAATCGCAATTTTTCTCCAGCCGAAGTGCGGCGAGAATCGGATGGGCTACTGCGACGAGTCATTCGACGAATGGGCCAAGTGTCCGCTCGGCAAAGTCCGTCCGCATAAGTCGGCGATTTTCGAGATGTATGAAAAGTACGGCGCGCGCAAGTCGAAGCCATTGAGCGAGAACGAATTTCGCGCGGTCGAGGAAAAGGAAACGCTCGACTCCTGACTGGCGGGTTGTTGCGTGAGTTCCAAATTTAGCCAAGCGATCGAGGCCTTCAATCGCGGCGAATATTTCGACGCCTCGGAACTGTTCGAGCATGCCTCAGCGGAGTCCGACGAGGACGGCAAGGGCCTCATCGTCGCGCTCAATCGTATCGCCGCCGGATTTCATCTGCGCTTCGAGCGCGGCGGACGCCAGGCCGCGATCAACCTGTTCTCACAGGCGATGCTGACGCTCGATCAGCTCAAGCCGCGCCGCGACGGCGTCGATATCGAAGCGCTGCTCGCCGAGCTGCATGCCTACACTGAGGAAATTCGTGCGACGCCTAAGAACGAGCGCGACGGCATGAAGCATCGCGCGCGGATCTTCCTCGAACGGCGCCGCGCCCCGAAAATCAAACGCACGTGACCTCCGCGTTAGCCGCGCTGAAGGCTGCGATGCGCGAGTGCCGCGATTGCGACGCGCTGGTCAAATGCCGCTCGCGCGTAGTGCCCGGCGATGGCGCCGCGCCCGCAACCGTGATGTTCGTCGGCATTGCGCCGGGACGCTTCGGCGGCGACCTCACCGGCATCCCGTTTTCCGGAGATCGTTCGGGGATGCTCCTGCGCAGGATGATCGCGCGCGTCGGTCTCGGGGACGTCTTCATTACCAATCTGGTGCGATGCAATCCGCGCGATGAGCGTGGGCGCAATCGCGATCCGAGCGCAAGTGAAATCGCGAATTGCCGCCGTCATCTCGAGGCCGAAATCGCGCTGGTGCACCCGCGCCTCATCGTCTGCCTGGGCGCGATGGCGTGGCGCGCGCTCGCGGGAAAGGACGCACCGTTCAATCCTGCGCGCGCTAAACCGATCAGCCATTCGGTCGGTATTATCTACCCGATGTACCATCCCGGTTATGTCATTCGCGGCGCGTATCAAGAACGTCGTTATCGGCAGGATTTCCGCGCGTTGCGGCGTCATCTGGATCCGCGTTGACTCGATGCGACCGGCTCGCGATGCTCACCGGGTGGACACCACGCAGGAATTTGTGCGCGCGGGACTGCGCCGCGCCAACTACATCGCCAACGAGCGCACCGAGACCGCGGTTTTTCTCGCGCTCGCGCTCGATAAGCCGCTGCTTATCGAGGGTCCGGCGGGAGCGGGCAAGACCGAGGTCGCGAAGGTCCTCGCGGAGATGCTCGAGACCGAACTGATTCGCCTCCAATGTTACGAAGGCCTCGACGAAGCGCGCGCGCTGTACGAATGGAACTATCAGAAGCAGTTGCTACGGCTGCAAGCCGATGAGCAGGAAGGCCGGCGCTGGGAGGAAATTTCGGCGCATCTGTTCTCGCGCGAATATCTGCTCGAGCGCCCGCTGCTGAAGGCCATTTCCGCGCCGCGCAAAGTCGTCCTGTTGATCGATGAGATCGACAAAGCCGACGAGGAGTTCGAGGCGTTCCTGCTCGAACTGCTCTCCGATTTTCAGGTGACGGTTCCCGAATTGGGCACCCTTCGCGCGCAGCAAGTTCCCGCCGTGGTGCTTACTTCGAATCGAGTCCGTGAGTTATCCGAGGCGCTGCGCCGTCGATGCCTCCATCTCTTCATCGATTTTCCGGGCGCCGAGCAGGAACGCCGCATCGTGCAGCTCAAGGTTCCCGGACTCGATGAGAAGCTCGCGGCGGAGGCGGCCCGCTTCGTCAGCGCGGTCCGCAAGCAGGGGCTCAAGAAGCCGCCCTCGATCGCGGAAACCCTCGACTGGGCGCGTGCGCTGCAACGCCTCGGCATCAGTGAATTGAGCACCGATGCGATCAAGGCGACGCTGGGCGTGTTGCTCAAACATGAAGACGATCGCGCCAAGGTCGAGAGCAAAGCCGGAGCTCTCACCGGCCGTGCGCGCTAGGTTCGCCTAATTTCAATGACGACGCTGCGCGACCAATTGCTGCGCTTCATCGATCGGCTGCGCGGCGCGGGTGTTCGCATCTCGATCGCGGAAACTCTCGATGCGATGAGGGCGATCGCGGCGGCGGGACTTGAGCGCACGCCGATGCGCGAGGCGCTCGCCGCCACGCTCATCAAGGATGAGGATGACCGTCACATCTTCGATGAGATGTTCGCGCAATTCTTTGGCGGTTCGCGGGTTCCTTCGGACGATGGATGGCGCAAGCCCGGAACCGAGTCATCGATCGCGCCGGGCTCCGGAAAAATCGAAAGCGAGTCGATTCGTTCGATGCGCAAAGACCAAAGACCGGCGCAATCGGCAGCGCGTGAAAAGAACGAATCGCAGGAGCAGTCGACCAGGGACTCCGAAGAGAATTCGGAGACGCCTCGCGAGGCCGAATCCGAGCGCGACGAATCCCAAGGCCAGAGTTATCGCGATGAGTCCGAGGAAGAATCGCCCTTAGGTGAGCATGATTCGCAAGCGACCGGCCATGATGCGCGGCGGCGCAAAATCGAGCGGACCCCGTTCGCGGACTACTCCGACCTCGAATTCGAGGAGGCGCGCGATGCGCTCGCGCCGATTGCGCGCCGCTTCCGGGTCCGCCTCGGCCGCCGGATGCGGGTGGCGCGCAGCGGCCGTCTCGATTTCCGCCGCACCATCCGCGCCTCGATTCAGCACGGCGGCGCGCTTTCTGATTTGCGGTTTCGCGCGCGCCGTCCGCGCCACATCGATCTGGTCATCCTCGCGGATATCTCCGGCTCGGTTCGTTATTCCTCGACGCTGATGCTGGAGCTGGTCGCGGGCGCCTCGCAATTCTTCCGGCGCGTGCGCAGTTTCGTTTTCATCGATCGCCTGGCCGAGGCCAGTTTCGAGCAGACTCATCTGGTGATGACGCCGCATCTGGACCTGTACGCGCGATCGGACTTCGGCCGCGTGCTGCTCGAGCTATGGAATCGGCGCGAGGAGCTACTCAATCGAGCGACCGTGCTGATAGTGATGGGCGACGGCCGCAACAATCGGCGTCCCGCGCGCGCCGATCTGCTGCGCGAGCTTGCGCGGATGTGCCGCGCGACATTCTGGCTGCTTCCCGAGGAACGCACACGATGGGGCACCGGGGACAGCGCGATTTTTCAATACACGCGCGAGGATTGCGCGCTGGTGCCGTCGCAGAATCTGCGCGAGCTTGAACGCGCGCTGACCAAGATGATTTGAGCGGCTAGTCGAGGTCGAAGATGTGGCGCAGGCGCGAGACCCAGCGGTTGCGCCGCGCGACCTCGCCATCGTGGCCGGTATCCTTCAAACGCTCGCGGCGTTCCGAGGCGCGATTGGCGATGACCTCGCTGATCTGCTCAAGCGCCTCCGGATGCTGCTTGAACAGCTCAGCGAACGATTCGCGGCTCAGCTCCAGCACCTCGACGTCGGTTTGCGCCTTGCAAGTAGCGTTGCGCGGGTCGCCGGTTATCATTCCGGCCTCGCCCATAATCTGCGAACGAGTCAGGACTGCGACGCTGCGTTGGACGCCGTTGGCGGTGCGGCCCAGCACTTCGACCTTGCCGCGCCGGATGATGTACATCGTGTCACCGGTTTCGCCCTCGGTGTACAGCGTTTCGCCCGCGCCGAATTCGTGGACTTGCACATTGGGCACCAGCAGACGGATCTCCTGCTCCGACATGTTGCGCAGAAAATCGATCTGGCGCAGCTCCGCGACGATCTCCTTTTCGAATTCCTCCTGCGGGCGGCGCGACATGTGCGGGCTGCGCACATCAATGGTTTGGATCGGAAAGGGAATTTCCATCCGATTGCGCCGCAATGCATACCAGAGCGCGGTCACCAGCGAATTGCGGACCTGCTCCTGCAACGCGTAGTCGGCGATCCAGTAGATGATGCGGTACTTGATGGATGAATCGCCGTACTCCCAGGCGAGCACTTCCGGCGACGGATCTGCGAGCACGTGCTGCACGTCACGCATCACAGCCAGCATCGCTTCGCGCACCCGATTGGGTGGCTCGTTATAGCTGAGGCCGACCGTAATCTCGTCGCGCACCGGCGGGGCGCCATAGTTGGTCAGCACTTCCTTCGCGATGGCGGAGTTGGGAATCTCGAGCCTTTCATTGCCGCGCGTCAGCACCGTAGTCGATCGCACGCCGATATTTTGCACGCGTCCGAGAAATTGCCCGCTCCGAACCCAATCGCCATGAGCAAACGGTCGCTGCAACTGCAGCGCGAGACCGCTGAAGACGTCGCCGAGGGTCTGCTGAACGGCATATCCGATCACCAGGCCCAGGACACCGACCGAGGCGACCACCACCGACCACGCGTTGACCTGGAAATCGGCGGAGAGCACGCCGACCAGCACCGCGGCATAGAGGCCAAGGGCGATCAAATCGCGCAGGATGTTGGAACCATCGCGATTGTCGCGGCGCGAGGTGTAGGCCGCAGTATCCATTATCAAGCGGACCACGCCCCAGAAGAACGAAAGAACCGCGATCGCGCCGAGGATGTTGGCGACCTTCGGGTTGGCGACGATCGCGCCCGCAAACAGATCGATGAAGGCGCCGAAGCCAAGCAGCACCAGACTCGACGAGGAAATGATGCGCTTGCGGCGGCGCAACGCGATCGCGGCGCCGAAGCATGCGAAGGCAAAGACCAGCTCGATCGCGCCGTGGTATCGGTGCGGCAAATAGTCGAAGCCGATCAGGTCCTGAAGGGGAGTCAGCGGTAGTTGCTCGGGAGACATCGCCTAGAGGCCGGCCTTCGCGGCGATCGCGGCCAGGAGCTTGAGCGCGTCGAAATACTCGTGCGCGATCTCGCGCGCCGCTTTCGCATGACGCGGATAGTCGGAATTGATGGCGCCGATCGCCGTCACCGCGCCGTCGGCATCATCGAAGCCGAGCAGCCCGGTTCCGCTCGGAACGTATTTCTCGAATCCGGTGAACTGGGTAATCACAGGACGCCCCGCCGCAAGATAACAAACTGTACGATCGCTGAACCATCCGGAGCGAGTGCGTACGTACAGGTCTTTGGAGACCGTGAACTCGCCGCGCGAGGACGAAATGTAGTTACGATAGTCGTCGATGTCCAAGGACATTGGCACCACCGGTCGAAAGGTGAATCCTCCCGCGAGGGCGCGTTCGTAGTCGGGACCGGAACTCAGATCGGTGGCGAGTTCGATCGGCTGATGCGCGCGGCGCGCGACGTCGAGTACCCGAGCGAAGTTGAGATGCTTGGACCAATAGTAGGTCGCGCCGCGAATCTCGATATCGTTGCCCTTGTTGCGCCAGGTCCCGACCGTGGTAAATGCGTCCGGCTCAGCGCGACCGATGCCAGGATGCCATTCGTCGAGCAGCACCGGCGGTCGCGTCGTATGCCACGTAACCCCGCCGCTCGGAATCACGCAATCGGGCTGGCCAAGGTTGGCCGCGTAGGTGAAAAAAAGTTGATGCGCCGAGGCCACATGCAAGGCGAACTCGTCGCCCCGATCAAGCCGGGTTTGGAAGACGCCCGGGTCCGTCTCGACGTAAATCATCATCGGGCTCGCGAAGTGTTCCTCGAGGGGATCGCTCGCGCCGCACAGATTGATCACCGCATCCGCTTCGCGGATCAGCTTACGGCACTGATCCCCGGTCATTCCGACATAGTCCTTCGTGATCGGATCGCGAAAACCCCATCGCCCGGCGAAACCGAATCGCTCGAGGATGCCGCCGACCAGTTTCAGGTTGTCCGAGGAATCGGGCGAAACGGTTTCCTTGAATGGGTCGTAAACGTAGGCGCCGTGGTCCTCAATGTAATAAACCTCGAAGCCGAGCGCGCGAAATCCGATCAAATGATGAAGCAATTGCCAGACGACGCCCGCGAACGGGTATCGCATCGCGAGATGCAGAACGACGATCCTGCCTTTGCGTTTCACGCTGATTCAGTGTGCGATTTTAGTCAGGCGCCGCCGATTAGGATAGCTACGCGGCGGCCAGCGCGCGAAGCTCTTCGCGAAGTTTCATGAGCGCGGCGCGGCGCTGGCTGATGCGCGCTTCTTCTTCCTCACCGAGTTCGCCGAGATAACACGCGCGCTCTGGAAGCCAGAGTACCGCGCGATAGGGAAATCCGGTACGGATTTCCGGAAACGCGCGCGGCGCGATCAGGCCCTCGAGGTCAGCCTCGGCGCAGGCCTCGTGCACCTCGGTACCGTCCGGATGGATGAGCGCGATCGTCGCATGGATACGCGCGGTGCGGCGCGGCTTGGCAATCCCCTCCATCCTGCGGATGACTTCTTCGGCGAGCGCGCGATCGGTCGGATTCGCGACCCCGAGCCATCGATGCGAATGAATGCCGGGCGCGCCGCCGAGCGCATCGACTTCGAGACCGCCGTCATCGGCCAGCGTGGGCATGTTGCTCCGCGCGAAATAGAAGCGCGCCTTGAGCAGCGCATTATCGCGGAAGGTATCGCCGGTCTCCTCGGGCGACTCCGCGATGCCTACATCTTGTAATGAAATCGGCTCAAGGGCGATGTCCATCTGCCGCAGCAGCACGCGATACTCGGCCAGCTTGGCAGGATTGGTGGTGGCTATGAGCAGGCGATTCACGGCGTCGGGAGATCAATGTTTCGGTTGGAAACTGAACTTAAGCGCGGCGCGCTCGCGATGGTCCTCGAGCGCGAGTTGGATTAGACGATCGATCAGCTTCGGGAGCGGCAAACCGGAGGCCTCCCACAGCTTGGGATACATACTGATCGAGGTGAAGCCGGGAATGGTGTTGACCTCGTTGACGTAGATTTTCCTGAGGTCGCGGCGCGCGAGAAAATCGACGCGCGCCATGCCGCGCAACGAGAGCGCCTTGAACGCGGCGACCGCCATCTTGCGAATCGTGTTCAGCGCGGATTTGGGCAGCTTCGCCGGAATCCGAACTTCCGAACCGTTCTCATCTATATACTTCGACTCGTAGCTGTAGAACTCGTGCCCGTGGGTGACGATGATCTCGCCGACGGTCGAGGCGTCGGGGCGATCGTTGCCGAGCACCGCGCATTCCAGCTCGCGCCCCTCGCAGGACTGCTCGAGGAGCGCCTTGCGATCGTATTGGAACGCATCGCGCAACGCCGCATCGAGGTCGCCGGCGCGCTTCACCTTGCTGATGCCGATCGAGGAGCCGAGCGCATTCGGTTTGACGAAGACCGGATAGCCGAGCTCGCGGGCGAATTTTTTCGCGCGCGCCGGATGCTCCTCGTAATCGCTGCGAATGATCGAATGATAATTCACCACCGCCACGCCGGCGTCGCGCAGGATGCGCTTCTGCGTATCCTTGTCCATTCCAATCGCAGAGCCCAGCACGCCCGCGCCGACATACGGCACGCCCGCGAGCTCGAACAACCCCTGCACGGTGCCGTCTTCGCCGAAAGTTCCGTGGAGCACCGGAAACACCACATCGAGCGGGCCGCCGAGGTTTTGCTGCGCGGGTGCGAGGTCGCCTGCGCGCGAGGGCGTCGGAACCAGCGAGCGGCTATCGTTATGTGGCAAGAGGGTCACCGGAGTGTCGCCGGCGCTGAGTGCGCCGAGGTCGGGTGTGGTCTGCGCGAGCAGCTTCAGCGCGTTGTTCTCGAGGAACCAGCGGCCCTCGTGATCGATACCGATGGGAACGATCTCGTAGCGCGCGGGATCCATCGCGGACATCACGGTGAGCGCGGAGCGCAGCGAAATCTCATGCTCACCGGAGCGCCCGCCGAAGAGAACGCCAACCCTGATTTTTTTGTCCGCCATCCGCGCCTCGCCTCGTGCGCAGATTTTGCCACGTCGAGGAGGAGAGAAGAAGGAACCACTAAGGCACAGAGACACTGAGTATCAGACAAGAGCGGTCTGCCAGTGATCTGAATTCTCAGTGACTCCGTGCCTCTGTGGTTTTCTCTGGATCCTAGCCCCGGTAATTGGGCGATTCCTTGGTGATGAACACATCGTGCACGTGGCTCTCGCGCTGGCCGGCCTCGCTCACCCGGATGAACTTCGCGCGGCGGCGCAGCTCGCCGAGGTTGTGCGCGCCGACGTAGCCCATCCCGGCCTGCAATCCACCGATAAGCTGCTCGACGCTTGAGGCGAGTGAGCCGCGATAGGGCACCCGACCTTCAACGCCCTCGGGTACGATTTTGTTACCGTCCGTCACATCCTGCTGCATATAGCGATCGCGCACGCGTTCCGACATCGCGCCGATCGATCCCATCCCGCGGTATTCCTTATAGGTGCGGCCCTGGTAGAGGACCGTCTCGCCCGGACTTTCCTCGGTGCCCGCGAACAGCGATCCGATCATCACACTGGAGGCGCCCGCGGCGAGCGCCTTTACGATGTCGCCGGAGAAGCGCACCCCGCCATCCGCGATCACTGGAATGTTGCGTGGCTCGGCGACGGCAATGCAATCCATGATCGCCGTCATCTGCGGAACGCCGACGCCCGAGACCACGCGCGTGGTGCATATCGAGCCGGGCCCGATGCCAACCCGCAGCGCATCCGCGCCCGCATCGATAAGCGCCTTGGATCCTTCGCTGGTCGCGACGTTGCCCGCGATCACCTCGACGTCGCCGGCCTCGCGCTTGGTCGTACGCAGCGCATCGATAACGTTTTGCGAATGCCCATGCGCAGTGTCGATGAGGAGCACATCGACGCCCGCGCGCAGCAGCGCCGCGACGCGCTGCTCGCGGTCGGGACCGACGCCGATCGCCGCGCCCGCGCGCAGCCGCCCCATCGCATCTTTGCTCGAATGGGGATGGCGCGTCGCCTTGTCCATGTCCTTCACCGTGATGAGGCCGCGCAACCGTTGATGCTCATCGACCAGCGGCAGCTTCTCGATCCGATTCGCCTGCAAGGTGGATTTTGCTTCTTCGAGGCTGATGCCGGGCCGGGCGGTGATGAGACGCGTCGTCATCACCTCGCGCACCTGGCGATCGAGCCGTTTTTCGAAGCGCAAATCGCGATTGGTGAGGATGCCGACCAGGCGATGGCCTTCGACCACCACCGGCAATCCGGAAATCCGGTAGCGCTCCATGATTTGCAGCGCTTCGCCGATTTTCTGCTCCGGATGCACCGTGACCGGATCGGTGATCATGCCGCTTTCATACTTCTTAACCGTTTCGACTTCCCTCGCTTGCTGCTCGATGGTCAGGTTGCGATGCATGATGCCCAGCCCGCCGACTTGCGCGAGCGCGATCGCGGTGCGCGATTCGGTCACGGTGTCCATCGGGCTCGAGACCAGCGGCAAATGGAGGCGGATTTTCGGGGTGAGCGCGGTGGAGACGTCGCATTGCGAGGGCAGGATGTCCGAGAGTTGCGGCAACAGCAAAACATCATCATAGGTGAGACCTTCGCGAAGCTCCTGATGCGGCATATCCAACCTCCCTCGAGTTAAAGAAAAAGCCCGCAGAAGTGCTGCGGGCTTTTTACGCCTATAAAAAAATCGCGGCCTGGTTAAGGGCTCGCGCCATAATCGTTGATATCAGAGATGCCGTGCCGAATCAATTCTTAATGTCGTGCGGGAGGGCGGCGACCTCGACCAGAGTATCGGTCGTTTATAAAGAAACCTTGCCTTGCGACCGCTGATATCACGAAAAAAGGGCGGGACCAAACTTCGCAACTCAGTCTGCAGAGAAATA
>Ga0335081_10021469_pt1 | contig 10449 bp, 9 predicted proteins | sample Lox_Sample_35_FD_206713 | JGI IMG/M metagenome (GOLD analysis project Ga0335081, IMG submission 206713) | Soil microbial communities from Loxahatchee National Wildlife Refuge, Florida, United States - Lox_Sample_3.5 | ecosystem: Environmental > Terrestrial > Soil > Wetlands | place: USA: Florida...
AACGTGGCCGGCACCGCGCGCGTTATGGAAGCCATCACCGAAGCCAACCGCACGGAGGAAGGCAAGGTCACTAAGTTCATTTACCCCAGCAGCGTCGCGGCCTATGGGTCCGACCTGCCGGGATTCATCACGGAAGATTTTCCCCTCGCTGGTCACACGCTCCCGTATGCCATCCACAAGAAGGAAAGCGACGAGGTGGTGCAGCAGCGCGCGCCGTCGCTGCGCGGTTGCAGCGCCTATATCCTGCGCCCCCACATCTTCGCCGGAGCTACCATCGATAACTACATGGTGGGCGCCTTTCGCGGCACGCCCAACGGCAAGAGCAATCGCGCGGCCCGAATGCGGCAGAAGGGCAAGCGTCTGCCCAGCATGCTGCCCTATGGCCAGCGCTATCTCGATAACCGAATCCAGTTCGTCCATGTGGACGACATGGCGCGTCTGATTGCCCACATTCTCTCGCGCGAGCCCGAGGCCAGGCGCCTGACGATATTGAATGTTGCGGGGCGCGGCGAACCTTTGACTTTTGCCCGCTGCCTCGAGATGGCCGGCGCCAAGCTCGTACGCGTGCCCGGACGAAGCGCCATGCGCATGGTACTGGAGTTCCTGTGGAAGCAGCAGATCTCCGCCATTCCCCCCGAGGCGCTGCCCTACCTGACCAGCGAATACGTCATGAACACGGACCGCTTGCGGCAGTTTCTCGGCAAGGATTACGAGAAGGTAGTTCGCTATACGATCGCCGACGCCTTTGCCGACAACTTCGCAGCCTCAGCCGCGGTCGCGGCGGAACATACTGCCGTCGGCTGAGTTCAATCCCTGCGCCTTACCGTTGAGTCCCATCTTTTCCGGCCAAACCTGACCATGGAATAAAACCTCGCCGGCAAGGTTTACTCTATGGAGGTGTCGAAAGATCGCTTGCCCGCCGCCGTGACGTTTGATGAGCTGGCCCTGCCGCTCTTTGATCAGCTCTACAACTTCGCGCGGTGGCTGACGCAAAGCCGGGAAGAAGCGGAGGATCTGGTTCAGGAAACCTTCGCCAAGGCGTTGCGGGGATTCCCGTCCTTTCAGCCGGGCACGAACTTCCGGGCCTGGATGTACCGCATTTTGCGCAACACCTTCTTGACTTCGCGCACGGGGTTGAAGGCAGCACCGACGTACTCGCTCGACGATGAGAATCTTGCCCCGCTGGAGCCTGGGACCTCGCAGACTCCGGAGGCGATTCTTATTGAGCGTTCCAACCAGCACCTGGTGCAGAGCGCCATCGAGGAACTTCCGCTGCCCTTCCGCGAGATTCTGCTCTTGTGTGAGGTCGAAGAGATGTCGTACCAGGAAATTTCGGAGACGCTTTCGGTGCCGATCGGCACCGTGATGTCCCGTCTCTCACGCGCACGCACCGCGCTGCGTGGCATCATTAAGCAAAAGTTGGAAGGAGCCTAGGATGGCCGACGAGTGGCAGAGCAAACTTGATCCTTACCTCGACGGCGAACTCAGCGGGGAAGACATGCGCGCGCTCGATGCCCACGTGCGCAGTTGCCCGAGTTGCTCCGCCGAAGTTCTGAGCCGAGTCCAGCTCAAACGTGCCATCCAGAGCGCGGGCAAACGCTATGCCCCCAGTGCGGAATTCCGGCGAAGTCTGGAAAACAAAATCGCTCCCCGGCGGTCGAGAGGAATTGCCTGGGACCGTCTGGCAATTGCCTTGGCGACGATCTTGATCTGCGTGGCCGCGATCCTCGTCTATCAGGGCCGGCAGAATTTGAACCGGGCGCAGCTCTACAGTGAAGTGGCGGACCTGCACGTCTCGACGCTGGCCAGTTCTACTCCCGTGGATGTGGTCTCCTCCGACCGCCACACCGTGAAGCCCTGGTTTCAAGGCAAGATTCCCTTCACCTTCAATTTGCCGGAGCCGAAGGATAGCGAATTTGTGCTCTTAGGCGGGCGAGTAGCGTATCTGCGACAGACTGCCGGCGCACAACTGATTTACCAGGTGCGCAAACACCAGATCTCAGTCTTCATTTTTCCCGAAAATGCGCTCGGAGGAAGCTTCGCCTCAGAGTCGGCCGTGAGGAAGGAACTGTCGTTTAGCGTTCAGACGTGGGCTCACGATGGATTGCGCTTCATCGTCGTGGGCGATGCATCCCCCGACGACATCCGCAAGCTCGCCGACTTGCTGAAGACAGCGCAGCAGTCCTGATCTTTCGGACGTTTTACTGCGAGTCCCTCTTGCCCCGATAGAGACCGGCGATTCCGAAACTGAACGGTGTCCAGGTCGTTTCGCGAAAGCCGGCACGATGCATTCGATCCAACATCTCATCCGGACGGGGAAACCGTTCCACCGACGCGGGAAGATAAGCGTAGGGGCCCCGTACGCCGGAAATCAGTGTTCCCACCGCGGGCAGCACTCGTCGGAAATAAATGCGGTATAGCCCACCAACGATACCTCGGGGTTCGCCGAAGTCCAGGATGCCGCACTCGCCACCTGGCCGCAGCACACGCGAAATCTCCGCCAACCCGGCGTCATAATCCGCCAGATTACGAAAACCGAAGGCGCTGGTGACCAGGTCGAATTGGCGGTCTGCGAAAGGCAGGTTCAAGGCGTCCGCCTCGGTCCAACGCAGAGCCGTTCCTGCAGATTTCACGCTGGCGAGCTCCAGCATGGCGTGGGAAAAATCGGCGCCTACGATCTTCGGCCTTCCGCTGCCTGCGCGACGGCTCAGCGCAAACGCCATATCGCCCGTTCCGCAGCACAGATCCAGCACCCGCGCTTCTGGTTGTCGAAGGATGTTGTCGAAAGAGCGCGCCGTGCGCCACCACCAAAGGCGATCCACGTTGCAGGAAAGAACGTGGTTGAGAAGGTCATAGCGGGGAGCGATCGAGGTGAACATCTCCCGTACCGCCCGTGCGGCCGATTGCCGGTCGCGCGCGCCCTCCGGCGAGGCACCCATCACCGCTACCTTGTTCGGATCGCTCATAGACCAGTCAGAAGGAAATAATCAGAAGGAATACCCGCTCCTGTGCCTGGGGGCTAGGTTTCCGAAAGCCGGCGCAATTCGTCAACCGAGGCGATCACCAACCGCTCCGGCACGCCATCCACCACATCGACCTTCCCCACTTCTCGCGGCAGGATGAAATGGACGACCCCGTTGCGAGTCTTCTTATCGTTCTTGAGCCGCCCCAGGATCTTGCGGCTCGCTACCTCCACGCGCGGAAGATGCCCGAGGCCCAGCACGGCGTCCGTAATGCGCCCGGCGGTCACGCTGTCCGTTCTTCCCATCGACAGGGCGATGTTGGTGGCCGCCACCATTCCCCAAGCCACGGCCTCACCGTGCAGCAACCTGCCATAGCCGGTTTCAGCCTCCAGCGCGTGCCCGATGGTATGTCCCAGGTTCAGCACGCGACGCAGACCGTTCTCCCGCTCGTCGGCAGATACCACCGCGGCCTTCAGTTCCACCGAGTCGGTGATCAGCCGCTCCAGCGCTTTCGGATCGCGCTTCAGAATCTGACTCTTGTTCTCTTCAAACTGCCGGAACAGGTCCGGCTTTCCGATCACGCCGCATTTCAGGGCTTCATACAATCCCGATCGAAACTCGCGCTCGGGCAGGCTGGAAAGCACCTCCGGATCGATCAGCACCGCCCGCGGCTGATGAAACGTGCCCAGGAGATTTTTCCCCGCACGCAGGTTAACGCCGGTCTTCCCGCCGATGGACGCGTCCACTTGCGCGACTACCGTCGTGGGAATCTGAACCACGTCCACTCCGCGCATGTAGAGCGACGCCACCAGGCCACCGACATCGCCTACCACGCCGCCGCCAAAGGCGATGACGCCGCCATTCCTGTCCGCGCCGGCTTTTGCCAGCTTCTCTCCGAGCTGTTCTACCGTCGCCAGCTTCTTACCGGTCTCGCCCTCCGGCATCGAAATGAAACTAACTTTGAAGTCAGCTCCGGCAAGCGACTTCTCCAGCTTCTTACCCCACTTCTTACGTACCGGCGGGACTGTGATCACGAAGAGTTGTCGCTTTTCAGGCAGAATCTCGCGCAGCAGCGTGCCCGATCGACTCAGCAGGCCGCTCTCAATCCAGGCGTCGTAGGGACGCGGTTGCACAGTGATGGTGACGCGAGTCATCGCATCCATCATAGCGTAGGGGGATGGCTACGCAGCATTTCTCGCGGCGAGTCCTTCGGCCAACCCCTACGGCGATGCCTCATTTTTTCGCGGGAACATCACGGAGGCCAGCATCGACATTCCCAACACCGCCACGACCACTCCCAGCGCGAGCACCGTCGGAATCTCCACGTAATGCGCCGCGATCATTTTCAGGCCCACGAAAATCAGCACCACCGAGAGCCCGTAGTGCAGGTAGTGGAAGACTTCCATCATGCCCGCGAGGGCAAAGTACATCGAGCGCAGTCCCAGAATCGCAAACACATTCGAGGTGTAGACAATGAACGCATTCAGCGTAATCGCGAGCACCGCCGGAATCGAGTCCACCGCGAAAAGGACGTCCGTCGTTTCCACGACCAGAAGAACTACCAGCAAAGGCGTCGCATAAAGCTGCGGAGTGCGCACGAAAAACCTCCCACCTTCGTAGTTTTTCGTCACCGGCACGAACCGGCGGAACAGCCGGAGCACGGGATTCTTCTCCGGCTTGATGTCCGCGTCGCCTTGCCGTAGCAGCTTGACCCCGCTGTAGATCAGCATCGCGCCGAACACATAAACGATCCATTCGAAGCGGCGGATCAGGCTGACCCCCGCCAGAATGAAAATTCCTCGCATGATCAGCGCGCCCAGAATCCCCCAAAACAGGACCCTGTGCTGCTGCTCCGCGGGCACCTGGAAATAGCGGAAGATGACGAGGAAAACAAAAAGATTGTCGACGCTGAGCGATAACTCAATTACATATCCGGTAACGAACTCCAGCGACGCGGTTCGGCCGTGCCAGAAGAACACAAACACGGCGAAGCCAAGCGCCAGGCCAACCCACATCAGGCTCCAACCCAGGGCCTCGCGAAAGTGCACGGAGTGGGCTCGGCGGTTGAATACGCCCAGATCGAGCGCCAACATGGCCAGCACGAAGACATTAAAGATGATCCAGAAATAGATCTGGTTCAATCGCTACCCCGAAGGCCGGCGCTTCGACTTTTATCGCAAGATTTTTTCAGCGCCCGCTATAGAGTAACGGATTTCAGCGGCAATCCGGTTGCGCGGCGTCGCGGAAAATGAAAGGAAGATTCGCGATCCCGGCCCCCGCTCGCGGTTTATGGCTCCCGGCCCCTTTTTCCATTGGCCCAATCGTCCCACATGCCGACTGCCTTGAGCTGTTCGTCGGCGTGGCTTTCATGCAGGGTCTGTTCGATCTCGGCGCGGTTTAAACGCGGGCCAACCCTTTCTGTGGAATTGGCGAGGGCATACACCAGGACAGCACCCTCGGCAACCTGCTTCTTCAACTGCTCGAGATCGACTTTGTCGAACGTGTCGGAACTGGCGTGATAGTTGACCAGGTAGTTTGACTCTTCGTTGTTCGCCACAAAGGTGGGCACGCCTTCCAGCATGAAGTCAAAATGGTCGGTGCCCCAGTCCGCGTCGGTAGTTAAAGTGGTGGCCTCGAACTGCTGCAAGGGCGAGACCAGGCGGCTGGCGGCTTCCATCGTGTCTTTCCGTCCGCCCAGAGAAAATCCGGTGACATGTCCGGTACCAGAGTCGAAGACGACCACCCCTGCCGCCTCATCCAGTTCCTCGCGATGAGCCTTGACATAGGCGCGGGAACCGACCATGCCCTGCTCCTCGCCGGAAAACAGAATGAAGCGAATCGAACGCCGGGGCCGTAAGCCCGCCGCCTTGACGGCGCGCAGCGCGTCGATCACCAGGGCGGCATCGCAACCGTTATCCAGCGCGCCCGTACCCAGGTCCCACGAATCCAGATGCGCTCCCAACACCGCGAATTCGTCGGGCAGTTCGCTGCCTTTGAGCTCCGCGATCACATTGGAGGCCGCGATCGGACCGCCAATTTTGTTGGGAATCGCCAGGTCGGCCCACACCGGATGTCCCGACGCCAACAGCCGCCCGATTCGTTCACCATCTTCCCGGGCCACCAGAACCATGGGAATGCGATCAATCTCGCCGTGACCGGAGTTGGTGTGGCGATACAGCAGATCGTGTTCCCGCGTCGAAATGAAAGCGATGGCCTTGGCCTTACTCTTCACGGCCGCGTCGATCACCGCCGGCGCCTTCATGTATTCGTCGAAAAGATCGGCCCACGTCTTTGACAGACCCGAGTGGACCAGCGCGATCTTGCCCGCGATGTTGCCGGCCTTGCTGAAGTCCTCAGCCGTGCCCAATCCCAGATCCACGATGGGCACGTGTTGTACCGACGGTAAAGCGGGAGCCCACGCGATCGACACCGCCCGCACCGGAAAGTGGCTGAAGGGCATGCTCCTCTGCTTGCCATCTTCGCCCTCATAAATCGGCGTCGTCGCGGAAAACTGGGTCGCCCCCTCGGCCCACGAAGCGGACAGATTGAAACCCTCAGTGTGAACGTTGTCAGCGCCGGCAGCCTTGAAAGCCTCCACGCCCCATTGCACGGCACGGTCCATGGCGCGGGTTCCGGGAACGCGCCCTCCGATCTCATCCGTAAGCCGCCGAAGGTTCGCTTCTAAGGGCGAAGGGCCTAGCGACTCGGTGATGATGCGGGCATTGTCCGAATCAGGGGTGGAAGCAGCACAAAAAACCAGGGTGGACCACAAACAACACGATAGAAGAGCGCGCTTGCATTTCATATTCGCGGCATTAGAAATCAAATCGCAAAAAACGGAAAGAGAGAAAGAAAGAAGCACCGCGAGGCGAAGCTGGTGCAACGGCCAACACCAGTCAGCGACCCGGATCCTTACCTCTGGTCGACCATCCACACCGTTTGCAGGATCACGTTGCCGGCGATTTCCAGACTCTTCGGGCTCACCTTGTCTATCGTGTCCTGGGCCGTGTGCCAGAAGACGCCCCCGTACCCATAGTCCAGATCAAGAATGTCGGCGCAGGGAACGCCGAGATGCACAAACGGGATGTGATCATCCTCCAGGGCCGTCGTCACTGCAAAGAAATGCGACTGGTATCCCAGGCGGATCGCCGCCTGCAGGACCAAATCTTCCAACCATGGTGTTGAATTCTGATCGCGTTGAATATCCAGATCAGCGTCGCCAATCATGTCGGCCACGAAGAGCGCCTTGATCCTCTTCAGCGTGCCGTCGGCCCGCCACTTCTCCGCCAGATGCCGCGAACCGTATACGCTGTCAGTTGCCGTCCACTGTTTGATCGCCTCTTCTCCATCGGTCCATAGCAGCCACACGCTGTATCCGTCGCGCTTCTTCCCGCGCAACTGGTTGGCGAATTCCAGCAGAATCGCGGTGGAAGATCCGCCATCGTTCGCGCCGACAAAACCCTTGTCTCGCAGCGGGTAAACGGTGTCGTAGTGGCCTGCAATGACGATGATGCCGTCTTTCGTGCCGGGATATTTCGCGATGATGTTGCGAATCGGAAACTTCCCCTCGGGGGTGTCAGCCGTGAAGCTGTCGTCCTCTACCTGATCGCCTTTGAGGTGAGCGTGGATGTAATCTTCCAGCTTCTTGTGATTGGCGCTCCCAATGGGCCGCGGCCCGAACGCGGTAACTTCCCGGGTGTACTGAAAGGCTCGTTTCGCGTCGATTGTCGGGGCCGCCGGAGCATTAGCGGCATCGGGAGCTGCCGCCACGGACGCTTGCGCCACCGCGATCGGCGCCGGACTCTTTTCCTCTCCGGAACCTGTAGGTTGCGCCGCCTTCTTCTCGCTGGCACACCCCAGCGAACCCAGCAGAAGTAATAACAGCGCCGTATTGCGCGCGGTTCCTCTCACCGGAGGTCCGGTCCGCTCGCGTGCGCTCTCGTTTTCAGGCCTCATCGTCTCCCGCTTCAAGTCCTAGTCCGAACTTTTTTCCTGCCTCGCCCGCCGCTGCTTGGGATGCACCAGCCACGCAATGCCGATGCTCAACACGTACAGCGCAACCATGGGCGCGGCGAATATGCACATGTTCAGGATGTCGGTGGTCGGCGTCAGGATGGCCGCGATGATGAAGATCACCAGGATCGAGTAGCGCAGATTCCGCCACATCCATCCCGCCGTCACGATTCCCATCAGCGAGAGAAAGAACACCAGGATCGGCAGCTCGAAGATCACTCCCATGCCGATGATGATCACCAGAAACAGATCCGTGTACTCGCCGATCGTAATCATGGGCTGAAACTGCTTGCCGTATCCGATCAGGAATTCCAGGGCCTGCGGGTAAACCAGCTTGAACCCGAAATAGCCTCCCGCCAGAAACAAACCCACCGTCGAAACCATGAAGGGCACCACGTAGCGCCTTTCATGGCGATACAGGCCCGGTGAAATAAACAGCCACACCTGGTAGAGCACGAACGGCGAAGCCACAAAGAGCCCGGCCAGAAACCCCACCTTCAAGTAAAGGTTGAAAGGTTCGGTAGGGTTCAGGTAGACCAGCTTTTCGGCCAAACCATTGTGGCGCAGCGCTTCCATGATCGGACGCTGCATCACCTCATAGATTTTCTCGGCGTATCCCCAACAAAGAAAGAACCCGCCCGCCACCGCGATGAGCGAGTAGATGATGCGCCGCCGCAGCTCCTCCAGATGATCGAGGAAGCTCATGGCGGGCAGTTCGGGCCCGTTAGGGGATGCTTCGCCCGAAATTTCAGGCATCGGGAGCCTTGGCGGTGGAAGTGGTGGGCTCGGGCTGCGGAGGCGGCAACTCGGTGAGTTCACCGCTGGGTACCGCGCCTTGAGGACGCCGGCTGGGCGGCAGGATCTCCGGCTTCGACTCGAGTTCCAGGCTGTTGATCTCGGATTCGATCTGGGCTTTGAATTCGTTGCTGGCGCGCTTGAATTCGTTCAGGGCCCGGCCAATCTGGCGCCCAATCTCCGGAAGCTTCTTCGGCCCGAAGATGATGAGGGCCAGGAAGAAGATAAACGCCATCTCCGAGAAGCCGAGATTCATGCAGTCATCATACTGCCCGCTCCGAAATGCGGCAATCTGAGGTCCCTGGCGCCCGCGAATCCCTGCCCTGATCACAACCGCCGGCTCTAACACTTGCCCGGTGTTAGGGCGCCGAGCTAAACAGCATGAATCTCCTAGTCTTAAGCCCGCATCTTAGCTAGCAAGAGCTCACCCCTTTGGTAACGCTGGCGGTTGAAATAGGTGTATCGAGGGGGGCTTTTTAGCATGTTATACTGCGCAGAGATGCGCGGTGGATGGGGGCATTTCCACGTCCCGCCCGAAGGAAATTGAAGATGGTTCGCAGTTCTAGCCGATCACTCTTGCTGGTCGTTGTGGTTCTCGTCTCCTGCGGTTTTCTGGGAATGTTGTTCGGGCAGAAGGTCAGTCCCGCTGCCAGCGGCAGCGACTCTGACATCAAAGACAGCCTGAAACAGTTCACGCAGGTCTATAACATTGTCGAGGACAACTACGCTGAGCCCGTCAATCCGGACAAGGCCATTTATAACGGCGCCATCCCGGGCATGCTGCACGCGCTCGATCCGCACTCCAATTTCTTCGATCCCAAGTCATACTCCCTGCTCCGCGAGGAGCAGCGCGGCAAGTATTACGGCGTGGGCATGACCGTCGGTCCGCGCAATAACAAAGTGATCGTCATCGCGCCGTTCGTCGGCACACCAGCTTTCCGCGCCGGCATTCACCCAGGCGACATCATCATCGCCGTGGATGGTAAAGCCACCGACAACATGAGCACCTCAGACGTTGCCGACTTGCTGAAGGGACCCAAGGGCACCACGGTTCGTATCACGGTTCTGCGCGAAGGCAATGACAAGCCGCTCGACTTCAATGTGGTGCGTGACGAGATTCCACGCTACAGCGTGGACCTGCATTTCCTCATCCGCCCCGGCATCGGCTACATGCACGTCTCCGGCTTCCAGGAGACTACCGAACATGAAGTCGCTTCCGCGCTCGAAGAGATGGGCGACCTCAAGGGCTTGATTCTTGATCTTCGTCAGAATCCCGGCGGCTTACTGAGCGAAGGCGTGGGCGTAGCCGATAAATTCCTGCGCAAAGGCCAACTCATCGTCTTCCACAAAGGACGCTCTTCTCCCGAGAAGCGCTACGTCGCAACGCACGGCAACGGCGGCAAGGAATTCCCGCTGGTGGTGCTGGTGAATCGCGGCACCGCATCTGCTGCGGAGATCGTTGCCGGCGCCATCCAGGATCATGATCGTGGCCTGATCGTGGGCGAAACGACCTTCGGCAAGGGATTGGTGCAAACCGTTTATCCGCTTTCGGAGAATACCGGCCTTGCCCTCACCACCGCCAAGTACTACACCCCGAGCGGCCGCTTGATCCAACGCGACTACACCGGCGTCTCGCTCTACGACTACTACTACAACCGCGAGAGCGAAGAGAATAACG
>Ga0335081_10021471_pt1 | contig 10449 bp, 13 predicted proteins | sample Lox_Sample_35_FD_206713 | JGI IMG/M metagenome (GOLD analysis project Ga0335081, IMG submission 206713) | Soil microbial communities from Loxahatchee National Wildlife Refuge, Florida, United States - Lox_Sample_3.5 | ecosystem: Environmental > Terrestrial > Soil > Wetlands | place: USA...
TATTTTCCTTTGCCAATCCGGCCATTTGGTCTGGTCGAAGTGATTCCATATGAAACCAAGTCCTCCCCCCGGTTTGAGAACCCTAGCAAACTCTTTCAATGCCTCGGCGTTTCCAAACCAATGGAAGGACTTATGTCAAAATCAGTACAACAACACCGTTTACCTGGGCACAAATAATGGCATCCGCAGAATACTCTTCGACTGGCAATTTACAAGCGTCGCCCGCCCGAACCTCAACTTCCGGCAGCACTTTCATGAAAGTCTCGCGCATGTCCTATTGATTAGTTGGGCCAACGCACAACGTAAACTACCTCACTAGGTTCGACGCAGATGACTTCCCATTTCTCAGGTCGATTAACGATGTGCTTCGTGAACTTCCCTGTTCCTGACCCGACTTCGATGATCCGACCACCAGGAGGGACAGCGAGAGCTTCGAGAAGCTTTTCAACGGCAGGCGGCTGATGTTCGGGACGAGCAGCCTCGTAATTCAATGTTTCAGACCCAAACCCAACTTTGGCGCCTGGATGGACAGACATTTTATCTTGGTGGGCGGGAAATTGGGGAACGGGAGTTGCATCATCGGCTTAATACGACATAACTGCGGCCGATCCCCGAAGATCATAGTAAAATCGTGAACTCACATACGTTGTGTGTACAATGCTACATGCTGAATATCGCAAAACGTTTATGCAACCCCATTTAAATCCATCCTTACCCAATCCAAGCCCACGTGTTCCCGACCGTCCGCATCGATCTCGCTAAACAAACAGAAAAATCCGTCGAGAGTGCCTTGTCGCTCACAATTTACGAAACTCCATTCTCTCCGAAAAGAATCCCAAACGACCCACCGGGTCCAATCCTCCCCCGTCAACTGAAAAGCATCAGGCGACGAATCGATCGGAAAACCCTGGAAAAAAAGATATCGTTCCGCTGCATCCTCGCCTCCGAACGTCCAGTAACCAGGCGGGGACGGATCGCTCACTGACGGAGGACTCAACTCGTACAGAACTTGTGTGTGCTGAGCAGGCAGCCCATCGTCCGAGGTGATTCTACAAGACCGTTTTGTCGACGGGAGAATCGGAGTGATGGGGAAAACGCGGAGAGGTGCAAAATAAGGTTTCTTGAGCGGGGGCCAGCGAAGAGTTTTATCCTGGAAAATGACATGAAACATCGAAACATGACAAGAATAATCTGTAGGCTCGTTGCCAGGATAATTTAGCGGTCCGATCCGACGGACAATATTTCCGTCTCTTAAATCCCGTAAAATGCACCAAATATCCCCTCCCGCATCTTTTGCCGGATATCCCCAACACTGATCGGAAAACAACTGAAAATTCCACGGATTCAGAAGTTGGATATCCTCAAAAATCTCAACGGAAAAAGTTGTTTTCATAGCGGCGAGATTATAGCTCGTCTGAACACATCGGATTTTTTCCTTCCCGCCGTCCATCCTCGTATCGACGATTTTGAATAAAAGATTCCCGTCATCATCGAAGCCCCACGGGAGAATCCATGGCCAGCACCAATTACCCAGCCATGGACCCTCCGACCCCAGGATATTCGAAAATGGGATACAGTACGTCCGTCCGGAATCATAATCGAATAATCGCAAATTCTGTTGTCTGGAGGGAACGAGCGAAGCTGCTGCACTGACCATCTGCCCAGAAAAGACAGGGCGGGATTCTCCCCACGACAAAAAAAGCTCACGAAGGAGAGACATGTGAGACGCCGAATCAGGCAACGCCCCAGACTCTGGCCACAGCACATTCTCTCCAATTTCGTCGCCAAACTCAATTTGCTTCCCTGTGATCGAAAACGGTAATACGTTGTTCTCGTAATCCACCCAAAACAAAAAGTTGCCTACCACATCGAGTCCAGCAGGTCGTAAATGATGTCCTGGAGGCGGCAGGGAAACTTCAGCTTTTGCGACAGAGACAACATGGCCCATGGCGTATTGCGGAGTGCTTCTGATCCGCCAGGATCGGCAGAGACGGGAATGCGGATCGGTTTGCGTGAGAAAGGTATCGTGACGATGTCGTACGCTTGGCCCGAAAAATTCAATAACCCGTCGATTTGTGCCGATGAAGAGGGTTCCGAACGGCTGGTCTTGGGGCAGTAAACGGGGTTGCGCAGGCCGAAAAGAGATGGGTTCGTGATGGGAAGGGGGAACGGTCCGTGCATAGTAGCCGTCGATAGCCTCATTCCAAGTCAAAGCCCATATTCTGCGGGACGTCGGGAATAGGGATGTACAGAAGCGCCAGGGGATGCTGGAGGTCACGGAGGTGTGGAATGCTGAGTTGAGTTGAGCGACTGTTACAAGGTCGGCCGGCAGAAGATATGCGAAGACAACGTTCCAGAGTTCCAGAGGCAAGCCTCCGTCAACAGACGCTGTGCTGGGACTGGGCCGTCGGAGACTCACGCTGCTTGCATGGGGAGTTCCGGTTACGGAGAGGAAAGTCGACAAGGACGTCTGTGTCTGGGGTGGTTTGCAGAGGCCGTTAATACCAACAGCCGAATTCCGTGTGAGCATCTGCATGAGGTCAGAGGAAGGCACAGGGCATCGCGAACCTTAGTGGTGTACGTATTAGGCCGGCCAGGAAATGGACTGCCCGGTCCACAGACAGATCGAGATGGACGAAGCGGAGGGGAGCGGTGCTACCAATGCCCAACGACGGATCGGGCGATTGGAATCCGCGGTAAATTACAGTGAGCTTACCAAATGTTGCGCTTGATTTTGCGCCTAAATGCCTTAAATTTAATGACTACAAAACCATGTAAATAATGTTTGCCGCAAAATAACCTTAGGATGCAAGTCTGTAAAAAGCTCATATTATAAGCCCAGACTTAATTAGAGATTCGACCAACGAATCTGAATGCTACCTACCAGGGAATCTCGCTTCCATCGTAATTAAGGAATCTCCCAGACTGTTCTTTGGTTGCTCCTTCGACCACCTTGAAAACGCTGTCGGCACTCTCTCTGGGCGTAATAGGATCCCACCTATCACCAAATGAATCCTTAGCAGCGTTCCCCATGTCTGTGTTCACCATCCCCGGATGAATCGGAAACACAATGAATCCCTCACTCTGATGCTCCTTGTGGATGCTTTGTGTGATAAAATTCAAGGCGGCCTTACTCGCTCCGTAAACGGTAAGAGGAACCGGAATCCCCGCGGCGAGTGCGATCGATCCCGCCGCCGAAGACACAGTGATGAACTTTCGGGTGTCCCGATTCGCGAGTAGCGGATACAGCGTCTGGAAGAGGAGTAACGGTCCGATGGCGTTGACTTCGAGATGTTGGTCCAACGACTTGGCCGACGCCTCTTTTGCCAATTCCCCATTTTGGAGAATTCCCGCGTTGGCGATCACAACGTCCAACCCGCCGGTGGTCGCTTCTACCGCCTTTGCTGCCGCTGCTATGTCTGAAACCGAAGTGGATTCAAGTTGCAGGATATGGATATTGGGATTGGTTGCTGCCAGATTCTTGAGAGCGATGGCCTTAGCGGGCGTTCGGGCCCCCGCAAAGACAGTGTAGCCTCTGTTTGCCGCGACTTTGACGAGCTCCAATCCGATCCCACGATTGGCACCGCTGATAAACCAAGCTTGGGGAGACATTATGGTAAATAGACGATCTGGTTTCAAGTGTTTCGATCTCAGAATGCAGTTCGGGGGACCAGAGGGGGACTATTTATCTACGGCTACCCAGGTATGTCCGTATCTGGTCGTCGCTCTGATTTATAATACGCAATAATAATCCGGCGCCTTGGTTTGTAATGGTTTCGGTGGGCAGACAAAGCTTTTTCCCTCGGAGACAACCCTTCCTCACATCGTTAGATTCGGGCATCAAAATCAAATTTTGGAGCTAATATTTGTGATTTGGAATTAAGGCGGCCGAATGTGAAGATGCTTGGAAATCGTAAATGGTATCATTCCTCGTCGCTATCAAACCCCATATCAATTTCCGGAATCTCGGTCCGATTTACGTCAGCTTCGCTCATTTGTAATCGCCCCGTTTCTCCCAATTCGGCATTTTCTGGCTGGGAGGGTGCTGAGATTCCCGCTCTTTCTACGCGAACGGATGAATCGGTGACAAATGAAGGAAGCAGTGGAGGTCGAAGGCTTCGTCGTTGCGGTTCTGGTTGAGCGGCCGCCGGGACTGGTTCCCTCGACACTCTGGGAGGTTCATATACGGTTGGCGGTTCGACCGCTGTCTGTGTCAAGGTGATTGGTTCTTCAATTTGATCCATGGTCTCTTGGCCATCTTGTTCATGGCCCATCATGCCATCCATCTCGTCTTCGTTAACAGAAACTGGCTCGGCCGTCGCTATTCGTGGAGGCATCTTCGGATGAATTATTAATTCAAGATCCTGGAGATGCTTCATTGCACTTTGGCGTACGATTGCAACCGCGGCCGACGAATCGCGATTCAATATTCGAGTTGCGTGAGGGAGAACTGCATTGCCAGCCGGATGTTGAACACTCGTAAGAATGGCCTGATGCAACGCACAAACGATGCCGTCTTCGATGTTGGGTTTTAAGGCAGTGGAAAGAAGAATTTGGTCGATTGAAGAACGGATCGAAAGACTCAATAGAGGTGTCAATCGTAATGTCTCCGTCACAAGCTGTATTGCACAGATGATCTGGGTTGTGGGGGATGCCGGCGGTTTCTGGGGTTCAAAAGATTGATTCGAATTATGCTTGCGCTTTCGTGATTTCGACGATGTCTTGATTAGTCTTGAGGTCAGGGGGAATTGTACTGAAAGTGAGGGGACTATGGGGGTTGTAGACAAGGTGCCAATGTCGGCAAGCGCAGTTTTCACAAGAGATTCAAGTAATTTTCCTTCACGAGGAGAATGCAATCCACTTCCAAAATGACCGATAAGTTCAGACACCAGACCGTATGCGGAAGATTTGAAGGTTGATGACTCACAACTCACTATTAAATGAGATAATATCCGCAAAGTAGAGCGAAAATGCGGAAGAAATGACTGTTCAACACTCCATATTAGTAGCGCTGAGAGATATGTCGTACCATCGGAGCGTTGTGGACAGTAGCGAATTCATTTTGGCATACATATGAGGCAGATTAGCCATTACAGCTTGAAAATTCTGCTTTCGGACACCATCGTGAGGCTTTCAAGCATTAGCGGGTGCACCTTGGAGGACTTACCCTGGAACTTGAATCAACAGTATAGATTCTTTGCGCTAGGTCGACCAAGTGACCAAAAGGAACGTTGACGGGGTGTTTCGTGGGTACACTAAGATCAGAAGTCGTCCACAGTTGGAGAGGAACGTCAAGAATTCTTGAAGGATCATGGCCAACGTGTCTAGCCGCTCAATAGCGGAAGGCAAAGATGCCTCGTCAGGCAGCCCAATTCCTTTCGATGTTAAAGCCACGCGAGATCCATCTTTCGTCAGTTCATTCCAGATGTACCGGACCTTCTTCGAGGCACTCGAAAAGATTATTCAAGACCATGTGTCCTTCAGATATTACGCCGAGTATGCTTGATCTCCAATACTCAGTGTTCGCGCCCTTTGAAGCCGAATGATGCAACTGGACGTAAACTCGAGCGGCTAGCGACTTCACTTGTGAAGAGCAATTGCTGCTGAAAATAGACAATAAAAGTGAATTTGCGGACGCTAGTGAAGGTCGAAAGGCGTTTGAATGATCGGGGATGAGGGCATGGAGGGCCTTTAGACAAGTAGGCAAAAGCGTGGGCTGTGATGCCAAATTCAATACCGAGGAAAAGTATCCCGGCAAAAGCGCATTTGCATCCCTCGACAAACCTGGATGGTTGTCAACGGCGAGAAAACACTCTTCTAGTGCTGCTATAGCTCGCTCTAGAACAATAGGACTCTCAGGTCGCTAGAGTCAGCGAACTTTTATCACTGACTTTACATTCAAAAGTGATGCCAGTAACTTTGCCCAGACAATGGCGTGATTTATTCCCTCGCCACCGTTCGAGACCGTCGCCTTTACAAGACAGACGCCCCAGTACCGTGATTCCATGTTTTTGCTCTGAAGAAGACTGCTCATACGGGTATTCCATTTTTGCAAAGCCGAGGAAGTGGATTCGATTGAGGCGAAAGGTGTTCGGTCGATGACGAGACGAACGGTCTGAGGAAGCAGTGACGGGGGAAGCGGAGGGTCCGTCAGAAGATGTGATAGCGCATACGATATGATATTGGCCGACGACTCATTGTCGCCGCCTTCGTCTCGGTCCATAGAGAATAAAATGTTTTCGCCCGTCGGCGATCTGCGGCGCCAATCAGTCAGGGCTGGTGCCCTAGAAACACTTGTCTGCGGGCGGGATCGGCGGGCCAAAACAGAGGCAACACTGCAAGAATTGCCATGAACTCGTTAAAGAGAAAGAAGCCGGCGAGGGCCTCCTCGGGAAAGCCAGCACAGAAAGGCAGGGGCACACAACCAGCCTCCAGCTCACCCAGAAAAGCAGCAGCTGCGTCCTCGGGAACCCTGGCAAATGCCACGAACGCGATCGATGCCTTGCAACACCTCATCGACCGTCCATACTACCAATATGACAGTAAGAGGGACGACATTGGTTTGACTCCCTCAATCAGTGCTTATTTCCAATTTCTAATTCGCTAGTGTTCCAGGTCCTCGAATGCGAAGATGCTTCGAAGGATAAAATGGCATTCAAGGACGTTCGGGCCCCTCTCACCGACGTTAACCCATCGCCACTTATTCGGCTTCATGGCTGCACCGACAAGGGAATGTCTGTCGTTTGTCTCCTTCAGGGATTGTGGCCCTACGTATCTATCCCCCTCTCCCCATAGTGCCATTGACAGCAAGCTCTACTTTCCCATTTCCGCCTCTTTCGAGGAAACACCCGACACTGACCGCCTTCTCTCCGCAATCAAACAAAACGCAAAAACGGATATACAAATCCACAAGACGGAAATCGTAACGAGGGAGCCGTTGATGTATTATCGACCCGATAAGGAAAGGTACACTCGATTCATTAAGATTTATTGTTGGAGTACGGCGCATCAGAATGCACTTGCCCGAGTGTTGGAGTTGAGTGATCAATCGCCGGGCCTTAAGGAAATGATGACGGAGGGCAAGCTGTATGATTTGACTGTATTGCCAAATTGCTTTGGGAGCTGATTTCAGGTGTATGAAACGGGATTGGCATATGAGATGCGCACGATGGTGGATTTGGATATCGTCGGTTGTGGATGGGCGAGAGTCCCCAAGGGCAAGTGGAAGGAGCTTCCAAAGGCCATCACCTACAAGCCGCCTTACGAAAGGTAGTTGGCCTCGATAGCTGCTCCGTTAATTTGCAGGTATGGCTTAGTGGTTGTCTGCCAAGGTCAAGATGTCGAAGGCCTATCTCCAACTGCAACAAGTATAGATCCAGAGAGGTATCCCCATGGACATCCTCAATTTACCATCAGAACGAGATTATGGAGTAAATTAGCCCCGTTACGGGGAATGTGCGTCAGCATGCTCTCTCTCGTCGAACCCACCAGCCCCGCCAGAGCAAAACTCAACGAAGAAGACGATATCCCTCCAACCTATATTGTCTCAATCACGTTAATCTTAACGTCCTCACCGCTCTACCCCTCCCCCTTTGACCAAACGATCCTCCTCACCCACTCTCACCCCACTGTCCACCCGCTCAACGTCTCCACAAATTTGCACACCATTATCTTCCCCTCCGAAACTGAAATGCTCGCTGGTTTCCGCGATTTCTTGATCAAATATGACCCAGATCTAGTCACCGGCTACGATGTCTGCGAGGAAATCTCTGAAATCTTGGATCGCGCAAAGGACTTGGGACTGCCCAAAACCTTCCCTCACCTTGCGCGACCAAGTAGCATAGCTCTCAAACCACGGTATCCCACTCCGTTCCCCCGACTTTGATAACGGCTAGAACCCGTCAGACGTATAATGCACGTTGGGTCCGTGCCCAACGACGCATGGCAGGGACCTCGAACCGCGAGTACATTGAACTCGGTTGCGTAGGTCGCCTGGTCCTTGACATGCGCCAAGTCATGGAAAAAGAAGAGAGATTGCGAACGTACTCGCTCAACGAATCGAGCGAACACGTCCTTGGCCGCAAACTCGAGTTCCTTTCTGACTCGGTGCTCACGAGCCTCTTGACGTCGGACGGGGAAGATGATAAGAGGAGGATCGCAGACTACGTTATTAAGCGGGCTTGGACAGGCTTGGAGATTATGAGGACGAATGCTTCTCTTGTGAGCGCGGTTGAGATGGCTAGGGTCTTTGGATTGAATTTTCAGGAGGTATTTATGGGGCAGATGAGACGGATGTGGGGGTAAAGCCCCCCGCGTTTTCTAACGGTTTAATTGGCAAGGCTGTTATTTCGGTATAGCAACGCTCGAGGAGTGATTGTGCCTGGCAAGTCTGGGAGTAGCACCAGCCAAATGACAGAGGTTCCGTGCTTCTATTGGGTTTTCTGATTCATAGAGTCCGTTGAATTGGATGCCGGACACAGGCTATTATTCCGAAACCCCAGTTATCGTCCTTGATTTCAAGAGGCACGCATTCCCTTCATTTGATCGCTAATGAACCTCAGTCTGTATCCATCAATTATCATTGCCCAGAATTTGTGCTTCTCCACGCTGTTAATCCATCGAAACGACCTCCCCCCCGAGAAATACCACCAGGGCTATGGCCCGCAAGAATGCTACTTCGCCTCTGCCGATGTCAAACCCGGCGTCCTTCCGCAAATGTTAATCCATCTCCTCGAAGAGCGCGTCAAAGTCAAAGATCTATTGAAATCGACGAGTGACCCGGTTCAAAAGCTCGTATTGGATGGACGACAGCGAGCCATCAAGGTCGCCACTAACGCCATCTATGGCGCAACCGGGGCACCGAGCTCGAAATTACAATGGTATAGTGCTTTGCGGAGCTTTGGCCTAACCCATAGCCTTCCGATTGCTGAGACGACGATTGTGTTGGGGGCGATGTACCTTACTCAGGCTGCCGACTTGATTAAAGAGCGATACAGCGACAGCGTTAAGGTTGTCTATGGCGATACAGATAGTGTCTTTCTGCGAACGCTGTCCAATTTGAGCGTTGCAGAGGCTTTCAAGTACGTCCACCGTTGCTTCCATACCAACATCAGACTTGGAGATGAAATTTCAAAAGATATTAGCGCCGACTTCCCGGATCCAGTATTCCTTGAATTTGAAAAAGTTATGTTCCCGGCAATGTTGGTTAATCGAAAGGTTCGAGGTCATTATACCGCAGCTGACATTAGCGATACGCCGGTTTGTGTTGGAATTCGCCGACTCAGACGAAGGGTGTCATTGATGTCAAGGGGATTGAAGGGGCGACACGAAGAGACAGTGTCCCCATCATCGCTAAGATCATGGCTGAAATTATGGACCTGTTATTCCCTCTGGAAAAGAATAATTCGGGAGATGCGGTGGTGACTAACGGTGAACGAAAGGAGATTATTGAAAATATTAAACGAGTGGTGCAGGTTTCTGTTCGGAAAGTTCTGAGTGGGGATGTGGATATTGGAGAATTCATTATGACGAGGGTAGTCAAACGTTCTTTTGTGGTGCTAATTACAAGGGACTTTGGTTGGGGACGAATGCTGGGGATTATAAGGGGAAGCAGGCTCATATCGCTGTCGTCGACAAGATTCGTAAGAGAGATCCTCGGCGGGTGTTTAAGGACGGGGAGCGGTATTCAACTGCGACGTTCGATCTGACTGCAGGGTATCCTACGTTCTAATTCAAGCACCCCCGAATGCGAAAGGGTTCGAGAAAGCAGAGGTATCACGGCCCGACGAGTGGTCTAATCGGCAGGATCCCGAGTATGCCATAAAACAAGGCCTATCTCTCGATTGGAGTTATTACCTCGAACACACCATCAAAAATCCCTTGAGCCGTATTCTAGAGTACGCCCCAGTCTCATCCTGTTATGCCGACGTTTAGATTATTGATTCCGGCAAAAGAACTTCCGGGCTTATTCACCGCCACAGCTCGAGTATCCGTCCGCAAAACGCTCGGCGGCAAGAACAAGGCCATGTCTGCCTTCCTCGCCGCTGGTGCCAAGAACCTGTCTAAATGTATCATCTGCGGTGAAAAGACTGCCGCCGGCAAGAAACTATGCAGTAACCACGAACATCTCGAAACTGTTGTTGCCGCCGAGAAACAAGCCGAGTCAGAACGGTTGGGGGAGGAGCATAATTTACTCGAGGGGGCATGTAGGAGTTGTCAGGGAAATATCAATCGAGAAGTACTTTGCACAAATTTGTATGTCAAAATTGGAAGATGGAACTAACGGGTAGGGATTGTGGGGTGTATTTTAAGAGGATGAGGGCTGCTACTGAGTTTCGCGATGCCCAGGAGGATTTTGATGGATTCGTGAAAGCACAGGGATTGGATTGGTAGTGGCGATTTCTAATTATCGGAAGAGTAAGGCTATATTTAACACCATGGGACGGCAGA
>Ga0335081_10021473_pt1 | contig 10448 bp, 6 predicted proteins | sample Lox_Sample_35_FD_206713 | JGI IMG/M metagenome (GOLD analysis project Ga0335081, IMG submission 206713) | Soil microbial communities from Loxahatchee National Wildlife Refuge, Florida, United States - Lox_Sample_3.5 | ecosystem: Environmental > Terrestrial > Soil > Wetlands | place: USA: Florida...
CGTCGCAGTGCCGATGCCAGGCGCATCTGGTGCCGCGCGTTGTCGACGTAGGCGAGCGTCTCCGCGTGGCTTGCAGTCACGCACATGAAGCGCTGGACGGCGAGCGGCATGGTGTCCGGATCGCGTCCCTCGGCAACGTACGAGGCAGCGATGCGAGCGCGCATCTCCCGCTGGTAGTCGGCGCCGCCCCATCGACCGGTGATCAGCGGCACGTAGCCTCGACGCGCGCACAAGCGGTGGCCGAACTCATGGTCGCCGGCAATCCAGATCTCGGGTAAACCAGCGACGGGGCGCGCGCTGATGTGGGTGCTGGGCATCCGGTAGTGTCGCCCCTCGTAGGTGAAGGTCTCGCCGGAGAAGGCGAGGTGCAGCAGGTCCAGGAATTCGTCCAGCATGGGCCGTGCTTGCGCCAGGTCCTGGCCGAAGCGCTCGAATTCGTACGGCTGATAGCCGCTGCCGACGCCCAGGACCAGGCGACCGTCGGACAGGCAATCCACCATGCCGATCTCCGCGAGCAGCCGCGCCGGGGCGTAGAGCGGCGCCACCACCACGGCGGTTCCCAGGCCGATGCGCTTGGTAACGCCGGCGCAGCGGGCCGCCATGATGAGCGGCGAGGGGCAGATACAGTAATTGGAGAAGTGGTGCTCGGCGAACCACGCGATCTCGAAGCCCAGCCGGTCGGCATGCACGACCTGCTCGACATGCTCGCGAAACACCTCGTGCGGGGGCTTGCCGCGCTGGCGGTAGCCCATCAGTCCGAAGTAGCCCAGGTGCATGGCGTTCTCCCTTCCAGTCGCAGACTAGCCTAATTTACAGCCTCACCGCATCACGCCTGCCACACGCCGTAACCCGCCTCGCGGAGCCCGATCGCGAGCTCCACTTCCATTTCACGCGCGCCGTCGTAGGGCATCGGATTGAAGACTGCGTAGAGCTGCGGCAGCAAGCGCAGACCGTATTCGCGTACGAAGCGGTTGGATTGTATCCCGGCCTTGTGCTTGTCGAAGCGCACGTCGGGGTCGAGCCCGGTCATCCCCACGTACACGCAAGGCTTCTCCTGCGCGTAGTCCGGGTTGGCTCTGCGGAACCGCGGCTCACCCCAGACCGTGGCGGAGAGCTCGACGACATACACGCTGAAGCGATGAGGCTGCGGGCGCGGGGCCATGCGCGGAACAGGAGTGGCGATGGTTCAAGGTCGAAGGCGCGCGACCGATATTACTCGAATCCGCGGGAACCCCGCAGTCTCGGACCGAACCCCTCCATGATGCTGTCGAGAAGCGGCTTCACCTTGGTCGAAGCCATGGTCGCGGTCGCCGTCCTCGCCATCCTCGCGCTGCTCGCCATACCCGGGTATCAGAACCGCATCATCCGCGAGCAGATCCTCGAGGCCACGCCGCTCACCGACCTGTCGAAGAAGCAAGTGGTCACGGCGTGGACGGCAACGCACGTTCTGCCGGTCGACAACGCAGCCGCAGCGCTGCCCGTGCCCGAGAAGATGGTGAACAACTTCGTCTCCGCGGTATCGATCGAGGCTGGCGCAATCCACGTGACATTCGGCAACCGCGCGAACAAGCTGATCCAGGGCAAGGTGCTCACACTGCGGCCAGCCATCGTGGACGATGCTCCCATCGTCCCGATCGTCTGGGTCTGCGGCTACGCGCCGGCACCTCAAAACATGTCGGCCAAGGGCGAGAACCGGACCAACATTCCGCCCAACTATCTGCCGCTCAACTGTCAGGCGGGATAAGGCCAGGTCTCGCTACTCGCCTCTGGATCTGTGCATCGCGAGCGGTCCGCGCGACGGGAAGCGACTCAGGATCTCCGCTGATCCGGGGACTGCCCACATCATCACGTCCACGCGAGCGAGGACATTGCGCGTGGACCCCATCGCCGCGCAAGCGAGCGTCGAACGCCTCCACTGATCGTCGTGCAGGGCCACGGCTTGCGCAGGAGATGGCGCAAGCACGCACTAGAGGAACGCAGCACGCTCTACTGCGGTCACAGTCGTTGCTGCCGCGGACGCGATCGAACACCTGCGCGGTTCCATTCGCGACGGCCACGTCGTGCCGCATCGTCCGTACAGTCGCTGCCAGGCGACGAACGCCGACAAAAAAATGAGCCGAGACGGCCGCGGTCGCGCCGAGGTAGGTATGATGTATCCATGCGCGATGCCATCGCCGCTGTCATAGGGTTCGCACCGCGCGCGTGAACTCCCTCTTTCACACGAGGAGACCGACATGACTCGATCCGCGTTTCGCGCACCGCTGCTCACGCTGTGCGCCATCATCACAGGTCTGCTGCTCGCGCCCGCCTGGGCCGACTCGTCGAAGAAGACACAGTCACCGGGCGAAGAAGCCGAGCAGCATGTCTCGATGGCCGAAAATACCTTCGAGAACTTCTGGCTCGACCCGGGGCAAGACTCCTTCCGCAAACGCCTTGCCACGGCCCAAGGCGTGCTCATCATCCCGGCCTCGGCTCGCATCGGATTCATTTTCAGCGGCGCCGGCGGACGGGGCGTGCTGGTGGCGCGGGACGCCTCGGGCAAATGGATCGGCCCCGCCTTCTACACGCTGAGCTACGCCAGTATCGGCCTGCAGATCGGAGTGCAGGTATCCGAGGTGGTGATCCTCGCCATGAGCCAAAGCGCAGTCAACTCCTTGCTCTCCTCGAGCTTTCGCGGTGGGGCCGATGCCGCCATCGCGGCCGGCCCGGTCGGCACCGGCATGCAGAGTTCCTTCGAAGGAGACTTCCTCACCTTCTACCGTTCCAAGGTGCTGTACGGAGGTCTGGATGTGAACGCCTCGATCCTGAGCGCGAACGATGCGTGGAACACCGGCTTCTACGGCAAGCCCACCACGTCGGTGGACATTCTCGTAAATCACCAAGCGAGCAGCCCGAAGGCGGAGCGGCTGCTGAACGTGGTGTCGGTCGCCGCGATCGAGGCGGCAACGCAGGAGAAGGCCGTAGCGCCGAAAGCGGAGACACCGGCGCCCGCTAAGGACGAGAAGCTCACCCAGCCGAAGGCCGCGAAGAACTGAGCCGCACACTTCTGTCGTTCTGCGTGCGCGCCGTGTGGCGGTCCGCATCCCCAGCCGTTACCGCGCGTACGCAGCGCGGGTGCACCGACCGCTCGCCATTCAGCATCACCTGTCGCCACGCGGACCGGACGACTCGCTTCATGGCTGACGTTCTGTGAGCAGCTTCTTGATCTGGTCGGCGCCAAAGCCCGTGAGAAAGATGGCGATCAGCGCGGGGATGAGATCGAGCTTCAGGATCTGGTCTTTGGCTCCGGCGATCATCCCGAGCAGGACGATCACGAGCGTCAAGGCAAAGCGCAGCAGCTCCAACACGAAGGTCGTGTGCCGCCCCTTGGATAGGGATGGGCGGACCTTGATCACAGCCATGGCCGGATCCTCCACCGCCAGCGGAGCAGGTTGGACTTGCTCTTGGCCGGTAGGCCGGGGGATGAGTGTGACCTGCAAAGTGTATTGGTCTTCCTTCTGGAAGTAGTGGCTGACCTCCCAGCCTTCCTCGGTAAGGTCCGGCTCGTCGGGATGCTTGAACGTCCATCTACAGATCCACTCGTCACGCGCCGTCGCCTTGTCCAGTAACGGGTCGAGGAACTCCAGCCTGAACTCGCACGGCTGGAAGACTCTGATGATGACCTCGTCGGTCCGGATCCGCACCTGCTTTCTCGCGACCCCATTCTGGATGTCGTCTTTGAACCTGCCTTCTCTGATCTGAGAAGCGAGCGACTGCGCCGCAGACATCGCTTCCCAACTGTCTATCTTCAGCAGATCGAGCAGCCTTTGTTGCTGCTTGACGACCTTTGTCCGCATCGCATCGCCTGGGGGCATACCTTCGACCAGCGACACATATTTCTCGACGAGGTCCAGCTTGCATAGCATCGTGTCGACGTCGGCATAGTCACGCGGCTGGATGGTCTTGGGGTCGCACGTCGCGAGAGCGCTGAACTGCTGCTTCAATTGCTCGCTGATCTCCTTGCAGGTCTGGGTGCCACGGATGCTGGTGTTCTGGACCAGATCCTGTCTGAGCTTCTCGACTTGCCGCCCGAACTCGGCGACCAGCGTCTCGTCCGGTTGTCCCACGGCCGCGAGGCGCTTCTGGAGATCGCCGATGAGCGCCTGCGCCGACTGGATGTCCGAGTCTGTCGGATCGGATTTCTTCCCGATCTCCACGACCTTTTCAAAGGTGTCCTCCATCGCCAGGATACGGCTTGGCGGCAGAGCGTGCGATCGCAGCCTTTCGAAGTCCTCTCGCGTAGCGCCTAGTTGGTCGAGGAGCCGCACGCGCGTGTCCAGGCGGGTCAGCGCCTGCTCGATGCTCTGCGCCTCGGCGGCAAAGTCGGTCTTGATCCAAGAGAGCTTTTTGAGCCGGCTCTTCAGCAGACTTTGCTCCAATCCAACGAGCACCCGCAAACGGGAAGCCAGGCGAGTGGACAGGTCCGAGATCCTCGTCTCGAGCCCATCGAGTCTCTCCCTCAACTTGAGCCGGCGCATCAAATTTGGCAGAGCGAAGTTCAGAGCCAGCGAGCAGACTCCACCCGCTAGGAGCACCAGAAAGATCACCACATCCGACCAGAGCTCGCGGACGTTCCCGATGCTGGTTGCCAGGTGTGTCTTGACCTTGAACACCTTCGTCATCGCGGGACACCCTGCAGCGCTGACGACCAGGCGGCCATCGGCGGTCTGGTCCTTGAACAGCCCCGTGAAACAAGAGCCGAACCACTCGCACGGCGGGGAGAAACGCACCTCCTTGAAGCCTTTTGCCGGCACCAGGACGCGGCCCGGTTCCGTCACCGTCGACGCCCCCTGTTTCTTTTCCGGAGCAGGCCTGCAGCCGTATCCCGGTTGCAGCGGGTCGCCCGAGCTTGCGGGTACGCCGTTGACGGCGTATTCCCACACTATGGTGTGGTCTTGAGAGTCTTCGTTCTTGAGGCCGAAGTGCGCAGGCTTACCTTCGACGAATGTGAGCTCCGGCGTGTCCGCATTGGGGACGTCCAAGCTGACATGGAACGGCGGGTCCGCCTTCAAAATCCGGACCGTACCCACATCGACGTTCTCGTTTTGAAGCGTCGTTTCCCATTCCCCTTCTTCGTACACGCCAGAGATGTTGAGCTTGATCCATACTTCCTCGTTCGCCGCTAGCTCCTTCTTGTCGGATTTCTTGTCGCCTTCCGCGGTGGTGGTGGGTACGAGCTCGATCTTCGCGACCAATCGCCTGACCGGAGCCTTGCTCGAGAGATCCGTTGCCGTGAGGGAGAGCGGTACCGTAGCCCGCCCTTGGTTTCGGATTTTCACCACGCCCGTGCTGGAAGCCAGCGGGTTGCAGAGGGAATCGACGGTGATCGTTGGACGTCCAACCAGTATCAGCCCCGCCTGCTGAGGCGCAGACGTACCCTGCGCAGCTACGCCGCCCGCGTGCAGCGCCGCGGTTGCCGACAGCATACCGATCACCACGGTTCCCCAACGCATACGCTCTCCCCCCGTTTGCGCCCATTGACCCACCTGCCCCCCGAGCGCCGCCGCCTGTACTGCTTCTGCTCGCTCAACATATCACCGCGGCGCTGCCGCTGCCAAATTCAGGGCTGTCAGCTGTCTCCACTCCCCCTGCGCCAGTCGACTGCCGAGATCTCGGGAGCCGGGCTCGCCGCCGTATCGCGCGAAGACAACCGCAGTCGCTGCAGCGCGTGCCGCGACGCTCGTTCAGGCGAGCGCATGAGTCTCGGTCACGTCCGGCGCGCGAGATAGAGCCCGACCGCGACCGCGAGCGACGCGGCGGCGAGAGCGAGGACAGCAGGCGGCGCAGCCGATGCACCGAAGTGGCCGATGACGCGTCCCACCATCGCGGGAAAGACGGCGCTTCCGAGGAGCGCCCCGGCGATGACCGACGCATTGGCGTGAGGCGTGGTGGGCAGCGCTGCGCCAACCCAGACCAACGTGGCCGAGAAGATCGGCGCGATCGCGAAGCCGGCCAACGCAAACGCGATCGGTCCGGCGCCGGTGAACGCGGCGACCAGCAACAGACCCGTGATGCAGCCGACTGCGGCGATGACCAGCAGGCCTGGCCGAGCACGCTGGAACAGACCGGCTGCAAGGAGCCTCCCGGTGAAGACCGCCGCGAAGAACGAGGCCGTCAAGTTCGCGGCTGCGGGAAACGAATACCCGTGCGCGAGCGCCAGCGTCGTGGTCCAGCCGCTGATCGAATTCTCCAGACCGCAGACCAAGCACATCAACGCGACGAAGGCCGCCAGCAAGGCGCGCGATCCGCGGCGAGCGCTGTGCCCGGGATGGGGCGAGTCGATCCGGATCTGGCGTGCGCCACGCTCGATGGCGAGGCTCACGGGGAGCAGTGCCAGTGCGAGGATCGCAACCACGCCGAAGATGTGCCGCGACGGCGCGCCCGCAAGCCCAAGCCCCACCGGCCCGAGGATGGAGCCGACACTGAACGCCGCATTGATGAGCTGCGACATCGTCATTCCGCGCGCCCCGAACCCGGCCACGAACAAGCTGTTCAGGCGCACCACGTGAATGCCGAAGCCCAACGCCAGCACGAAAGCCGCCGCAAGCATGGTGGACCAGGTGGGCGCGATCGAGAGCGCCGCTGCGCCGATCAAGAGCAACCCGGTGCCGACGCCGAGCCAGCGGCTCGCCAACCACTCAGCGCGCAGCACGCCAGGCAAAAGGATCCCCGACAGCGCGCCCAACCCGTGCGCGGTGAACACCAGGCCGACGGCGGCCGGGTCGACAGCGAACGCCCGTTGCAGGCCTGGCACGAGTGGCCCGTAGAGCGCCTGCGTCGCGCCCAGGAACGCGAACGTCAGAATGCCGCCGACGGCGATCAGGAATTGAGGCGAGTTCACGCGGAAATCTCGATCCGGATGATGTCCGATTGCCGGCCGCGGGTGCGCCGGGGTCCTCGGGGTATCCGGTGCAACCCATGCCGCTGACCACGGTGGACGCCCTCATGCGACCGCTGACATGCCAAGGCGGAGCCCCAACGAAAGGCTTGCCGCCTCATCCGTTCGTCTAATTGCGGCACCGGCGCAGGCTCGCATAATACCGGCTCGATTCCGAGAGCGGCATGGGACGAACGTCGTTCGAATCGCGCGCGCGAAGGCGATGCTGGGCTCCTCCAGGGCGCAGATCTTGTCGCGGCGTTGAGAGATGGACCGGGGATACGCACCGCTAGCCAAGCTGAGTCGTCCGCGCCTGCATCGCCCATTGCAGCGCGAGCGGCTCTTCGCGCTTCTCGAGCGCCGGAAGAGCAATCCCGCCACCTGGGTCAGCGGCCCGCCGGGCTCCGGCAAGACGACCCTGGTCGCCAGCTTCCTGGAGGCGCGCCGCCTGCGCGCGCACTGGTACCAGGTGGACGGCGGGGATCGAGACCCCGCCACCTGGTTCTATTATCTGACCGAGCTGGCCAAGCAAGCGTCCGGCGCGAAGGCACCACCCCTGCCGTACTTGACGCCGGAATATCTCGCGGACCTGCCGGGATTCACGCGCCGCTTCTTCCGCCAGTTCCTGCACGCGCTCGCGCCCGGCTCGGTCCTTGTGCTCGACAACTGCCACGACGGCGGCGGGCCGGAGTTCAATGCCCTGCTGCGCGAGGCGATCGCAGAGTTGCCGTTCGACCGCCACTTGATCGCCATCAGCCGTCAGGAGCTGCCCCCGGAGCTGCTGCGCCACGCCGCCATCGGTACGGTGACGGCGGTGGGATGGGAAGAGCTGCGCCTCACCCCGGATGAGGCCACGGCGATCGCCATCGCGCATGGCGTTGCGCCCGACACGCTGCCGCTGCTGGGGCGGATCGCGGACGGCTGGGCAGCGGGCCTGACGCTGCTCACCGCCAACTTGCGTCGCGGCGGAAGCATCGGCTGTCCGGGCGATCTCAACTCCAAGGAAGCCGTGTTCGACTACTTCGCGAGCGAGCTGTTCGATCGCGTCGAGCCGCAAGCCCGCGAGCTGCTGATGCGAACCGCTTTGTTCCCGCAGTTCAGCGTTCAGGTCGCGCAAGCGGTGAGCGGTGATCCGGGCGCCGGCGAAACGCTGGAGTACTTGCATCGGCATCACTACTTCACCGATCGGCGGACGGCGGACGAAGCCGTCTACCGGTATCACGACCTGTTCCGCGAGTTCTTGCTCGCGCGCCTCGCACGCGCCTACGCGCCGGATCGATTGCGGGCCCTGCACGCAGATGCCGCTCGCATTCTATTGGAAGCGGGGGAGCTGGACGCCGCGATCGAAGCTTGCGAGCACGCGCAAGATTGGCGTTTGCTGTCCCAGCTGGTCTGCGCCAATGCGGCACAGATGCTGGCGAGCGGCCGCTGCCAGACCGTGCGCAGGTTGATCTCGGAGATCGGTGCCGATCACTTCGAGTGCAACGCTTGGCTTCTGTACTGGCTGGGCCTGGCTCAGATCCCCCAAGACCAGCTGGCGGCCGAGCACAGCCTGCAGCGGGCGTTCGCGCGGTTCTCGGAGGCCGGCGATCTCGTCGGCCAGGTACTGGCCGCCGGCGCCGTGATCGAAAGCCGCTATTACGCCATGTCCGACTGGGCACCGATGGAGCCCTGGCTGGAGCTGGTGGACCGGCTGCTGGTCGCGCACGAACGCGATCTGCCTCGGCAGGTAGCGCTCCGGGCGTATCCGGCGCTCGCCGCCGCGATGATGATGCTGCGGCCCGACCATCCCCGCCTGTTGCTGCACCTGGAGCGCGCGCTCGCGGTCGTCCAGGAAGCGGACCCGGGAGACCAGCGCGTGGCCGGCGCGGGGCTGCTGCTCAACGTGCTCAACCTGCACGGCTTCCTGGATCACGCCCGCGAGCTGATCGAGCGCGTGGGCGGCGAGTCGGGCGAGGCCGCGCTGTCGCCGCTGACGACCGCGTTCTGGCGGGCCCACGTCGGCCTGCATCACTACCTGTGCGGTCGCGTCGCGCAAGGGCTGGAAGCATGCCGCGAGGGGATTCGGCTGGGCGAGGAGAACGGGCTGGACGCGCTCATGCAGCTCCCGCGCACTTATGCCGGAGTGATACTCATGTCCCAGCATCGGTACAAGGAGGCGGCAGAGCTCGTCGAGGCGATGCGCCGCAAGATCATCTCTCGGCGCGACAACGACGTTGCCATGTTGCATCTGCTCGCCTGCTGGCTCGCCGCCGCCACAGGCAAGCCCGGGCCGGCGAGCGTGGAAGCGCGTTCCGCGCTCGCCGCCGCGGAGCGCATCCACAGCCCCTTCTACCTCATGCTCTGGTGCATGGTGACTGCAAATGCGCTCGCGGAAGCCGGCGATCTGGCGCAGGCCGAGACCCTGCTCGCCGATGCCCGGCGCCATGCGCACGGGTCGCGCTATGACAACTTCGGCGCCCTGCTCGAGCTCGTCGATGCCCGCCTCGCGCAGCTACGCGGCGACACTCGGCGCTGCGCCGACCAGCTCGCGGCCGGCCTGGCTGCAGCCCGCACCCAGAACGGAGCGGCCTACCTGCAGTGGATGGTCCCTCCGTCGCTCTCGGAGCTGCTCGCCTTCGCGTTGCGCGAAGGGATCGATGCGGACTATGCGCGCGGGCTCGCCCGAATGCTGCAGGTGCCTCCGCCGGCCCATGGTCCCGAGACTTGGCCCTGGCCACTGAAGCTCAATACGCTAGGCAGGTTCGAGATCTGGGTGGATGACAGGCCCGTCGCTCTGTCGCGCAAGACGCCGAAGACGCTACTCGCTCTGCTGAAGTGCCTAGTCGCGCAGGGTCCGCGCAAGGTGCCGGAAGGTGCTCTGGCGGCGATGCTATGGCCGACAGCGGAAGGCGACGCGGCGGTCGAGCGACTGAAGGTCGCCATCCATCGGCTTCGCCGGCTGCTAGGCGAGCACGAGCTCGTGTGCGTGCAGGGCGGGCAAGTCGGCTTGGATCTGCAGCGCGTGTGGGTGGACGCGTGGGAATGCGGGCGAACGCTCCACGACGTCGAGACCGGGCAGCACGACGCCGACCCGCTCGCCGCCGCGCGTCGGCTCCTTCACTTGTATCGGGGGCGATTTCTCACCGAGGAAGAGGACGAGCCGTGGCTGCTGCCCGCGCGGGAGCACCTTCGTACTCGCTTTGTGCGCGCGGTGGACCGGCTGGCGGCGCGCTGTCGTGATGCCGGGTGCATCGAGGAAGCCGCTGACCTGTACCTGCGCGGGATCGAGGTCGACGGCCTCGCGGAATCGCTCTACCAGGGACTCATGCGCTGTTACGAAGAGCTCAACCGGCCCGCGGAAGGCCTGAAAGTGTTCCGCTCCCTTCGCCAGACCCTCTCCGTGATCCTCGGGCGACCGCCGACCCTCGATTCGCAAGCTCTCTATCAGCGGCTGTCGGCGTTGTAGCCCGCGGGACGGCGAGGCCGAGCATCTCCCGCATTGCGTCTCGCGGCCCGCCGGTTGGCAAAAGAAACCGATCGGTAACCCCCT
>Ga0335081_10021474_pt1 | contig 10448 bp, 13 predicted proteins | sample Lox_Sample_35_FD_206713 | JGI IMG/M metagenome (GOLD analysis project Ga0335081, IMG submission 206713) | Soil microbial communities from Loxahatchee National Wildlife Refuge, Florida, United States - Lox_Sample_3.5 | ecosystem: Environmental > Terrestrial > Soil > Wetlands | place: USA...
TGCGTTCGCCAGACGCACCGCAATCTCGTGTACAAGCGCCGGACTACCCAGGAGACCCGCGAGGTCGCTGCGCCGGACGAACAAGGTGGACTTATCAAACAATGTCGATTCCGTTTCGAAGATTCCAACAACCCTGAACGACCCGTAAATGATGCTGCCGTCCCGCCCTGCAAAACTCAGCACCAGCTTGGAGTGAACGCGCACGTCGAGTTTTTCAGCAAGTTTCTTCCCGATAACGACAGGATATCTTCCGACGCTGTTCAGAAACTCTCCTTCGACAACCCGCTTCGCATCCGTCGTGACGAGGGACTCGTCACGGGATATGATGCCCACGATTTGAACGCCCGAATTCGAGGCCGGGGACGACGCCATTCCTTCGATGATGGTTCTCGCGCTTACCCCCACCACACCAACCATCGCTTTGAGCGAAGATGCGATGCTGTCACCACCGGGGATATAGTCATTGACGAGCGGATTTGCTTTGAACGACGTTGTGTGAATCTCGAAGTGTCCGATATAGCGGTCGATCGCCGTGTTCACCATCGATTCCGCCATTCCTACCATCATGCCGGTGGCAAACAGGCCGCCACACAAACCGAGTGCAATCGCCGTCAGCATGACGATGCTCCGTTTCTTATTGCGCCAAATGTTTCGCCAGGCAATGCTCAACAGCATGATCGCTTCCTTCTGTTCACGAATGGAGCCCTGCCACCGGATTGAGCTTCCTGATGACGAGAATCGGGTATACAGCACACACGACTGCCAAAACCAACACCACAGCCGTCTGCGCAAGAAAGATTCCCGGCGCCACGCTAAACGGAAGAATCGGCTCCAGTCCGTATGCCAGCATGGCTTCCGCATATTCGCCCGTGAGGGGAATCGGATGCAGAGCGAGGTACCACAGAATTGGAAGACCCACCGCGACGCCTGCCAGCGCACCAATCATAGAAATAACGATCGTTTCCAGCGAGGTCACGGCGAACAGCTTCCAGCGTTTCATCCCTACCGAAATGAGTACCGCGAACTCCCGCGTTCTCTCTGTCGTCATCATCATGATCGTGCCGAAGATGCCGAAGCCTATCACGACGTAGAGAATAAAGAGCATAATGATTCCGCCCGCACTATCCGCCTGGATAGCCTGGACAAGCTCGGGCATCATTTGCTGCCACGTCATCACCTCTGTGCCTGGTCCGGCTCTTGTCTTGAGCTCAGACCACACACCATCCATCTCGGCAGGAGAACCAACCATGAATGCGACGGCGGTGACTCTTCCCGGCGAACTGAACAGCCACTGAGCATAGCTCAGCGAGAGATAGCCGGTCGTGTTGTCCAGGTCGGGTATCGGGAATTTCAGGATTGCCGCCACCGGGACACGCGCGGCTGCGGTAACACCATGATATCCCTGACCATAGATGACAATGCTATCGCCAATACCTGATCCAAGGAATTTGGCAAGTCCTTCACCAAGCATGATCCCTCGTGACGTCGACTGCAGATACGTCCCTTGTTCGACACGCTTCGCAAGGCCAGTCATGGCATTTTCACGCACAGGATCAATGCCGACAATTTGCGCAACTTTGGTCGCCGAGTCTTTTGAGACAAGCGCGAACGATTCAAGCCGGGGTACCACCCTGGTCACTCCCGGCACGGATGCATACGAATGGAGCGCCGAATCGGTGACTGCGATGCTCTCATCCAACGAACGTTTGTCCCAGTACCCTTCCGCGTGAATTTGGACGTACCCGAGATAGAGTCCAACAGCGGACTGGATCATGTAATCGTAGGAGCCGTTTTCCATCGACCGCATGATAAGCGCAAGGACCACTGCGAAGAGGACCGACGAGGTGGAAATCAGTGTACGGCGCCGGTTTCGCCAGAGGTTACGCCAGGCAAGCTGGAGGAAGAGTTTCATCGCAATTATTTATTCGCATCGCAAAGGACGCAAGGAGAATAACAAAGAATCGAAATCGGTGTGTCTCTGTTGGCTATGTGCACTGTCATGATTCTATATGTACCCAACTAGTTGTGAAGACGCCTTCTTTCATCATAGAAGAGCCATCCCCCTCTTAGGGGAACCACAGGGGGTTCGTGCTTTATCTTTGCACCCGACCCCACCCAATCACTCTCCTAAGAGGAGTGGAGTGTCTTTGTCAATGGACCCGTTTCATGTTCTGGAGCGAAAAGAAGTCTGCATTCATCTTCTCGTTAAATCGCAGCTCATCATAATCAAGAATCGTCTTGTTTCCCGGCTCGTTGTAAGGAATCATCTCCCAATGCGCGGGGAGTTTCCGGTCGCCAAACGTTTTGACGTTGCTGCCAAGGAAGGACTTGACAAGGGTGCCATCCTCGTCATAATACTCAGTTTTGTACTCCAGATATCCCTCCGTCGAAATCCAGACCAACACTTTCGCCCACACCACGCCGGCTTCGGGCTTTGGGATAAGCTGAATCTTGTAACACTCGTGCCTTTCGTACATCTCTTTGCCGAGAAGCGTGTGCGTATAGTCCTTGACGATCGAGGAGGCGCGCACGAGGTCGTCGTTGGTGAAGTCCGATCCCATCCAGGATTGGAGCATCATCGACGGCGGAATCTTGATGACCTTCTGGACCGAAGGAAGCCAATTCCAGACTTCATTGCCGCGCTTAAGCGTCACCGTCCCCTTATCGCGCGCCGGCTCCGTGACGTCAATGAGTGAAAAATCGGGTTCGAGGCTCCACGCCTTCATCGTCATCGTCCGTTTCCACTCTGGTTTCTCGATCGTCATGGTAATTTGAGCATACGAGCTCTTGCCACGCATGAGCTCGTCGGCCTTGCGAATGATTTCAGCGGCATCCTGAGCGAACGAGGGAAGCGGGGTCAAAAGCAGAGAACAGGCAACAAGAATGAAGGTGAGTTTTTTGACGTGTGTTGGCATTATCCAGAAAATCGATTGACGCGTTCACGCGGCTCTTGAAACGATAAGCAGCTTGATTGCCGCGGAACAATGGCGGATGCTACGCGGGGTGAGCGACCCGGTGGCGGGTCATTGACTTGGTATGTAACATACAAAACGAATCAAGCGAAGGCAAGGAGGTTGAAACTGCAGGTTGGTGCGTGCTGTGAAAATCCGGAAAAAATGCGCACACTCCGTCAGAACTCAGCGCTCATCGACCCGCTTCCAGCCGGTGATGATGGAAACAAAGTTCCACCAGCCTGCGATGACAACCATGACGATGTGCCCGAAGAAGAACAGCACGAGGAGTGCCATGAACACGAAGTGCCAGTACCGTGCCACGTCGTAGCCGCCGAACAGCCAGGTGATCCGGCTGAACTGTGTCGGCCAGTAGATCGCAATGCCTGTGAGGACGGACCCGATCGCCACGAAGGAAATCGTCGTGTAGGCCAACTTTTGAAGAGCGTTGTATTTCTTCGTGGGAGGATGCTGCTTTCGTATCCGGAGATAATACTGAATCATGGGAATGATGCCGGGCAGATCCGCTCTTTTGAATATCGTCGTTCTCCACCCGTGTTTGCTCATCAGGTTGTACAGAAACCACGCTGCCCCGTTGATGAAAAAAAGCCACATGCCGAAGAAATGCCACATCCGCGCCCCCGCCAGCCAGCCTCCGAGTGTGAGATTCCTTGGAAAATAGAAATCCCAGAGGGGCGAGGCGTTGTAGATCCGGAGCCCGCTTGTCACCATGATTCCCAGAGCAATGAAATTGATCCAGTGCGTGCAGCGGATGATAAGCGGGTGTTGGAATTCCTTGGCGTGCGTCGACATTGGTCTAGATGGTATCCGGTTTGCATTCCGGGCAGGGCTTCAGGTGATCGGCCCTGGCCTCGGCGACGGTCATGAGCGTTGTCTTGGCCATGTTCACGAGCGGACAGCCCGGGCGATGATATGTTCCGGTTTTCTCGATGGCAACGACTTCCTTTTCATTTCCTCCGGAACACGCGACGAAGAGAAGCGGCAACACAAGGATAGCGATGAGGACGTTTGGCGTTCGCTTCATTCAAATCCCCGCAAACCAATCATATCCCTGGTCTTCCCAGTAACCGCCCGGTTTTTCATTCGTCACGGTGATCTTCGATATCCACTTCGCACTTTTGTAGCCAAGCTTCGTCGGCATGACGATCCGCACAGGCGCACCGTGAGAAACAGTGAGCGGCTTGTTGTATGCTTCGTAGCAAAGGAGTGTCTGGGGATGGAGGACGCTCGGCATGTCGTAGGAAGTGTAGTAATCGTCGGCGGAATGGACGCTGAGGTATTGCGCGTTGGGGTCGGCACCGACCATCTCCAAGAACTGACTCATCACGGCGCCTCCCCACTTCGGAATGATGCTCCACCCTTCGACACAGCAATGCCTGGTGTTCATCACTTTCCTGGGAAGGGACTTGATCTGTTCGAGTGTGTAGGTCCCGGGTTTCTTTACCAGACCATCGACTGCCAGCGTCCAGTTTTCAAGATCGATGTCCGGATTGTCCGGATCCTTGCCGTTGACTCGAAAACCATCCTCCGGTGTCATTTGTGCATCCGAATATTCCGGCGCCAGCTTCGAGCGATCGAACACCTTCGCCTGAACCCAATCGTTGAATCTCTGGAACGAGTGCAGCAATGACTCGGTTCTTGCGCTTGGCGTAATGTTGCATCCCGCCAGCAAAACGAGAGGCGACCATTTCAGAATACTTCGCCGGGAGACCCTGTTCTTCCCGTCGTTGTGCCCGCTCACCATCAATCCCATGTTCGGTTATCAGCCTACGATACTATAGATTTCCCGTTGACCTCCGCGAATGCACTTTCGGAGTTTCGGATAAGCTTTCTGCCAGTCCTTCGAGGTCATGACGCGCTTCATGGATTCTTCGAAGTGCGACAGACTATCATAACGCGTCTCAAATACGAGCGTGTAGAAGTTAGCAGCGAAATCTGTCAAGATCAACATATCCGGATATCCTTGTTTTTTGGCCATATCGCGTTGCTGTTTCGCCAGTTCCTTGGCTACCTTCATCGTTTCTGGCGCAATCTTGAGCACATCTCGGACAAGAATCATAAACACCTCCCTTGTTTGATGTAGTTCCAGTGAAGCCCTTTCCGCACGAGCCCGTCGCTCCACACTATTGCATTACTTGGGTCTCTTCGGATGTGTCAAAGGCGAGAAAGTTGCACGATTTTAGGCGTTTTCCGGCTGAAAGTCAAGAGCGAATGCCGGCAGTTGTAGATCAAGTATGCTGAAGTTTTGAAGACCATGAACGTGATTGCGAGTCTATGCAATGTGGATCAGGTCGTGTAGAGGAACGCGGGCAACGGCAGGGTTCGATCGCCGGCGATTAATTCCGGAACCCATCAGTCTTCAGCCAGTGTTCCAATATGGGGTCCCAATATCGGAATTCGATAACAGGGTGACCAACGTCCAATGAATTCTACGGTGCGGAGTCTGTTTCTCGGAATCATCAAGATCCACATTTTGCACCATGCTGCGCAGGAGCCTGTCTTTGGTCTTTGGCTCATCGGGGAACTGGGACGGCACGGCTACGACATCAGCCCGGGGACACTCTATCCCATGTTCCATTCCCTTGAAGAAGATGGGCTGCTCAAATCCAACAAAGAACTTGTGAATGGAAAGATTCGAAAGTACTATCGCGCAACGGCCAAAGGAAAGAACACGCTGAGGAACGCGCGAGTGAAGGTTCAAGAACTACTCAATGAGCTAATCGATGAACCGACACCCGTAAACTCACAATAGAAGGCCTGTATGAAAATTCCTGGAACGTCACTTGCCTCAGTTGCACCACGATCAACCGTTCTGATACGCCTGGCCGTGGGGCTGATTTTCTTCACTCAAGGAATTCTCAAGTTCACGGACCCTCATTGGGGTGTTCTCCGCTTTACAAGGATTGGCTTTCCATATCCCGGTTTCACTGCTCACTTTGTAGGCGTGTTCGAAATTGCATGCGGTTTTCTCGTCGTCCTCGGGCTGCTGACACGTTTTGCGAGCGTACCGCTGCTTATTATCAATCTCACGGCCATTGCGACGACCAAGATTCCCGAGCTTTTCCGGCCGGAACAAGGATTCTGGTTCATGGTGAGTGACGGGCGGACCGATTTTGCAATGTGCATGGGGATTCTCTTTCTTATTCTTGCGGGAGGGGGACCTTGGTCGATTGAAACCAGGATGGCAAGGAAAACTCAGGAGACAGATGTGTAGACTTCCCGGATTTTGCTTCACGGTGAATGAAGCCCTGCCGAGAATTCTCCGCCTTCCATCCCTGTTCACGCATCGTTCCCAGGTTGTATTCGCCTGGCTACTGTGCTTTTCGGGAAATTCAACGATGGCGGGACCGCCGTTTCGCACCGATGATCCGATTCCTGTGGGATTCCGACACGGCGAAATCTATTTCTTCTCGACGGCAGTCGTGGATGCTTCCGGCACGACCGGGATCGGGCCTGCGTTTGAATTCAATTATGGCGTCGTGCCCAATGTTCAACTGCATATTGTCATGCCGGTGGCATTCTCGAAACCGAAGAGCGGGCCGCTACAGTCCGGCTACGGGGATACGGAGCTGGGCGTCAAATATCGATTTGTCGAGCAGACCGATGCGATCCCGGACATCGCGACGTTCCCTTTTGTGGAAGTACCGTCGGGCAATGCCGCAAGGGGTCTCGGGAACGGAAAAGTACAGGTGTTTCTACCGGTCTGGCTCCAGAAGGATTTCGGCAACTGGACTGTTTACGGAGGAGGCGGCTATTGGATCAACCCCGGAATGGGAAATCGAAACTGGAATTTTTCGGGCATTCTCCTGCAGTACAACTTCTCGAAGAACTTTTATCTCGGAGCCGAGCTTTTTCACCAGACTCCTTCGACCGACGCGTCTCCACAAAACACTGGACTCCATTTCGGCGGTGGAATCCCTCTCGGAGAGAATTCCCAATTCATCTTTTCTGCCGATCCCGGCAATGGTATAACAAACTACAAGCACTTCGCCTATTATCTTGGTTATTATGATGAGTTCTAGATCGGGTCTCTCCCGTTGCAGTCAAACGGCCAAAAGTCGAATCATCAGTTTTCCATTCGGAGGGAGTTGCAGAATACTGACAATCCTTTTCGTGGCGCTCGCAATAATGGCTGGCTCGCAGGGTACCTATGCGCGGAAATCTCACGATCCCTGGCAGGCCTCGCAAGTCATAAAGCCGGCGGTCCTCGCAAAACTTCTTTCTGCATCAGGGGCTCAGAAACTCCTGATCCTGCACGTTGGATTCCCTCTGTTTTACCGGAATGGACACGTTCCCGGTTCTATAACAGTCGGACCCACGTCAAAGCCAGAAGGAATTCAAGCACTCGAAAAGACTCTGCAGCATCTTCCGCACGATCGCCGGATTATTCTTTATTGTGGTTGTTGTCCGTGGACAAAATGTCCCAATATCCGTCCGGCGTTCCGCACAGTCGAAAAACTGGGATTCAAGAACGTCCGTGTGCTCTCTCTGCAGAGAAGCTTCCAACAAGACTGGATTGAGAAGAGCTATCCTACCCAGGTTGAACGTGCTCACAACAACCACTGACACGCAAACGAAAACGAAACCCTTGTTCGAGCTGGGCCGGCTTTTTCTCAAACTTGGATTCATCGCATTCGGCGGTCCGGCTGCTCATATCGCGATGTTTGAAGACGAAGTGGTGAAACGGAGGCAATGGATCACCCACGAACACTTTCTTGATTTGCTCGGCGTAACGAACCTGATTCCCGGCCCAAACTCGACCGAAATGGCCATTCACCTTGGTCTGGTGCGAGCCGGCTGGCGTGGATTGATCGTTGCGGGTGTGTGTTTCATCGCCCCTGCCATCGCCGTCACACTTTTCTTCGCCTACCTTTACGCCGCGTATGGATCCCTGCCGCAGCTCGCACCCATCATCGCCGGAATACGACCGGCGATCATAGCGGTCATCCTGGGAGCGGTGTACCGATTGGGAAGACCTATTTTCAAGAAAGATATAGTGCCTGTCGTGATCGGTCTGATCGTTACAATCCTAGCGCTGATGCAGGTCAACGAGATCGCTCTCTTGTTCTCAGGAGGTTTTCTGGCAATCGGCTGGCGATATCGTCATCGGCTCGGAAGTGTTCCTTCCGTGTTTGTACTCTGTCTTCTTGGCCCGCTTGCGATCCCGATCGCGGTGACAGTCGCACCATCAGGTCCCATAACGCTTTCCGGACTCGGCCTCTTTTTTCTCAAGATCGGCTCGATCCTGTACGGCAGCGGGTATGTACTCGTCGCGTTCCTGCAGAGCGGACTCGTCGAAGCAAAGCATTGGCTAACGCAGGCCCAGTTGCTGGACGCGATTGCCGTGGGACAGTTCACGCCCGGCCCGGTTCTTTCAACTGCTGCGTTCATCGGATACGTGCTCCTCGGATTTCCCGGCGCGGCGGTAGCCACCGTCGGTATTTTTCTCCCATCATTCGTGTTCGTTCTTCTCATAAGTCCGTTCATTCCGAAACTCCGCAACGTACCGCTGGTGCGGGCGTTCCTCGACGGTGTGAATGGCTCCGCGCTGGGTTTGATGCTTGCGGTATGTATCACGCTCGGCGTGAGCACCCTGGGCAACCCGGTGATGTGGTTGATATTCCTTGGAGCCGCGGTCGCGATCTATATGTGGAACATTCATCCCGCCTGGCTTGTCGCGGGTGGCGCCCTCGCAAGCTGGGTGGCAACGATAATTCGACTTTAACGGAGGAGAACTATTCTATGACGCAACGACCGGTTTTTATCATCATCGCAGCCGTTTTCATGATTACCCTGCTTATACTCGTGGTGGGACTCTATTCCATGACCGGCAATATTTCCTCGCGCACGAGCAAGTTCACAACGATGATCGTGGCGCTTCAGGATTCGATCGCCTCGCTTCAGGCAACAGTCAATACATTGAAGGATGAAGCGCCCGGGCTGGGAGAATACATGACGACATTTCAGCTCCACATGGGGAAACTCTGGTTTGCCGGCCAGGCATCAAACTGGGGTCTTGCACAATACGAGCTCGATGAGCTGGCGGAAACGATGGACGCTGCCGAGGCTCTTCACGCGATCAGGAACAAGGTGAATACAGCCAGCGTCATCCAAAGCGTTCGAGAAACGCAGATTCCGTTGGTTCAGGAGGCCCTGCACAGGAAGAACCGACGCAAGTTCTTCAGCGCGTATAACCAGACATTAGAAACGTGCAATAGTTGCCACCGCTCGGTCGGATACGGGTTCATCCACATCACCAAACCACTGGGCCCGCCCGTGACCAATCAGAGCTGGAATTTTGTGCAATGAGGGGATCTGGTCTGAGGAGGGAAGAGTAGCGAATACTCTTTTAAGAGGACTGACATCAAGTTGTTGGCGTACGTACCCGTTCAGTCCACCCACTAGAATCCCAGTTTCTCCTTCACAAAAATCAACGTTGTCCTTCCCGGCTTCCCCTCTTTGTTCACAATCAGCACTTTGTTCACGGCGCTATGAAGCTTGTGTGCCTCCTGCATCCTGGTGTCTTCGAGGGGGTACGCGTACTCTTCGATGCGTCGAAAGCCTTCGTCGAGATCCTTCACAATTTTTTGCGTACCGACGACCCAGATAAGTGTTCCCGCGCCCGACGAATAGAGGGCAAGCTGACTCCCGCTCGCGGAAGCGATCATAACCTGCCCCTCTTCGGTGACGGCATGGACACTCCCTACAACGTAGTCCGGTACCGCTGCGATCAGACGGATTTGGTTGGCTTGTCTTTTGCGGTCAAGTCCGGCGATCTTCGATCGCAGCGAGACATACCGTCCGGAGTTGTTCAACTCTTCGAGGAGGCCGATCTTCTCCAGGGTCTTCGAAGTGGCCGTGAACACTTCGGAGCCGGGACGCACCAATTCCAGGACTTTGAGTCTGGCCTCTTTTCCGTTGCGGGCCAAAAATGTCCGGATGTAGTTCGACTCAAGTGCTTTGATCGTGCGGTCAATCCGCTCGTCGGATGCCAGCGTCTCAAACCGTGTGTTGGGCAACGACGTCTGCACTGCTCCCGATTCTCTCATCGCAACCTTCCTTCCATCGCTCTGTCTGTTCAATCGCGTCGGTCCCCGCAGTCGATCATTGTCAGCTGGCCCGGACGCTCAACGTTCTGTGCCCCACACACTACTTGAATATCCACGCAAGGTAACCGTATCCTTCTTTGGCCAGATCTTCTTTCGGAACAAACCGAAGCGATGCCGAGTTGATGCAATAGCGCAAGTGAGTTGGCGCCGGACCGTCATCAAAAACGTGGCCAAGATGTGAATCGCCGGCCTTGCTCCGCACTTCGATCCGCTCCATCCCAAGCGTCGAATCGTTCTTCTTGACGATGAACCGCGTATCGATCGGTTTTGTGAAGCTTGGCCAACCGGTCCCGGATTCGAACTTATCCGTCGAGCTGAACAACGGTTCGCCGGAGGCGATATCGACGTAGATGCCTTCGCGGTGGTT
>Ga0335081_10021475_pt1 | contig 10448 bp, 7 predicted proteins | sample Lox_Sample_35_FD_206713 | JGI IMG/M metagenome (GOLD analysis project Ga0335081, IMG submission 206713) | Soil microbial communities from Loxahatchee National Wildlife Refuge, Florida, United States - Lox_Sample_3.5 | ecosystem: Environmental > Terrestrial > Soil > Wetlands | place: USA: Florida...
AACGGCTCTTTGGCTATGCGGCCGTTGAAGTGGTCGGCCAAAATGTCAACATTCTGATGCCTGAGCCCGATCGCAGCCGGCACGATGGCTACATCGAGCGTTACCGGCGGACGAACGAACGGCGCATCATTGGTGTTGGCCGGGTGGTCACGGGCCAACGCAAAGACGGATCGACCTTTCCCATGCATCTTTCGGTTGGCGAGATGCTGATTGAGGACCCCCGGCATTCGACAGGCTTTACCCGCCGTCATTTCACAAGCTTCATCCGTGACCTGACGGAGCGGCAGGAAACGCAGGCAAAATTGCACGAACTGCAAGGAAATCTCTTTCACGTATCCCGTCTTAGCGCCCTTGGCGAGATGGCCTCAAGCCTTGCCCATGAGCTCAATCAGCCTCTGGCGGCCATCAACAACTATCTTAAGGGGTCACAGCGTCTGCTCCAGGAGAGTCAAGATCCGCGGGCCGCGATGATCCTGGGAGCGCTCGACAAAGCGGCAGAGCAGGCTCTTCGCGCTGGCGCGATCATCAGGCGCCTGCGCGATTTCGTCACCCGTCGTGAGAGCGAGAAGACAATTGTCCGCGTTGCGCGGCTGCTTGAAGAAGCCAGCGCCCTTGCTCTCGTGGGAACGCGAGAGCTCGGAGTCATGGTTCGCTTTCAGGTCGCGCCCTCAGTTGCAAGCGTGCTTGTCGATGCGATCCAGATCCAACAGGTGCTCGTCAATCTTCTGCGCAATGCGGTCGAAGCCATGCAGGAGTGCGCCCGGCAGGAGCTTCTGGTCGCGGCGACCCTCACATCGAACTCCCTAGTTGAAATCATGGTCTCCGACACTGGCCATGGTGTACCAGAGGAGCTTCTGCCTAGGCTTTTCGAGCCTTTCGTGACAACCAAGGACACCGGCATGGGCGTCGGACTGTCGATCAGCAAGGCGATCATCGAGGCTCATGGCGGGCGCCTCTGGGTGGAAGCAAACCCGGTCGGCGGAACCATATTCCGTTTCACACTGCCCGCCGTGAACGAGGAGTAGAAGGTGAGCTCCGAGGGCATTGTTTATGTGATCGATGATGATTCGGCGTTGCGTGACTCACTTTCATTTTTGCTCGCTTCCTCTGGGTTCACGGTTCAACCGTTCGACTCGGCCGAGGCTTTTCTCGCGGCTTCGCCGCCCATGGCCGGAGCATGTGTCCTGACTGATGTCCGTATGCAAGGGCTGGACGGTCTTGGGCTTTTGCGCCAGCTCCGGGAAGCGGGTCATGGCATTCCGGTGGTCGTGATGACCGGGCACGGCGATGTACCCCTTGCGGTCAAGGCCATGAAGCTTGGTGCGGTGGATTTCCTGGAAAAGCCTTTCGACGGGGAGGCACTCGTGAAACTGGTGCGTTCCACCTTCCAGGCGAACTCGGCGATTTCCAACGTCTCCGAAGCAGATTCGGTGACTGCGGAAATCACGTCCCGGCTGGCTTTGCTCAGTCACCGCGAGACACAAGTTTTAAAGGGACTGGTGAATGGTCAAACCAATAAAGAAATTGCCCGCGAATTTGGTTTGAGCCCGCGCACGGTTGAAGTGTACCGCGCCAAGCTGATGACGAAAATGCAAGCGGGGAGTATTTCCGAATTGGTCCGTTTTGCGATCAAGGCTGGCTTATATTAATGTGCCAGCCTCATGCGCTAGGCCTCTAGACGCTCTGCGTCAAAATCGATTCGTGCTGGTATTTCAGCATCGAGCGCTCATCAATTCAAGCAAGGGCGCCGGAATTGTGGGAGGCGGCGCGTTATCGCCACTCGCCGCAGGGGTTCTATTCACCCATTGCAACAAGGGATGAGCGGTCGCGCAAAACAACATGCCGTGCTCCGGCAAGCTCCAAAAGCTGCTGCTTCTGAAGTTCAGAGAACCCGCGCGAGACTGTCTCTAAGGTGAGACCAAGATAATCGGCGATATCGCGGCGGGACATTGGCAGCTCGAAAAAGCCACTGTTGCCGTGTTTCATATCCATGTCGACAAGGAAGGCGGCGAGCCGCTCCAGCGCCGTCTTGCGTCCGAGAAGCATCAAATGATCTTCGGCATAGCGCAAATGATCGGCCGTCATCATCCACATTTCGTGCGCGGCATCCTGGTTTTGCCTAGCCAGAGCTTCGATCTGACGGCGTTTGAACAGAAGGATCTTGCTATCGGCGACTGCCTCGGCGGTGAAGTGATGCTGGTTGCCAAGCTCGAGGCCGAACAACTCGCCTGGCAGGTAAAATCGTCCGACCTGCCGGCGTCCGTCCCGCATCAGTTTGGAGGTGCGCACCACTCCGGAGACAACCTTATAGATGAATTGGGTTTCCTCTCCTTCGCCGTAGATCTCTTCCTCCCGGTCGTAGGAGAAGGTTGTCCCCAAGACCTCGGGTGCACAGGTGAAGAGCGGAGCGCCGGCCGGAGCGAAATCCCGCCATGTGGCGGCTGGCTGCTTGGCGGTCGTGTCGATCTGCTGAATGAACATGGGTGCCTCCGATTGCTGGGGAATTGGTGCCATCAATCGGAGCCGCGGACTATTTGGTTCGATGCCCTAAGCAGGTTCCCCTACGCATTCTTCCGGAAGCCGCGGAGTAAGGCAGAAATCACTCGCAAGAGCAGGAAGTTGAAGGCGTGAGCTTGTCCTTTACCTTAGCCACCTCGCGCTAGCCGCCCTCTCGCATGGCTTCGTTGAGCCGCAGCTCCAGTACTCGAGGCTGCAAGAGGATCAGTGCGCCGCGGGTTTTTTCGATCAATCCCTCCTCGGCCATGGCGGAGAGTTCGCGCGTGACCTGCTCACGGCGGCATCCAATCCGCGCCGCCAGCACATGGTGGAAAGGCGGCGGAGTCACGGCGCGTTCATCTGGCCTGCTGGGGCGGGGGTGCGCCATGCGCAAAAGCTCGGAATAAAGCCGGTGTTTCAGATCGAAGATCGAATGTTCAGCAAAGCGTGCATTGAGCTCGCGCACACGCCCGGTTAGAAGTCGTAGAATTTTCTGGCATGTCGTGGGCGATGAGAAAATGATTTCCCAGAGCACGCTCGTCGGCATAATACAGACCTCGGAGTTTGTCAGGGCGGTCACATTGGCCGAACGTTTCGCGCCATCGATGGCCGACATTTCACCGAAGAATTGGCCGGCCCGCGTTTCTCCTAAAATGACCTCCTTGCCCGCCTGGGTGCGGATCAAAATCCTGACTTCGCCTGAGATGATAAAGTAAACATCGGAGGATTCATCTTCGTAATCGACGACGATTTCCCCGCTCCTGCACCGCCGCCAATTGCATCGCCGGTCGAATCGCTCGAAATCCAGATCGGTTACGTCCTTGAAAAATGGAACATGGGCAAGGGTTTGCATGGCCACCAGCTCGTTAAAATGGCTCGAAGCAAGGAAATGCCCGAGCTCAATCTGGAATAGCACAACTGCCGGCTGCTGTAAGGCGGCGGCGGAACGTGGCACTGCGGGGCGCCTTGATCGCGGCGCACCCTGCAGGCCGACAAAATTGCTAGGTGCTTAAGTGAGCGCTAACTTAGACGGCTAGGTCTCTTAGCGGCGTGCGCAAATGCACATTGTCTCGAGCGTTCGCGATGCGAAATCCCGTCCGTTCCGCTTAGCCGATTCGTGTGGCCGACCCGCTTGGACGCTTGAGGAGGTTGAGTTGCTTCCCGCCCCACTTACGCTTGATAGCTTCCGCACGCTTTATCTCGATCAGCCGCTTGCCTTGCTGGATACCGTTGAGGAGATGCTTGCGCGCCTAGCCATAGCGCAAGACCGCGCGATCTTCATTTCGCTCGCCTCCCTGGACGATCTGCGGCGCGCGGCACGGGAGCTTCTGGAACGTGCACCCCGTCCCCCGTCCTTGCCGCTTTGGGGCATTCCTTTTGCGGTCAAAGACAATATCGACGTCAAGGGTTTCGACACGACGGCAGCCTGTCCCGCCTTCGCCTATCGCGCGAGCAAGGATGCAAGTATTGTCGCGCGTCTCAGAGCAGCTGGAGGGCTCGTTGTCGGCAAGACAAATCTCGACCAGTTCGCGACGGGCCTCAGTGGCACGCGCTCACCCTATGGCGCGCCGCGGTCGGTTTTCGATAGGAATTACGTCTCCGGCGGCTCGAGCTCGGGTTCCGCGGTCGCTGTCGCGGCAGGTCTCGTTCCTTTTGCGCTCGGCACCGATACGGCGGGCTCGGCGCGGGTGCCGGCAGCGTTTAACAATATTGTCGGAATCAAACCAACGCCCGGCCTGTTGAGTACCACAGGCGTTATTCCGGCTTGCTGGAGCCTCGACTGCGTGAGCATTCTCTCGATGAGCGTCGCGGATGGCGTGCGGATTCGACGCCTTGCCGAGGGGTTTGATGCGAGCGATCCCTATTCGGTGCATGGAAGCCAAAAGATCCTACCTTCGCGCCCACGCGTCGGTGTTCTCGCGGAGAGCGACCGCGAGTTCTACGGAGATTTGGCGAGCGCTGCTCTTTATGCGCATTCGATCGAAACCATGCACCGACTCGGGACCGAAATTGTCGCATTCGATTATCGGCCCTTTCGGGAGATCGGGGCGCTCCTGTACGAGGGGCCATGGCTCGCTGAAAGGCTCGCCGCCGTGGGAAGCTTTACCGACAAACATCCGCAAGAGCTGGACCCGGTTGTGCGCGCGCTTTTTGAAGCGGCGCACCATCATAGTGCCGTGGACGCATTTGCTGGCTTGCACAGACTGCGGGAGTTGAGCCGAAAGACCGAAACCGAATGGGCCAAGGCCGACTTCCTATTGCTGCCGACCTCTCCGACGATTTACACGCTGGAAGATGTGCGTGCCGATCCGATCCGGCTGAATGCCCGCTTTGGAACCTATACCAACTTCGTAAATTTTCTCGGCTGCTCTGCTATCGCGGTTCCTGCCGGGTTCAGGAGCGATGGTCTCCCATTTGGCGTGACACTCGTTGCGCCTCCATTTCACGATGATGCAGTGAGCATCTGGGCTGCAGCCATGCATGCGGCATCAAACTGCGGCGCGGGATTCGCACGCGAGAAGATCGCCCCGGCGCTGGCCATCGAAACCTAATGTCAGAGCGGTCTTACGGCTAAACCGCGAGCGAGGATCTCTCCTGTACCCTCAAGCCTCTCCGATCACCTCACATTGCGTTTTCAAGGTTTGGAACGAACCAGAGACAGTTCAGCGATTTTTTTCTTCATTTCTCCGATGCAGCACGTGAGGTTTGATCTTGCGGCGGGATACCACTTTTCGCGGCTCGCAGCGAGCCGGTAGAGATGCACATCTTCGTTGGCAAAACTCTCAAGAATCTGGAGTTGCTTCGTGTAAAAGACGATCTCTGGAACCCAGGCGAATTCAAAGCGAATCCGGGCAAAATCTTCGACGAACACCTCCCAGGGCGCGCCCAGCGGGCTCAAATCCAAATCCAAAAAGAGATCAAGATCGCCAGCAAAGCCCTCATAATGGCCTTTCTCAACGTGCGCTTCAAGGTGATTGGCTGTCGCAACAATCAGATCGTAGACAGCCCCGGTGTCGGGCGGGTTCAATAGGCTATATCGCCGGAACAGCTCGGCGCTGTCGCGGACATTCTCACTATCCTGGCGCGGGCTGCCATCCCGATTTTGGGTCTCGTACACAGCATCGTGCCAAAAAACGGATGATGTTATGATATCTGGGCGGGCAGAAAGGTGGGAAAGCGTGCTCAGCTTTTCGAGAAGATCCGCGATATGTTCCCATGTATGGTAGGCGCGGTGCGACTCGGAGTATCCGGCATCGAGTGCCTCCCACGCGCCCGCCTTATAGCTGCTTTCCAAGGGCATCCAATATTTCTTCCTGATGTCCTGGCTTATCTGTCCGCGACACAGTTCTGTGCGCTTCGTCATCTGTTCATCCGATTTTGCGATTGCCGCCAACGCTCCGGTTCGGGGAGAGTTAAAACTTCCCTTGTTCGTTGCTCGCCGTCGAAAGTCCGTTTTTCCTCCGCAGCCAGGATTGAAATGAAGCTCTTCATATCGTGAAAGGTGGGGAATGGATGTGCGTTTTGTCACTTCTTCGCAATCGCGTAAGCGCCATCCCGGGCAAAGTCGGGCGCTGTGCCGCGTAGCTTCTTGATGGGTGCGGCAAACAGCATAGTCGCTACGGAGAGCCGAGCAGTTCTAATCGTTAGAATGCCCAAAAGACACGGACTCACCGGCTGGCAACGACACGCCGAAGCCTTGATTGATCGCGGAAAACATCTGGTAAAATCCTGATAAAACCACCGATTCGATAAAGGCTTCGATGCCTAATTGTTGAATGATCTCATCTTGAAGGGCTTGCGGAACCTCCTTCCAGGACAAAGTGACAGCCAACAGCTTTGCGATGAGGTCGTAGGGCGCTGGAAATACGCCGTCCGCAAGCCCGTCCTTCTGGAGGGAGGTGATCACCGATGCGGGGACGCCCGCCGCTTCTGCGTGCTTGATATGATCGATCCACTCGAATGCGGCGTTGGTGCTGCGAGCGACAGATAAGACCACAAACTGATAAATGTTGCGGGGAAGGCGGCCTTGAAATTTTAGATAATAGCCGAGGTCCTCGATCTTCGAGCAGAGTGTCGGATGATTCATCAACGCCGCGTAAGGCCCCCCGAAACCGGTGCCCTGCGTTCTGCGCCGTTGCACCATGCCATTGTAGACCGCGAGGTCCGGCGGCGAGAGCTTGGAAGGATCAAAGGGCAAGGGGGCCATGAGTGTTTCTGAACTATTCGTGGTAGGAGAAGGCGGCATTGGCCAATGCCCAGTCCTTCACGGGTGTTTCGAACGCCTTGTCAGCCTTTACATCGACGAGGCATGGACCAGCTCCGGCGAGGGCGCGCTCGAAAGCGCCGGCAAGCTCGTCCGGCTTTCGCACCGTTTCGCCGCGGCAGCCAAAGGCTTTGGCGAAAGCCGCCCAGTCATGATCGGGGAGTCTCGTCAGTTTGTCGGGAACTTCCCCAAGCCTATGCGCACGCAGCCAGACATTTCCGAGGGCCGCATTGTTGATGACGACGAAGGTGATTGGCAGCTGATAGCGCGCGGCGGTGGAGATCTCCATCCCGTTCATGCGCATGCAGCCGTCTCCCGTGACGACCGCGACTCTGCGTTTCGGCTGCGCGCATTGCACGCCGGATGCGGCGGCGATCGCCCAGCCCATGGGTCCGAGATTGGTCGCCGAAATATAGCTGCGCGGTTCATAGGCTTCCCAGTAGTGACCGGCAAATGCCCGATGCGCCCCCGAGTCGACGACCAAAATGCCGTCCCGTGGGAAGATCTTTCGCAATTCGCTGATGACCCGTGCCGGATGGACGGGCGTGGCATCGCTGGAACAATTTTCAATATCTTGCAAACGGGCTTTCGACCGGATGCCCGACAGCCATGTGGCGCGCGCCTGCATGGTTGCCCCAAGAGAAAGCCGCAGTTGATCGCTCTGGCCAAGGAGAAAATTAAGGTAGGCGCCGCAATCGCCGACAACACCGCCGGCCCGCGTATGCACGCCAATGCTCGCGGGTGCCAGATTGACGCAGATCGTGGCACTTGGCTCGAGGCGAAGGGCCCAATGCATCGTGTCGCGTTCGTTCAATCCAGATCCCAACACCATCAACAGATCGGGCGGCGTATCGAGCAAGGCAGCTGCCGAATGGTGGGTGCCGGCGTAACCGAACACGCCCAAGGAGAGAAGATGATCCTCGGGAAACACACCCTTCGCTCTCAGCGTTGTCGCGACGGGGATCTGCCAGAGCTCGGCGAACTTACGAAGTGCTTGTGCGGCATTGGCGTGCTCGACGCCAGCCCCGGCGAGGATCACAATCCTCGTTGGCGGCTTGCCGCCGGGATCCCCAAGAAAGCGTAGGAGCGAAGATTCCGCGAGCTTCAGAGAGAGCGCGGCAGGATCGACGAGATCCGGCTCGACCCGAGTGTAGCGGACCTGCAGCTCGCCATTCAGGCTATCCTGGGGCAAGGACAGATGCACCGGGCCGGCGGGCCGGGTCCGAAGCAGCAACATCGCGTGCTTGAAGAGATGCGGCAAATTTCTGGGATTATCGACCGAGGACGAATACCGCACGATCGGTTCGAGGATCTCGACGTCGTCAAGCGTCTGCGGGCTGGCGTCCTGAAACATACCAAGGCCCTCGACAAGCGTGCTCACCTCACCACTCATCAAGAGGATCGGCGAACCGTCGCTTTCCGCTGTGGCGACCGCCGTCACGGTATTGGCAAGGCCAGGCCCGCCTATGCATAAGGCGGCGCCGAATTTTCCGCTCGCCCTTGCGTAGCCGTCCGCCATGTAGGCGGCTCCGCCCTCTTGAGCGGCGACGATCGGGGTCAGTGCCTTCTGTCTGCCAAGCGCGGGAAGAAAAGGGTCGACCAATCCACCCGGGACCATGAACAGATGATCGATCTCTTCCAAAGCCAAGGCGCCGAGAATGAAATCCGCTCCAAGTGGCATCGCTTCCTCCGTGAGAAGTTTCCCTGAACAATCAATGTTTCAGCCCATCAATGTTTTGACTGGGCGCGGGGGCAGCCCGAGGGTAAGAACACTAGGGATATATCTCAATGCGCTAAGTTAAGCACAAGGCCGCCTCGGCGGGCGCGGCGCTTCAAGGATTTGCCCGGCACAGCGTCCCATCAAAGCACGCGCCAGCGCCCAGGCATGTTGGCAAAAAATTAGGCGTCCTCGATCGCGTCTGACTCGTCAATGAGCAAAATCAGGTGCTGAGAATTCGATATGGTCCTGTGAGCAGCCCGAGCTATTGACAAGCCGAACGAATGGACGTGACAATGCTCCTATGAGGCCTTCATGACAACTGAAGCAAATTCGACGCCGGTAAATGATGTTTCCGCGAAGGAAATGCCACTTATCGAGGATATTCGTTTGCTCGGGCAGGTGCTCGGCGACACGATCCGGGAACAGGAAGGGGAAGAGACATTCGCGCTTGTCGAGACGATCCGGAAGCTCAGCATAGCTTTCGAACACCATGCTGATCCGCAGGCCGGTCAACAGCTTGGCGCACTGTTGCGAGGCTTGACGGCCGATCAAGCGATGGCGGTCTTGCGTGCCTTTACCTATTTCTCCCATCTTGCCAATATTGCCGAGGACCGCCACCACATCCGGCACCGCACGGCCCGCCCAAACGTGCCATCGCGACGCCGCGAGAATGGCAGTCTTGCCGCGGCCTTCGAGCGCTTGACCGAAGCTGGCCTTGGAAGGGAAACCATCGCGGCAAAGCTCGACGGCGGTCTCGTGTCGCCGGTCCTCACCGCCCATCCGACCGAGGTGCAGCGCAAGAGCCAGCGGGACGCGGAACGTTCGATCGCGCAACTTCTGCTTGAGCGTGACTCGCTCGCGAGCGAGCGGGAGCAAAAACACAACGATATGCTCTTGCGGGCTCGGATCGCGCAGCTTTGGCAGACGCGGCTTCTACGCTACTCGCGCTTGAGCGTCGATGATGAGATCGAAAACGCGCTCGGCTATTACCAGACAACTTTTCTGCAGCAGATTCCGCAGCTTTATGCCGAACTCGAAGACCAGCTCGGGGGTCTCCATGTTGCCTCGTTTTTCCGCATGGCGTCCTGGATCGGTGGTGACCGTGATGGCAATCCCAATGTCAACGCTGAGACGCTGGTCCGGGCTTTGCGGCGCCAGTGCGAAGTCGCGCTGCGCTATTACTTGAACGAGGTCCATCTTCTTGGCGGCGAACTCTCCTCCACATTGTTGCTCGTCCGCTGCACGCCGGAGCTCAATGCTCTCGCGGATCGTTCCGGCGATAAAAACCCGCAACGTGGTGATGAACCTTATCGCCGCGCCTTGATCGGCATCTATGCAAGGCTCGCCACGACCTTGCGAGCGCTCACCGGCCGCGAGGTCTCGCTCCATGCCGCGGTGGCGTCCGACAAGCCCTATTGCAATGCGGATGAGCTCCAAGCCGATCTCGGCATCATCGAAGCCTCGCTCGCCGCAAATCATGGCAAAGCCTTGATTCCAGCACGGCTTGCACCTTTGCGCCGCGCGGTGGATGTCTTCGGTTTTCACCTTGCGACCGTCGATCTTCGGCAAAGCTCGGACCGGCACGAAGAAACGCTCGCAGAGCTCCTGGCGATTGCGAGAGTGTCGCCTGATTACGCGAAGCTCGATGAGTCCTCGAAGCAAACCTTGCTTATTTCTCTTTTGCGGGATCCAAGGCCGCTCCGCGTCCCCGGTGTCATCTACTCTGCGCCGACCGAAGCCGAAATCGAGATCTTCGAAACAGCGCGCGACTTGCTTCAGTCCTACGGCAAGCAGGCGATTCGGCACTACATCATCAGCCACACCGAGACGGTGAGCGATCTCCTCGAAGTGCTCCTTCTCCAAAAGGAGTGCGGCATGATCCATGGCGTGCTCGGCGACTCCGATGCCACCGCTGCTTTGCTCGTTGTGCCATTGTTCGAGACGATCGACGATCTTCGCAATGCCGAG
>Ga0335081_10021476_pt1 | contig 10447 bp, 12 predicted proteins | sample Lox_Sample_35_FD_206713 | JGI IMG/M metagenome (GOLD analysis project Ga0335081, IMG submission 206713) | Soil microbial communities from Loxahatchee National Wildlife Refuge, Florida, United States - Lox_Sample_3.5 | ecosystem: Environmental > Terrestrial > Soil > Wetlands | place: USA...
TGGGCCAGATCGTGAACAGCCGGCGCTGTTCGTTCGGCTACGACCAGCGGCTCGAGGCGTTCGGCGCCGAGGCGATGCTGAGCGTCGGCAACCAGACCGCGACCAGCGTGCGGCGTTCCGGCTCGTCTGGCACCGAGGCCGCGGAGCCGTACCTGAACTTCTTCCTGGACCGGTACCGGGACGCTTACCGGGCCGAGCTCGACCACCTGGTCACCTGTGTCGAGCAGGGGCTGGCGCCGAGCCCGGGGTTCGCCGACGGGCGGGCGGCGCTGGTGCTGGCGGACGCCGCGCACGAGAGCCTGAAGACCGGCCGCGCCGTGCGGATCGACGCGCCCGAGCCTGCGTGAGCCGACGGCCGTACTACCGGCTGCTATGGGATCTCAGTTCCTGAGCGGCGCCCGGGATGGCCAGCGCCGACCGTCGCTGAGTCACTGACCAGCAGGCCTGGAGCAGGACAGGGGCAAACACCTGTGGCGCGGTGACGCACACCGCGTGATCGGCGTCGACCTCGTGGACCGACGCGCCGGGGATCGCCTGGGCCAGCTTCAGCTGGCGGCTGACCGGTACGATGCGGTCCCGGCCCGTGACGACGACCGCGGCGGGGACGTCGACCTGGCCGATCCATTCGCGCGAGCTGAACTCGCAGACGGCCTGGATGGCCGACATGGCGGTGGCCAGCGTGGTCCGGCTCAGCTCGGTGCGGGCCCATCTGGCGGTGGCCGGGTCATCCACGGGACCCAGCAGCGACATGCCGAGGAACTCGGCGCTCATCGGCCGCAGCAGCGGGTTCCAGCGCGAGACGGCGGCCGCCGCCGGCAGGGCCAGGGCGGCCAGCTGCTCCACCGGTGACCCGAGGACGTTGCGGGCCGAGGAGCACAGCACCACGCCGGACAGCAGCCCGGGGTGCCGCCGGTACAGCAGCTGGGCCACCATGCCGCCCATGGAATAACCCACCGCGACGAACGGGCCGATCCCAAGGGCCTCGGCCAGCGCGGCTATGTCGTCCGCGCAGTCCTCGAGCCGGAAGCGCGATCCCGCGCTGATCCCGTCGCCATGGCCGCGCAGGTCTAGGGCGATGACGCGGAAATGGCGAGCAAGGGGCGCGAAGACTCTCCCCCAGTTCAGTTCGGCCGTGAACGTGACCCCGTGGACGAGCATCAGCGTCTCGGCGTCGCGCGGACCGCCGCACTCCCATACCCGGGTGACCCCGCGGCCGGGCAGCTCGGTCAGGCGGGTGAGCGGAGTCGTTGCCTCCCCCGGTACCTGCCGTACTGCCCCCGGTACCTGCCGCACTGCACACTCTCCTGCGATGCCAGTCGGCGGGAGCCATCGATCGGCGCCCGGCCAACGACCAACCACCACATCTGGACCATGCGTTCCGGCTTCGCGCGGCGACAGGATCGGAAGGTCCGGATGCTACAGGTTTTCCCCGTGCTGGTGATGAGTATGCGTGCGGCGGCTGTGCGCGGACTGCCGGCCGCGGCGGGACCTGAACCGCGGGTGGCGGGCGCGCCGGGCGAAGAACGCAGTATACGCCTGGTGCTGGTGGCGCAGCGCCTGCTGCAGCGGCACGCTGGATACTTCGTTCAGGAAGGCCAGGCCGGGGTCTTTCTTCATGGCGGTCAGCGCGGCGTCGGCCTGGGCGTAGGAGGTGCTCTTGCGTTCGGCCTGCCAGCGGGCCTGGCGGGCGGCCAGGGTGCGGTTCCAGGCCACGCGGACGCAGCCGAAGGTGCGGTTCAGCACCGCTTGCTGCTGCGGGTTGGGGTAGGCCCGGCACCGGTACGCTGTCCTCACTATTACAGTGTCGTACATATATCCGGAAAAACGCTGCAGGCACGCCGGGCGTGGCTGATTCCACGTCTGTCGCCCCGCTTGGCGGGGCACCGGATTCCTCCCCGGCCTGAAGGCCGGAGCATCCTCCGGAGGTCCTAGTGATGCTTTCGTTTTGTGGCGTTTACCGGCGTTTCCCGGGGCGGGCTGGCGTGCGGCCGGTCATGACGTAGCCGGTGCCGAACGCCATCTCGCGGACGCGGATGTCCTCGACCAGTTCCTCCAGGTGCCGCCAGGGCCGGTCGAATCCGCTGAAGCTCCGCACGTACGGATCGTGAAGCATGCTGACCATGGAGTTCAGGGCCACCATCAACGGCGCGGCCCACTTGCCGCCGCCGGCGGCGACCCAGGCGCCCGGGCGCAGATGCCGCACGACGTTCCGCAGCGCACAGGGAGACTGCAGGATGTCGTGGACGGCGCAGAAAAGGGCGGCGTCCGCGGCCAGATCGAGCTGGGCGTCTTCGGCCGGCGACAAGACGACCGCGACGTTCGGCCAGCCTTCGCCCGCGATGTGCTCGCGGGCCAGTGCCGTCATCTCCGGCGACTCCTCGATGCCGACGACCCGCCCCTGCGGGCCGACCTTGTCCCTCAGCAGGCCGCAGCACAGCCCGGTGCCGCAGCCCACGTCGAGGACCACCTGACCGCGGCAGAGCGGGAGCGCCTCGACCACTGCCTGGCGGTAGGGCTGGAAGGCGCTGGTGTCGCGATCGTAAAAGCGGGCCCGTTCGGCGTAGGCGTGCTGGTGCCCGGCCTGCTGGTGCCCGTTCGGCTGGTGCCCGTCCTGCTGGTGCCCGGCCTGCTGGGCGCGTAGATGCGCGGCCCGTGATGTGCTCATGACTCTTCACCCGCCTTCGACCGTAACAAGGCCCAAGGTAGCCAGGGCTTGCCACTCCTGGGTTAGCGGCGTGTGAGCTTTAAGTTACGGATGCGCCGGGTCGCGGCGCGCGGCGCCGTTTCATAATGGAGCAGCAGTCGAATACCGTCACCCGTCCGGCCGTGCACGAGATTGCCTTCGACGCGCGGGCAGAGCTGAAGAACCTGCTGGTGGATACCGGTAAGGCCGCGATCGAGGCAGACTTCGCCGGCACCCACGCGGGCGAGTTCGCCGGGATCCAGCCGACCGGCCGCACCGTCCGGGTCCCCTACTCGGTCGTCTACGACCTGCGGGAGGATCAGATCAGCGCGCTGCGCATCTACTTCCCGATGAGCCTGCTCATCCAGCAGCTCACCAGCTGAGCGGTGGTGCGATTCCATCCAGATTTGCGAGGATTCCGGATTCCGGCTCGCGCTGCCGCCCGGCCGGGTGGGGTCGATGTGGCATTGGCCCCATAGGACGGGGGCAAGGGCCCACCGACCCCATACTGTGGAGCCGCCGCCCTCGCGATGAGGCGGAAGGTGACTTGGATAGGGTGCATTCCCGGGGTTCCGCTGAGCCCCGCCATTCCCGCTGCTGAGGAGGACGCCGATGGACGCGCCTGGTGACGACCGGTTCTTCGACGAGCTGCGCGGCTGCACGGCGGAACTCGCCCGGATCATCGACGGTGACCTGGAGCGGCCGGTGCCCACCTGCCCGGAATGGACGTTCCGGCAGCTGGCCACCCACGTCGGACGCGGCCACCGGTGGGCGGCCCAGATCGTGGCCACCCGGGCGACGGCGCCGATCCCGATGCGCGAGGTAGCGGACGGGAGATTCCCCGAGGATCCGGCGCGGCACGCGCCCTGGCTGAACGCGGGCGCGGACCAGGTCATCGGGGCCGTCACGCAGGCCGGCGGCGACCTGGTCTGGGCGATGACCGGCATGCGCCCGGCCGGCTTCTGGGCTCGCCGCCGGGCCCACGAGGCTGCCGTGCACCTGGCCGATGCCCAGCTCGCGGCCGGACACGAGGTCGATCTGGCCCCGGAGGCCGCCGCGGACGGGGTCGACGAATGGCTGGCCCTCATCGCCGCCGGCACCGGCCTGGACCGGGGCCGGGCCCGGGAACTGGGCGGAGACGGGCAGAGCCTGCATTTCCACGCCACTGATCCCGGGCTGTCCGGCTCCGGCGAATGGCTGGTCACGCGGACCCCGTCCGGCATCACCGTCCAGCACGGGCACGGCAAAGCCGACGTCGCGGTGCGCGGGCCCGCCGCCAGCCTGCTGCTCGTCCTGACCCGCCGGATACCGCCTTCTGACCCCGCCATCGAGATCTTCGGCGAGCAGGCCTTGCTCACCCATTGGCTCACGCACACGCCGTACTGACTGGTGAAGGGACAGTGATGCCCGGGAATGCCCGCGCTAATAGTCGCGATCCGGACCGCGGCGAGCGCGGATACAAGACCGAATATGCCCGGAGCATCATGCGGGGCGATATTCACGGGCGTTGTCTTAGGCTCGCGAGTAAGGTACGTATCACGGGGAGCCGCGGTTCGCTTCGCGGTCGCAGCATGATCTGGGAGTTTCTGTCATGCATGTCATCGATATCGTCATCTCCGTCGGCTGGGTAGCCTTCTGGATCTACTGGCTGGTGGCGTCCATCGGCGTCAAGACAGGCCAGACAAGGTGGACCGGATTCGCAGGCATCCGGGTGGGTGTCATTCTGGTAATCCTTCTCCTGCTGCGGGGCAGATTCTTCAAAGGGCATGCGGCCACGCCCGATCTATGGTTGCAGGGCATCGGCCTGGCCCTCTTCTTGCTGGGGCTCGCGCTGGCGATCTGGGCCAGGGTGTACCTCGGCCGGAACTGGGGGATGCCGATGTCTCGGAAGGCCGATCCGGAACTGGTCACGACCGGTCCGTACCGCAGCATTCGTCATCCCATCTACACGGGCATCATCCTCGCGATGATCGGCACGACGATCGCCGTCAGCCTGTACTGGCTGGTCGCGGTGGTACTGATCGGAGCGTACTTTCTTTACAGCGCCACTGTGGAGGAGCGGACCATGGCCGGCCTCTTCCCCGACTCCTATCCGCAGTACAAGCGGTCAACCAAGATGCTGATCCCCTTCATCATCTGATGATCAGCGGCCTAGCCCGGCAGCCGAAGCCACGGGCGCCGCTGCGGGCGGCGAGCCGGGCTGTCACGATGCTGGCATGGAGGTCCTGGCATGGAGGTACTGAGCAGCCGGATCCTGCTGCGTCCTGCCGACCTGGACCGGAGCCGCCGTTTCTACCGCGACGCGCTGGGCCTGGCTATCTACCGGGAATTCGGCTCTCCCGCCGATCCCGGAGTGGTGTTCTTCCTCGGCTCGGGGTTCCTCGAGGTTTCCGGGCACGCGACCGCTCCTGCCGGATCCTCGGTGATGATCTGGCTTCAGGTGCGGGACGTCCGCGCAGAGCACGGCCATCTCGCCGCGGCAGGAGTCCGTATTCTCCGCGAACCCGCCGAGGAGCCCTGGGGACTGACCGAGATGTGGATCCAGGACCCCGATGGCGTCCGGATCGTTCTCGTCGAGGTTCCCGCCGATCACCCGCTTCGCCGCGACACGCGATCGCCATCGCCACCCGGTTGACCAGAGCATAGGCGGGCTGATCAGCTCACCAGGGAATGAGTGCGCGTACTCAGGCGCCGGGCGGGCGCCTCGCGGAGGATGGGGTGCATGAGTACCCCACTGCGGCCCCGGACCACCACGGCCTTCTTCGTTCAGTCGGCGATCTCGTTCGCTATCTCCCTGACGGTCACGATCATCGGCATCGGCTATCTGCACAACTCGCGATGGGTTCGCGCCTTCCTCGCGCTCGGCCTGCTCTACGTTGTTACTTCGTCGTTCACGCTGGCCAAATGCATCCGCGACCGCCAGGAGGAAGCCGCCATCGTCAGCCGGGTCGACCAGGCCAGGCTGGAAAAGCTGCTGGCCGAGCAGGACCTCCTCCGAGTCGAGGACCGCTGAGAGACGGATGGCCGCGCCGCGCCCCGTCCGCCTGGTCATCCTCTACGGCCGGCCTCCACGGTCGTCCTCGACGGCCGGCCTCGCCTGGGCCTAAGGTAGGTGGCGACCCCGGGCCGCGAGGGGGGAATCGGATGTATCCGGGCACGCACGCTCGTGAGCGCGCCGATCAGGCCGCGTTCATCATGGCCTCGACCGGCGAAAGCGTTTCTTACGCCGAGTACGAGGCCCGGACCAACAGGCTGGCCCATCTGCTGCGTGCCTGGGGGCTGGGCCGCCTGGATCACTACGCCATCTTCATGGAGAACAACGACCGGTACCTGGAGGCCTGCGGTGCCGGGGAGCGGGCAGGCCTGTACTACACGTGCGTCAACTCCTTCCTGACCGCGCCGGAGCTGGCCTACATCGTCAACAACAGCACCTCCAAGCTCCTTATCACCTCCCGGGCGTGCCGGGAGGTGGCCATCGAGGCAGCGCGCGACTGCCCGGGGCTGAGGTTCGGCCTGATCGTGGACGGTACCGGAGATGACGGCCTGTTCGCTGACTTCGAAACGGCGACCAGCGCGTTCCCTGACACGCCGATAGGCGATGAATGCCTGGGTACGCCGATGCTCTACTCGTCGGGCACGACCGGCCGGCCCAAGGGGATCCTGCGGCCCCTCGACGACGTCGCGCCCGGTGACCAGCTCCCCCTGTTCGACTTCCTCGCCCGGCTGTGGCGGTACCGGGAGGGGCTCACCTACCTGTCCCCCGCCCCGCTCTACCACTCGGCGCCGCAGGCATCGGTCAACCTGGCCATCCGCCACGGCGGAACCGTCATCATCATGGAGAAATTCGATCCCGAGCAGTACCTCAGCCTGGTCGAACGCTACCGGGTGACGCACAGCCAGCTCGTCCCGACGATGTTCAGCCGGATGCTGAAGCTCCCCGAGCAGGTGCGCAGCCGGTACGACCTGTCCTCGCTCGAGATCGCGATCCACGCCGCCGCGCCCTGCCCCGTGCCGGTCAAGCAGCAGGTGATCGACTGGTGGGGACCGATCCTCCTGGAGTACTACGCCGCGACTGAGGGGATCGGCTTCTCGGCGTGCGGCACCGAGGAGTGGCTCTCCCATCCCGGCACCGTCGGCAAGGTGGTCCTCGGCGAACTGCACATCCTCGACGGGTCCTTCGAGCCAGTGCCGCCGGGCCAGCCCGGCACGCTGTGGTTCAAGCCGGGGTCGCCGTTCCGCTATTTCGACGACGTCGAGAAGACCGCCGAGTCGACCTCACCCGACGGGTCGATGGTTACCGTCGGCGACGTCGGCTACCTCGACGACGACGGCTACCTGCACCTCACGGACCGCGCCACCTTCATGATCATCTCCGGCGGCGTCAACATCTACCCCCAGGAGTCCGAGAACCTCCTCATCACCCACCCCAAGGTCGCCGACGCCGCCGTCTTCGGCGTTCCCAACGAAGACCTCGGCGAGGAAGTCAAGGCCGTCGTCCAGCTCATGCCCGGCGTCGATCCGGGGCCGGACACAGCCGCCGAGCTGATCGCCTTCTGCCGTGAGCACCTCGCCCACCTCAAATGCCCCCGGTCGGTCGACTTCACCGACGAACTCCCTCGCCTCCCGACCGGCAAGCTTTACAAGAAGGCCCTCCGGGACACCTACTGGGGCAAGTCCCCCAGCCGCATCGTGTGACAGCCCCCCACAAGGAATCACTCGTCTAGGCTGCCCTGGGAGGCCGGCTCGCGCCGGTTTCGTCATCGTCATCGGGTTCCCTGCCGGCCGGGCCGCGGGCTGCGGCGGGGTCCTCATGGCTGTTGCCGAATGCGCTGCTCAGCGTCCTCAGGGCGGTGGTTACCTCGCTCGGGATCACCCACACCGAGCTGCCCTGGCTCTGGGCGACCTGCGGCAGCGCCTGCACGTACTGGTAGGCGAGCAGTTCCGGGTCTGGCTTGCCGTCATGGATGGCCTTGAAGACCCTCTCGATGGCGGCCGCCTCCCCTTCGGACTTCAAGACCGCCGCCTGTTTCTGGCCCTCGGCCACCAGGATCGCGGCACGCTTCTCCCGTTGCGCGCGATACTGCTTTTCCATCGCGTCCATGATGCTCGGTGCCGGGTCGATGGCCTTGATCTCCACACGGGTCACCCGGATGCCCCACTTGCCTGACGCCTCATCCAGCACCCCGCGCAGCATGGCGTTGATCTTGTCGCGGGAGGTCAGGGTCTGCTCCAGGTCCATGCCCCCGATCACGCTTCGCAGCATCGTGGCGCTGAGCTGGTCGATCGCCTGGGCGTAGTCGACGATCTCGTAGTCGGCCGCACGCGGATCGGTCACCTGGAAAAACAGCACCGTGTCGATGTGGACCACCAGGTTGTCCTCGGTGATGACCGGCTGGTCTTCGAACGAGACCACCTGCTCGCGCAGGTCGATCAGCGGCTTGACCCGGTCCAGGAACGGCATGACGAAGTTCAGCCCGGGTCCTAGTGTCCTGCGGTACCGGCCGAACCGCTCCACGTTCGCCGCTCGTGCCTGCGGGATGATCTGGACGGTCCTGACTGCCAGCAGCACCACCAGGGACACCACGACCAGGACCGCGCTGATGGTAAGAACGATGCCCAACGCTGTCATGACTACTCCTCCGACATAGCCCGACCATGCGCTCCCCCGTCACCGGCCGCAAGACGACCTTGGTACCGAACAGACCGGCCAGAAGTCCCCAGCCGGCTGGCCAGCGATGGACGGCAAGAGCGGTAGATGGGCCTGGTGCTGTGTGTCAGGAGCGGCGGCGGTTGAGCCGCCAGAAGCAGTACCCGGCCAGGGCCAGGGCGATCGTGCCCGTGGTCGGCGCCAGCATCCCGGTGGCCAGGTTGATCAGCGTCGTCTTCCCGGCCCCGTTCGGGCCCACCAGGCCGACGACGTGCCCGGCCGGGATGGACAGCGTGCACCCGGCCAGCGCGCACCTCGTGCGGTACCGCCGCCAGCGACCCGCCGCCCAGCGTCCCGGTCACGAACGTCCCGACCCCCGGCCGGGCCGCCACCAGACCCTCGTACTCCAGCTCCCGGTAGGCCTTGAGCACCGTGTAGCCTGTCAAACGATCACCTGATGGCCAGCTGAGGCACCAGGCGGACGGATACCGCCGCCTGCACGCTGGACGGTGCCTTACTGCCCGGACGTCGGCGAGATGCGCAACGCGGACGCGTTTCCAACGAGGTAGCCGCGGATGCGCAGCCGCATGGACCGGTCCATGATCCGGGCCGCATCCAAACCGGACCACTCAATCGCCATGAAATCGGACCTTACCAGCGTGCCGGCTGGGTTCTAGCGTGCGTGCTATGAGCACCTTGACCCAGGCGCAGCCTGATACCGCGGTTCCGGGCCGGCTCCTCAGCTTGCCGCTGGCTGCTACCTTCATGGCCGAGTTCACCTCGCTCACCAGCTTCTTCCTGCTGCTGTCGGTGATGCCGATGCTGGCGGCGGCAGCCGGCACCAGCGGCTCCGGTGCCGGGTTGATCACCGGGTCCCTACTGCTTGGCACCGTGGCTGCCGAGGCCGTGGCCGCAGCAGCGATCAGGTGGTTCGGTTACCGGATGGTGCTCGCGGCCGGAGCCGTGCTGCTCGGCGTGCCGGCCCTGGCCATGCTCGCACGCGAGCCCCAGGCCGTTATGGTGAGCGTCAGCCTGGCGCGCGGGTTCGGCTTCGGCTTGTGCGGCGTGGTCACCGGCGCGCTCACCGCCAAGCTGCTGCCTCCCGAACGGCGCGGTGAGGGGCTCGGCCTGCTCGGCGTCGTCTCCGGCGTCCCGGCAGTTGTCGCACTGCCGACCGGGATCTGGCTCGCCGGACACCACCTGGCTGCCGTGGCTGCCGCGATGGCGGCCACGGTCGGCCTGCTGCCACTGGTGGCGATCCGGTGGCTGCCGGGCGGGCGCGAGGCGCGCCGTACCACCCGCACCGGACCGATGCCGGGCACCCGCGGTTCCGGGTGGATGTCGGGCGCCGCGCTACGGCTGCCGCTGATCTTCGCCGCCGCCACCATCGCGGCGGGAGTGCTGGACTCGTTCCTGCCGCTCGCCAAAGGGATCCCCAGCAACCTCTCCTCGGCCGCCCTGCTCGTGCAGGCGATCACCGCCACGCTCAGCCGCTGGCAGGCTGGCAGGCACGGCGACCGGTACGGTCACGTCCGGCTGCTCATCCCGGCGCTCGCCGTGGCGGCGCTCGGCATGGCCGCGATGATGCTGCTGGGCTCGCCCGTGGTGATCTTCGCAGGCATGGTGCTGTTCGGTGCCGGGTTCGGGGTGATCGAGAACGCGACGTTCGCGCTGCTGATCGAGCAGTTGCCCGAGGCTAAGGCGAGCGCGTTGTGGAACCTTGCCTACGACGCCGGGTACGGCGCGGGCCCCGCCGTCTTCGGCCTGATCTGCGTCCGCACCGGCTACCCGGCGGCGTTCGCCCTTACCGGCGCGTTGATCCTCGCCGTAGTCCCGGTCGCCTTGCGCGAGCGCAAGGCGTGACGAGCGGCGCGCGGCCAGTGTGCAGCGCACTTCCGCCCGCGCACAGCCTGACGGGCATGTTCTTCCGCGACATGGCGCATGAGTCCGTTTGGTCCCGGATCATTGAAGGGCATCGGGGGGACTAGACAGATCAGGCCGAGCGAGGGTGGCAGCGATGGAGAACCGGAGCCTGGGGCGGGGCCGGGTCAGCGTGCCGGCGGTCGGGCTGGGCACCTGGCCGAGGCTCGGCCGGCGCAGCGTGCAGGCGGCGTCGA
>Ga0335081_10021477_pt1 | contig 10447 bp, 7 predicted proteins | sample Lox_Sample_35_FD_206713 | JGI IMG/M metagenome (GOLD analysis project Ga0335081, IMG submission 206713) | Soil microbial communities from Loxahatchee National Wildlife Refuge, Florida, United States - Lox_Sample_3.5 | ecosystem: Environmental > Terrestrial > Soil > Wetlands | place: USA: Florida...
GGCCTGCAGGATGTCGTATTGCACCCTCAATTTGCGAAGAACCACTGGGTCTACTTCAGCTTCAATCAGGCCGGCAAGGCGCCTGCTCCGGATGCGAAGCCGCCGGTTCGCCACGAGAGCCGCGTGAGTCTGCTGCGGGGCACGTGGACGGGACACTCACTGAGTCACGTGGAGATCCTGTTCGCCGGCGAATCGGGCGGCAGCACCAGCGGCTCGCGCATTGCCTTCGGCGCCGACGGCCTGGTGTACATGACGACCGGCGGACCCTTCGGCGAGGTCGCCCAGCAGCTCGACAATGTGTACGGCAAGGTGCTGCGCCTGCGCGAGGACGGCAAGGTGCCGGGCGACAATCCGTTCGTCAGCCGCACCGGCGCGCGGCCGGAGATCTTCACTTACGGTCATCGCGATTCGCTGGGACTGGCCGTGCAGCCCGGTACGGGTGTCGTGCTGAACGCCGAGCACGGACCCAATGGCGGGGATGAGATCAATTTGATTCTTCCCGGCCGCAACTACGGCTGGCCGAAAGTGAGCTTCGGGCGCAACTACGACGGTCCGCGCATCTCCGAATCCCCGGTGGCCGAGGGGATCGAGCAGCCGATCGTCGTGTGGCTGCCCTCCATCGCTCCCGGCGGACTTGCCTTCTACAACGGCGAGCGTTTCCCGGCCTGGAAGGGCAATCTCTTCATCGGCAGTGCGCGTCGTGGCGAGATACCGCGCACCGGGGGTCTGGAGCGCGTGGTGTTCAACTCTCACCTGGAGGAGCTGCGCCGCGAGACGCTGCTCACGGATCTTCATCAGCGGATCCGCGACGTGCGCCAGGGACCCGACGGACTCATTTACGTCACGACGGACGAGGATGACGGCGCGCTGCTGCGCATTGAGCCGGCGAGCTAGCCGGCCGGAATGGTGATGAGGGGCAGGGGCTGCCGCTCGGAGGTATCGAGCAGCGTGAAGAGCAGCATCAGGAAGGTGAAGGTGCCCTTCGAGCGCAGATCCGTGTCGTCGAGATAGAACCAGTGATCGTGATAGCGCACGGCGCTGAATGCGCCGGCCGGGCGGCTATCGGAAGTGTGAACGCGAAGCAGCCGGGCATCGCTCTGCGCCTCCGCTGCGAGTCCGGAGACTCCCGCAGTCGCGACATGCGTCTGAATATCGCGGTCAGGGATATCGATCATGCCGCCCACTTCGAGCATCACGTGCAGCATGCTGCGGGTCTGCAATGCAATTTCATCGTTGCTCGCCGGCAGGGAGCCGTACACCAGATGGAACTCCGTCTCATCGGGGTTCAGGCCCAGGAGCCGCTTGGCTGTAGCGGCCTCCTCGCGCAGCTCCGCGGAGGCCTGATCGCGGTGCAAGAAGAGGATGGTCGAGCGCTCGCCACCTTTGCCCTCGCGGATGCGCATGCCGAAATTACCGGAGCGCTGCAGCTCGCTCAGGATCCGGACCAGCTGAACGAATTCCGGATCGGCCGCCTCGGAGTTTCCGCCGGAGATCCGTCCATTGCGCAGGCCATTGACCGAGGCGACGCACAGCCTGAACACGATGTCTGCGGGCCAGTTGGACTGCACCGTGAACATGAGCGAGTCCGGCGGCACCGGCATCATGAGCGTGCGCAGGAACTGATTGCCGGTGAGCGGCGTGTAGGTAATCGTGGGGTGATCGCTATAGGTGCCCGTGCCGCTCAGTGTCCAGTCCTGCGTCGGGTTGCGCGGGATGGCCACGGATGCCGCAACGCCGGTCTGCAACGTGTAGCCGCCGACGACCTGCGCAACCTCGACGAAGACCGGCATGTCGTAGTAGCGCAACTTGACCAGATTAAGGAGGGTCTGCTCCTTCCAGGAGTCCCCGATCTGCGCGCCGTAATCGAATCGGTCGCGCGGAATCGTGCCGGGTCCGATCGACGCGCAGCCGCTCGCGAGTGCCGCGATACAGGCACTCGCGACAAAGCAGGCGAGCGCGCGATTCATGCCTACGGCGCCGCGCGGCCCGAGAACTGCATGAACATCTGCGCCACGACCTTGTCGATCGCGGCCTGGGGGCTCTTCATCATGTCATCGGTGAGTTCACCCTCGGCCACACCTTCCCACACCAGCTTGCGCTTCGCGGCATCCGCCAGATCGATGTTCGCGGTGCCGACCTTGTAGCGTACGGTCTGCACGTCGTTGCCGCCGGCGTACAGACCGCCGCGGTAACCGTAATAGCCGAATGACGCACTGGGGCTGGAGCGGATGTCCGCCTGCTCGCGAACGTTGGTGTTGAAGTTCACCAGCAGGTCGGGATTGGCATCTGCCTTGCGGAAGCCTCGTGACTCGAGCTCGCGCGAAATGGCCGTCTCGAAGTAACTCGTCACCGGCGTGCTCATGCCGCCGCGGTTGGTGCCGGGCTGGGCGACGAAACCGTAGGTCCGATAGCTCGACAGGTTTGACGTAGGATCCGTGGTCGAGCGCACCTGGGGGGTGGATTCACAGGCGCTGAGCAGGGCCGCGGCGCAGGCCAGGGATGCCAGGAGCGTCGTGATGCGTCGGATGGTCATGTTGATCGCCTCGAGATGGGGTGAAACACAGGAATCCAATACTGGCACTTTGTAGCGATTCCTGCCTCCCGCGGACATTGGACTGAAGTCCCATGGGAAGCCTGGGTGGTAGGACCAAGGTCCGATGGTCAGTTCATCGCTGGATTAAGAGCATGCGGCCATGCGAAGAGTGCGAAAGATAGCTCTCGCCTGTGCGCTGGTCGCGGCGCAGTCGGCTGTCGCTTTCGCGGAAGACGATGCGGAGCTGCAGAAGCAGCTCGCCAATCCCGTCGCCGATCTGGTGACGGTGCCGATTCAATACACCGCGAACTTCAATGTGGGCCCTGAGAGCGGGACCCAGGACGTGGTCAATATTCAGCCCGTTTACCCCACAAAACTGGGCCCGGTGAACCTCATCAACCGACTGATCGTGCCGCTCTTGTCCAATCCGCCGGCCGCGTTCGGCCAGGACCGGGTGGGCGGCCTCGGCGATATTCTCTATGAGGGCTTCTTCGCACCGGCGAAGCCCGGCGCCATGATCTGGGGCGCGGGGCCGCTCATCATGCTCGATTCGGCGACCAACGATCGACTCGGCACCGGCAAGTACGGTGCCGGACCCGCGGTTGTGGTACTGACGCAGAACGGACCGTGGTCGGTCGGTGCTCTCATTACACAGCTGTGGTCCTTCGCGGGTGACGACAGCCGCGCGGCGGTGAGTCAGTTTCAGTTTCAGCCCGTATTGAGCTACACGATCAGTCCGAAGCACAGCATCGGATATGCCGGGACGATCTCGGCAAACTGGCATCAGCCGGGAAGTCAGATCTGGACCGTGCCGGTCGGCGCGACGTACTCGATGCTGACGCATCCGGGCTCGATCCCGGTCAATTTCATCTTCGGGGGCGGCTATAACGTCGTGCGCCCCACAGGCGCGGGCGATTGGTTCCTGCGCCTGCAGATCAACATGATCTTCGCGAAGAAGTAACGCGTCGGCTCACTCGCTCCAGGCGCGGAACTCGTTCGATGGGGCCTGCCGGATTGGAGCGGGCCGCAAATCGATCAGGGGTTGCACTCGTGAGATCACGCTGACCAGCGCTGCGGCCGAACGCACCTGCATCTTTTCCATTATGCGGCCGCGATGCACTTTGATGGTCTTCTCGGCCGCCCCCAGTTGAGCGGCGATCTGCTTGTTCAGCATGCCGCGTGCCACCAGCTCCAGCACCTGGCGCTCGCGCGGTGTGAGTGTGGCCAGATGCTTGCGGACGATTTGCTGTTCGCGCTGATGAATACGATGTGCCGCATCGAGCTCGAGCGCTTCGCGCACCGCGCCCACCAGCTCGGTGCGATGCACCGGCTTGGAGAGGAAGCTCACGGCACCTGCCTTCATCGCTTGCACGGTCGTCGGGATATCCCCCTGACCCGTGATGAAGACGATCGGACGCTCGATGCCGCGCGCATGCAGCGCGTGCTGCAATTCAAGTCCGCTCATGCCGGGCATGCACAGGTCGGTGACGATGCAGCCGGCGGCATCGGCGTCGTGCGCAGAGAGGAATTCTGCTGCGGAATTCCACGCGCTCGTGGTGAATCCGTCCGCCTGCAGCAGACGCCCGAGTGCCGTAAGCACTGAGTCATCATCATCGAGCAGGTAGACCACCGCGGATGACTGTTGCATGACCGACTCCCTTCGTGATCGTTCAGCGCGAGCTGCATCGCAGCTGCACCCTGTAGCGATTCGTCCGTCAGCTTCGATGAAGTATAGCGCTTCGTGGGACCGAGGTCGCATACTGCTTTATTTGAAGAGTCCCATCAGCGCGGAGATTCAAATGCACCGCCACATTGATGACGAGCGGCTTGGCGCGCAGCCGGTTCCTGTCGCCACGGGCAGGGTGGTCGCGGTCTGTTTCATTTTCATGGCGGCGCTGGGCCTGCCGATGCTGGCGTCGGGACAAACTGCTGCGCCGCAATCTGCGACGCCGTCCCTCGGTGCGGAGTCTCCCTGGCCGCTCACCATTCAAGCCGGCGATACCACCCTCACGCTCTATCAGCCGCAGCTCGACTCCTGGGATGGCTACAAGTTGAGTGCCCGGATCGCAGCGCGGGCGGACCTGGGTGCGCAGAATCCGCAGGCGCATTTCGGCGTCTTTCAGCTTTCCGCCCAGACCATCACGGATAAGGGCGATCGCAGCGTATTCATCCAGCAGGCGCAGGTGCTCAAGTCGGACTTTCCCTCGGCCACTCCGGCGCAGGCGAAAGCCTGGGCGGATGCTGTGACACAGGACTTCTCGAGCAAGTCAAGGTCGGTGGCGCTCGATCGGCTCGAAGCCTCGCTCGCGATCATCCAGGCCCAGCGGCCGGCCGAGAACAAGGTGCTGCGCAACACCCCGCCGCGCATCGTCTTCTCGCCCGTTCCAGCGGTTCTGATCACGATCGACGGACAGCCGATCTATCGCGCCGTGAGCGGCACCGGGCTGCAGCGCGCCATCAACACGCGCCCGCTGCTGGTGCGGGACCAGGCCGGGACGTATTCACTGAAGATCTTTGACGGCTGGATGAGCGCACCGGACTTCTCTGGCCCGTGGACGGTCGTGAAGACGCCGTCGGCGGATTTGCAAAAGGCGTTCAAACTGACTTCCGGGAATCACGAGATCGATCCGCTCTCGGGTCAGTCCGACCCCGATCAACCCGCACCCAAACTGGCGCAGTCCGCGCCCGCCATCATCGTGGCGGCGAGCCCCACCGAGCTCATTGTCACGCAGGGTGCGCCGCAGTACGCAGCCATCGCCGGCACGAATCTGCTCTACGTCACGAACACGACGGGTAACGTCTTCAAGAGCTCCGTGGACAACCAGACCTACCTGCTGGTCTCCGGGCGCTGGTTCCGTGCCAAGACCGAGGCAGGCCCCTGGAGCTACGTGGCCTCGAATGCGCTGCCCGCGGATTTTGCGAGGATCCCGGATGATTCTCCCAAAGAGAACGTGAAGGCCGCAGTCGCTGGCACCGAGCAGGCGCGCGAGGCGGCGATTGCAGCCTCCATTCCGCAAGTCGCCGCGGTGACGACGGCCGGCACGACGATGCCGGCGCCGAAATTCGACGGCAATCCGCAATTCAGGCCGATCGAGAGCACTGCGCTGTCGTACGTCGTCAACACGCCGACGCCCATCATCAAGGTGAACGATACGACGTTCTTCGCTGTGGCCAACGGCGTCTGGTTCGTCGCAGGATCGGTGCAAGGTCCATGGGCGGTTGCGCGCACCGTGCCCGCGGTGATCTACACGATTCCGGCGAGCTCGCCGCTCTATTACGTGACGTTCGTGCGTGTGTATGACTCCACGCCGACGACGGTGTACGTCGGCTACACGCCGGGCTATCAAGGCACGCTCATCGATCCGGTGACGGGCGTGGTCGTCTACGGAACGGGCTATTACTACGATCCCTGGGCCGGCACGGTCTGGTACGGCACGCCCGCCACCTATGGCTATGCTGCGGATGTCACCTACACGCCCTGGACGGGCTGGGCTGTGGCTTTCGGCATCGGCTGGATGTGGGGCGCATCGACCACGGCGTGGGGCTGGGGCTGGGGTCCTTACCCATACTGGGGTCCGTGGGCCTACCCCGCCTGGTACGGCGCCGCGATCGGCCCGCGTGGCGGTGTGGTCGCGTGGGGACCCGGGGGCTGGGCCGGCTACTCGGGCAATATCTATACGCAATGGGGCAACCGCGCGACCGTCTCACGCGTCTCGGGTGGCTACAACGCCTGGACCGGCAATGCCTGGGCCTCACGTGCCGGGGCGTCCTACAACTCGCGCACCGGTATCGCCTCCGCCGGCCAGCGCGGCGCCGTGCAGAACGTCTACACCGGCAATTACGCCGCCGGTCAGCGTGGTATTGCCGCGGGAGACAATCGTGTGGTGGCCGGTCGCCAGGGTACGGCCGGCAATGCATACACCGGCAATCAGGTTTCGGGCGGGCAGGGCGCGGTCTACAACAAGAACACCGGCGAGGTGACGAAGTTTGGCCATGTCACCGGCGCCGGGGGCACCACAGTCGGCCACGTCGGCGATGACGTCTACGCCGGGCGCGATGGCAACGTCTATCGCAACAACGGGGATGGCTGGCAGAAGTACACCCCGGGCGGCGGCTGGAATTCAGTGGGGGGCAGCACCCAGGGTCAGGCCACACGCGATGCGACCGGCGGACTCGGCGGTACGCGCGAGCTCGATCAGCAGCGCTCGGCGCGCCAGTTCGGCTCCGACCGCAGCGCGCGCGTGCAGAGCTCCTCGATGGGCATGCAGCGCTCGTTCGGGGGCCGCGGTGGCGGCGGGCGCCGCCGCTAAAGGGCGGGTGAGCTCACAGGACCGCGTGAGCGCAGAGCGTCCTCGATGAGCGCGACGAGCCGCTCGCGCTGCAGTGGCTTGGCAAGATAGGCGATCGCACCATCGGCCAGACACTGCTCGCGCAGCGCCGGTTGATCATGAGCCGTCACCACAATGATTGGCATGCGGATCTGCGCGAGCGCCAGCTGGCGCTGCACGTCCCGGCCGGTGAGCCCCGGCATCTGAAAGTCGAGCACCACGCAATCGTGGCGGCGCGCCGGAGCGGCATCCAGAAACTCCTGGCCGGATGCGAACACCTCGACATCAAACAGTGAGGCGCTGAGCATGCGCGCGAGCGCGCGTCGCACCGACTCCTCGTCATCCACCACCGCAATGAGGGGGCGTCGCGCATTCATACCACGGCATTTGGCGACGGCTCGCGCCGATCCGATAGTGGACTTTCGTCCTACGGTGTGCCGCTGTCAGGCGCCGGCGTTTGCCGTGAAGTGCAGCGTAGCGCCGCGGTCGGGAAGATTCTCGGCCCACAGCCGCCCGCCGTGCGCCTCGATGATGGAGCGGCAGATCGCAAGCCCCAGGCCCAGGCCCTGCCGTTTCGTCGTGACAAAAGGCTGAAAGACGCGCTCCAGGTGGTCCGGGGCAATCCCGCAGCCGCGGTCCGCGATCGAGCATTCTACGGCGCGCCCATCCTCGACCGTGCGCGTCGTGATCGTCAGCCGCCGCTCGCTTGCGGGCACGCCGGCCATGGATTCACAGGCATTGACGACCAGATTGAGCACGACCTGCTGCATCTGCACAGCATCGGCCAGCACCATCGAGGCGTGAGGCTCGAGTTGCATCACGACGGAGACATTGCGCGTGATGAGGTCGCTGCGCGCCAGGGCCAGCACATCCCGTACCACCTGATTGAGGTCGATCGGCTGACGCTGGATCTCTCCGCGCGAGAGCATCGAGCGCAGCCGCTGGATCACTTCCGCTGCGCGCACGTCGTCCTTGATGATGTCACGCAGCATGTCGTGGATTTCGTGCAGGCCCGCAGCCTCACGCAGCAGGATCTGCAGCGCCGCTTCGGCATTGCCGAGAATGGAGGTCAGCGGCTGAGCGAGCTCGTGTGCAAACGCCCCCGACAGCTCGCCCAGCACCGCGGCACGTCCGAGGTGGGCGAGCTGCTGACGCTGCTCGCGCGCCTGCGACATGGCAAGCTTGTGGGCCGTGATGTCGGTACGGGTGATTACGGCGCCACCCTCGGGCCGGCGCAGTCGCTCGATGGTGAGCTCGTACCACACCGGGCCCTCGGGCGTGTCGCGCGAGAACTCGAGTCGGTGGCGCGCGGAGCCGCCCGCCAGCACGTCGCGAATCGAGTCCAGCAGCTCCGCGGCAAAGCTATCGCCGGCCTCGGCGGCGGCGCGGCACACATGAAGATATTGGTCGCCGATGTAGGCGCGCTCGAACGCGCGACTGGCGGCGTGCTCAACGAAGCGCCGCCAGGCCTGATTGGCCTCGATGATGACGCCAGCCTGATCGAGCACCACGATCTGGTCGTGGACGGAGGCGAGAACGGCTGAGTGCAGCATCGCGGCCTGGCGTCGCTCTGTTTCGGCACGCCGCAATGAGGACAGGTCGAAGACGTACGCCGTGCCTTCATCGGCACTGCCCGGAAAGCGGCAGCCGCCGATCAGCACCGGAATGAGCCGGCCGTCGCGCAGCCGCAGTTGCCGTTCCACCGGGCCGGCCTCCGTATCCAGACTCACTCCGCCGGCGCCACGCCGGCTGATCAGCGTATCGGTGCGTAGCCGGCCGCTCTCGAGATCGTTGCGAACGTATCCGGTGAGCTCGAAGAAAGTCTCATTGGCATCCAGAATGCGGCCGTCCGAATTCCAGATGAGTGTCGGCATGATGTTGTGCGCGAACACGGTGCGAAAGCGCGCCTGACTCGAGGCGTTCGCGCGCTCCAGCGCTCGGCGCTCCTCCAGTGCCGCGGACAAGAGCAGCAGCGTGACCGAAGTCAGCACCAGAAAGAGCACGAGCGAGAGTGCGTTCTGCGACGGCGACTGACCGACGAAGGGTCCGGTCTGATTGAGGACGCCCCAGGTTGCCAGCATCCCGAGCAGCAGCACGGAGCTGCACGCGCCCACGACGCCAAAGCGCACTGCAGCCCACAGCAGAAAGGCGAAGGGTGCGTAGAGCAGAATCGAACTCTGGTGCATCCGCGTCTCGGGCGCGACGAAGGCGACGATGCCGACCGTCGCCAGGCTGACTGCGAGCAGGCAGGCCTCGGCGGCGCGCGCCGGTTGCAGTCTGCGCTCAGGCTGCCCGAACCAGGCGGCGGCATGCAGGATGAGCGGCACGACGGTGAGGATCGCAAATGTGTTCGTCACTACCCGCGCGACCGTCGTAAGCCAGAACTCCCCGTTCACGTTGAGCGCGATGAAGGCTGCCGACAACAGCACGCTGGTCGCCGCAGGAGCCAGGAAGCCGGCGAGCACAATGAGCGCCAGCGCCGTCCGGATGCGGTCAATGCGCCGCACACCCGGCGCGTACGCCTCCATTGCGAGTGCGCCGATGATCGCCGTGGCGCAGTTGACCACGTATTGCACCAGCACCCGGGAGGTGGACAGGTCCGTCAGGGGCAGCTGCGCAATGAGATGCGCAGCGAGCACCGCCGCGAGGAAGATCCACCACACGCGCCGGCGTGTCAGCAGCAGCGTTGCGAGCAGAATTGCATTCGGCGCCCACAGCGCCGAGACCGGTGCAGAGGGAAATGCGAGCACTTCGCCCAGTCTTGCGGTGAGAAAATAAGCGACCGCGACGCAGATCGCGCCGAGCAATGTGCCTGGTAGCCTGGCCAGGCGCAGCCAGACGACGGGCGTGCCGGGGGAGAGCAATCCTGAAGCCCTGTTCATGCGCTGTGCAATCTGGTGTGCACCTGAGTATCCGCCGGCTGCCAGTCTCCTCGCGCGCTCAGGCACGGGGATCAGACCAAAGTCCCATTTCCAATCCGGGTGGCGTTTTCCATAGTCGCTACCGTGACCTTCACTGCTCAACGTATCACTGCATCTGCGGTGCGCTCGCGCGCGCTGGGCCGGATCGCACGCGCGGCAGAGCTTACCTGCTGGCTCTCGGGCGCGGCCCTGACGGGCTGGTATCTGCTCGCCCGCGCCGACGGCACCATCATCGGCAGTACGGATCTGGAAGCCTTCGTGCATCAGCTGCCGGCACCCGATCAGTCGCTGTGGGCCCGCTCCCGTATCCGCGAATACGCGGCGGCGCTTGGCGTCCACTCCGAGGCGCCCGTGGCGGTGCTCAAAATCCCGGCCATCAAGTTGCAGGTGCCGGTGTATCCGGATTCATCGGAACTGAGTCTCAATCGCGGTGCGGGCCTGATCGATGGAATGTCGCTACCGGAAGAGGGCGGCAATCTCGGTATCTCGGGGCATCGTGACGGCTTCTTCCGCGTGCTCAAGGACGTGCACAAGGGCGATGTGATCGAGGTGCAAACGCGCCTTGCCGTACATCGCTATCGCATCACCAGCGTCGAGATCGTCGATGCCGCCGATGCGCACCTGCTCAAGGAAACCGAGGATCCGACGGTCACGCTGGTGACCTG
>Ga0335081_10021478_pt1 | contig 10447 bp, 9 predicted proteins | sample Lox_Sample_35_FD_206713 | JGI IMG/M metagenome (GOLD analysis project Ga0335081, IMG submission 206713) | Soil microbial communities from Loxahatchee National Wildlife Refuge, Florida, United States - Lox_Sample_3.5 | ecosystem: Environmental > Terrestrial > Soil > Wetlands | place: USA: Florida...
TACACTGTCCGAGTCAGTCACGGGACGGGGAGGGGCAAGCGGGATGCGCAAGCGGATGACACGGATCAGGGAAGCGGTAGCGGCGTATGCACTGGCCGCCGGGCTGTTGATCGCGGGTGCAGCGGTATTGACCGGGACCGTCATCAGGCAGGCGGCAGCGGCACAGGCGGCGTAAGCGGCTCACAGCAATCGTTGACTCCGCGCGTTGTCAGGATCATGCCCTTCCGCGCCATCACCCCGCCTTTGCAGGGGCCGGTCATCGGCGTGGACGCCAGCGCATAGCCTCGTCTTCCCACGACTTGACGACCTTCATGCCAAGCGCGTGTACGATCCCATGCCACGGTGGTGCAGTGCTAGGGCGTGTCCCGTGGATTTTTGGCGGCGCGGATCGGCGCCCAGAACCACGACCGGCGGCGTTGTCGTCGTCGCCGATGGCTCCACTATCGGCTCCTCCTCCGCCTTGCCGGTCGCCGTCTGGATCACCGCCCGCATCCACCAAGATCCACGGGACACGCCCTAGCTGATCCGGGCGCGGTGCTTGAGGAACTGCCCGTGCCGGGAGTGACCCTGCTGCCCGAGGAACGCGCGGAATGTGCCCAGCCGGTAAGCGGGGCCGTGCCCGCGCCCGGCGATCTCGACCTCGAAATCGCGGCTGAGATGGCTGATGTGGCGCTCGACCGCAGGCGGATCCAGGTACTCACCGCGGTCCAGCGATACCGCGTCGGCGATCTGCTCCACCGAAAGGAAGCCGCCGTTGGCCCGCAACGCCAGATACACCGGATCGTGCACAGGCTCGGTGTCCTCGACCAGGGGCCGCGGCTCGCCGTCATGATCGAGCGCATGCCGGATCGACGCGCCGACAGAGCGGGCGACCGGCGGCGGGAACGCGTTGCCGATCTGCCGGTACCGCGCCGTCTTCCGGCCGGTGAACTCCCAGTTCCAGCTGTCCCGCCAGCCCTGCAGGCGCGCGACCATCTCGCAGGTCAGCTTGGGCGCGAGGGCCGGATCGTCAACGGCAGAGGGAGGCTCATCCGCGACGCTGAGCGCGTTCACGCCGAGCTGCGCCCAGGCGCGCTTGGCCCGGGTGGGCCCGAGATCGGCGCCGCCGTGCTTCTTGGAGCCACCGACGATCGTCGGCGCGATGGCCGCAGCGCGCCGTGCCCACTGTGCGGTGCCGCGCCAGCCGCGATGGCCCATGAGATCGGCCAGCGTCGCACCGACCGTCGGCGGCCGATCCTGCGGCGCGGGCCAGGAGAACCACGGCGCGTCCTCCGGCTGCAACGCCACGAGCACGAACCTTGGCCGCAGCTGTGGGACACCGTGATCGGACGCCTGTAGCAGCCGCCATTGCGCGATGTAGCCGAGTTGCCGCAGCCGGTCGAGCACGTGCTGCCGGTAGGCGGCGAAACGGCCGGTACTCAGCCCCCGCACGTTCTCCAGCAGGAGCGCACGGGGCAGCACCGTGCCACACAGTTCCACCGCCCAGGCGAACAGGTCGCGCTCGTCCGCAGCCCCGAGTTGCTTACCCGCCACCGTGAACGGCGGGCACGGAACGCCCCCGGCGAGCAGCGCCACGCCCTCGTAGCTGGCCGGCTGCCACACCGCCGCATCGGCCACGTCACCTACGGCGACCTTCCACGCCGGCCGGTTCGCCCGCAGCGTGTTGCACGCGTGGCCGTCCAGCTCGACGGCGAGCGCGTGCTCGAAGCCCGCCTGCTCCAGGCCGAGGGCCTGGCCGCCGGCGCCAGCGCAGATCTCGACCGCTTCGAGCACCCGGCCTCCCTTCGGCGGCTGCGTTCGACCGCGAAGCACCGCGGACCACCCGCCGTGCTTAATCCTCCCGTGCCGCGACCGCAAGCCGTCGGATGGCGCCACCAACGGCATGATCGTGTCACTGGCCTCAGCAGGAACCGTACCGGCCAGCGGCCGGCATTCAGATGTCAGGGAGCGGCGGGGCTGGCTCGACGGGATCCGCCGGCCTGGCGGCCATCCAGTCGCCGTCGCCCAGCCGCACCCACGGCCGCCCGCTCCCGTTGCCGCGGCCGCCGCGCCGCGCCAGCCGGGCACTGACGAACTCACCCGGGTCTGGCGGGGGAAGGCCGAGCGCGGCAGCGGTTTCCCGGTGGCTTCCGTAGCCACCGAAGATCACGATTCCCTCGGCGCGCAGCCGGTCACGGGCGCCGCCGCCCGCACGGACGCGTTTCATGTAGTCGTCCTGCTGCGCGACTGTGGCGATCACGGCTCGGGTGATCCGTCTGCGCTGCGCGCGGCGGAAAAGCTCGTTCACCCGCTGCTGTCCCGAGGGCAGCGCGAGGATCCGCGCCACGGCCGGGGCGGGCAGCCACAGCAGCGCGTTCTCGGCAAGCGGCGCGCGCAGGTGCAGCCACCGGATGGCGTCGATACCGGCCTCGCTGAGGCCGCGCTTGAGGTCCCGGTTGGCCGCCGCACGCAGGTACCGCTCACGCGCCCGTACCAGGCCGGCGCTCCAGCGGCCCTGCTCGTCGCTCGCCGACACCAGCAGAAGCAGCATCCCTGACGCCTCCGGTGGGATCATCCACCCGCCAAGGCGCTGCGAGAACTTGCAGTCGACCTCGATGCCGCCGATCGAGTAGTCGAGCACCGCGCCATCGGGGAACCCGAACTCACGCTGCAGACTGATCTCCACCAGCGTGCCCGCGTGCGTCTTCTCGGTCTTATGCAGCTGGTCCCACCGGTACCGGCCGGTGTGGCGGCCGTCGAGCAGCAGGTCAATCGTTCGGCGGAGTGCCGCCCCGATGCGCTGCCCGCCCGGGTCGAGGGCGAGCAGGTGGCGTGCGACCAGGTCCTGCTCGGGATCTTCGTCGGTGGGCATCTCCATGCCGGGAAACGGGGCCTGTATGGCGTCCCACATCATTTCGCTGAGCGTAGCCCAGGGTCGGGTCCGGGTGCCGCAGGCGGCGCGGCGGTCGGCGTCACTCGGCCAGTACCCCGGGCGGCCAGAATGTCAGACCCACGTGAGACGGTCCACTCATGGGCGCTGGGTCCCCGGGCCGGGACATCGCATTGAATGTGGCAGGGTGGAAGAGAGTGGAAGCGTGGCTTGCCCCGAGCCGGATCTCACGCGTGATCGGCTAGCAAGAGCGACGAAGGAGGGCCGCCCGATGATCCGTGCCCGTGACGATGGCTTGTGGCCGGAGGCGGTACCGCTCACCGAACAGGATGCGATAGCGCACCTTCACGGCATCTGCTTCAAAACGGGACCACCCGAGCGAGTGGGCGTCGAGCTGGAATGGCTGGTCTGTGACGCGCGCAATCCTGCTCTGCCGGTCGGACCGCCGCGGGTAAGGGCCGCGCTGGCCGGCCTCGACAGGCCTGGTGCGCTCCCCGCCAGGGGCTGTCTGACCACCGAACCGGGTGGCCAGCTCGAACTCAGCTCGTTGCCGGCGGCGAGCATCGGAGATTGCCTCGCGAACGCGGCCCGCGACATGGCCGCCTTGACCGAAGCCATGCAGGCAGCGGGTCTCTGCCTTTCCGGTCACGGCCTCGATCCCTTCCGCCCGCCCCTCCGAGTCCTCGACTCGCCGCGCTACGCGGCTATGGAGGAGTTCTTCGACCGGTCCGGTCCCGCCGGGCGGATCATGATGTGCAGTACCGCCTCCGTGCAGGTGTGCCTGGATGCCGGGGAGGACGGCGCAGGCCAGCAGAGTTACCGTAGGCGCTGGCACCTGCTGCACGCGATAGGGCCCGTGCTTGTCGCGGCTTTCGCGAACTCACCGCTGCGGCAGGGCCGTCCGACCGGCTGGCGTTCCACCCGGCAGGCCGTGTGGGCCAAGCTGGACCCGGGCCGCACCAGGCCACCGCAGGGAACGGGCCAACCAGCGGGCAGCACTGATCTCAGGTCCCAGTGGGCCGCGTACGCCCTGGATGCGAAGCTGATGTGCATCAGGCGCCACGGTACGGATTCGTGGGCAGCGCCCCCGGGCCTGACCTTCCGCGACTGGCTACTTGGTGCGGGCGTCACCGCAAGGCTGCCCGGCGGTGCCAGCAGCGTCAGCAGCGCTCGTGCTGTCAGCAGTGAGGTAAGCAGTGCTCGTGACGCGAGCGATGGTGCTGGCACCAGCGGTGCTAGTGGCGGCGCCAGCAGCGGTCGTGGCGCCAGCAACGGTCGTGATGCCAGGACCGGTTGTGATGGCGGTGGCACGCACCGGACAGCCGGTCCCCACCGTGCCCACCGGGCCGCCCCCGCCTCCCGCGATGCTGGGCGCCGTCCCACGCGGGACGATCTTGATTATCACGTGTCGACCCTCTTCCCGCCCGTCCGCCCGCGTGGTCATCTCGAGCTCCGCATGATCGACGCGCAGCCCGGCGACGGATGGGTCGTGCCGACCGCCGTCGTCTGGGCGCTGCTCAATGATGCCCTGGCGGCCGACGCGGCGCTGGCGGCGGCGGAGCCGCTGTGGGATGGGCACCGCGATCCCTGGTCGCGCGCGGCGCGGCACGGCCCCGCCGACGAGTGCATCGCCGGTGCCATCCGGGCCTGTTTCGAAGCCGCCTACGCCGCGTTGCGGCGCAGTGACGCGCCTGCCCCCTTGCTCTGTTCGGTGGCCGATTTCGCCGCACGCTATGTCCAGCGTGACCGATGCCCCGCCGATGACCTGCTGGAGGAGTGCGCATGAACCTGCCGACAGGCGACGAAGCCCTGCGCGAGCGAATAGCCGTTGCGCTGCTGGCCGCCCGGGAACGCACCCACGGCCTCACCGACTGCATCGACGACGACGATCTGGTCCGCCAGCACTCCCGCCTGATGTCGCCCCTGGTGTGGGATCTGGCGCACGTGGGCAATCAGGAGGAGCTATGGCTGTTGCGGGCGGTGGGCGGTCGCGAGCCGATGCACCCGGAGATCGATCCGTTGTATGACGCGTTCGAGCATCCGCGCGCCGAGCGCCCGACCCTGCCACTGCTCCCCCCGGCGCAGGCGCGCTCGTACGCCGGTGAGGTGCGGGGCCGGGTCCTGGACCTACTGGAACGTGCGCCGCTGGCCGGGACGCCGCTGGTGGCGGACGGGTTCGCGTTCGGCATGATCGCCCAGCATGAGCAGCAGCACGACGAGACGATGCTCATCACGCATCAGCTTCGGGCGGGCGCGCCGGTGCTGCGGGCGCCCCCGCCCGCCGTCGCACCTCCCGATGCCGCGGCTGGCCTGCCCGCCGAGGTGCTTGTTCCACCCGGGCCGTTCATTATGGGCACCTCCACTGAGCCATGGGCCCTGGACAACGAGCGGCCCGCGCACAAGGTCGAGCTTGACTCCTTCTACATCGACACGACGCCCGTTACCAATGCTGCCTACGCGGAGTTCATCGCCGACGGCGGCTACCACGAACCTCGATGGTGGAGCGGCGCGGGCTGGGAGCACCGGCAGCGGTCCGGATTGACGGCGCCGCAGTTCTGGCACCTCGACGGCGGCCAGTGGGTACGGCGCCGGTTCGGTGCGATCGAGCCGGTCCCAGCCGAGGAGCCGGTCCTGCATGTCTGCTGGCATGAGGCCGACGCGTACGCCCGCTGGGCGGGACGCCGGCTGCCCACCGAGGCCGAGTGGGAGAAGGCCGCGAGGTGGGACCCGGCGTCCGGCCGGTCGCGCCGGTATCCGTGGGGCGATGACGAGCCGGCCCTCCAGCACGCCAACCTGGGCCAGCGGCACCTGCAGCCCGCGCAGGCCGGCTCCTATCCGGCCGGAGGGGCGCCGTGCGGCGCCCGTCAGCTGATCGGCGACGTGTGGGAATGGACGGCGAGCGATTTCCTGCCGTATCCGGGCTTCAGTGCCTGGCCGTACCGCGAGTATTCGGAAGTATTTTTCGGCAGCACGTACAAGGTGCTACGTGGTGGCTCGTTCGCGGTAGGCCCGGTCGCCTGCCGTGCCACGTTTCGTAATTGGGACTATCCGGTCCGCCGTCAGATCTTCGCCGGGTTCCGCACGGCACGCTCCACGCCGGGGCACCGCTGATGTGCCGCCATCTCGCATACCTCGGCCCGCCCACGACGCTGCGTGAACTGATCATCGAGCCACCGCACGGGCTGTACCGGCAGTCCTGGGCACCGCGGCGCCAGCAGCACGGCACGGTGAACGCGGACGGGTTCGGCGTCGGCTGGTATGCGTGCGGCGACCCGCTCCCGGCCAGGTACCGGCGCGGCCGGCCGATCTGGGCAGACCCCTCATTCACCGACGTCGCCCGGGTGACAAGGACGACGGCCGTGCTCGCCGCGGTCAGGTGCGCCACCGCGGGGACCGAAGCGGGCGAGGCCGCTGCCGCTCCCTACACGTCGGGCCGCTGGTTGTTCAGCCATAACGGCGCGGTCAGCGGCTGGCCCGAAGCGGCGGCGGGACTCGCCCGGGCGCTGCCGGCCGCGGACCTGCTTACGCTGGAGGCTCGCTCGGACTCGGCCCTGCTGTGGGCCCTTGTGCTGCATCAGTTGCGCGCAGGGACCGAACCGGCCGCCGCCCTGGCCGCGACGGTAACCATGCTTCATGCGGAACGCGTGCCCGGCAGATTCAACTTCCTGCTCACCGACGGCGACGTGATCGCGGCGACCGCGGCTGGGGACACGCTGTGCTACCGGCAAGGTGACCGCCAGCTGATGGTGGCGTCTGAGCCATCCGATGATGCGCCCGGCTGGACCTGGGTTCCGGACGGCTCGGTGCTGACGGCAGTGTCCGGGTCCGTCGACGTCCGCCCACTTGTCCCCAATGGAAGGACAGCGACCCGATGACCGCGCCCGAAATTGTCCGCCTGCTGCCTCCCGGCTTCCTCGAGGAAGCACTGCGTAGCGACGCGCTGGCCGGCCTGACAAGCTCACCGAAGCGGCTGCCGCCGAAGTGGTTCTACGACGACCGGGGTAGTGAGCTCTTCGAGGAGATCACCCGGTTGCCCGAGTATTACCTGACCCGGGCCGAGCGGGAGATACTGCGTGGCCGCGCCGGTGAGATCGCCTCCGCGAGCGGTGCGCGCACCCTGGTGGAACTTGGCTCGGGATCGGCGGAGAAGACCGGGCTGCTGCTCGATGCGCTGCGCGACCGCGGAACGCTGCGGCGCTATGTCCCCGTCGACGTGAGCGAAGCGGTGTTGGTTGCCGCGGGCCACCGCGTGCAGGCCGCATACCCAGATCTGGCCGTGCAGGCGGTGGTGTCAGATTTCGAGGAGCACCTGGGCTTGCCTGCGGCAGATGGCCCGCGATTGGTCGCCTTTCTCGGTAGCACCATCGGCAACCTGGTGCCGGCCCAGCGGGCGGAGTTCTTCGCGTCGCTTCGCGCCGGCCTCCGCAGCGGCGACACGCTGCTGCTCGGCACCGACCTGGTCAAGGACCCGGGCACGCTGGTGGCCGCTTACGATGATGCGGCCGGTGTGACCGCGGCGTTCAACAAGAACGTTCTCAACGTGCTCAACAGGGAACTGGACGGCAACTTCGACCTGTCCGCATTCGAGCACGTCGCGGCGTGGGACAACGCCAACGAGTGGATCGAGATGCGGCTGCGTTCGCGCACTGAACAGAACGTCAAGCTCGCTGCCCCTGACCTCTCGGTGACCTTCGGCGAGGGCGAGGAGATGTGCACGGAGGTGTCCGCCAAATTCCGTGCCGGAGGCGTGCGCGCCGAACTGGCCGAGTCCGGGTTCGAACTGCGGGCGTGGTGGACCGACGCGGAGGGCAGGTTCGCGCTTTCCGTGTCCGTCCCGGTGTGATCAGTCGTGACTCCACCGGTCTTGCTGGTGATGGGTGTCTCCGGCACTGGCAAAACGACCGTGGGCGCGATGCTGGCAGGGAGGCTGCGCTGGACCTACGCCGAGGCCGATGAGTTCCACCCGGCGGCGAACGTGGCCAAGATGCGGGCCGGGATTCCCCTCGACGACGAGAATCGCTGGCCCTGGCTGCGCGCGATCGGCGCGTGGATTGACGAGCGTGCCGCAGCCGGAGAGCCTGCCGTGGTTACCTGCTCCGCGCTCAAGCGGCGTTACCGGGACGTGCTCCGTGCGGGCAGGGCGCAGGTCCGCCTGATATACCTGGACGCGGACCGGGAGCTCATCGCCAGGCGGCTGGCGGCGCGGCACGGCCATTTCTTCCCCGCCGGATTGCTGGACAGCCAGTTCTCCGAACTCGAGCCGCCCGAGCGCGACGAGCATTCGCTGACGGTATCCGTTGACGAGACGCCAGAGCATGTCGTCAACGAGATCATCACGAGGCTTCGCCCGGATGTTCGACCGGCTCAAGCGTGAGGGAGACCGAGTTTATGCAGTACCGGTCGTCGGTGGGCGTCTGGTACCCCTCGCCATGGAACACGTGACCAAGATGCGAGCCGCAGTTAGCGCAGCGGACCTCGACGCGGGCCATCCCGAGTGACCGATCCTCTCGCAGTTCGACCGCGTCGGTATCGGAGGGGGCGTAGAAGCTCGGCCAGCCACAGTGCGACGCGAACTTGGTCTGCGAGCGGAACAGTTCCGTCCCGCAGGCACGGCAGCGGTACACGCCCACCGTGGTCGCGTCGGTGTATTCACCGGTGAAGGGCGCCTCGGTGCCCCCACCGCGGAGCACGCGATACTCCTCGGGGCTCAGCTGCTCCCGCCACTCCTGCTCGGTTTTTCCCGAGCTGCGCGCATTCGACACCATGGTTCGAGTGTCTCACGTGCCTGTCCGCCGGGCGGGTGCCACTGCTCAGCCCGTGCCCAGCTGAATTGCCTTCACCACAAGCAGCAGCACCGACACGATGAGGTAGCCGTACATCGCCAGCAAGGACAGGCGCATCGCGGGCGACCAGGAGACCGGCTTGAGCAGCGCGAGCGGCGGCATCCGCCAGCCGCTGCGCGCCTCACGCGGGATCCGTGCCGGTGGCGGCGGGCCGCCGCGGCGCAACCGCACGATACGCAGCCCGGCGCCGGCCAGGAGGAGGCCCGCCAGCAGGACGCCGGACAGCCAGATCGCCACTCTGGCCGTGTTGACGTGCGGGAACACGGTAGTCACCACGAGCGTCCCCGACAGCATCAGCAGTGCCGCGATGATGAACGTGGCGAGGGCGTTGAGCCAGCGCGGATTCACCCACGGGCCGAGGACCTGCGGGTCGTTGCACAGCAGCAACAGGAAGGTGCTGGCGCTTGGCAGCAGCACGCCGGCCAGAGCCTGCACGGCGGTGGTGATCAGGCCGAGCGGCGCGCCGGGGATGAGCACGATCGCCGCGGCGGCCACGACCACGGCGGTGTAGCTCGCGTAGAAGGCCTTCGCATCGCGGAAACTGCGGTGGAGCGAGTGCTTCAGGCCGAACATGTCGCCGAACGCGTAGCTGGTCGCGAGCGTGACCGCGGCGGCGCCAATGATGCTGGCGTCAAGCAGCACGATCGCGAAGAGCGCGCCGAGCACTGCGTTCTTGTCGCCCAGCGCGTTGGCGACGCCGAGCGCATCTGTGAACCTGCCGACCAGCGGCGTGCCGCGCACCGCGTAGTCGGCGACAATCATGATTGCTCCGGCGCCTACGACCACCACAAGCGATCCGAGGACGGTGTCAGCGCGTTCGTAGCCCATGAACCGCGGCGTGATGCGCTTGTCGATCACGTTGGACTGCTGGAAGAACAGCTGCCACGGGGCCACCGTCGTGCCCACGATCGCGATGATGAGCAGGATCGCGTTCGAGTTGACACCGCCCCTGATGCCGGGCACTAGGAGGTGGTAGACGCTAGACGTGTAGCCCGGGTGCGACAGCACCGCGAGCGGGACAAGCACCAGGCTCGCGGCGATAAACAACAGCATGGCGCGTTCCCAGCGCTGGAAGCTGCCGCTGGTGGTGATGGCGACGAGGAGCGCGGCAGCGATGGGCACCGCGACGTACTTGCTGACGCCGAAGTAGGCCAAGGCGAGGGATACGCCAATGAACTCGGTGACGATAGTGAGGAAGTTGAGCAGGAACAGGTCGGCGACGCTGAACCAGCCCCAGAAGCGGCCGAACCGCTCCGTGATCAGCTTGGCGTGCCCCACGCCGGTCACCGCACCGAGCCTGACCACCATTTCCTGGTTGACGATCAGCACCGGCACGAGGATCACCAGCACCCACAGCAACGTGTAGCCGTAGTCCTGCCCCGCCTGTGCGTAGGTGGAGACCCCGCCCGCGTCGTTGTCGCCGACCATGACGATCAGCCCGGGGCCGACAATGGCAAGGAACGTCACCAGCCGCCGCCGCAGCCCCTGCCGGTGATCTTCTTCGCTGACCCTGATCCGGCCGAGAGCGCCTTCGATGTCGCCTAGGTGCGCCTCGTCGAGCACGGCACTCGGCGGCGTCAGCACCCTCCCAGCCGACCCGGAACCGGACGGCCCGGAACCGGCCGGCGCGGAACCGGCCGGCGCGGAATCGGCGGGCCCGGAATCGGCGGGCCCGGAATCGGCAGGCCCGGAATCGGCAGGCCCGGAATGGGCCGGGCCGGAATGGGCCGGGCCG
>Ga0335081_10021479_pt1 | contig 10446 bp, 12 predicted proteins | sample Lox_Sample_35_FD_206713 | JGI IMG/M metagenome (GOLD analysis project Ga0335081, IMG submission 206713) | Soil microbial communities from Loxahatchee National Wildlife Refuge, Florida, United States - Lox_Sample_3.5 | ecosystem: Environmental > Terrestrial > Soil > Wetlands | place: USA...
GGGGGGGGCCCCCCCCACTTTTCACAGCCTGAGCTTATGGAAAGACCCCCTCACCCGGCTCGCAGCTTCGCTGCTCGCCACCCTCTCCCCGCAAGCGGGGAGAGGGAAAGAAGCCGCGAGCCCGATGTCGCCCTCCCCCCGATGCCGCTGGGCGAGGAAGTGATCAACGACTACCGTTTCCTCCGCCTATCGCTGCGCGCACATCCCTCGCAATTCCTCCGCGCCGATCTCGAGGCGCGCAAGATCCTGCGCAACGAGGCGCTGCGCACGGTGACGCAGAACACGCGCGTCACCATCTCCGGCCTCGTCACCTGCCGGCAGCGGCCAGGCTCGGCCAATGGCGTGGTGTTCATGACCATCGAGGACGAAACCGCAGTCGCCAATGTGATCGTGTGGCCGCGCACCTTCGAGCGCGTGCGCGCGGTGGTGCTGGGCGCGCGCTACGTGCTGGTGAGCGGGCGCGTGCAGGAGGAATCGGGCGTCATCCACGTGGTGGCCGAGCAGCTCGAGGATCTGACGCCCTGGCTGGCGCGGCTCGCCGAGCACGGCGGCGACATCGATGGGCTCGCGCGCTGCGACGAGGTGCGCCGGCCGATCGAGGATCAGCGTGAGGCGCGCGCCCTTGGCAGCCGGCACAATCGCCTGGTCGCGCTGATGCGCGAGATGCCGGAGCTCGCCTCCGATCTCGACGTGCCGGCGCGCGGCTCCGCGCACGCGCCGAACCGAAGGGCGGGATAGTGCCTACATCGCCGGGGCGACGTCGCGGCCGACGTACATCACCTTGGCGAGCAGCGAGCCGTCCGGCTCCTTCTGCGAGGCGAAGATGATGATGTGGGCGCCGGGCTTGAGCTCGCTCTTGTCGCCCTTGGCGACGGCGGCGATCACCGTCTGCGGCGTCACCACGATTTTCTTTTCGCCGTCCTTGTATTTCACGGTGAACGTCTCGCCGTCCTTTTCCTTCACCATGCTCTCGACATAGGCGTTGGTCATGGTGCTGCCGGGCCGCGCATCCCAGGGCGTGTGACGGTCCGGTACCACGCCGCGCTGCGCCGGCAAGAAGATATGCACCGAAAAGGCCTGGATGCTGCCGTCCGCCTGCGGCATGCCGGCGACGCCGATGAAACTGTCGTTCTTGATGTCGGCGAGCGTCGCCTTGACCAGCGCAGCAACGCGCGCGTCGTCGGCGACCTTGACGTTCAGCATGGCGCCCTCACGCGTCTTGACCAACAGCATGGCGCCGTCGGCCTTCTCGATCTCGCCGCGGATGCGGCCCGGCTGCTGCGCCTGCGCCGTGCCCGCGGCAAAAACGATCCCAAGCGCCGCGGCGACCAGCGCGCGGCGCGCCATGCTCAGCATAGGCATGAACAGATCCTCCCTGACCTCGCCGGCTTTGCCGGACGTCAGCTAGAGAACCCTCAGGCGCGCTGCTTATTCCGGCGCCGCCTTGGCGGCTTGGGCCGCTGCGGCATCACTTTTTCTTCATCGGCCGGTTCCGGCTTCACGCCGAGGTCGGCCTCGACCAGCGCGCGCAGGTCCGCCGTCACTTCGGGCCGGATGCCGAACCACAATTGGAAGCCACGCACCGCTTGATGCAGCAGCATGCCGAGCCCGTCGGCGGTGCGCAGACCGCGCGCGCGCGCCGCCTTCAGCAGGCCGGTTTCGAGGGGGTCGTAGACCAAGTCGACTACCACCAGCGAGGGCGGGCAGCGCAGGTTGATCTCGAGCGGAGGCTGCCCGACCATGCCGAGGGCGGTGGTGTTGACCAACAGGCCGGCGCCGCCCAACAGGCCGGTGATCTCGTCCCAGCCGGCGATATGCACGCGCGCGCCGAACTGCTTGCGCAGCGCCTCCGCGCGGGCGCGCGTGCGGTTGATGACGTAGACGCGTTGCACCTCGCGCGCCAGCAGCGCGAACACCACCGCGCGCGCGCCGCCGCCGGCGCCGAGCACCACGGCGCTTTCCAGCCCGCGGTCCCAGCCCGGGGTCGCCGCGTCGAGATTGGCGAGGAAGCCCTCCACGTCGGTATTGGTCGAGCGCAGGCGGCCGTCGTCGTACCACAGGCAATTGGCGGCGCCGACCGCGCGCGCGCGCTCGTCCGGCTCGGACAGCGCCAGCGCCGCGAGCTTGTGCGGCAGCGTGACATTGGCCCCGATATAGCCGTGCTCGCGCAGGTGGGTGACGAACTCGGTAAACTTCTCGGGCGGCACCGCCTCGCGCCGGTATTCGGCGTCCAGGCCATGCTGCCTGATCCAGTAGTTGTGGATCAGCGGCGAGCGCGAATGGCCGGCGGGCCAGGCGATGATACAGACCGCTTTGCGGGACTCGTCCATAGCTGCTTCCGAGACAAACAGGGCCGGCGCATGTAATTCTCTGTATATTCCGCCGTCAACGGTCGACGGCGAAGATGGTTCGGCCGGCTGGGAGCGTCATGAAATCGATCTTCCTCGACTGCAACGACCAACTGGCGCCGGTCTGGGCCAAGGTCGTGCACGCGGACGATCCGCCGATCGAGGTCAACACGGCGCCCTTTGCGCGCGACGAGTTGCCGCGCCTGCTCGACGGCTACGCCATCGCGCTCGACGATCATTCCTACATGCCGACCGAGCTGGTTGCGCAATGCAAGGCGCTCAAGCACATCGTGTTCCTCGGCACCGGCGCCGCCAGCTACATGAATGTCGAGGAGCTGAAGGCGCGCGGCGTCGTCGTGCACACCATCAAGGGCTACGGCGACACCGCGGTGGCCGAGCACGCCATCGCGCTGATGTTGGCCGCGGCGCGCGACATCGCGCGCATGGACCGCGAGGTGCGCGCCGGCATCTGGACGCCGCAGGAAGGCGTGCAGCTGCACGGCAAGACGCTGGGCGTGATCGGCCTCGGCGGCATCGGCCGCGAGGTGGCGCATCTCGGGCGCGGCCTCGGCTTGCACGTGCTCGGCTGGAACAGGACGCGGCGCGCCGGCGTGCCGCTGTCCGATCTCGACACGCTGCTGCAGCGCGCCGACGTGGTGTCGATCAACCTCGTCCTCAACGACGAGACGCGCGGCTTCCTGAACCGCGAGCGCATCGCGCGCATGAAGCCGGGCGCCATCCTGATCAACACCGCGCGCGGCGCGCTGGTGGACGAAGAGGCGCTGATCGAGGCGCTCAAGAGCGGACACATCCGCCACGCCGGGCTCGACGTGTTCCACGCCGAGCCGCTGAAAGTCGATCATCCGCTGGCGAAGATGCCCAACGTGACGCTGACCTCGCACGCCGCCTTCCGCACCCTGGAAGCCTCGATGACGCTGCTGCGGCGGGCAATCGATATTGTGAAGAAGATCGTGCGCTGATCCCTCCCCGCTTGCGGGGAGGGTGCCGATCGAGCGCAGCGAGATCGGCGGGTGGGGCGGAGTGCTTGTCGAGCGCGACCCCACCCGGCTCGCTATCGCTCGCCACCCTCCCCCTTCGGGGGAGGGATCAGAACAGCCCGGTGGTCGCCCCACCATCGATCGCGACGGCGGTGCCCTGGATGTGCCGGGCGCGCGGGCTGGCCAGGAACAGCGCCAGCTCGGCAACGTCCTCCGGCTGGCCGATGCGGCGGGTACCGCTCTTGGCCAGCGACTCCTTGCGCACCTCCTCCGGGGTCTTGCCCTGCGCCTTGGCGAATTGCTGGAATAGCGTGACCACGCGGTCGGTCTCCACCATGCCGGGATGGATGACGTTGACGTTGATATCGTCGCGATTGCCGAGCGCGGCGAGGCCCTTGGAGAAATTGGCCAGCGCCGAGTTCACCGAGCCGCCGATCAGGAATTCCGCGCCGGGCGTGCGCGCGGCGCCGCCGATGATGTTGACGACCGTGCCGTGCGCGGCCTTGAGCAGCGGCCAGAACAATTTGGTCAGGCGCACCGCGGCGAAATATTTGAGCGCGAAGCCGTCGACGAAGGCCTCGTCCGGCAGGTCGAAGAAATTTCCGCCCTTGGTCGCGCCCGCATTGTTGACGAGCACGTCGCAGCGCTTGAACTTGTCGTTCACCGCCTTGAACGCCTGCTCGCAGCCGGCCAGCGTGCGCAGATCGGCGGCAACGGTGAGCGGCGCCGGCCCGCCGGCGTCCTGGATGGCCTTCGCCGCGGCCGCGAGATTGGCGGCGCTGGAGGCCGCCAGCGCCGTCTGCGCGCCCTCGCGCGCAAAGGCCGTCGCGATCGCCTTGCCGATGCCGCGGCTGCCCCCGGTGACGACCACGACCTTGTCCTTGAACTCTCCCGCCATGAATTCCTCCCTGTTGCGGACGGCGTTATACGCGGCCAACGGCTGGATCGCGAGTGGGGGTGCATTGACCGGCGCGCATGATCGGTCACAATAAGAGAAAGCCTCGGGAGGAAAACGCGTGAAGCCGGCGCCGTTTGCCTACAAGAAAGCGCGCGCGCTCGAGGAGGCGGTGGCGCTGCTGGGCGCGCACAAGGACGCACGGCTGCTCGCCGGCGGGCAGAGCCTGATCGCCACGCTCAACATGCGGCTGTCGGCGCCCGGCATGCTCATCGACATCAGCGGCATCGGCGGGCTCGACGGCATCGCGCTCAAGGACGGCGCGCTGGAAATCGGCGCGCTGGTGCGGCACGCGCAGGCCGAGCGCTCCGAAGCGGTGGCTAGGTACGCGCCGCTGATTGCGGGCGCGCTGCCGCACATAGGCCATCCGGCCATCCGCAACCGCGGCACGCTCGGCGGCTCGGTCGCCTTCGCCGATCCGGCGGCGGAGTTGCCCGCCTGCCTGCTGGCGCTCGGCGGCGAGGTTGTAGCGACGGGCCCGAAGGCCAAGCGCACCATCAAGGTGGCGGATTTCTTCAAGGGTCTGTTCGAGACGGCGCTGGCGCCCGACGAGGTGCTCACCGCCATCCGCGTGCCGGCGGCGGGCAAGGACAGCCGCGTCGGCTTTGCCGAGCTGGCGCGGCGGCACGGCGACTACGCCATGGTCGGCCTTGCGGCGAGCGCGCAGGCCGACGGCAAGGGGCTCAAGGACGTGCGGCTCGCTTTCTTCGGCGTGGGCGCGACGCCGCTGCGCGCCGGGAAGGCTGAAGCCGCGCTCGCCAAGGGCGACGTCGACGGCGCGGTGGCCGCGCTCGATCTTGCTTCGCATGACGACGTGCAGGCGAGCGGCGCGGTCAAGAAACACCTCGCCGGCGTGCTGCTGCGGCGGGTGGCGAAGCAGTTGATGGAGGCGGCGTGATGAGATTCCGCTTGGTCGTCCCCGGGCTTGTCGCGGGGACCCCGACAAGGAAGGCACGGCGCTGCGTCCCTAAGCGGGATGGCCGGGGCAAGCCCGGCCATGACGGGGGAAAATCGTGAGCGACACCAGCGTCGACATCTCCCTCACCGTCAACGGCGAGCCGGTCAGCGAGCGCGTCGAGGCGCGCAAGACGCTGGTCGACTTCCTGCGCGAGGACCTCGGCCTGACCGGCAGCCACGTCGGCTGCGAGCACGGCGTCTGCGGCGCCTGCACCGTGCGCGTCGACGGTCAAATCGTGCGCGGCTGCCTGATGCTGGCGGCGCAGTGCGATGGCGCCACGGTCGAGACGGTCGAGGGCCTGTCCGACTCGGGCGAGATCGCCGATCTGCAGGCGGCGTTCATTGCGCGCAACGCGCTGCAATGCGGCTATTGCACGCCCGGCATGCTGGTGGCGGCGCAGGAGCTGTTGAAAGGCGGCGGCGTGCCGAGCCGCGACGCCATCCGCGAATTCCTCTCCGGCAATTACTGCCGCTGCACCGGCTACCACGCCATCGTCGACGCGGTGGAGTCGGTCGCGCAGGCAAGGGCGGGAGGAAAGCGATGAGCGCGCGGCAGACACAAGAGCGCTCCCTCCCCCTGCAAGGGGGAGGGTTGGGGTGGGGGTCAATGGACCTCGCGAATGACCCCCACCCGACCGCTTCGCGGTCGACCTCCCCCTTGCAGGGGGAGGTAAGAGAAAAAGCGCGCGCGAAAGGAAGATGAGCGATGAACGAGCATCACCGCAGCATGACGATGTCCGAGCGCGCCGACGCACTCGAAGAAGAGAAGATGCACGAGATGGAGCGCATCCTCACCCGCTCCACCTTCGCCTATCTGACCGAGGGCAGGCGCGAGATGGACACCAGTCCGCCGCTGCTCGCCAAATATCCCGGGCGGTATTTCAACATGGGCGCCGATCCGCGGCTGCCGCCGATGCCGGACAAGCCGACGCTGGTCGACTATTTCCGCCACCGCTTCGCCTCGACCGCGCATCTGTTGCAGAGCGCGACGCACGCCCTGAAGACCGGCCAGCCGGAGAAGGTGGTGATGGCCTGCCTGGTGCACGACATCGCCATCGTCAGCTTCATCCGCTGCGACCACGGCTACTGGGGCGCGCAGATGATCGAGCCCTATGTCGACGAGGAGATTGCCTGGGCGGTGAAGATGCACCAGGCGCTGCGCTTCTTCCCGGACGAGTCGGTCGGCTACAGCTATCCCGACCTCTACAAATCGCTGTTCGGCCCCGACTATCGGCCGGAGCCCTACATCGTCGAGGAGTACCAGCGCGCCCGCGCGCACAAATGGTACATGACCTCGCGGCTGATCTGCATGAACGACATCTACGCCTTCGATCCCAGCGCCAAGGTCGACCTGGACGACTTCGTCGACATCATCGGCCGCAACTTCAAGCAGCCGAAGGAAGGCCTCGGCTTCGACAACAGCCCGTCGGCGCATATGTGGCGCACGATCCTGTGGCCGACGCGGTTTTTGTGAGCACGCGATGATTACGCAGCGAACGCAGGCGCGCTCCCTTCCCGAACGGAAAGTAAGAAGGCGTGCGCGCGGGAGTGAAGAAATGAAAATTTACCGGAGCGTTTCCACCCACGCGCTACCCCCCCCCGTGGTGGGGGGGGGGCGGCCCCGGCGGCCCGGGGGTGGGGTGAGGTTTATGCCTAAAGCAGCGCTGTCACCCCCACCCGACCGCCTTCGCTACGCTCAGGCGGTCGACCTCCCCCCTCCAGGGGGAGGTGAAGGAAGAGAAGAATGAAGATCGCCGACGATTCCCCGCCCGTGCTGACCGCACTCGACCGGCCGAACTCCTATATCGGCCGCTCGGTGCCGCGGCCGAACCTGCACCGGCTCGCGCAGGGGCGCGGGCAATATGTCAGCGACGTCGGCCTGCCGCGCATGGCGCATGTCGCTTATCTGCGGTCGCCGCACGCGCACGCGCGCATCGTCAAGATCGAGAAAGCCGCGGCGGAGAAAGCGCCGGGCGTGATCGCGGTGGTCACCGGCGCCGAGCTTGCCAAGGTGATGACGCCCTGGGTCGGCGTGCTCACCCATCTTAAGGGCCTGAAATCGGCGCCGCAGGCGCCCATCGCGGTCGAGCGCGCCTGCTGGCAGGGCGAGGCGGTGTGCGCCGTGGTGGCGCGCACGCGCGCGCAGGCGGAGGATGCCTGCGAGCTGGTCGACGTGGCCTACGATGAGCTGCCGGCCGTCACCAACCCGGAAACCGCGCTCGATGCCAAGACGCCGGTGATCCAGCCTTCGCTCGGCGACAACCTCTGCTTCGAGCGCAAGCTCGACGTCGGCAAGGTCGACGAGGCCTTCGCCGCGTCCGACGCCGTGGTCGAGACCACCTTCCTGTTCGGCCGCCACACCGGCGTCACCAACGAGCCGCGCGCCTGCGTCGCCGACTGGAACGAGGGCGAGCAGCGCATGACCGTCTACCACGGCACGCAAGCGCCTCATATGATGCAGAACTTGTTTGCCAAACATCTCGGCATTGCCGAGCAGCAGGTGCGCGTCGTCACCAAGGACGTCGGCGGCTCGTTCGGCATCAAGGTGCACACCTATGCCGACGAGATGGCGACCGTCGCGCTGTCCAAGCTGCTGAAGCGGCCGGTCAAGTTCGTCGCCGACCGCATCGAGAGCTTCGTCACCGACATCCATGCCCGCGACCACCGCATCAAGGCCAAGATCGGCGTGAAAAAAGACGGCACCATCACCGCGTTCGAGATCGACGACCTGACCGGCATCGGCCCCTACTCGGTCTATCCGCGCACCTCCGGCATCGAGGCCAATCAGGTGGTCAACCTAGTCGGCGGGCCCTACACGACGGCGAACTACCGGGCGGCCGCGCGCGTGGTGTTCACCAACAAGAACGTCATGTGCCAGTACCGCGCGGTCGGCCACCCGATCGCAGTGGCGGTGACGGAAGGGCTGGTCGAATTGGCCGCCGCCAAGATCGGCATGGACCCGCTCGAACTGCGCCGGCGCAATCTGCTCGCCGACGACGCCTACCCGGCGCAATCGGCGGCCGGCCTCAAGTTCGAGAAGCTGTCGCATCACGAGTCGCTCGCCCATCTCGACGCCATGATGAACTACGCCGGCCTGCGCGCCGAGCAGGCCAAGCTGCGCGCACAGGGCGTCTATCGCGGCATCGGCTTTGCGAGCTTCATCGAGGTAACCAACCCGTCGGCCGCCTTCTACGGCGTCGGCGGCGCGCGCATCACCTCGATGGATGGCGCCACCGTCAAGCTCGACGCGCAGGGCAACATCAGTGTGGCCACCGGCGTCACCGAGCAGGGCCAGGGCGCCGAAGCGGTGGTGGCGCAATGCGTGGCGACGGCCTTCGGCGTCGCGCTCGACAAGGTGCGCGTGATCACCGGCGACACCGACAACACACCTTATGGCGGCGGCACATGGGCCTCGCGCGCGGCCGGCATCGGTGGCGAGGCGGCCTGGCAGGCGGGCAAGACCTTGCGCGGCAATGTGCTGGCGGTCGCCGGCGCGATGCTGCAGGCCAAGCCCGAGGATCTCGACATCCGCAATGGAGTCGTGGTGGACAAGGCGAGCGGCACCGAACGGCTGCCGCTCGAAGAGCTGGCACGCGTCGCCTATTTCCGCCCCGACACGCTGCCTGCCGGTCTGCAGGCCGAGCTGGTGGCGACGCGGCATTACGTGCCGCGCGCCTGGCCCTTCGCCTTCACCAACGGCATCCAGGCGAGCTATCTCGAGGTCGATACCGACACCGGCTTCGTCAAGCTGCTCAAACATTGGTGCGTGGAGGATTGCGGCACCGTCATCAATCCGCAGCTGGTGGACGAGCAGATCCGCGGTGGCATCGTGCAGGGCATCGGCGCCGCGCTGTTCGAGCATTGCCTCTACGACGAGCGCGGGCAGATGCTCAACGGCAACATGGCGGATTACCTGGTGCCGATGGCCGCCGAGATGCCGGACATCGAGTGCGGCCACGCCGTGTCGCCGACCGCCGACAGCGAGCTGGGCGCCAAGGGCGCGGGCGAAGCCGGCACCGCCGGCGCGCCCGGCGCGGTGATGAACGCCATCAACGACGCGCTGCGCCCGCTCGGCGCGGCGGCGCTCACCGACATGCCGTTCACGCCGGGGAAGATTCTCAAGGCGCTGGGCAAGGTGTAGATTTCACAAATGCGAGCTCGCGGGTCGCGGAGGCGATCATGGTTGATGAACCAATCGAAGATCGATTGAACAAGATCGCAACTGAAGTCACCAACCTCGCTGAGAAGCTATCGAATAAAAAGAAAGATTGGTGGGATCGACTGTCCGCACTTTCGCCTTTCATCGGCGGCGTACTGGTTGCCGGAGTCGGCCTTTATTTCACCGTTACGTCACAGCAACGCCAAATTGAAATCAACGAGGTCGATTTAGCGGTCAAGTTTTTTCCCTATCTAACAGCCAAAGACAGCGAAACACGCACCCAGGCATTTTCGGTAATCCAGGCTGTGGGTGGAAACCTCCTCATTAGCAGGCTCGCTACTTTAGGCGGCAAGTCGGCCGAGCCAGCGCTATTGACCGCGCAAAGCCAATCGACCGATCCGCTTGTCAAGCAATTCGCTAAACAGGCGCTAGAGAATGTGAATGTAGTTGCCCAAATACAAGCTAAGCTGGGCCTAACCCCAGATGGCATTCTTGGGTCGCAAACAAGATCCGCCATCGCTGAGTTTCAACTCAAAAACGGACTGTCAGGAACCGGCATTATTGACCCGCTGACAATCAAAAAGGTTAACGAGCTACCCGCTCGGTAGCCAGTCGGCGCGGTGATGAACGCCATCAACGACGCGCTGCGGCCGCTCGGCGCGGCGCCGCTCACAGACATGCCGTTCACGCCGGGGAAGATTCTCAAGGCGCTGGGGAAGGTCTAAAGCAAGTGAGGCTGTCATCATCCGCGAAAGCGGATGATCCAGTACGCCCGGTGCTCGTAATGCGGAAAGACCGGGGTTACTGGATGCCCCGCCCGCGCGGGGCATGACAGCGGAGAGCGCGGCGCGCTTACCATTTTCGCCATGTCAATGCGCGCCGACATTGTATGCCGCGCTTGCTGAAACGCCGCCCGCCGTCGCAATATCGCGCCGACAACAGCGGCGGCCGCGAACAGCCGCGGCGCAAAAGTCGGGAACAAAACCATGGACATCAAAGTCGGCAAGGCGGCGATCGCGGAAGCCTCCA
>Ga0335081_10021481_pt1 | contig 10446 bp, 7 predicted proteins | sample Lox_Sample_35_FD_206713 | JGI IMG/M metagenome (GOLD analysis project Ga0335081, IMG submission 206713) | Soil microbial communities from Loxahatchee National Wildlife Refuge, Florida, United States - Lox_Sample_3.5 | ecosystem: Environmental > Terrestrial > Soil > Wetlands | place: USA: Florida...
ACGAGTTGGCGGAATTGTATGATGCCGGCAAGAGCAATAATTCCTCCGGATTGAGCATCCATCTGACGGAATTGTTCCATCTTTCAAGTCATTCTGTTTGGGGATCAGAGACGCAAAGTTCCAAGGCAAGCTACTTCAATTTCTACTTCGGCGAACGGGGATGGAATAGTCAATCTATCAACAACTACAACCTCCGGGCCCTCCCTGTCCGTTCCGGCAAATAAGATATACCGTATTATTTAAATCGATGTTATCTTCAAAGGCAATCGACCTGTATTTTATTGGCTGATCGGACGCTTTTCGTAGGATTTAATTCGCTGCTCTCCCTTTGTATGGACCGGGTGTCGTTGAATCCGTTTTGGCTGCTGTGAAGGAATAGGCCTCGATATCTGTGTGGAAGATTTCTTTTGATTCAGGTTGGATAAGTCTACCTTCTGTATAGGAGTGGGTTTCTGAGGGATCTTGTCGGATGTTGGATCACTGGCACCAGAAACCGGGCAAAATGAGAATAAAAGAATAGTGCTACCTATCAGCAGCTGTGTGGATAGCTTTCTTACCATGCCAATTGCACCTCTAAACTTTGATATTATGTCGGGCGATTACTATCCTTATTATTTGAAGCATATGTCATGCCAAAGTTACCTGTGTTGGCGAGAAAACTGACCTGCGTTAGGAGCGATGTCAAGCAGTCCCCGTAAGGGGATCATGCTTAAGTCAGAAATCGGACAGTTAAGGCAGTGCCGAAAGTGCTCTGCCTTTTTCATTTGTCCACTTATTCATTAGCAATCGTAATCTTTCGGCCCTTGCAGAAGTTCAATTGTAAAGCCTTCAGCAAAGGCAACATATCAATCGATGGGAAATTGGCCATCAGGCTTTTGAGTCTTGAGAAATAACACAGGGTGTGCACATATGCACAGCACTCATTTCTTTAACAAGGAGATGTAACAATGATCAGACGAAGAAACGAAATGCGCGAAGAACATATTGACAACTTGAAAGAAGGAGAAGGAACAGTCAAGCACTTCCACATACTGGAAAAACAGGAACTGTCCGGCAAGGGGCGGCTTTGTTCACGGGAGATCATAGAACCCGGGGTGTCCGTCGGTTATCACAAACATGAGGGGGATTTCGAGCTATACTACATCATGGAAGGTGAAGGCATCGTGAACGACAACGGCGTTGAGACTACGGTAAGGAAAGGGGATGCCGTTCGCACGGGCACAGGCGAGTATCATTCCATCAAAAATGTGGGTGATAAGAACCTTGTGCTCTTCACCCTTATTTTGTTCGAATAGAGTTGTCATTTTCCCCGCCTTGTTGTAACCTTCGCGTTAAGAGCATTCGGGAAACGAGATTGCATCTGTCTATATCTTTATTCCACAGGAGGTAAGATTATGCCGACATACATCGCCTTGATAAAGTTGACGGAACAGGGAGCAAAAAATATTAAGACCATGCCCAAGCGAGTCAGGGCCGCGGGAAAGCTGATGGAAAAGATGGGAGGGAAGATCACGGGATTCTACCTTACCATGGGAGAATATGACTACATAGCCATTGCCGAGGCCCCCAGCGACGAGGTCGCCTGCGCCTATCTTCTCGGTCTTGGTGCAGAGGGAAGCCTGCGAACCACGACATTGAAGGCATTCACGCTGGACGAATTTACGAAGATAGTGAAGAAGCTTCCTTAGCCTTGTCAGTCAATGGCATATCCGCTCAGTTTCTTGCAGACTGACGAATCATCAGTGATGTCGTAACTCACCTCTCCGACCGCTCTGGCGCGATAGCACGCCTGTATCAGCGGGAGGTGTGTTTCTACAGGAAAGGCATGCCGCAGTTCTAAAGAAGGAGCTTGATGAGCGAGTGAATATTTACGTCGACTTTGAAGGCATAAGAGGGCTCTTCGAACAGGCCCAGAGGGAAAAACGCGATTTTCTTTTTGAATATGAAGTCTACCAGTTGATCCGCCTCATCGGAGGGGAGACGATCCCCCGTTATCTCGTCCTCGCAAAGGGCGAGAGGCTGAGCAATGAAAAGCTCCTTGGCATCCCCGGCGATAAAGTGGTCATCAAGGTTGTATCGCCGTACATCGTTCACAAGAGCGACGTGGGCGCAGTCCGTATCGTGCCCAAGGACCCGGAGCAGGTGCTCTCCGCGGTCCGCGCCATGACGTACGAAGTTCCGGAGCAGTATGCCCGCAACATCACGCAGTCCCCCGACCACGCGCCGGAGGCCTACCGCGGCCTGCGCGGGCAGGCGCTTGCCGCCGCCGTCTCACGCGACATCAGGGGATTTATGATCGTGCAGCACATGCCTGTCTCGCATGAATTCGGAAACGAATTAATCGTAAGCCTCCGCGAAACTCGCGAGTTCGGCATGATAATCAGCGCCGGACTGGGCGGCACGGATACCCAGCTCTACACGGAGAGCCTGAAGAAGGGGCAGGCCGTGGTCGCTGCATCCACGGAGATGACAGACGGGGAGACTTTCCTCGATCTCTTCAAAGAGACTATCTCCTACAAGAAGCTCGCGGGGCTGACGCGGGGACAGAAGCGGCTTGTCACTGACGAACAGCTTCTCGAGTGTTTCGCGGCACTCATCGCCGTCGGCAATTTCTTCTCACCGGCCAAAGCAGACTCCCCTTTCGTCATCAAAGAGCTTGAGGTAAATCCCTTTGCCTTCGTTAATTACCTGATGCTTCCTCTTGACGGCCTGTGCCGATTTTCCCCACCCGAGCATCACGAGGTGGTGCCGCGACCGATCATGAAGCTCAATAATCTCCTCCATCCATCCACAATCGGCGTTGTAGGCGTTTCCGAGCGCGAAGAAAACGTAGGCCGGATCATCATTCGCAACGTCCTCGCCAATGGTTTCCCGCCCCCGGGCCTGCGCATCGTGCACCCGAAGGCAGCAGAGATCGACGGCATAGAGACCGTGCCTTCCCTCGGTTCATTCAAGGAGAAACTTGATCTGCTGATACTGGCGGTGCGGCCGGACCAGGCAGCGGAGTTGATGAGCGAGGTCGTAGCGCGAGACATCGCGGAGAGCGTGATCCTCGTTCCCGGCGGCATGGGCGAGGTCGCGGGCAGTGAGGAAATAGGCCGCGACATCAGGGCGAAGATAAACCAATCCCATGTGAAAGCCGGAGGCGGTCCGATCGTCATGGGCGGAAACAGCCTCGGCGCCCTCTCCAATCCGGGCAGATACGATTCACTCTTCATACCCGAGGCCAAGCTTCCCAAACGCCGCGGCGAATATCCGCGGAAGAGCGTGTTCATCAGCCAAAGCGGCGCCTTCATGATAACGAGGATGAGCAGGCTTCCCTGCATGGACCCTGCGTACGCGCTTTCCATCGGCAATCAGATCGACCTCACGGCGAGCGACATCGTGAACTTCATGAACCAGGAGCAGGATATCCGGATCATAGCCGCCTATATGGAAGGTTTCAACGACCTCGACGGACTCGCCTTTGCCAGGGCGGTGAGGGAATCCGTGCATCTGGGCAAGGAGGTGCTTCTTTACAAGGCGGGCCGCACCCAGGAAGGAAAGACGGCCACATCGGGTCATACGGCATCCATCGCCGGAGACTACATGGTCTGTGCATCCTGCATGCGCCAGGCCGGAGCCATGGTCGCCGGGACGTTTGCCGAATTCGAAGGCCTCTTCTGCCTCTCACAGGCCCTACACGACAAGACCGTCGCGGGCAACCGCCTTGCCGCAGTGTGTAACGCGGGTTTCGAATCTGTGGGCCTTGCGGACAACATCGAAGGGGAAGACTACACACTCCTTATGGCTTCCTATACCGAAGAGACGAAGGAAAGGATCTCTCACATACTGCGAGATGCGAGACTCGACGCGCTTGTGGAGGTAAAGAATCCCATCGATGTCACGCCCATGGCAATGGAGGCGGCATACGAGGGGATAGTGGGCGTCCTCTCGGACGACCAGAATGTCGATGCAGTGATCGTGGGTGTTACGCCGCTCGCGCCGCTCATGAAGACGCTGCCGGATGAGATGGCCGCGTGCAAGGGAGATGCGAATCAAGTCATCACCAAGCGTCTGTCGGCGCAGGCCGCGCGCTCCGAGAAACCGATCATCGCCGTTGTGGACAGCGGTTCCCTCTACGACTCATTTGCCCTCGCTCTCGAGGAGGGCGGATTGCCCGTATTCCGTTCAGGCGATCAGGCCGTGCGAACGCTCGGCAAATACATACAGGGCAGGCTCCATGCGAGAGACATCGTCCTCGAATCGCCGAGAGGGTAAACGATGCGCAGATTGGAAGAGCGCCTCTAGGCGTCCCTCTTCTTCGCCTCCATATCGCGAAGCTCCCGGCGCAGAATCTTCCCGACGACGCTCTTGGGAAGGGCATCTATGAACTCGACGACCTTCGGCACTTTGTAGCCCGCGAGCTTCTCCTTGCAGAAGCCAATAACTTCATCCGCGGTCATCGTCTGACCGGGCTTCGTGACAATGTATACCTTCACCGTCTCGCCGCGGTAGGAGTCCGGGATGCCGATGGTGCACACCTCCAATATCTTCGGGTGCGTGATAAGAAGCTCATCGATCTCTTTTGGGTATACATTGAAGCCGCTCGCGTTGATGACGTCCTTCTTGCGGTCCACAATGGTGACGTATCCGTCTTCATCCAGAAAACCGACGTCGCCTGTCTTGAGCCATTCGCCCTCCATGACCAGCGCCGTTTCCTGAGGCTTCTTGTAATAGCCTACCATCACCTGCGGGCCCTTAAAACAGATCTCCCCCACCTCACCCGTCTTGAGTTCCTTCTTGCCTGTTTCAAGATCGACGATCTTTAAGTCCGTGCCGGGCAGAGGCACGCCAACGGTCTCCGGTTTTTCATTTCCGCCCCAGGGAGTTGCGGTTCCCATCGGTGTGATCTCGGTAAGCCCGTACACATTGATCAGAGGAACGTTGCGTATCTTCTTCAATTTCTCGATTGTGTCGAGCGCCATGGGTGCGGCGCCTGTCACGTAAGCCTTGACGAAGGATAGATCCATCTTCGCGAATCTCTCATTATTCACAAGCGCAACGAAGATCGTCGATACGCCGGGAAGCAGCGTGGGCTTGAATTTCTCGATCAGGTCGAGAATCTGCCCCGGCTCCGGCTTGGGGACGAGGATATCCACCCACCCCGCATAGACACAGGTATTGTGCATGCCCGTCCAGCCCGCCGCGTGGAAGAACGGATAGATCGCGAGCATCCTCTCTTCCCCGTCCTTGCCCGCCTTGAACCAGGTGCGGAACTGCTGTGTGTTGAAGGAGATATTGGCGTGGCTCAGCATGGCCGCCTTGCTTATCCCGGTTGTGCCACCGGTATAGATCAGGGCTCCGAGGTCGTTCAGCGTGGGGACATTGCGGACCGGCGTCTCATCCTGTGCGTTTATGAGGTCCCTGAAGCGGAAGACGCATTCCTGCTCTGGGACATCGGCAGGCGGGAACAGCGGTTTGAGAGGCGGCGGGAGATAATCGGAGAGGGAGCAGAGTATCACCTTTTTTGCCTTTGTCTTTTCCTGGAGCTTCCGCGCTATCGGATACATCATGTCCAGTGTGATGAGGACTGTTGAATCGGAATCGTTCAATTGATAGGAGAGCTCAGTCTCCGTGTACAGGGGATTGTTCATGACGGTGACGGCCCCGATGCGGAATGCGGCAAAATCGGCGATCACAATCTGCGGGACATTGGGAAGCACCATGGCGACCTTGTCGCCCTTTTTAACTCCCAGTGAGACGAAGGCCTTTGCAAAGCGGTTGACCAGACCTTCCAGCTCCCGGTAGGTAATCTGTGTGCCCATAAAGATGAGAGCGGTATGATCCGGAAATTTTTCGGATGTTCGGGTGAGGACCTGGGGGATTGTTATCTTTTCAAACTCGATCTCCGCGGGTATCCCGGGCGGATAATTCTTGTGCCAAATCCTTTTAAAGCTCATAGCCCTGTCCTCCTTTTCGCGGATTATGAATCCGGCAGCGAACCGCATGCCCCGTGGCTCGCCGGGGCAAGTAAGCGAATGGGGAACATTAATATCCTTAAGGATCGAACATTCTCCGCAGCGAGCTGCGGAGAGATCCAATTAGAGTGTTTATGAGACATTGTTTGCTGCTGAAGAATCACCGTTTTGACAGGTAAAGAATAAGGGGCGGAACTCCCTTATGTCAAGAAAGTTTTCTTGGAAAAGTGCGGATTATGGGGACGGCGCGGCAGCTTGCTGCAATTACAAAAAGTTCTTGTCAAATTATATGCATGAGATAAAATTTAAGAAAAAGATGGAGGTAGTCGTATGTTTGCACCAAAGAATATTCTCGTTCCCACGGATTTTTCCAAGTATTCGGATGCGGCGCTGAAAAAGGCCATCGACATGGCAGGCAGACATGATGCGAAAATCTATCTTCTGCATGTCGTAGACAAGGGTCTTCAGGATTGCGCGATCGATTACTGCCTTGACTTCAAGATCGTCGAGGCGATCAAGAAGAACAGCTTGATAGAAGCAAAGGCCAAGCTGCAAAAGGAAGTTGCTGAAATCGCGAAGAAGAAGAAAGTGAAGATCGCCTTTGACATCAAGAGGGGCTTCCCCGCCGAGACAATACTGAGCGAGCAGAAGAAAAAGAAGATTGACATGATCGTCATTGCATCGCATGGAAAGACGGGCCTCTTGAAACAAATGATAGGCAGTGTCGCCGACAAGGTGGTGAAGGGAGCCGGATGCCCTGTCTTGGTTGTAAAACGATAGAGCCGATTCCCGATTCGTTGAAATAAAAAAGAACGCACATAATTGTTTCTCATTTGGAAAGATCATGAGAAAAGCCGTCCGATCTTCCGCGGACGGCTTTCGCATTTCATTATACCATGCCGCCTGACACCGGTTGTCAACTCTATTCTTCTTGACAATCGAGCCTCTGTTATCTATGTACGCATCCGATGAATAATAAACGGGAGGATGTCAGATGAGTGACAGGAAACTTTTCGGAATGGCGGAAGAATCGGGCCGATGGATGTTTGTGGTCTTCGGCTTCATCATCAATCTCTGTTTGGGCAGCGTCTATGCATACAGTGTCTTCGCCAAACCGGTGCGGGAGTTGATGCATATCACCGCAACTCAAGCGGGGCTTCCCTTCATGATATTCCTCGCCTGCTTTGCCCTTCTCGTATTTGTCGGCGGACAGTTGATCGCGAAGATGGGTCCGAGGAATCTCGGCATCCTCGGCGGCGTAATTCTTGGAATCGGCTGGATGCTGGCGAGCCAGACCTCGAATATCATGACGCTGGCCGTCTGCTACGGCGTTATCGGTGGCGGCGGTGTCGGGTTGGCCTACGGCGTACCTCTGGCCGTTGTCGGGAGATGGTTCCCTGACAGGAGAGGCCTTGCCCTCGGGCTCACCCTGGCCGGCTTCGGCGGCTCACCTTTTATTTCCGCGAATGTCGCGGCCGCCCTCATCAAATCCGTCGGGCCAATGACGACCTTCCTTTATCTCGGCTCAGTCTTTCTCGTCCTGGTTTGTATACTCTTCATCCCGTTCCGTTATCCCAAAGAGGGATGGAAGCCTGCGGGATGGACTCCGCCCGCTGCCGCTCATCTTACCGGCGTGGATTTCGACATGAAACAGATGGCAGGCACACCCACTTTCTATGGCCTGTTTCTATGCTACACCATAGGTTGTCTAGCCGGCCTTATGGCCATAGGCATCTCCAGTCCCGTTGCGCAGGAGATCATCAAGATCGATGCCGCAACCGCTGCAACGCTCGTCGGCGTGTTCGCGATCTTCAACGGCGCCGGGCGTCCGATCTTCGGGGTTCTTACGGACAAGCTGACCCCCCGGGTCGCGGCCATTATATCTTACATTATCATCCTCGTCTGCTCGCTCGGAATGCTGACGGCCGGCCAGGGAAGCATCGCCCTCTACGTAATTTGCTTCATCGGCTTCTGGCTTTGCCTGGGGGGATGGCTCGCTATCGCACCAACGGCCACGACATCCTTCTTTGGCGTCAAGAACTATGCAAAGAATTACGGCCTCGTCTACTTCGCTTATGGTTTGGGCGCTATTCTCGGCGGCATAATCTCCGGCCAGGCAAAGGATGCTTTTGGGTCTTACGCGGTTGCTTTCTACCCCACGGCAGCCCTTGCAGCAGTGGGCATTGTTATTGCCTTCTTGCTGTTGAAACCGCCCAAGAAATAGGCCGGAAGCCGTTTGCGTCTACGCCCTGCGGTTTCTCACGAAGGCTATGGTTCCCAAAAGACCTAGTCCCGACAGGATCAGGATGATGCCCAGGGCCTCGAGTGAAGACGGGATTTCGCCGAGCTCGATGCGCGCTGAGATAAGGGCAAGCACCGGGGTGACGAGCGTTCCCATTGTTGCGATTCCTGCCTCCAGTTTTTCGAGTATGTAAAACCAGAGGAGCAATGCAGCCACGCCCACGAGGAAGATGTTGTAAAGCAGGGCGGCGATGAATACCGGCGTCCACTGCACGGGAGGTGCCGGCACGAGGACTGCAATAACGACGAGAGGTCCCACGCCGTAGACCATCTGCCATGTCGTGACGGAGAGGACGTCGAATTCGGGATCACGTCTCATTATCCTGGTAACAATCGCGCTGCCCGCCCACGATATCCCTGAAATCACCGCCATGATGCTCGACCATAGATTCGCCTCCGCGGTATTGCCTGCCATAATCAGGGCAAGTCCCACGAAGCCGAAGACTACGGACAGCCATTCGAGTCCCCTCATCCTTTCTCCGAGTATCGGCCAGGCGAGAATGATCGTCCAGAAGGGCATCGTATAAAGAAGTATAGCTGTCTTCCCGGCGGTGCCTCCCGCGAGGGCCCATAAGGGAAGGCCGTAACCAATCGTTGTGGAAAGAATCCCCAGGAGAATCGTCCATCCCACCTGACGCGGGCGCCAGTCCTTTCTCTTCCAGAGAAGTATCACGAAAAGAATTATAGCCGCGGGAAAGACTCGTATCGCGGCAAATATGAATGGATCGCAGAAGCGAAGCCCCTCCTTCATCACCACCCAGTTGTAACCCCATATGAGGCACATTACCCCGAGCGCGAGGATCGGCCTTCCGGTTGCTGTATCGGAGTTTCTGTCGGCACACATGGCACGCAAACTAAGGGATAGCGCCCGTCATGTCAAGAGATTCTGTTGCATCAAAACCGGGATTTGCATGTAGACGATCTTGGGTGATAACGATGATGTCCTGTAAACAGACCAATCCCTGATACCTGCTGTTCAGGAATTGGAGAAATACCAGATACGCCGTGAGGGAGAGATTCCCGTCAGCCTGGCAACGGTTTCCCTTTCGTCTCCGGCAGGAAGAAGCACACAGCGAGACCCAGGAAGTAGATCATTCCCAGACTCATCGCCGCCGTACTGATGCCTCCAAAGCTCTTGATGATCGACGCGGCAACGATGGGTCCCATGAAGGCAATAAGCCGTGTTGCATTGAATATAAAGCTCGCTGCCGTAGATCGCACGGCCGTCGAGAACAACTCCGGCAGATAGATGGCAAACCATGAATACTGACCGAGGGTGAAGAACCCGTTGATGGCCGCAGCGATAAGTACCGCCTGCAGGTCGTGCGTCCACATGTATGTGATCGGCGTCATGATGAGCGAGCCGATGAAGAGGAAGGCGAGGAATTTCCGCCGTCCAAGCCAGTCAGCAATAAAACCGGATGATAGATAGCCGACGATCGCGCCTGCGTTGTAGACCATTCCGGCGGTGCTGCCCCAGAAGGCCAGGTTCGTATATCCTTCCGACTTTGCAATCGATGAGACATACCCGGGAAGGAAGGAGGAAATACCATACCAGCCCACCATCGTTGTCAGAGACATACAGAATGTGAGGAGTACGCGACGGCGGCTTTCCGGCGCCTGGAATATCTCAGTCAGGGTGAACGGCCGCTTTTCTGATCGTACTGCAATTTTCGCATCGACCTCTGTGGCGGCCCAGCGCTTTTCCTTCAGTGTGTCGATCCATCGCTGCGATTCGTCGATCTTCCGCCGGATATAGAACACAAAGAATGCGGGCATGACGCCGACTACAAACAGCCACCGCCAGGCCTGCGGACCTAACGGGTGAACAAGGTACCAAACGAACGAAGCGAGGAACGTCCCGAAGCCGAATCCGGACTGCATGAATCCTGCCCCCTTCGGGCGGGCGCCATCGGGCCATGTCTCGGCGATCAGTGTGGCGCCGGTGCTCCACTCACTTCCCATGGCCAGGCCGGTTAAGAACCGCAATACGATCAGCGATTCCACACTCCAGCTAAAAGCGGTCAATCCCGTGAATAGTGCATAGCCGAGGATGGAGTAGATCATCATCTTCTTGCGGCCGATGTAATCGGTTATTGTCCCGCCGATCACGCCACCCACGCCCCAGCCGAGGAGGGTGACGCCGATAGTCAGCCCTGCATAAGTGCCCAATTGCGAGCGGGCC
>Ga0335081_10021482_pt1 | contig 10446 bp, 9 predicted proteins | sample Lox_Sample_35_FD_206713 | JGI IMG/M metagenome (GOLD analysis project Ga0335081, IMG submission 206713) | Soil microbial communities from Loxahatchee National Wildlife Refuge, Florida, United States - Lox_Sample_3.5 | ecosystem: Environmental > Terrestrial > Soil > Wetlands | place: USA: Florida...
AGAAATCGACGGTTCATTCGGCAGGGCTGGGGAAAAGGCTGTTGATATCCCCGTTGACGAGGAGTGAGCGCCCGTCCTCGGCGCCCATGCGATCAAGGAGTTGTCGTGGGCGCCGCGACAGATTGTCGCGGTCTGCGCGGGTCAGGTCGAGGAGCGCGACAAGCCGTCCGTTTGACTCGGTCGACCGGGCGGACGGATAGTAGCCAGCCATCGAACCGGAGGGACGCACGTCATGCCGCTGGGCAACTCAGCCGCTAGCCGCGACATTGCCTACCATCTGCATCCCTATACGCATCTGAAGAAGCACGAGAGCGACGGCCCGCTGATGATCACCGCGGGCCGCGGCATCCATGTCTTCGACGACAGCGGCAAGGAATACATCGAAGGCATGGCCGGCCTCTGGTGCACTGCGCTGGGTTTCGGCGAGCAGCGGCTCGTCGACGCGGCGACGCGGCAGATGCAGAAGCTCCCCTACTACCACATCTTCAACCACAAAACGCACGAGGCGGCGGCCGAGCTGGCGGAGCGGCTCATCGCCCTGATGCCGGTGCCGATGTCGAAGGTCTTCTTCAACAATTCCGGCTCCGAGGCCAATGACAGCGCGGTCAAGATGGTCTGGTACTACAACAACGCGCTGGGGCGTCACCGCAAGAAGAAGATCATCGGGCGGCTCAAGGGATATCACGGCGTCACCGTCGCCGCGGCGAGCCTTACAGGCCTCCCCAACAACCATCGCGAGTTCGATCTGCCGCTCCCTCAGATGCGCCACGCCGATTGCCCGCATCACTATCGCTACGCCAAGCCCGGCGAGAGCGAGGAGGTCTTCGCGACGCGGCTCGCCGAGAGCCTCGAGGCGCAGATCCAGCGCGAGGATCCCGAGACGGTCGCCGCCTTCATCGCCGAGCCAGTGATGGGCGCGGGCGGTGTCATCGTGCCGCCCAAGACCTACTTCGAGAAAATTCAAAAGGTCTTGCGAAAATACGATGTGCTGCTGATCGCCGACGAGGTCATCTGCGGCTTCGGGCGAACCGGCAAGATGTTCGGCAGCGAGACCTTCGCCATGACGCCCGACATCATGACGATGGCGAAGGCACTCTCTTCGGCCTATCTGCCGATCTCGGCCACCGTCATCAGCGAGCCCCTCTACCGCGCCTTCGTCCAGCAAAGCGAGAAGATCGGCGTCTTCGCCCATGGCTTTACCTACTCCGCCCACCCCGCTTGCTGCGCGGTCGCCCTCGAGACCCTGAAGATCTACGAAGAGCGCGACATTCTGGGGCATGTGCAGCGCGTCTCACCGGCCCTCCAGAACGGCCTGCGCCGCTTCGCCGCGCATCCCCTGGTCGGCGAGGTGCGCGGCATTGGGCTTTTGGCGGGGGTGGAACTCGTCAAGGACAAGGCGACCAAGACGCCTTTTGACCCGAAAGAGGGGGTGGGCGCCCTGCTGCAGGTGCGCGCCCAAGAGCATGGACTAATCCTTCGCGCCATGGTCGACACCATTGCCTTGTGTCCCCCGCTCATTATCTCCGCCGACGAGATCGAGGAGATGCTGCGCCGCTTCGGCAGGGCGCTCGATGACACGGCAAAAGCGCTGGCCGAGACCGGCCTTGCTTCGGTAGCCTAGAGGAAAGACGAGGAAGGCCAGCATGAATTACGAGCACCTCTTCAAGACCCGCCTCGACGGGTTGCGCGCGGAGGGACGCTATCGCGTCTTCGCCGATCTCGAGCGTCGCGCCGGATCCTTCCCGCGCGCCTTCCACCATCGCCTCGGCCGCGAGGTGACGGTGTGGTGCTCCAACGACTATCTCGGCATGGGCCAGCACCCGTTGGTGCTGAACGCGATGCATCAGGCGATCGACAAGACCGGCGCCGGTGCAGGGGGAACGCGCAACATCTCCGGCACGACGCATTATCACGTCGAGCTCGAGCGGGAGCTGGCCCAGCTTCACGGCAAGGAAGCGGCGCTCGTCTTCACCTCGGGCTATGTCGCCAACGAGACCGGGCTCGCCACCCTCGCCCGGGAGATCCCGGGCTGCATCATCTATTCCGACGCCTTCAACCATGCTTCGATGATCCAGGGGATACGCCATAGCGGCGCCGAGAAGCACATCTTCGCGCATAATGATCCCGCCGATCTCGCGCGACGTCTCGCCGATGCCGATCCGGCGCGGCCGAAGCTGGTCGCTTTCGAGAGCGTCTATTCGATGGACGGCGACATCGCGCCGATTGCGGAGATCTGCGACGTGGCCGGGCGCGCCGGCGCCATGACCTATCTCGACGAGGTGCATGCCGTGGGCCTCTACGGCAAGACCGGCGGCGGCATCTCGGAGCGCGATGGCGTCGCCCATCGCCTCACCGTGATCCAAGGGACGCTCGCCAAGGCCTTCGGCCTCATCGGCGGCTATGTCGCGGGCTCGTCGGCGATGGTCGATTTCATCCGCAGCTTCGCGCCGGGGTTCATCTTCACCACCGCGCTGCCGCCGGCGATCGCCGCCGGCGCCATTGCCTCCATCCGCCATGTCCGCGGCGACAACGGCTTGCGCGAGCGGCACCAAGAGCGCGCCCGGCGCCTGAAGCACCAGCTGCGCGAAGCGGGCTTGCCGGTGATGCCGTCGCCAAGCCATGTCGTCCCGGTGATGGTGGGCGACGCGATGCTGTGCAAAGAAGCCTCCGACGACCTCCTCGACCGGCACCGCATCTATGTACAGCCGATCAACTACCCGACCGTGCCGCGCGGCACCGAGCGCCTCCGCCTCACGCCCTCGCCGCAGCACAGCGACGAGGACATCGAGCGCCTCGTCGCGGCATTGCACGACGTCTGGCAGCGGCTGCCGATCCGGCGGGTGGCGTAAGGCGATGTTCCGGGATCATTCGCTCGTGCCGACCGAGGCCATCCGGCTTGCCGCGTTGGGGTTCCTGGCGGAGGCGCCGCGACGCTACGGCGACGTCGCGAGCGAGATCCGCCATTTCACCAGCCGCGTCGTCGGCCCTTCGCTCGATCTCATGGGTACCTCGCTCGAGGCGCTGCGCTTGGAGGGCCTGATCGAGGCGATCGATGGACAGGGCATGGCGGACAACGCGACGCTCCGCCTCACCGCGGCCGGCCGAGCCGCGCTCACCGGCCTGCTCCAGGCGCGGCTCCGCGCGTCCGCGGTCGACCTCAATCGCCTGGCCTTGCTGCTGAAGCTCCGCTTCCTCCATCTTCTCTCGCCCGAGGAGCAGCAGGCGCAGACGGAATTCATCCGCGAATCCTGCGAGAGCGAGCTCGCCCGCCTCTCCGATCTCCGCCGCCACCACGCGGAAGCGCCACAGGCCTTCCTCGATTGGCTGGATCAGGACATCGCCGGGCTGGAAGCACGACTTGCCGGGTTGTCGGGGACGGCCGAGCGCCCTTAGCCCTGCATAGCCGCAATGCGTCCTTCGACATGGCGCTGCGCGAGCGCGTAGCGCTCAGGATGAGGCAGCTTTGTGTGCTGCGTTGGCATTTTTCTGATGCCACACTCCCTTCCACCTCATTCTGAGCTTGCGCGTCAGCGCGCCTGTCGAAGAACGCACGATTGTCAGGCAATCCACGACTGAACTCGGCGTGCCTTGACCCATACCTCGTGGCCGCGCGCGTGGCGGCCGACACGACCTCACCGCGCGTCGTGGAAGATGACGCCCAGCGTGCAGCGCTCGCCCGAGCGCAGCCGGCTCACGCCATGGCGCTGGGTGACGCGATAGAAGCCGCGCGTGCCCTGGACCGGGCGATGATGGACGGCGAAGATCACCGCCTCGCCCTGGCCGAGCGCCACCACTTCCGCCTTCGATTGCCGGCGCGGGCGCTGCTCGACCAGCACGAACTCGCCGCCGGTAAAATCGCCGGGATCGGAGAGCAGCACGGTCATCTGCAAGGGAAAGACCATCTCGCCGTAGAGGTCCTGGTGGAGGCAGTTGTAGTCGCCGGGACCGTATTTGAGAATAAGCGGCGTCGGCCGCACCTGCCCCGCTGCGTGGCAGGCGTCGAGATAGGCCTCGAGCGTCGCGGGGTAGCGTTGCGCCTTGCCGAGCGCCTTCGCCCAGCGATTGGCGATGGGCGCGAGCGCGGGATAGACGGCGCGGCGCAGCGCGTCCACCGTCGTCGGCAAGGGGTAGCGGAGATATTTGTACTCGCCCCGACCGAAGCCGTGGCGTGCCATGACGACGCGGCTGCGGAACGCCTCCTCATCGGCATAGCGCGACACCAGCGCGCCGCATTGATCCGCCGTCAGCAGTGGCGGCGTCACGACATAGCCGCGCTCATCCAACGATGCCGCGAGCGTCGGCCAGTCGATGGCGGCGAGCGATGTTCCTGACTTGCTCATGCCGGCAAGATAGGGAGCGTCGGCGCGGCGCTCTATCCGGGAAGACCAGCCAATTCTCCGGCCGGCGCGCTATTCGGCCCGCTCGGCGCGGCTCGCAAGGCCGAGGCTTCCCGCCGTGCCGTCAACCGCGGCGAGACAGAGCTCGGCGCGCTCGGGCGGCAGCCACACCGAGAAACGCGTGACGTAGCGGCCGCCCTCGCTGTCCGGCAACTTCTGCGCGTCGAGGCGCACGATATTGGCGCCGTTCTCGGCGAAGATGTCGGCAAGCCGCGCGATGAGGCCGAGCTGGTCGCCGCCGCTTACTTCGACGCGGTGGGTGATCTTGCCCATGGGCCCGGGCTGCGGATCGAAGGCGTAGGCAACGACGCGGATCTGCGCCTCGCGCAATTCCGGCAGCCGCGCGAGATCCGCCTCGAGCGAGGCCACGCCGACGCCCGGCGGTAGCTCGCAGACCGAAGTGAACTCGGCGCCTTGGCCCAGCACGGCGAAACTGGTATCGCGCAAATTGACGCCGGCGGCGAAGAGGCAATCGGCGACCGCCGAGACGAGACCGACGCGATCGCGACAAAGGATCGAGACCAAAGCCACCGAAGCCATGCGCGCCTCCCCGCCTCAGTAGAGGTGCTGTCCTCCCGTCACGAAGATCTCGGTGCCCGTGACATAGCCGCTCTCGGCGGCGCAGAGATAGAAGATCGTCGAGGCCACATCCTCGGGCGTTCCTAGCCGGTGGAGCGGAATGCGCGGGATCAGCACCTCGGTCTCGGGCGAGAGCATCGCCGTCTCGATCTCGCCGGGCGCTACCGCATTGACGCGGACGCCCAGCTGTGCGAATTCCACCGCCATCTCCCGCGTCAGCGCCGAGAGCGCCGCCTTCGAGGTGGAATAAGCCGAGCCCGCGAAGGGATGGACGGCGTGGCCGGCGATCGAGGTGATGTTGACGATGGCGCCTTTGCCGCGCGCCAGCCCCGCGGCAAAGCCGCGCGCCAGCGAGAGCGGCGTGAAGAAGTTGAGCTGGAAGACGTCGTGCCAGCCGGCGAGGTCGCCATTGAGGCAACCCAGTCGCTCCTTGAAAGGCGTCTTAGGCGAGACACCGGCATTGTTGACGAGGGCGTGGAGGCCGCTCTGGCCGAGGATCCCGTTCACCTCGCCGATGAAATGCTCGACCGCAGCGGGGTCGGCGAGGTCGGCGGTGACGTGATGCGTCCAGTTGGCGTCGCGCTTGCACTCCGGCGGCACGCCTTCGCGAGAGCTGGTGATGACGCGCCAGCCGGCGTCGCTGAAGCGCCGCACCGTCGCATGGCCGATGCCGCGGCTGGCACCGGTCAGAAGCAGCGTCTTGCGCTCGCTGGTCATAGCGGGAGCTTAGGAGAGAGCGCCCGCTCGGGGAAGCCGCTCATTCCTCCGGCTGCCTATGCTTGCGGGCGTTAGCGCGCATGTCGAAGACGCACGTTGCTGATGCAGCTGTTGGAGCGGGCTCCTGGGCTGCCATTGCCCGGAATGCACGATGCGTGCTTAACTCATCCCCGAGCTTGGCTCAGCCGGCACGAAGCCCGGCACCCAAGCGCCTTCGATAGAGAAAAACGCGCGCCTACGGGAGGGAAGCTATGGCGGCCTCACAAGTCAGGGTCGGACGTCTCGGCTGGCTTGCCGACTTTGACCGCTATCGGTGGACGGTGTTTCTCGTCTGCTGGATCGGTTGGGCGCTCGACGCAGCCGACTTCAACCTGCTCACGCTGGTGATGAAGCCGGCGCTCACCGACCTCTCCGGCGGTCATCTGACGCTCGCCGATCTCGGCCGGGTCGGCGGCTATCTCAGCATGGCCGGGTTGCTGGGCTGGGCCATCGGCGGGTTCCTCTTCGGCATCATCGCCGACTATATCGGACGGGTGCGGGCGCTGGCGCTCAGCATCCTCATCTACAGCGTCTTTACGGCGGCCCAGGGCTTGGCCCAGACGACGCTCCAGCTCGGCATCTTCCGCTTCATCGGCGGGCTGGGCACCGGCGCCGAGATCGTGATCGGCATCGCTCTGGTCGCCGAAGCATTCGCCGAGAGCCATCGCGCCAAGGTCCTCGGCATGATGATGACCGGCGCCGGCTTCGGGACGCTGATCGGCGGCGAGGTCTTCAAGCTGGTCGGCCCCTATGGCTGGCGCTACGTGTTCTTCGTCGGCATCCTGCCGGCACTGCTGCTGCTGGCGATGCGGCGCAACATGGTCGAGCCGCCGCATTTCGAGAACGTCCGCCAGCGCCGCGCCGCCGTGAAGGCCGCGGGCGGCGGGATCGCGGCGCAGGACCACGATTTCATGCGCTTCGTGCCGGCCCAGCTCCTCACCTCCGCGCTCCGCTTCAACACTTTCGTCGGCATACTCTTCGCCGTCGGCACGCTGCTCGCCATCTGGACAACCATTATCTGGCTTCCCACCATCCAGACCCTGATGCTGGAGAAGGAAGGGATCACCGGCGCCGCCGCCGTTCCCTATGTCGGCAACGGCATCATCGTCTTCGGCCTCGGCGGCATCGTCGGCTATGCCACCTTCGGCTTCCTCGCTGACGTCTTCGGCCGCCGTCCCACCATCGTCTTCTACAACCTCGGGACCATCATCAGCGGCCTCGTGCTCTATCTCGGCCTCGACACCTACACCTACTATCCCTATCTGCTGCCGGTCTTCGGCTATTTCGTCTTCGGCGTCTTCTCGGGTCACGCCGTCTATCTGCCGGAACTTTTCCCGACGCACGTGCGCTCCACGGCGGTAGCCGTCTGCAACGGCACCGGCCGCGTCATCACCAGCACCGGTCCGCTGGTGGCCGGCCTGCTGGTCGTGCCATTCGGCGGCAGTTTCAACAAGGCGACGGCGGCCATGACCTGCTGCGCGGTGCTCAGCATCATCGCCATGATGCTGGGGCGGGAGACGCGGGACGACGAGTTGCCGCGATGAGAATCACGTGAGCAGCGCCGAGGTGGATCGCCTAACCGTCGCCGGCATCGAGCTCGAGACGCTGCGGCGCGGCCAAGGAGCGACCTTGCTCTTGCTCCACGGCTTCGAGACGATTTCGCCAGAGGCGCGCTTTCTCGAGCGGCTGGCGCGCCGCTTTGCCATCCTCGCGCCTTCGAGCCCGGGCTTCGGCAACACCGCCCGGCCCGAGGACGTGAGCGAGGTTTATGATCTCGTGCGACTTTACCTCGAGCTGCTGGAGGGATTGCCCGACGATAGGGTCAGCGTCGTCGGCTTCTCCTTCGGCGGCTGGCTTGCGGCCGAGATGGCGGTCGCCTGCTGCCATCGCATCAGGAAGCTCGTCCTCGTCGACCCGCTCGGCATCAAGGTCAGCGACCGAGAGACGGCGGATATCCTCGACATCTTCAACACCCATCCGCGCGACGTGGCGCCGCGGCGCTGGCGCGCGCCTGAGCGCTGGGCACCCGACTTCAACGCGATGTCGGACGACGCGATCGTCCGCTACGCGCGCGGCCGGGAGGCGCTCTCGGTCTATGGCTGGCATCCCTATATGCACAACCCCGCGCTCAAGCGGTGGCTCGCGCGCATCAAGGTGCCGACCCTCGTCCTCTGGGGCGCAGAGGATGGGATCGTGAGCCCGAGCTACGGGCGCGCCTATAGCGCCCTCATTCCCGGCGCGCGCTTCACCGCAATCGAGAACGCCGGCCATCACCCCGAGATCGAGCAGCCCGACGCTTTCGTCGACCACGTGCTCGCCTTTCTCGAAACCTGATCGCCTGAGGCACGCCGATGGACGCCTGGTGGCAATGCGAAATTCCCTACCCCTTCGTGCCGCAAGAGGTGCTCGACGCCGCCGATTCCGTCCGCGCCAGCCTTCCCAATCGCTATTGCGACCCCAAGATCGCCGCCGATCTCTTCGCCGAGGTGATCGACGAGTTCCTGCTTTGCGACGAGCTCGGCATGAACGTGATCGCGATCGAGCATCACGCCGGCATCAACTCGCTGATCGGCGCCAACCCGATGCTGGTCGGCATTCTCGCGCGCCAAACGCGAAAGGTGCGGCTTCTGAGCCTCGGCACGCTGATCTCGCTGCGCCGCGATCCCGTGCGCATCGCCGAGGAATACGCCACCGCCGACGTCATATCCCGCGGGCGGCTCGAGATCGGCTTCGTCAAGTCCGGCGGCAGCGAGATGGCGTCCGCCAACGCCAACCCCGTCGGCAATGTCGAGCGCTATTGGGAGGCGATCGATCTCGTCAGGAAGGCGCTCTCTTCCCATGACGGCCCCTTCAGCTGGGAGGGGAAGCACTTCACCCATCGCCATGTGAACATCTGGCCCCGCCCCTGGCAGCAGCCGCATCCCCGCATGTGGTCGGCGACGGGAGATCCCGAGACCGCGGCCGAGGTCGGACGGCGCGGCATGGTGCAAGTGCTGGTGCTGCGCGGCCCCGAAGGGACGAAGCGCGCCTATGCCGCCCATCGCAAAGCGCGCGCCGAGGCGGGGCTCCCCAAAGTCACCACCGACAATTTCGCTTATGCGGCGCTCGTCTATGTCGGCGACACCGACGAGGAGGGCCTCCGCGTCGGCAGCAAATTGCTGTGGTTCCTCAACACCAGCCTCAAATCCGCGCCGCAATATGCGAAATTCCTGCCCGGCGCCGTGCCGCCGCAGCTCGCGCCGCAAGTCTATCGCACGACGCTCCGGGCCGAGCCTCCGCCGCTGGCCGGCGCGGAAAAGGGCGTGGCGCCCGCCAGCGTCAACGCCGCGCGCCTCATCTCGATCAACCCCGAGCAGGCGATGGCGCAAGGCATTCTCTTCGCCGGCAATCCCGACAGCGTCTATCGCCAGGTGATGGAATTCTACGACAAGGTCGGCGGCTTCGGCCACCTCTCGCTGGTGGGCCGCAGCGGCTTCATGACGCATGCGGAATCAGAGAAGGGCATCCGGCTCTTCACGAAAGAAGTCCTGCCGCGGCTGCGCGAGATCAAGCCGGTGACGGTGGAGTGAGAGCCGCGATTGCGTCGCTGCGCGCGAAATGCGATTAGCAATCCAGATACCGGTCGTTCCCGCGAAAGCGGGAACCCAGAGCCCAACGCTCCGTCGCTTGCCGTGGATGCCCGCTTTCGCGGGCAAAGCGACGTGGTGATCTTGCCGAAGCGGTTCGCGTACGCGGTAGCGTTAACCAAGAAGAACCAAGCGTGCTCAACACACTAGAAGCGTCTGAACCGACGCACCACATGTTGAGAGGCGACGCTTCGCTGACGGAACCTGATGCCGGCAACGGATTTCGAACAGTGCTATGAGGGTTCTGGGCGTGGGTTATCGCTAGCCTCGCGCGCACAGCTATTTGCTGCCGGGCGCACTTCGAGATGCCTAAGGACCATATTTCTGATCGGCGTCGCTTTGGCGACGGACGGAGCGGCTGGCGTGGAGGATTACGGACAGCCCAGCGACCATGGCTCCTTCGCCGGCGTACTCGACAAGATCGGCAACGTCGTCGGGAGTGCATTTCGCTGGTGCGAGGGAAGGCTCGGTTTGCGGCCAAGAGAATGGCCGAAAGACCCAATGTGAGGCGATTTCGCGCCCCGCCTGGTTCCACGGCAAAGACTGTACCGCAGCGTCATTCGGCGAAATCCACGTCGACGAACCTGCAATATCCCGAAAACGCTGCATCCCGAAAACGCTGCAAGTGAGCCGCGGGTTTGGTCTCTCGCAGCTCTCGGTACCTATCGGGCATCGTGAAACAAGGTCGGTTTTGCAACCCACGAACTGGCCGCAAGACGCACGTTGAACCGCTTCGGCGCTTCCCGTTAATTCTGTTATAAAGAACGGTACCTCAACGTCGAGCGGAGGCACCGATGGACGGCCAAACCCGGAGCAGACCAAACTTGCTGTCGCAATTGCCGCAGCGGCTCCACCATCATGCCTTCGTCGTGCGCGACCACGAGGTCAATCGGCATTTCTTCGAGGACATCCTCGGCATGCCGCTGGTCGCGACCTGGTGCGAGCGCGTCTTCAATCACGATGTCCAGCGCGAGGTCGACTATTGCCACACCTTCTTCGGTCTTGCCGATGGCGGCGCGCTTGCCTTCTTCCAATTCGCCGATGAGGAGCTCTACGCGCGCGCGAAGCCGATCTTCCCGCCGAGCCCT
>Ga0335081_10021485_pt1 | contig 10445 bp, 6 predicted proteins | sample Lox_Sample_35_FD_206713 | JGI IMG/M metagenome (GOLD analysis project Ga0335081, IMG submission 206713) | Soil microbial communities from Loxahatchee National Wildlife Refuge, Florida, United States - Lox_Sample_3.5 | ecosystem: Environmental > Terrestrial > Soil > Wetlands | place: USA: Florida...
CGCACGGGGTCCCTGCACGAAACAACAGGACTTGCAACTTCTAGTTCAACTCCGCTCAAAACAGATGTTTCAGTAGGTTTTTCTTCCGTTACCGTAGTAAACTGTTCAGTTTCCTAGACGATACATTTCGCTGTTACCTCATTGTTGAGTGGCTGTAACGCTTATGCTTCCCGCTGATTCTCCGGCAATCTCCCAGCAAATAGATCGCATTATGAAAAGCCATAGCCTGCGGGGCGCCGAGTCGCTTTCCAGGCTGTTGCAATATTGCGCAAAACAGTCGATGGAACATCCCGACGACTTGCTGAAGGAGTATCAGATTGCACGGGAAGTGTATGGTCGCGGTCCGGATTTTGATCCGCAATCGGATTCCTGCGTACGCGTACAGGCCGGACGCCTACGCCTCAAGCTTGCGGACTACTATGCGGCTGAAGGAGCGAATGATCCCATAGTGGTGAAATTGCCGAAAGGCGGGTACCACCTTCTTTTTGAGACGAAATCGGGAACGGCCGATTCCCATTCCGGAACTTCTGCCGAGCACGGCGATCAAGCATCTACGGTTCCAGGACTTTGGCGCTTCGCGCTGATCGCATCACTGACCTGCCTCTTCGTGTCCCTGGTCGTCGTTGCGAATTTGTTATGGGCTCGAAAGCGGGCTGAGCCTTCGGTTGCCAGCGCACATGAAATCCCTTCGGCCGCCGGCCAGCTGGCTGAGTTCTGGAAGCCGTTCACCACCGGCGAGGAGCCATGGGTAATCTATAGCAACGCAGCCTTTGTCGGACGCCCCGAGACCGGGATGCGTTACTACAACGCAAGCCAGGATGGCAGCACTAAGGTGTACGACCACTACACGGGAGTGGGAGAAGTTCTCGCGATCCATGATCTGGACGAGGCCTTTGCTGAGCTCGGCCGTCACATCCGGGTGAAGCGCGGCAGTTTGTTTTCCCTGGACGATACGCGCAACGCGAACCTCATATTTGTCGGATCGCCTTCCGAAAACCTTTCTCTTCGGGATATTCCTACATCTCAGGAATTCGTTTTTCAAAGGGCGGCCACTGGACCGCGCAAAGGCGACCTTGAAATCGTCAGCATGCATCCGAAGCCTGGAGAAGCCGCGAGCTTCATGGCCAGCCCATCGGGCGCGCAGATGACGGAAGACTATGCGGTGGTCGTGTTCGTACCAGGAGCTGCCGATCGAGTGGTGATGATTCTGGCGGGCACAACCACGTTCGGAACTCAGGGTGCGGTGGAGTTTGTCTCGACGCCGGAATCGGTCGCGAAGCTGATGCAGGAAATACCCGGATCCACCACCCAAATGAAACCATTTGAGGCGCTGCTGCACGTGAAAATTGCCCGCGAAGTTCCCGTCGACACAGAACTGGTTGCGGTTCGCTACCGCTGAAATCCCTTCTCGATTTTTAAACTAAGCGTTAGAATCCGCAGTTCCCAGACCGCACAGTCGAAGTCAACAACGGCATTCGCTAGTGGAAACTTGTAGCCATCGTCGCTATGCCCTGCTTGGGTGGGCGGTTTGTGCGCTGAGTGCGCTGACGTCTTGTGGCGGATCGGGCGGCAGTATCACGCCTCCGCCCTCTAGTTTTTCCCTTGCAGTATCGCCGGGATCGACGCTGGTGTCCGAAGGATCGAGCAGCACAGCCATTACACTATCGGTACAAGGTGTGAACGGGTTTCAGGGACAGGTATCGATAGCTCTGACCGGGCTGCCGTCGCAGGTTAGCTCGTCAGCCACGTTTCCAATCTCCATCAGTGCAGGCGGAAGCCAGAACGTGCAGTTCACCGTCGGCAATCCAGTCGCCCGGGGAAACTATAGCTTGACGTTCGTTGGAACGAGCGGTTCGCTAACGAGCAATGCAAACCTCACGTTGACGGTGGCCGGCGCGTCGGTAGCCGGCCCGACGCAGGATTTCAAAAAGCAAGTGATTTATCAGATCGTTACCGACCGCTTCTTTGACGGCGATCCGACGAACAACGATCCGCCGCAAAGCCCCGGCATGTACGACTCGACCCAAACCAATTGGCAGATGTACTGGGGCGGAGACTTGGCCGGCATTCAGCAGAAGATCGCCTATCTCGCGGGAATGGGTGTGACCGCGATATGGATATCACCGCCGGTTGACAACATCAACCAACTCGCCGTGTTGAGCGGCACATCGTATGCGCCGTATCACGGCTATTGGGCGCGCGACATGCAGCAGATTGAGGAACACTTCGGTGACGCCAACAACAGCTGGGCTGCCTTCGACAATTTAATCACGGCCGCTCATCAGAGCGGCATCCGCGTCATCGTGGACTTCGCCGCCAACGACAGCAATCCGGATGATGGCGGTGAAAATGGCGTCATGTACGCGAAGGGGCAACCGTTCGCGAGTTATCAAAACGACTTCCCGCCCCCCAATAATCTCTTCCATCACAATCCCACTATCAGCGATTTCAACGACCCTTTTCAGTTGCAGTACTACACGCTGGATGATCTTGCCGATTTGAACCAGGAAAATTCGCAAGTCGATGGATACCTCAAACAGGCAGTGCTTCAATTTATGCAGCACGGGGTTGACGGATTCCGCTTGGATGCCGTGAAGCACGTCACTTGGGGTTGGGAATACTCGCTGGCCAACACGGCGTTCACCGCCGGGCCGACGTTTTTATTTGGCGAGTGGCTGCAAGGCCTCACGGATCCTACATACCCGGACTCGGTGACTTTTTCGAACCGCAGCGGAATCTCGCTGCTCGATTATCCGCTCGCTTATGCGCTGCGAGATGTTTTCGGGAACAACGGCGATTTTCACGAAGTGGACAACACAATCGCACAGGAGAACAACGACTTTGCTTCACCCAATGACCTTGTGACGTTCCTGGACAATCACGATATTCCCCGCCTGCTGAGCATGAACCATTACCAGCAACGCCTCAACGAAGCCCTGGCTCTGTTGCTTGCCTGCCGTGGGATTCCCGTTATTCTTTATGGCGACGAGCAATATCTGCACAATGACGCCAACGGCGGCAACGATCCTTACAACCGTGTGTGGATGTCCTCGTTCGATATCAACACCACGGCATATCAGGTAGTGAACCAGATGGCCAATCTGCGGCAGGCGAATCCTGCTCTGGCCTATGGAACCTCGCAACAGCGCTGGATCAATGCCGATGTATACATTTTGGAGCGCCAGTTCTTCAACGACATCGTGCTGATCGCCGTGAACAAGAACAGCTCGACGGCTCAGCCGATTTCAGGCCTATACACAGCGCTGCCCCAGGGCAATTACGCGGACTATCTGAACGGGATCCTTGGCGGTTTTTCGATGCAAGTGACCGCTGGCAGTGGCGGAAACAATCCGGTTATAAATTTCAGCCTTCCCGCGCATACGGTTTCGGTGTGGCAATCGTCTGGGCCTGCTTCTTCAGCAGAACTAGGGTCGCTCGATCCGCGGGTTGTTCAAGCAGGACTAACCGCAACGGTGGCTGGCGACGGTTTCGGCTCATCGCCAGGAGCCATCCTTGTGGGAACAACGCCGGCGACGGTGCAGTCGTGGTCGAACTCATCAGTGACGTTTTCGGTGCCTTCGATAACGCCCGGTATCTACAATCTCTCTGTTACCCCAAGCGGCGGAACGCCTTCTAATGCGCTCCCGCTTACCGTGCTGTCGGGGCCGCAGATTCCGGTGACCTTCACTGTGAACGGAGTATCGCTCCAGAGTGGTGCTTCCGTGTATGTGACCGGCAACGTCTTCGAGTTAGGCAACAACGCCTCGAACACGAGCACAGTGGTCGGCCCGCTATTGCCCGCGCAAGGGACGTCGTCCACGTCCTTCTTCATTGACGCGTCACTGCCGGCAGCAATGCCGATCCAATTCTCGTTCTTTCAGGCATTGTCGGATGGTACCGTCGTCCAATCGGAAGGCTCGCCTCACTCGTATACTGTGCCCTCGGGCGGCGTCGGAGCCGTTAGCGTCAATTGGTGATTTCGCGAAATTCAGCCACTGACATCGCCGCAAGCTGTTTGGAATCTTCTTTCTGTTCCGCGCGCAACTGTTCCTCTCCGGCATCGAAGACCCGCTGCATGAGAAGCGCGGGCAGAAGAATTCCACCACATCGCGGAAACTTCATTGCCCAACAATACGCACATCGCTGACGATGGACAAGATGGTGCGATTGGACTTCCATACCCATGATTGGGATCACTGCTAAGCTTGTAGGCACGTGCTCAATGCTGCCCAATCGAGAAGGACAGCGGGTGGAATCGTTCTGGCTGCGACCCTGATCGCGTGCCTGGTAACGCGTGTTTCAAACCTATCCGCCCAAACCGCACCGGCCACTGCGGTTCCCGGCAATTCTTTTCCTCAAGGCATGCACTCGCGGCGAACTGTCGCCGGCAAGGAATCTTCGAAGGTAGGCGCGTCAAGCGCTGCGACGATCCGATTTGAAAACGTCATCGCGCAATCGAAGATCAAGTTCACGCTCAAGAACAGCGTCAGCCCTCAGCGCTACACGTTCGAAACCATGGCGGGCGGAGTAGCGGTGTTCGATTACAACAATGACGGCTTACTGGACATTTTCTTTACCAATGGGGCGGCCATCCCGTCGCTGGAAAAGACCGGGCCGGAATATTGGAACCGTTTGTTCCGTAACAATGGCGATGGCACGTTCACGGATGTAACGGAGAAAGCCGGACTCAAAGGTATCGGCTATTCGATGGGAGTGGCGGCCGCTGATTACGACAACGATGGATTTGTCGACCTCTACGTCACCGGCGTCAATCGAAATCAGCTCTTTCACAACAATGGAGACGGTACCTTCACCGACGTGACCGAGAAGGCGGGTGTCACCGGCATCATTCCCAAATATGGGAAGGCATGGTCCATTGCGGCGGGATGGCTCGACTACAACAACGATGGGCGGCTCGACCTTTTTGTGGTGAACTACCTTAATTACGACATCAAAACGGCGACTCTCTGTCGCAATCAGGGTCTTCCGGCTTACTGCTCGCCGGTTGATTTTCTGGGGATGCCCAACATCCTTTATCGCAACAACGGTGACGGCACATTTACCGACGTTTCTGAACCGTCACACATTTCGAAGTATGTCGGCAAAGCGATGGGCCTGGCGTTTGACGACTACGACGACGACGGATTTACCGATATCTTTGTGTCGAACGACACTTTTGAGAATTATCTCCTCCACAATAATGGCGATGGGACGTTTACGAATGTGGCCTTGTCGGCAGGAGTGGCCTACAACGCATTCGGCAATGCGATCGCCGGCATGGGAGCAGAGTTCGTCGACATCAACAATGACGGCCTCCCGGATATCTTTGAAACTGCGATGTTCGGGGAAGGGTTCCCTCTTTATCGCAATCTGGGGCACGGGCAATTTGAGGACGTCACTGCAGCCACGGGCCTAGCTGCTCTGACCAGCCGCTCGACCGCGTGGGGAGTCGGAGTTTTCGATTTCGACAACGATGGATACAAGGACCTGTTTACCGCCAACTCCGACATTCTCGACAATTCCATGGAGCTGGCCCATCGGTCCTATCCGTTGCCGGATCGCGTATTTCGCAACCAGGGCAATCTCACGTTCGAGGATGTGAGTGCAAACGCGGGCGCATCATTTCAGGTTCCGGCGCCGCATCGCGGCGCGGCTTTTGGCGACCTCAATAATGATGGGAAGATCGACGCCGTGGTAAGCGTTCTCAACGGCCCGCCCGAAATATGGATGAACCGGTCTGCAAAGGGAAGTACCAGCAATCCCAATCACTGGATCATTCTGAAACTGGTCGGCCTCAAATCCAACCGCGACGGCCTGGGAACGAAAATCAAAGTAACAACTTCATTGGGAACGCAGTACAACCACGCAACCACCACCGGCAGTTACAACTCTTCGAACGATAAGCGCGTGCATTTTGGACTGGGATGGGCCGACGTGGTGGACAGCATTGAGCTCACCTGGCCGAGCGGAGTTAAACAAGTCCTGAAAAATGTGAAAGCGGATCAGATCGTCACGGTGACCGAGAGCGAGCAGTGACCTGCAAGACAAGTTTTGAGAGTAATTGCGATTCTTCGCCAAAAACTACAGATTCGCTGAAAAGGGGAGTCAGGAGCTCGGTGATATGATCTTTTGTGCATCTCCTGCGACTTGATCAGCGGCGTTACATCTGTGAGCGGTTAGCCCCATCCGGTCTGTAATTCCCACATCTGCCGCTCTCAAGCTCGATCTTCCAATCCTCTGTTGTGCTTGGGTGGATGTGTGAACACTTCACAGGAAAGAGGACTCTTATGAAACTGCTGGTAATTGGCTCCGGAATGATGGGGTTCGCGGCGGCCTTCGACATGGCCCGGACGCTCGAGGTCGATTCTGTAACTGTGGCAGATACGGATAAAGAGCGAGCACGCGGCACAAGCGCGCGCATTAACCGCATGACCCAATCCAAGAAAGTCCGTGCGGTTCAACTCGATGCCGCCGACGAAAAAGCCGCGGCACAACTCATGCGTGGGCACGATGCCACGCTTTCTGCCGTACCGTATTTTCTTAATCTCGGATTGGCGCGTGCTGCCCTCCAGGCACGGCGCCCGTTTGCGGATCTGGGCGGCAACAACACCGTGGTACGGCAGGAACTGGTGCTGGCCAAAAAAGCCGAAAAACGCGGCGTGGCGCTGGCTCCAGACTGCGGGCTCTCGCCGGGCTTGGCTTCCATTCTGGGCGGGGAACTGATCCGTCGCCTGGGCGGCCGGGCGGACGCGCTGCGAATTTACGTCGGCGGATTGCCGGCGCAGCCCACCCCTCCGTTTCATTATCAACTGGTGTTTTCGGTAGAGGGATTGATCAATGAATACGTTGAGCCGGCGCGAATTCTGCGCAAGGGCAAGCTGACCACCGTCAATCCTCTGACCGAACCCGAGGACTTCCATATCGACGGCTTCCCCCCGCTGGTGGCTTTTCACACCTCCGGCGGCACGTCAACGTTGCCTGAGACCTTCGAGGGTCGGATTGGTGAATGCTTTGAGAAGACCTTGCGTTATCCCGGGCACTTCGATCTGCTGTGCGAGCTGAGCGAACTGGGCCTGTTTTCGAGCGAGAAGATGAAGATCGGCAAAGTGGAGCTTGCGCCCCGGGCCATGATGTCAAAAATCTTCGAAGGCAAGTTCGCGTCAAAAGGTCCCGATGTCTGCATCATGCGCATTGAAGCGCACGAATCGGTCCATAGGCCGGGAATGCGGGGCTTGCTGGGCGGCAAGCTAAAGGGGCGTGTCGCTTCCTTCACCATGGTGGACCATTTTGATTCCACCACCAATACCAGCGCCATGATGCGCACCACGGCGTACCCGGCATCGATCGTTCTGCAAATGCTGGCCTCCGGCACGATCACAAAGCAGGGCGCAGTCCTGCAAGAATGCGACGTGCCGGCCGACCTGTTCTTGGAGGAAATTCGAAAGCGAGGAATCAAAATCGACTACTCGATTGCCTAACTGCATTCTTGGTGTGGACGTCAACACTCCGAACCCTTCGTCCTCAGGGTTTCGAGTGAGATCGCGATGTTACGCCAACCATCTAGTCTTGCGTTGTCCGTTTCAAGACCTCGGCCGATGGCACGTTTTCTCTCATTGCAAATCTAACCGAGAGTTTGCCGCACCCTTCCTTCGTGGTGCCGTTCACCGTCACTGGCTTGAATTTCCATTTCGAAACAGCCGCCATCAGGTGAGAAATTCCCAAAGGCTCACCTGAGATTGCCTCCGCGCCCGTCACGGCCCCCTCTCGTCGAATCCTATTTGAAAAACGGCGACGCCACTGTGGTTGGAATGATTGCCCATCTTGTCAGGCTCCATTTCGACGTGGATAACGTGCTTCGACATCTCTACGTCTGATAGGCACACGGTCCGAGCGTCGCAACCACACGCAATGAGCCTTTGTGCATAGGCGGGACTGACACACACAAATGCCACCGTGAATGCTCTAAGAAGACTTCCCATACGTGTTTAGACACCGTGGATGGCGTGCTTCGCCTACTTCTGACCCTGACCAGCCGACAGTCGCTGGGCAAGCTCGGTTTGCCCATTGCGAACGAGAAGATGGTTGAGTTCTCTCATAATCTCCGGCTTATTCCGTCCGTACGCTGCCGCCGCTTCTGCCGTTAAATCAGCATCCTCTACTTTGCCCAGCCGGAAGTAAGAGTCACTGAGCATGTAAAGCAACTCCGGAGTCATGGTTTTGGACTTCGCCAGTTGCTCCGCCGCTTCCGACCAGCGTTGCTGGTGATAGCGGACCTCGCCCATCTCAGCAATCGCCATTTGCGAGTTTGGGTCGTTGGCGAGCTCTGCTTTGAATTCATTTTCTGCCCCGCTCAGGTCGCCCTTTTTCAAGGCCAGGATTCCCTGGTACGTATGCGCTCCTCGGACCGTTGGCCGAGTCTTCAGCGCGTAGCGCAGGCAGCGCAGGCCATCGTCCGGATCGCCGCCCATCAGATATAACTTCCCGACAAACACATATGCGTCCGCGGCAGTGGCTGGCGTTCCCTTGAAGTGTTCGCGATACAGGTGCAATGCGTCCTCTTCCTGATGTTCTGTCAGCAAATGATAAGCACGATCGCGAATCGGACCTTCGCTTTCATCATTCTCAGCGGTTCGGGCGAAGGTCAGCCGCTCCATCATGAACTGATGCAGAGCCGCCTCGTGCTCGGAATCGGCCGTCTCGCCCAGTCCGGCATACGCGCGCGAGAGATAAAAGTGCGCCAGCAATCGTGTGGGGTCGAGCCGCAACACCAATTGCAATGTCTCAACTGCCCTTGGATAGTTCGTCAGTTCCAGCTGGCAATGCCCCAGTCCCAGAAAGGCTTCCACATCGTCGGGCTTGATTGCGACGATGTGCGCAAACGCAGTCTGAGCCTCCTGCCAGTGCGCGAGCTTCACATCCACTGCGGCAAGAAGTTGTAAGGCGTTCACATCATCAGGGCGAGCTTCAACCGCGCGCGCGGCATACGGCGCAGCAGAGGCAATATCCATCAATTTGAAATCCGCCCAGGCAATGTCGTAGTCAAGCATCGGTAACGAAGCACTTGACCCATGCGCTTTGAGCAGCCACTTCAGCCCACCTTCGCAATCTCCCGCGCTGCACAGCAGTTCTCCGTACTTTTGCCATACCGGTGGATTGTCAGGCTCGGCCTTGAGACTCGCACGAATGGCGGCCAAAGCAAGTTTGTCCTGCCCGTTCAAGTGATAGGCCTGAGCCAGGTCGTACTGTGCTTCTGCATCGCCGGGCAGAATTTTGGTGCAATGCTCGAGGAGCTTGATTGCCCCGGCGGCGTTGCCAGTGGTGAGCTGGTGAACGCCTGTTTTGAATAAGAGATCAGGATCGTCGGGCGCAAGTTTCAACGCCTCTTCGTACGCGGCCGCTGCCTCTGAGGTTTGTCCGGCTTCTTCCAGCAACATTCCCTTCAGTTTGATCGCGGGTGCAAACTTCGGGTTTTGCGACAGCAACTGGAGGGTAAGAGCCATCGCCCCCTGTTTGTCGCCTTGTTCGTTGAGGCGGAGAGCGTGCTGCAACTGCCGCGTCGCTGGAGATTCGGCGGAACCGCCTGCGTTCTGCGCCAACGCAGCGGACGCTCCCGCAGGAAGCAGGGTGGTCAGAAGCAACAGTGCACGGAGATGCTGCACGATCCGGGGCACGAATTCCCTACGCATGAAAACAGCAAGAGATGAGATTGCCTTCCCATACAGTCTACGACGGCGCTCTCTCATTATTCTCATGGAAAGAGCCAGATGAAACTTCAACTGCTCGCCTGCTGCAGATCGTAGAACGGACGCGCGCGAACATGGTACCGCGTCTTCACGCCCGCAAGCGGGCAGAGCACAGTTGTGCAGCGGAAATTGCATTGCAAACGGACCGAGCTTCGTGCCAAGGGTAGAGAGCCATCCTAGCGGGGAATCATCGGACTCACCAGTAGTACGCCGATCACCACCCACAAGCACGACGTCGAAAATGTCGAGTGGAACTTGTGCAGTGGAATCTCTTTTGTCGAAACTGGCACGTTCAGCGCAGGCTTCCAAGCAAGCGGGGAAAAAGCTCGCCGAGTCTTGCCGGGTTTTCGGCTCACATTCGAAACCCGCGCAGGGTCTTTCATTTCTGCTCTTCCATATCTGACAACGCGAACTTGCCCAATAAGAATGGGTGTGATGTCGGTGTATTCGAACTGGGGCCGGAGACTGGATAGGGCTCATGAGCGAGAGTTGGGAATCCCCAGACATTTCCGTTGCGCATGTCGATAATGACTTTCCCCAGAACCTGACGGCTCGCATCGGGGGCACGCAGCATGGTGACGCCGGGCTCAATGAAGAACGGCGAGCGCTCGGCGAACTGAGCCGAGACCGCGGGCGGAGCCACGTACGGACGCACCGCGATTATGGCCAGCAACAGAGCAATCGCCAATAGCAAATACTTCA